>WNFM01319702.1_pt4 | contig 15420 bp, 12 predicted proteins | sample 5400271 | NCBI WGS metagenome assembly WNFM01 (sample SAMN13153352, study PRJNA577476) | soil metagenome | isolation source: 60 cm saprolite on Douglas fir-dominated hillslope | place: USA:California | collected 2013-09-17
CAGGCAGAGCGTCTGCCCGCCGATGATCGTGACGGCGATGTCGCCGCGCTGGCGCGCGCCGGCGCCGGACCCGAGCGCCGTGGGTATCAGCCCGACGATGATCGCGCACGTCGTCATCAGGATCGGGCGCAGGCGAGTCCGTGAGGCCTCGAGCAGCGCTTCCTGCAGCGGGACGCCGCGCCGGCGCAGGACGTTGGTGTAGTCCACCTGCAGGATCGAGTTCTTCTTGACGATGCCCAGGAGCAGCAGGATGCCGAGCGTGCTCCACAGGTTCAGCGTGCGGTGTGTGAGCGCGAGCGTCAGCAGCGCGAACGGCACGGACAGGGGCAGCGCCGTCATGATGATGAGCGGCTGGACGAAGCTCTCGAACTGCGCCACGAGCACCATGTAAACGAAGATGCTCGCGAGAAGCACCGCGATGATCATGTTCGCCGCCGTTTCGTCGAGGACCTTCGACTGCCCGGCGAACTTCGCCCGGTACCCGGCCGGGAGCTTCAGCTTCTTGATCTCGTCCCGCACGACCGGCACCGCGGCGTCGAGCGCCTGTCCGGGGCGGATGTCGGCGGACACGCCCATGGCGTACTGCCGGTCGAGCCGCGTGATCGAGGTCGGACCTTCGCCGCGCTGCAGCCTGGCCACGCTGTCGATCCGGACGAGGCTGCCGGTGGTCGAGCCGACCATCAGGCCGCCGACCGCCTGGACGTCGTTGCGCTGATCCTCGCGGACCCGCATCTTGACCGGGTAGCGCTCGGCGTTCTCGCGGAAGCTCGTGATCTCGTCCTCGCCGCTCACCATCAGCCGCAGCGCGCTCGCCAGCGTCACGACGCGAACGCCCAGATCCGCGGCGCGCTGGCGATCGACGTCGACGCGCAGTTCCGGGTTGCCGAGATTGACGCGCGCCTTCACGTCGATGAACTGGGGCAGCGTCTGCAACCGCTCGTTCAGCTTGAGCGCGTAGGTGCTCAGCGTCTTCAGATCCGGTCCGTACAGGTTCACGAGGATCGGCCAGGCGTTGTTCTCGCCGCCGCCCGTGGGCGTCCTGACGACGACCGTCGGCCGGTAGGCCGCGTACCCTGAGGACATCGCCTTGCGGACCGCCATGGCGATTTGTTCCTGCGACTGCGAGCGATCCTCGATGGGCTTGAGCTGCACCAGCAGGTGTGAGTGATTCACGCGCTCGGTGATCGTCGGGGTCACGTGCGCCACGCCGTCCGCTCCCTCGATGACCTTCGCCATGGGGATGACGACCTTCTCCATGCCGGCGAGCGACGTGCCCTCGGGGGCGTCGACCGTGATCTCGAACTCCCCCTGGTCCTCGTTCGGCAGGAACGAGCGTCCCACCAGCCGCGCGATCGGCCAGGTGGACGCGAACGTCACCACGGCGAGCGCGACGATGATGGCGCGGTGCTCGAGCGACCAGCGGACGCTCCGCGTATAGATCCCGTCGATCCAGCGGTAGGCCTTCTCGTCCCGCGCCCGGTGCCCGGTCTTCCGCCCGAGCATCCGCGCGGCGAGCATCGGCGTGAGGGTGACGCTGACCAGGAACGACACCATGATGGCGCACGCCATCGTCACGCCGAACGGATAGATGAAGCGCTGCGCGTAGCCGGTCATGAACGCGACCGGCAGGAAGATGACGACCAGCGAGAGCGACGTGGCCGCGACGGCCAGGAGCACTTCGCTCGTGCCCTCGATGGCCGCGCGCACCGGCGGCAGGCCGTCCTCGTCGATCTTCCTGAAGATGTTCTCCAGCACGACGATCGCGTCGTCGATGACGATGCCGACGGCGAGCGTGAGGCCGAGGAGCGTCATCGTGTTCAGCGTGAAGCCGAGCACCCGCATCAGGGTGAAGCTCGCGATGAGCGAGGCGGGGATCGACAGGGCGCTGATGATCATCGCCGGAATGTTGCGGATGAAGAGCAGCACGACGAGGCTGGCGAGAAGGCTTCCGAGGATGAGGTGCTCCTGGAGCGCGGCGATCGAGGCGTTGATGAAGCGCGACTCGTCGTGCATCTGCACGAGCGTGAGGCCCGCCGGCAGCTGCGGCTGGAGCGTCTTGAGCGCCGCCTTGAGGCCGGCGATGACGGCAATCGTGTTCTGCCCGGACTGGCGCCGGATGTCGATGAGGACGGCGCGCTGGCCCTGGACGAAGACCGCCGACCGTGCGTCCTCCTGGCTGTCGTCGACCTGCGCCACGTCGGCGACGCGGATCGGCGCGCCCCCCTGGGTGGCGACGACGATCTGGCCGAACTGATCGATGCTGTCGAAGCGCCCCGGCGTCCGCAGCATGACCTCGGCGTCGCCCTGGTCGAGGCGGCCGCCGGGGATTTCGACGTTGTCGGACTGGATGGCGTCGCGCACCTGGCCGACGCTCAGGCCGTGGGCGGTGAGCTTCTGCAGATCGAGCTCGACGTGGATTTCACGGGCGCGCCCGCCGGTGATCGTCACCTCGCCGACGCCGTCCACCGCCTCGAGCGCCCGGCGGATCTGCTTGTCGGCCATCTCCGTCAGCGTGCGGAGCGGGTAGGGGCCGCCGACCGCGATGCTGAAGATCGGCTGCGCGTCGGGATCGACCTTGGCGATGACGGGCGGCAGGGCCTCGGGGGGCAGGCTGCCGAGTGCGGCGGAGACTTTTTCGCGCACGTCCTGCGCCGCCTCGGTGATGTCGCGCTCGAGCACGAACTTGATCGTGAGCGTCGCGACGCCGACGCCGAGCCTCGACTGGATCTCGTCGACCCCCGCGATCCCGCTGAGCGCCTGTTCGAGCGGTTCGGCGACCGACGAGCTCATCTCGTCCGGGCTCGCGCCCGGGAGGCGTTCGACGACCGTGACCGTGGCCGCGTCGGCCTTGGGCAGCAGGTCCACGCTCAAGTCGCGGAAGGAAAAAATCCCGGTCACGACGAGCGACATGACGAGGACGGTCGTGAAGGCGGGGCGGCGGACGCAGAATTCGGCGAGGCTCATGGACGTTTTCCTTCACCCTTGCCGGCGCCGTCTTTCGCCGCACGGGCCGCGTCCTTCGCTTTGCGCGGCGCCACCTTGACGCCCGCGCTCAGGCCGTCGACGTTGTCGGCGACGATCGTGGCCCCGGCCTCGAGGCCTTCGCGAATTTCCACGCGCGGTCCGAGGCGATCGCCGAGCTTCACCTCGGCGGACGCCAGCTTGTCGTCCCGAAGGATGAAGACCAGGCTGGTGCCGTAGCGGGTCTGCACCGCGGTGACGGGCACGACGAGCGCGTGGTCCACCTGGTTGGTCGCCACTTTCAGCCGCGCGAACGTGCCCGGCTTGAGCGCGCCGTCATCGTTCGCCACGTCCGCCTCGATGCTGAACGCGCGCGACTTCAGGTTGACGTCGGGGCTGATGCGGGTGATGCGGCCTTCGACCGCCTTGTCGGGATACGCGTCGGTGCGGAGCGCGATCGTCTGCCCGACGTGGATGCCGGGGCCGAATTTCTCCGGAATCTCCGCGGTCAGCCGCAGCGGCGTCAACCGCACGATGCGCATCACCGGCGCCTGCACGGTCACGAACTGCCCCTGCGAGACCATGCGCTCGGCGACCACGCCGTCGAACGGGGCGCGGATGACGGCGTCCTGCAGCTCGCGGGTGGCCCCCCGCAGCGTCGCTTCCCGCGCGGCGACTTCCGCCCGGAGCTGGCGTTCGGCGGCGATCGCGGTCTGGTGGGCGGCGCGCGCAGTCTGCAACTGGGTTTCGGCGCGCTCGAGGTCCTCTTTGGACACCAGGTTCTTGGCGGCGAGCCGGCGCGCGCGTTCGAGCTGCTGTTCGGCCTCGGTCCGCTTCGCCGCCGCGCTGAGCACGTCGGGGGTCTGTTCGGGCGCGGGGAGCTCGGCGCCGCGGGCACCGAGCCGCGCGCGCGTCTGATCGAGCGTGGCCTGCTGCTCGTCGGCCCGGTAGCGCAGCTTCTCCGCGTCGAGGAAGACGAGCGGGCTGCCGGCCTTGACGTGATCCCCCATATCGGCCCCCAGGCGCGCCACGCGCCCGGCCACCTCGGCGCTGATGACCGCCTGGTCCTTCGCGGCGAGCGTGCCGACCGCCTCGACTTCGCGGCGCAGCTCGATGCGCTGCACCGAGACGACGTTGACGGGGAGGCCCTGGGCGTCGGCCCCGGCCTTCTTCGCCTGCGCCGCGTCGCCGCAGCCCGCCGCGGCCAGCGCCAGGCCCGTGACCATCGCGACGGCCGTTCCTCTGCCGACCCTTGGGTATTCGCTCACGCCGAGGCTCCCTCCAGGACACCGACCGGATCCGTCAATGGTCGGACCAACGCACGTATTCTAGAGCATAATCGGAGACCCATGGCGACGCCCTTGCGAGCGCTCGACGAACTGGTCACCGCCAACCGGATCCTGGCCCGGGAGGGCATCGTCGATGCCTTCGGCCACGTCAGCATCCGCCATCCGGGGCAGCCCGATCGGTACTGCCTCTCGCGCGCCCGCGCGCCCGAGTGCATCGAGCCGGACGACATCATGGAGTTCGCGCTCGACGGCACGCCGATCGAGCCGGCGGGGCGGAAGCCCTACGCCGAGCGCTTCATCCACGGCGCGGTCTACGAGGCGCGGCCCGGGGTGCGCGCCGTCGTGCACAACCACAGCCCGGCCGTCATTCCGTTCGGCATCACGGGCACCCCCCTGCGGCCCGTCATGCACATGTGCGCGTCGATGGGGACGCACGTCCCGGTCTGGGACTCCCGGACGCACTTCGGCGACACGAACCTGCTGGTGACCGGCCTGCCGATGGCGCGCGACCTGGCGGCGGCGCTCGGCGACCGGCCGGTCGCGCTGATGCGCGGCCATGGCTGCGTCGTGGCCGGCGGATCGCTGCGCGAAGTGGTGTTCAACGCGGTGTATCTCGAGCTGAACGCCGGCCTGCAGCTGCGCGCCGCCGCACTCGGTGCGATCACCTTTCTCAGCGACGGCGAGGTCCGCGCGATCCTGGCGACCCGGAGCTCCTTCACGTTCGAGCGGGCGTGGGAGTACTGGTGCCAGCGCGCCGGCCGTCCGTACGATGCGCGGCCCCTGGAAGGGCCGCTGGCCGGAGCCTAGCCCCAGGTGCGCACGGACGTGCTCATTGTCGGCGCGGGGCCCGTCGGGTTGACGCTCGCCGTCGATCTCGGACGCCGCGGCGTGCGCTGCGTCCTCATCGAACAGAAGCCGGCGCCCGAGTTCCTGCCGAAGATGGAGCGCTGCAACGCGCGGACGATGGAGATCTTCCGGCGGATGGGTCTGGCGGACCGGATTCGAGCCGCGGGGCTGCCGGGGCACGTCCCGATGGACGTCTTCGTCGTGCTCGCGATGAACGAGCCGCCGCTGCTGCGGTTGCCGTATCCGTCGGTGGACGAGGCCCGCGCCCGGATCGCCGCCTGCCGCGACGGGTCGATGCCGCTCGAGCCGTATCAACTGATCTCGCAATACACCCTCGAGCCGCTGCTGAAGGCCGAAGCCGACGCCCTGCCGAGCGTGACCGTGCGCTACGGGTGCGAGTTCCTGTCGCTCTCTCAGCACGCCGGCGGCGCGGTGGCGTCGGTGCGGGACGCCGGCGCCGAGCCGACCGAGATCGACGCCCGGTTCATCGTCGGCTGCGACGGCGGAGGGAGCGCCGTGCGGAAACAGCTCGGCATTCAACTCCGCGGCGAGGGCCACCTGCTGCGTCTGCACCAGGCGCTCTATTTTTGTCCGTCGCTCTACGACCGGATGCCGATCGCAGAAGGACCCGGCCACGGCCGCCACTATCACGTGGCCGACGGCCAGTCGACCTTCCTCATCATGCAGGACTCCACGAAGCACTGGACGCTGCACGCCGTCGTGGACCGGCCGGAGGACATGGCCGCGCAGTTCGAGCGGACGGTCGGCGTCCCGATCGACTACGACATGTTGTATGTCGGCACCTGGAAACAGAACCTGCTGCTCGCCGATCGCTATCGATCCGGGTGCGTCTTCCTGGCGGGTGACGCCGCGCACCTGGTGATCCCGACCGGCGGCCTGGGCATGAACACCGGCGTCGGCGATGCGATCGATCTCTCCTGGAAGCTGCAGGCCACGCTGCAGGGATGGGGAGGCGGCGCGCTGCTCGATGCCTACGAGATCGAACGTCGCCAGGTGGGCGACCGTAACGTCGGGGCCTCGCGATACGCATCGATCGGCCGTCGCAAGTGGCGATCGCAGTACCGGCCGAACATCCGCGACACGGGGCCCGAAGGGCAGGCGACGCGTGACGAGGTCGCGCGCACGGCGAACGTGGAGCAGCGGAAGACGAACGAGATGATCGGCGCCGAGCTCGGGTATCGGTACGTCGGCTCCCCGATCGTCGTGGACGAGCCGGGAGGGCCCGAGCACCTGTTCCGCGAGTACGTGCCGACGACGTGGCCGGGCGCGCGGCTGCCGCACGTGTGGCTGGACGATCGCACCGCCCTGCACGACCGCGTCGGCGACGGCTACACGCTGCTGCGTCTCGGCCAGACGGCGGCCGACACCAGCGGGCTCGAGCGGGCCATGCAGGCCTCGCGCGCGCCGTTTCGAACGCTGACGATCGACGACGAGGCGCCCCGAGCCGCGTACGGTTACGATCTCATCCTGCTGCGTCCCGATCTCCACGTCGTGTGGCGAGGCCAGCTGCCGCCCGACGATCCGCGGGAACTGGCCGCGCTCGCCACCGGCCACCGGTCTGACGCCCGAAGCCTGACGCCATGAGCCATCAGAAGATCGACGTGTTCAATCACATCTTTCCGAAGCCTTTCTTCGATCGGCTGCAGGAGGTGACGGTGAACAAGGGGGCCATCAAACGCTGGCTCCACATCCCGTTCCTGCACGACGTCGAGGTGCGCTTTCGCCTGCTCGAGGAATTCGGACCGGAGTACCGCCAGATCCTGTCGCTGTCGGCTCCGCCGATCGAGTCGATCAATCCGGATCGGCAGATCACGCTGGACCTGGCGAGCCTCGCCAACGACTCACAGGCAGAGCTCGTGCGGAAGTACCCGGATCGATTTCCCGGGTTCATCGCGTCGCTGCCGCTCAATCATCCGGACGAGAGCGTGGCGGAGCTCGAGCGCGCGGTCACGCAGCTCGGCGCGCTGGGCGTCCAGGTGTTCTCCAACGTCAACGGCCTGCCGCTCGACGACGAGCGGTTCTTCCCGCTCTTCGCGACGGCCGATCGCCTGAAGTGCCCGATCCTGCTGCACCCCGCGCGCGGGGCGGGATTCGCCGACTATGCGGGTGAGCCGAAATCGAAGTACGAGATCTGGTGGACGTTCGGCTGGCCCTACGAGACGAGCGCGGCGATGCAGCGGCTCGTGTTCTCGCGCCTGTTCGACCGGCTGCCGGAGATCCGGATCGTCGCGCACCACCTGGGCGCCATGATTCCCTACTTCGAGGGACGCGTCGGCTACGGCCTCGATCAGTTCGGCGCGCGGACCGCCGACGAGGACTACGCCGGCCTGCGCCACGCGATGCCGAAGCGGCCGATCGACTATTTCCGGATGTTCTGGGCGGATACCGCGGTCTTCGGGAGCCGCGCCGCGACGGAATGCGGATTGAGCTTCTTCGGCCCGGACCGGGTCGTCTTTGCCTCGGACGCGCCGTTCGATCCGGAAGGCGGGCCGATGTACATCCGCGAGACCATCCGCGTGATCGACAGCCTGGCGATCAGCGAGGCCGACCGCCGCAAGCTGTACCGCGGCAACGCCGAGCGTCTGTTCAATCGCACGTTCTGAGAGCGGGAGTCATCCATGATTCGCACACCGATCCAGCCGGCGTCGCTGCCCGATCCCCGGCCGCGCTACAGCCAGGGCATCCAGACGACCGGCGGCAGCCTGCTCTTCATCGCGGGGCAGACGGCGGTCGATCAGTCGGGGCAGATCGTCGGCAGGGGAGACGTCGAGCGGCAGCTCGAACAGGTGTTCGCGAACCTCTCCGCGGTGCTGCACGCGGCGGGCGCGTCGTTCGAGAACCTCGTGATGACGACGACCTACCTGACCGACATTGCCTACCGGCCGGCTTACAACCAGGTGCGGCTGAAGTATTACCCCCGCGAGGCCCCGGCGAGCACGCTGGTCGTCGTGAAGAGTCTCGCGAACGAAGACTATCTGGTCGAGATCGACGGCATCGCCGTCATTTAGCCAGCCCATCGCGTTCTTCACCGGCGAGGTGAAACCCGGTGTTCGCCGCGGGAACGCCGGCATAGACCGCCGTCTGCAGGAGGACCTCCTCGAGGTCGCACCACTCCAGCTCGCGCGGCAGCCCCGTGCGGACGTGCAGCCTGAACTCCTCCCAGCGTCCGAGCGCCGCGGTGGTCGCGAGCACGAGCAGCCGCCGCGTGCGGACGTCGAGCCCGGGCCGCGTCCAGATGGCTCCCCACGCAAACCGCGTGATCAGATCCTGGAAGTCGCGGGTCGCGTCGGTCGTGGCGGCAATGGCGCGATCGACGTGCGGATCGCCCAGCACCTGGCGGCGCATCCGCATGCCCGCGTCCGTGACGGCCTGCTCCGCGCCCAGCAGGAACCGCTCCACCGCCGCCATGAAGGACCGGGGCTTCTCGATGTTCGACAGGTGCGCGGCAGCCAGGTGCCGCACCGTCGCGCCGGGGATCTCTCGCGCGAGGACCTCGCTGTGGCCTGTCCACGGGAGCGACACGTCCAGCTCGCCGCTGATGACGAGCGCGGGGCACCGGATGGCGCAGAGCGCGCGGGTCTCGTCCATGTCGCGAATCGCGGCGCAGCAGCCGGCATACCCGACCGGATCGGTCGCGAGCAAGGTGCGCCGGGCGTCGGCTACGGCGGGCGGATGGATCTCCAGCAGTCGCGGCGAAAAGAACCGCCCCATTACGGTGTCCACGACGGAAGCGATGCCCCCCGACAGTACCGCCACGCGCCGGGCCTCCATCTTTTCGGCGTCCGGTCGCGGCGACGTGTTGGCGAGCACCAGGGCGGCCACGCGATGCGGCGCGTGCGTGGCGAGCCAGAGTCCGATCATCCCGCCGAGCGACAGGCCGCAGAATGCGAACCGGGCGATGCCGAGCCCGTCCGCGAGCGCGAGCACGTCGGCGCCAAGCTGTTCGATCCGGTAGTCGCCGGGTACCACGCCCGAGGCGCCGTGCCCGCGGGTGTCGTACCGGAGCACACGAAAGTGCGCGGACAGGGCCTCGATCTGCGGGTCCCACATCCCGTGATCCTGCCCGAGCGAATGCGACAGGATGAGCGCCGGGCGATCGTCGCGCCCGCTCAGGCGGTAATAACACGTCCTCGTGCCGAGAGTGAGCAGGGGCATGGACCTATTCTCTTTCGTCCCCGAGCAGGCGCCGCCGCAGCGCGTCGGCGACTCCGAGATACGCCTCGGGCGCGGCGAGGCCGGCCAGCACATCCGGCGCAAGCGCCGAGGCGACTTCCGGGTTCGCGGCGAGCGCCGCCCCGAAGCTCCGCTCGCCCCGCGCCGCCGTCTCCACCGCGGCCGCGATGAGGCGGCCGGCCGTCTCGCGGCCGAGCGCCGGCGCGAGCAGAAGCATCGCGCGCTCGGCGAAGACCACACCGCCGGTGGCGTCGAGGTTCCGCCGCATGCGCTCCGGATCGACCCGCAGGGTCTCGACCAGATCCGCGACCGCGGCCAGCGCGGCGCCGGTTGTCTGCACCACCGACGCCACCGTCGTGGCCTCGGCATGCCACCCGCCGACCCCGCGCTCGTGCTCCTGCGTCATGCCCGCGAGGAAGGCGGCCACGAGCCCGGGCGCCCGAGTGGCGGCCGCGAGCGCGATCGCAGAGCCCGCCGGATTGCGTTTGTGCGGCATCGAGGAGGACCGCCCGCCGGGTTCCGACGCTTCGGCGATCTCGAACTGCATCAGCAGCGAGACGTCGCGGGCGATCTTGCCGAGTGTGCCGGCATAGACGCCGCACGCCGCGACGAGCGCGGCGAGCCGATCGCGATGGGCGTGCCAGGGCGCGTCGGGCAGCGGCAGATCGAGCTCGCGCGCCAGCGCGGCGGCAACCGTCAGACCCTGGGCACCCAGCGCGGCGAGCGTCCCGGACGCTCCACCGAATTGCAGCACGCAGCCCTCGCGGAACGCGGCCGACATCGACGCCTCGGTTCGCGCCGCGGCGCCCAGCCAGCCGGCGGCCTTCAGCCCGAACGTCGTGGGGGGCGCGGGCTGCAGCAGCGTGCGCGCGAGCATCACCGTGCCGGCATGTTCGTTTGACAGGCGCCGCAGGGCACCCGCAAGCCGGAGGTGATCAGCGGCGAGGATGCCGCGTGCGCGCACCAGGCAGAGGACCAGCGCCGTGTCGGTCACGTCCTGGCTGGTGGCCCCCCAATGGACGAACGTGGCGGCTTCTGGGGAAGCGGTCCGGACGCGTGCCCGCAGCGCCTCGACGAACCCAATCGCGATCGTCCCAGACGCGCGCGCGCCACGGGCGATCGCCGCCGGGTCGAAGGCGTCGATCGACACGCCGGCGATCGCGTCAGCGGCCATCCCCGGGATGATCCCGGATCGCGTTTCGACGCGTGCCAGTGCGGCTTCGAAGCGCAGCATCGATCCCAGCACGGCCGCGTCCGAAAACGCCTCGGCCAGCGCCTCGGTCGTCGCCAGGGCCTCGAGCAGACGGGCGCTCACGCGCGCTCCTCACGCATCGAAGAAAACCGTTTCTTCCGGTCCCTGCAGGCGTATCTCGAACCGCCAGCGCCCGCCGCCGGACGGATCGGGATGCGCGAGCAGCGTGCCGCGGCGATCCGCCGGCACCAGCGCGAGGACCGCATCGTCGGCGAGCGCCGGATCGCCGGCAAAGTAGATGCGCGTCTGGAGGTGTCGCAGCAGTCCGCGCGCGAACAGGCAGACGTTGACGTGCGACGCCTGGTCTGCTCCGGGGCCGCGGCCTGGGCGAATGGTGCCGAACTCGCACGACCCGTCTTCCCGCGTCGCCAGCCTGCCGAATCCTGAAAAGGGCACGCCCGCCGCGTCTGGTCCGCTGTCGCCCGTGTGCCAGATCTCCACGGCCGCGTCGGCCACCGCCTGTCCCTCACCGTCGGTCACGCGCACGAGCAACTGGAGACGCTCGCGCCCCGAGACGCCGCGCACCGTGCCATGACTCGTATCCGGCGTCAGACCGAAGTGAAAAAACGGTCCCACGGTCTGCGACGGCGTGGCGACGGGCGGCGGGTCCGCCGTCTCGTGTTCCGTCATACGCGCCCCTCGAATGGCGTCGCGTTGTCCCCGCGAACGACGATGTCGAAGGTGTAGCCGAGCGCCCATTCGGGCCGTGTGAGCGCGAGGTCGAATCGCGACACCAGCCGTGTGCGCGCCCGTTCGTCGGATACCGACTGGAACATCGGATCGTAAGGAAACAGCGGATCGTCCGGGAAGTACATCTGCGTGACCAGCCGCGTGCGAAACGTCGAGCCGAATATGGAGAAGTGGATGTGCGCCGGACGCCAGGCGTTGTCGTGATTCCGCCAGGGGTAGGCACCGGGCTTGATGGTCGTGAACCGGTAGCGTCCGTCCGCGTCGGTCACGGCGCGTCCGGCGCCGGTGAAGTGCGGATCGATGGGCGCCGGATGATTGTCGCTGCCATGCCGGTAGCGGCCGGCGGCGTTGGCCTGCCAGAGCTCGATCAGGGCGCCCGGCAGGGGGCGCGCGTCTTCGTCGAGGACGCGGCCCGCCACGATGATCCGCTGGCCCTGGGGCTCCTCGTCGTGCTGCCGGGTCAGATCGCTGTCGGCCTCGCCGACCGGCCACCAGCCGTACACGGGCACGTTCAGATCCGCAAGCGTCTCGGGGATGCGGATGAGCGGGCGCGAGGGGGCGCGCCGCTTCGTGGACACATACGGCGGATAGAGCAGCGGCGGCTGACTGCCGGCCAGGTCCGGCCGCTCCCGGCCCGGCGTTCGTTCACTCATCGTCGCCGCCCTTCCCGTGCGCGCGCCGGGTCCGCCGGCGCAGGTCCCTCAACGTCTCGAGCTCCTCGACGCGGGGCGCGGGCGTTTCACCGACGGACGCCCGGAACCGCACGGCCCACCCCGTCTGCTCGCGCACCTTCTCGGCGGTGACGCCCGGGTGCAGCGACGCGACCTCGAACTCGTGGGTCGCCGGGTCGGGGCGCATCGTGCAGAGATCCGTGACGATGAGGACCGGCCCTTCGGTTCGCACGCCGAGGGCGCGCCGCTCCGTGCCGGTCGGCCCGTGGCCGAGCGACGTCACGAAGTCGAGCGTCTCCACGAACGCCCGCGCGCCGTGCGGCATGACGATGAAGACGCGCCGGCAGTGCGTGGCAATCTCGGGGGCCCCGCCGCTCCCCGGCAGCCGCACCTTGGGGTCCGCGTACGGACCGACCACCGTACTGTTCAGATTGCCGTACCGATCGACCTGGGCGCCCCCGAGGAAGCCGACGGTGATGCGCCCGCCCTGGAGCCAGTACTGGAACATCTCGACCACCGGCACGGTCGAGAGCGCGGTCTCGCACAGCTCGCCGTCGCCGATGGAGAGCGGCAGCACCTGCGGTTTCGTGTCGAGCGTGCCGGACTCGTACACGAGGCGCAGGCGCGGCGCGTGCGTCAGCCGCGCGAGATTGCAGGCCGCGGACGGCAGGCCGATGCCCACGAAGCAGACGTCGTCGTTCCCGAGCGCGCGCGCGGCCGCGATCGTCATCATCTCCGTCGGCGTGTAGGTCACGCCCGGCCCGCCGCCACGGTCAGCACCTGGTCGTCGATCCAGCGCCGGAAGCGATCCCGGTCGCGCGAAATCGCGTCCCATTCCGTATAGAAGGCGTTGTCGCGCTGGTAATACCCGTGCGCGTACGACGGCCTGGCGCCCCCGGGGGCCACGGCAATCGCGTCGAGGCTCCACGACGGCAGCACGACCGCGTTGGTGCCGGACGTCCCCAGGTCGTCGACGATTTCTTCGACCGTCACGATCGCGCGATCCGCCGCCAGGACGGCCTCCTTCTGCACGCCCACGATCCCGCTGACGAGCACGTTGCCCTCGCGATCGGCCTTCTGCGCGTGGACGATCGTCACGTCCATGCGCAGCGCCGGCACCGCCGCGAGCGCGTCGCCGGTGAAGGGGCATGCGATCGATCGGATGCGGGGGTTGACGTTCGGAAGGTCCGAACCGACGTAGCCGCGGAAGATCGCGCAGGGCATGCCGGCGGCGCCGGCCGCATAGGCTTGCGCCATCCCGGCGTGGCTGTGCTCGTCGAGCTCGATCGGCCGTGGCCAGCCGTGCTCGACCGCATCGCGCAGGCGGTGCAGCGACCCGACGCCGGGGTTGCCGCCCCAGGAGAACACGAGCCGGCTTGCGCACCCGCAGCCGATCATCTGGTCGTAGATGAGATCGGGCGTCATCCGGATCAACGTCAGGTCCGCGAGTCCCTGCCGGATGATCTCGTGCCCGGCCGCGAACGGAATGAGGTGCGTGAAGCCTTCGAGGGCGACCCGGTGGCCGGGCTTGACGTATCGGGCAATCGCCTCTGGCAGGGACAGGAACTCGACCACGTCCGCGAATCCTAACACGCGGACTAGCGGACCGACTGCAGCCAGGTTTTCGCGACGGCGAAATCCGACGGCATCAGCTGGTGCCCCGCCGGCTGCCAGTGCACTTCCACGTCCGCGCCGGCGCGCTGGAGCAGGCGTGCGAGCCGTTCAGTTTCCTCCGGCGAGACGATGGGATCGATGCGCCCGTTGGAAATCAGGACGCGGGTCCCGGCGACCTGCACGCCCGGACCGGGATCGAGCGGCACCATGGCGCGGAAGAGGGTGGCGCCCTTGAGGACGCCCGGCCGCAGCAGCAGGACTGCGGACGCGATGTTGGCGCCGTTCGAGAAGCCCATCGCGATGACGCGGGACGGGTCGAACTTGTGGTGGGCCGCAGCGGCGATCACGAAGTCCGCGAGCTCGCCGGCGCGGCGCTTCACGTCCTCGACGTCGAAGACGCCCTCGGCGAGCCGCCGGAAGAAGCGCGGCATGCCGTTCTCGAGCACGTTGCCGCGCGGGCTCAGGACCGCCGCCCCCGGCGCCAGGCCACCGAGCGGCAGCAGGTCGTGCTCGTCGCCGCCGGTGCCGTGCAGCAGCAGCAGCGTGGGCGCGCCCGGGCTCTGTGCGGGCTTGAAGACGTGTACGTAGCCGAGGTCCGCGGTCATTGCCTGCAGGGCGTTCACGGCGTGTCCGGCGCGTCCGGCGCCGGCGCCTGCGCCGAGCCCGGTCGAGGGGTCGGGGATGTGAGTGGCGGCAGCGCGCGCTCGATCTCGGCGCGGGACGGCTCGAACCAGGGGGGCAGCACCAGCGATTCGCCGAGGTGCGCCGCGTCCTCATCGACCGCGAAGCCCGGGCCCTCCGTGGCGATTTCGAACAGCACGCCGCCGGGCTCCTTGAAATACACCGACTGGAACCAGAAGCGATCGATCACGTCGGTCGCGCGGCCGCCGGCGGCCTCCACCTGCGCCCGCACCACGAGCTGTTCGTCGAGATCCGTCACTACCCACGCGAGATGGTGGACGGCGCCGACGCCCCACGCGCCGCGCCGTTCCTGCGGCGTTCCCTTGATGTCCACGACGCCCGGCGCCGACTCAAACCCGTAGCGGGTCCAGCCGTTCTCGCGGCCGAGGACGCGGAACCCGAGCGCGGACGTGATGAAGGCAGCGGTCTCCGCTTCGCGGCGCTCCCAGATCTGCGCGCCGTAGAGACCGCGGATCTGCCGTTCGACCGGGATCGGGCTTCCGTCCCACGGCGTGAACCGCCGGGCGTGGGGCGCGCCGGCCTCCGTCAGCGCCACGCGCATGCCGTGCACGTCGATGAGCGGCAGCACCGTGTCGCCGAACCGGGTCTCGATCGGGCCGAGGGTGACGCGGTATTGTTCGAGCCGGGCCCCCCACCAGGCGAGGCTGCCGGCAGGGACTTCGAGCCCCACTTCGACGGCGAGGCCGTGGCCCATCCGCGGCGGCGCCATCTGCGCCCACGGGAAGAACGTCAGGTCCGTCCCCGGGTGGCCTTCGGCGTCCGCGTAAAAGAGGTGATAGGTACCGGGGTCGTCCTGGTTGATGCTGCGCTTCACGAGACGCATCCCCAGGATGCCGGCGTAGAAGTCGAGGTTCTCCTGAGCGGGTCCTGCTATCGCCGTGATGTGATGGAGGCCGCGGACAGCAGGCATGTGGCGCTAACTTAACTAAGGGTGCTAACGGTGCTAAGCGTGCTAACGGTGCTAAGGGTGCTGGTGCTAACGGTGCTAAGGGTGCTGGTACTGGCGGTCCTAAAGGGGCATCCTACCGCACCACTAGCACCCTTAGCACCGCACCTTTAGCACCCTTAGCACCGCACCTTTAGCACCTTTAGCACCGCACCTTTAGCACCATTGGCACCATTAGCACCATTGGCACCTTTTTAGAACACGATTCTCGCGCCGAAGCGCACGGAGCGCTGGCCGCCGGTCGTGTTCGTGATG
>WNFM01105309.1_pt1 | contig 15417 bp, 17 predicted proteins | sample 5400271 | NCBI WGS metagenome assembly WNFM01 (sample SAMN13153352, study PRJNA577476) | soil metagenome | isolation source: 60 cm saprolite on Douglas fir-dominated hillslope | place: USA:California | collected 2013-09-17
GAAGCGGCCCTCGGCCAGATGATCGAACATCGCCGCCTGCACCGCGATCAGCACGGGATGCATCTGGGTGATATTCGAAGTGCCGGTCGCGAGCTTGATCTTTTTGGTCGCCGGGATCAGCGAGGCCTGGAACATCATGCTGTTGGTGATGGTCTCGCAGGCATCGGTGAGATGCTCGCCCATGAACGCATCGTAGAAGCCGAGCTCGTCGGCGAGGATGACGGCTTGACGGTCCTCCTTGAGGGTTTCGACCCAATTGCGGTGCATGGGGTGCACCGGCATGGTGAAGTAGCCAAGCCTCATTCCCGTCTCCGCCGGCGCCGCAGCCGACCTTTCAAGCCGCGCCAAAGCGGCTGATCTGCCCAATTTGCTGCGCGTGCACAAGCATCAATTTGCGACACCGCCATGCGTTCTTCGGGGAACGTTAAAACCGGTGTATAGTTAACCGCGGATTGCAGTCGCCGAGACGCGCCCAGGCCGGTGCGGCGGCGAGGCAGAGGTGCCAGATGCGAGGAGCAGTCCTCGCCTTTTGCATTGGCCGCACGAAAGACGACAGGGAGAAACGCATGCGCGCGATCGGTCTTGTTTCACTCAGTATCGCAATGATGGCTTTGCTGCTGAGCGACGCTGAGGCCAAGCGTCGGTCGACGGCGCAAGCGGGCCAGACGGCCACCGCCGGCAGGAGCTGGTGCGCGTCCTATCCCAAGCGTGGGGTCGAGAACTGCAGCTACTCGTCGTTCAATCAATGCTGGGCGACGGTGCTGGGGCTAGGCGGTTTTTGCCGACCCAATCCATTTCCGGGCACGGCGTTCGGGACGGGCGGCACGTGGTCGTCGGGTCCGCCCCGCCAGAGCCGCGGTTATTAAGAATTGCGTCGCAGCCCTTGGGTTCGCTTGGCCAAACTGTCTGTCTTCCCGGTCTCGTTTGGCGAAATGGAGCGAGCACGTTGGCCCTCATGCTGAGGAGCATCGCAGGCGAAGCGAGCACAGACGTACCACAGTCTCACTCGCTGCGATGCGTCTCGAAGCATGAGGAGGGGCGCACTGGTTCGTCCTCATCCTTCAAGAAAATCAACGAAGTGCGCACGCGGCTCGATCGAACCTGGGCCTGCTGTATCTTGCCGATGGCAGCCGCAGCGCCGGCCTACGCGGCACCGATGTTGCAGCGTTATCCGATTTTTGTGAACCAGAATTGGGGAAATGAAGATGACGTTTGTTGTGGGATAACAGCAACCAGTTCATCGAGGCGCGCGCTGCCCTGTGGAGGAACGGCATCAAGCTTGAAGCGTTGTTTGACTTCGGGGGCGAGAGCCTCCCGAAATCTCGGCACCGCGCTTTCGATCCAGCCAGCAACGCTGTCCGCCTGGTGAGTTTGAAACTTATCCGCGTCGGCTCTCTTGCGTTGTTTTCCCAAGTGCATGACTTGCTGGTTCAGCCGTTGAAACGGCCCGGTCATCTCGCTTGTGTTGGGCACGGTGTAGCTGTCAGTAAACTGAGACGCGATGTGGTCTTCCTGGTGGTTCCGCTTATTGATCAGGAACCAGTAGAGGTTTCTTGCATGGACGGCGAAGGATTCAAGCATCGCGTTCCAGGCGAGGGGATGTTTCTCGGTTTTGAGCTTCGCGAGGGTGAAGCGCAGCATTAGCAGCTCGTACGGGATGTGCTCCTCGAGGTGCTCAAGCTGAGAGGCCGTGAGCAGCTTTTTCAATCGCATCTCCGTCATACAATGACGTAGGATATCCGACCGGGGCCATGAGGTGTCGTGTCTTCGTTCCTCCGCAACTGCAGCTAAGTGGCTGAAAAGATTTGGTGGGCGCACCAGGACTCGAACCTGGGACCCGCTGATTAAGAGTTATGCGCACCCACTTTTCCTAAATCATTGATCACAGAGGAAAAGGTCTGTGTCCGCAGATTAGTTGCTTTATTTTAAAGGGATTTCCATGGACACCACCTGATATTCAGCGTACATAGACCGATAATCAAGTAAATTGAATGTGCGGACACACCGCGGACACGAGCCATGGGCCACGGGAAACTCAGCGAGGAAACGGTCAAACGGCTGCCGGTGCCCGAGACGGGTAATCGCATCGTCTATTTTGCGGGAGCCACAATCCAAGGCGCGAAGGCACCGCGTGGGTTTGGCGTCCGCGTCACCGCCGCAGGTGCCCGAGCCTTTGTGCTGAACTATCGCCTCCGGGGGCGCGAGCATCGCTTCACAATTGGCGCATGGCCGGATTGGTCTGTACTCAAAGCAGTTCGTGAAGCACGAAATCTGCGCCAGCGCGTTGATCGGGGCGAAAACCCGATTGAGGATCGTACGCCCTCCCCGGCTACGGCAAGCGTCGCCTCCATTCTCGATGAATTCGTTGCTCGATACGTACGCAACCGGAAGCTGCCTCTACGCGAACGCACGGCTGATGAATATGAAAGCGCATTCAATCGGCTCGTGAAACCCCGCATCGGCAAGCTGGGCATTTACGAAGTGCGCCGTTCACATATCATCAAAATGCTTGACGAAATTGAAGATGCGAATGGTCCGGTGATGGCTGACCGGACCCTTGCCTATGTTCGCAAGGCGTTCAACTGGTACGCGACCCGGGATGACCAGTTCAACGTGCCGGTCGTGCGCGGAATGGCGAGGGTCAAGCCGAAAGAGCGCGCACGCACGCGCGTGTTGTCCGATGATGAAATCCGGGCCATCTGGCCAGAGCTTGCCAAGGCCGAAACCTTCGGAGCGTTCACGAAGATGCTGTTGCTCACGGCTCAGCGACGCGATGAAGTCGCCCACATGAGCCGCAAAGAAATCGGCTCGGACGGGATATGGACGATTCCGGCTGAGCGGTACAAAGCGAAGCGTCCGAATTTCGTCCCACTGCCGAAGGCGGCCCTCGCTGTGATCGCGGCGCAACCAAAGCACGATAATTGCGACTACGTTTTTCCCTCGCGTGCCAATACGCCGTACTCGGGGTTCAGCAAGAGCAAGGCCAAGCTCGATAAAGCCATATTCGCGGCCATGAAGAACCGCGCGAAGAAAGGCGCGAAAGTTGAGCCAATCCCAAATTGGACCCTTCATGACTTGAGGCGAACGGCAAAGACCCTGATGGCACGCGCTGGCGTGCGCCCGGATATTTCGGAACGCGTGCTTGGGCACGTCATTGCCGGGATTGAAGGCACTTATGACCGGCATTCCTACGTAGATGAAAAGCGGGATGCACTCGAGAAACTCGCCGCTATGATTGAGCGCATTCTCAACCCGTTGCCGTCAAGCGTTACAACAATCGCCGAACACCGCGTACAAGCTTAAAGCCGGAGCCGGCGCGCCCATGAGGATTAAGATTTCGGCAGGTACGGAAATTATCTTAGAACGCGAAGTGCCTGATGATCCTAGGCTGGCTGAGTTTGACAAGCACAGAAAAAAACTCCTCGACATGCTGCGCAATGAGTACGAGCGAGGTCCAAAGTCTAAGCCCTTCGATGCGGACAAAGCATGGCTTAGTCTAAGGGGCCATGCTCGCTTTTTGGGATGGCGCAGTGTAAAGCAAGCGACGATCCCCGCTGCGGATCGAAGAGAACGCCTACGCGATATAGCGAAGATATTACGCCGGGCCAACCGCTTGGTGGAAAGGACTATGCAAAACGTTGTTGGCAGCGATTTGTTCTTGGCATGGTGGGAAGTGAGAGGAAGCGAGTACGCCAAGCCAGACGGCCGTTTCGACCCGCGCTACATGGAACGTAAGTTCAACCAACTAGTGAAAGGTCTGGCGGACCTAGAAAACGCGGCCTCATACGGGGCAGATCATGTAGAACCCCCGGAGCGGGGAAAGCCCCCCGTTCTGACAGGCGATGATATCTGGAACCTAGCGGTTTTGTATCGAGATAGCACCGGTTCGATACCTGGAGCAGGCGACGGACCATTTGCCGAATTTGTTTGGAACGTTTTGATCGCGGTAGGCCGCCCAAATGATATCAAATACGGGAGCATGGTTGAGGCAATCAAGGGTACTCGCCGACGGGCGCGGATGGACCCCGTGACGCGCAAGCGGTCGCCATTTGACGAAGAACTGTAGGAAAGAAAATCGACTCAGTTTTCAGTGAATATGTTTCTTCTATAGGTTTCGGCGTAGTGCGACATTCCCGACGCTTAACGACGCGTAGGAGGTCGCAATGTCCGACTCGGTACCGCTTCTCTCAGAATTTCTAACGAAAGTAGAACTCGCCGCAGAACTGCGGCGGAACGTGCGCACGCTCGACCGTTGGCACGCGCTTGGCACAGGACCACCACGGACACGTGTGGGCCGCAAGGTGCTTTATAAACGCACCAGCGTGCTGAAATGGCTTGCGGCGCAAGAACAGTCCTGCCGCCATTCGCAGTAACCCTCATCAAACAGGAGAAAATCAAATGGTTAACCAAATCAACAATCCAACCTTGGAAAACGCGGTGGGCGGCAACGGCGCTTCTTCTGCCGCTGCCGCCAAAGACGATGACGATATGTCTGTCGATATCGAAATCGGCACCGTCGATGACGCCGACGAGTACACTATCGACCAGTCTCACGCGGACGGTGGGGGGGGCGACGACTTGCAGAAGGTCTTCGCAGGCCGTCCGTCCGAAGACTACTATTGGCGCACCCATCCCAATAAGGACAACGAGTGGAAGCTCGTCTGGACAATTACGTTCGAGGACGCAACCTATCTCGTGCATCCGAAAGTCGCGGAGGTGAAGCGCACGAGCGAACGGAAAATCCGCCCGCTCCAGCTCGTCCGGTGCGTCAACGTGAAAGGGCGAGAGCAAATCTGGCCTCTCAAGCTGGATAGGCCGGGCAAGAAGCGCAACGAGTGCAACGCATCAGCTCTGATGGTTGCGGAGCGTATGCGTGAAGAATGGTTGATGTTGGTCTATGATGACGAGACAAAGACCTATTTTGCTCGCCGTCCCGTCTCACCTATCACGGACCCGCCGAAGTGGACGCAACGCACGTTCCAGCAGTTGCGCGACCTGGCGTTTCCCGAAGACCGCCGCATCAACACACTTGACCACCCAGTATGGCGCAAGCTGGCGACTGGTAAGTGATACGCGTCCAAGAGTTCGTCTTCGCGGATAGCGAGTTCAGCCATCCCGAAGGCGAGCGCCCGGCGCGCTCCTCCTGCTTCGTTGCTCACGAGGAGCGGAGCAGGAGGACAATCCGCGCGGTGCGTCCAGGCATTGGATGCCGAATACCGAAGGGCGTCGTCGAATACGGTCGCGAACCGCCGTGGGCGCACGGACCGAACGATCTGTTCTCCGCATTTAGCGTCGGCGCCGAGATGGGCAGCTACTTCAATGAGGGGTGGCCCTACCCAGCGAACATCATCTGCACATTTGCGGAGATGATGACCTACCACAACACCCGGTTATGCAAGGCCGGTGAAGGCAGCAAGGAAGTGCCTGGGCTGATAGACGCACTCGAATACTACAAGCTGCCCACCATCGGTGCCGAGACCAAGAAGGAGATGCGCGAGCTCGCAATCCGTGGCGCGCCGTTCACCTATGAAGAGCTGATCGCGCTAATCGACTATTGCGAAGCGGACGTGATGGCTTGCCGACGACTGTTCTGGGCAATGCTCAAGCGCGGCCACATAGACCTGAGGCGAGCACCGATCCGCGGTGCGTACGTGGCGCGGCTCGCGCGTGTTGAGTGGAACGGTATCCCCATCGACCCGGAGATGCGCCAGCTTATTGAGGAGCACTTCCCGGCAATCGTTCCCGACCTGATGGACGAGGCGAACCGCCATTATGGAAAGGAAATATTCATCGGCAAGACACTGCGACCCACGCCGACATACGCGCTCATAGCTGAACGTGACCGCGCAATGGGCCGACCAGTGCAGTATCCGGTGGACCGCAAAACGGGGAAGCGGTCGCTGGCGAAAGACCCACTCAAAGAGTTGGCGCAGCGGGATAACTACTTCGAGCGTCTGCGCGAGCTGAACAAGACGCTGGCGCACATGAAACAAGCGAATTTGATTGTTGGCAGCGACAATCGCAATCGCACGTGGCAGCAGCCCTTCAAGAGCAAGACTGGCCGTAACCAGCCGAGCAACTCAAGGCACATCATGGGATTTCCAAAGCCGTATCGGTGCCTGATACAGCCACCGCCCGGATACGCGCTCGGCGCTGTTGATTACGCTTCCCAGGAGTTCGGCATTGCCGCCGCGCTCTCCGGCGACGCAGCGATGCAGGCCGATTATCAGAAGGAAGACCCATATCTTGGGTTCGCGCGTGCAGCGTTCGGCGTCACAGCGTTCCCGGACGACGGGGGTGCGATGCGGAAGAAGTGCAAAGAGAGCGTGCTCGGCGGCATGTACGGTTTGGGCCCCGAGGCGCTCGCGTACAAGCACGGCATTGGCGTGGCAGAGGCGCGTGATCTGCAAGGAATGGTGCCGCGCATCTATCCTGTGTTCTACACGTGGCTGATGCGGGTACTCAATAAGGCGCGCATGGGGAAGACGATCTATGCAGCGCTCGGCTGGCCAATCGAAATCAAGGGCTTTGATGATAGGCGCGGAACCTATCTAAACTTCCCGATGCAAGCCAATGGCGCTGAGATCATGCGCCTCGCCACCATCTACATCATCGACAGCGGGCTTGAACTGTGCGCCATCATCCACGATGCGTTCATGATTCTCGGCCCCGCCAACCGCATCAACGATGACATGTTGACGCTCAGCGAGTGTATGCGTCGGGCGTCAAAGGCGATACTTCGCGGATTTGAGCTGCGGTTAGATCCGAAAGTTATCTTCGATCCTCATCGGTACGAAGCGGACAAGAGAAGCCGCCAGCAGTGGGACGACCTGATAAGCCGAGCCCAGCAGAGGGAGCAACAAAATGGAAATCATAGACGATGGAAGAGACGTGCGGCCTAAACGCAACCATCAGCCATTCAAAGCCGAGTGGGTGAAGCTTCCGGCCATGTGGATTAATAGGCTCGGGCAATCCAAGAGCGTGAGCACGTATAAGCTTGCCCATCGAATACTGGGAGAGGCGTTCAAGCGCAACCGCGTTGGAGGGCAGATTGTCTTATCTCGTAAGGTGACAGGATTGCCATGTAGCACAACAGTCAGAGCAGCAAAAGAGTTAGCTAAGTTAGGACTGATTCAGATTCAACAAAGTGGCAATAAGGCAATAAGGGTAATGAATGTAATCTTGAGAGAATAAGAGAAAAGGGGCAGGTCGCCACCCATGGGGACCAGTCACCGAATAGACAGGTCGCCACCGGTGGTGACCAAGAGACCGGCGCAATCTCACCGCGACACCTCGCTCCTGCTGGCAAAAAAACTTCAACGGTTTCTGTGACACGATCCTTTCCCCGCATCCAGTGGCACGGTCTCGAGCCCGAGCTGGTCGAGGCGTCAAAGGTGTCACGGGTCTCACCAACTCACCGCCGACATCCGCGGAACGACTTACAGGCTCGATCGTTCGCCAGTGTCCGTTTCCAACCCGTGGGACCCGTTTCACCGGAACCGCCCCCGCGCGTCACCCTCCGCCGCCGAGTTTGCATTGAGAAACCGAAGATTAACCAAAATCCTTTACGAGACATTAACTGAGCCAGGAGGCCGGTGTCTGACCTTAAAGGACAGGACTATGAGAACCAACAAGCAAATTGAGAAGCAGGCAAACCGCATCGCCGATGCGATTGTCGAGCTAGTGGAGCGGACCGACGGACCAGTGACGCTCGCACGAATTCACCGGGAAATTCCAGGGTTCGCAACGGAAAGCGCTATTGTGTCTAAACTCACCATGCTGCTGCCCTGGGGCATAGGACTTATATGGGACAACATGACCGAACCGGGCATGAAGGCGCTTCACGAAGTGATCTCTCGGCGTCGCATCGCCATTCAGGTCCTAACAACTCGGGTGCCCTACTTTGCGGATGGGTTGGTGCTTCAATCTGAGAACTGGTCCCCGGTGGTGCTGGTCCCTGCGAGAGCAGCGAATTTGGATACTCCGCACCGGCTCATGCGTACCTCCCAGAGGTGTCGGGAAATGTGCATCGCGGGAGCAAAAAAGATCGGAATACATGGCTTTCGCTTGCTGACTCCTCAGCCCATGCGCTTCACGGCAGATCGCTTCGCGCTGCAGAGAGCGCGCGTCCGAAACCATCAGTGCGTCACGTACTCAAAAGTTGGGAAGTGCCCATGTCCTGGATTGAAAGACTGGAGAAGGCTGCGGCCGAAACCCGGGCGCGAAACGCCGACCCGTGGCGACTGCGCCTGGAACGAGTGCGCGGCAAGGTCGGTGACGATGGAATTGAGCGGGTGACCACGCAAATGTTGCTCGATCTCCTGGAAATTCCACAACACAGCCGACGCGCAGGGACCTATCGTCGGCTCGCAAAACTAATGACCGAACTGGGATGGAGCGCTGTTCGGGTGCGGGGGCTCACACGCGGCGGATATTTGGAACAAGTTCGCGGCTATGCCCGCGATGCTCGAAACGTGCACTGATCCACGCGGTTTTTAATTTGATCAGCTTGCATTCGGGAACACGGGTTGAAAACTAGGCTCGATTGAAGAGCACGCACGGTGGCGGGCTACCGACGCAGCCAGGCTCGTGCCGCCTCAAGGGGACAGTCGATGTGATTCCTCAAAAACTGAGATTGTCACCAATAGCGAGGGCAAAGATGGAAAGATTGAAGCACAACGCAACGGCACACCTTTTTGATCAGGTCCTTGATCGGGCGCAGACTGAAATGCCGGAATGGTATCTGCGTTCGGCACAAGAGGTATTAGTCGCCGCGCCTCACATACTGTCCACATCTGGTCATCGGCCAGGGACCTTTCATGCCGCCGGCTGGTCCCACGGTGCATCTGGTTTCAAAAAAGTTTCGCGCGACGGCAAGTCTGTTCTTTGGGTGCAGCCATGCGGTAAGTTCTGGATTGTAGAGCGCTCCATTTATTTGGACGCCTTTTATATGCAAGACGAGGCCCTGGTTTCCGCATTCGGCGCGCGGCCAATTTGGACGCGCACAAGGCAAGCTGCGATGGAGCTTGCGGAGCATTGCGATCCAATGCCGTGGACCCCGGTCACGGGATATTGGGCCGACGTGGGCAATGTTCGAGTTATATCAGCGCGACTACCATACCGGTCAGCGGGGTAAAACGGGTCACACCCCGACGTCAGCGCACCGTGCTTTATGTGTCCCTTTGCTGACTCAGCGAAGGTCCGGGGTTCGTTTTGCCGGCTGGGCAGCTACGGTGGTACCCATGCCCAAACGCATCAGAGGACTCCGCAGGGTCACGGCGGCCGCGCCGGGTGTCACTGTCAGCGCAATGCGCTCGCTCGCATGACAAAATTGCCGCGCTGTGGTTCATGTGGCACCCGTGCCACCGTTGAACCGCCCTCGAGCGCCAGCCGAGCTTCGCGCGGCAGAATGGATGAATCGCAGCGCCCGCTCGTCCTTGAAATAGAGTCTCCGACTCGCAATATGCGTCATTCGCATCACCAGATCGCGTCGTCATAGTCTGCGATGACGCGGTGCAATTCACGGTTTTCTACTCAGGCAAGAGTTCATCTAAATTCAAGTCAACAAAGAAACGAATCAGGTCGTGCCGAAGAGTTAGATCTAACACAGCATTCTGGCCAACAGACAAGATGCCGCTAACCTTCTTTATGAATTCTCGATGTATCTCTTCGCCATAATAATTCTTATAAGGCGCATACTCCTGATATCGACCGTTTAGCAGTTTATGAAAGGAAATTGCAAATTCTAGCGCAGCCGCCGCCCCACCTTCACGCGCCCGTTTTTCTCCCAATGCACCAGCTACGCCAGTCTCTACCCAGTCCATAAATATGTCTCGGTTCTTACTGCCCAAGTATTTAAAAGCTAATCTATCTATAACGCTAAGCAAGAACGCCACTGTCTCAGCTATTATTTGCCGTGCATCCTCTTCCCCTATTATACCAGCCTGCGGAGACATTGACTCACGCGCGCCGAGTTTTAGTATTAATTGCCGTGCATCCTCTTCCCCCATCGTATCCTTGAAATGCTCCTTGAAAACCGCCGCGATGACCAGCACGCTATCCCAGAATTGGATGATCAATGCGGTAACGACTCCGGCCTTTTCTTGCAGCACGGCTTGTGTATTAGGTTTGCCACGAAAATATTCCCACAACGGGCTAGCAGCGGTTTTGGACGTTGATCCATAGGCATTGCCTTCGATCTCGGCTGTGCCGGTGGCATCCGGGGCATCGCATGTATCTGTCGAGCATTTTTGAGAATTAGTTGACTCCGATGGCGCTTCTGTGCTTGGTCCGCCGGCTAATTCGTCCCCCTTTCTCAAAATTGCCTGTCTCCGGAAAAAAATCGCCCTGGGAAAGTTCGGTTCGAGTCGGATCGCATCGTCATAGTCAGCGATTGCGCGGTCGTTATCGCCTTTATCCAGGTACGCATCACCGCGTGCGCAGAAATAATCGCATTTTTTTGCATTGAGCCGTATTGCCTCGTCTAAATCGGCGATCGCCCGATCGTGGTGTCCTTTGTTGTTGTGAGCCCTCCCGCGGCCGAAGAACGCGGGAGCAGCTTTTGGATCGAGCCTGATCGCTTGGTCAAAATCGGCGATCGCGCAGTCTTCGTCGCCTTTTCCCAAGTACACCTCGCCGCGGCCACACAAAAAACTCGCGTCAATTTCCGGCGATAAGTGGGTCTCTTTCGGACTGAGTCTCATTGCCTCGCCGTAGTCGGCGAGCGCGCGGTCGTATTGTTCTTTCAGGCCATACGCACCGCCGCGTGCGGCGAAAAGAAACGCATCGTTCGGTTCGAGCCGAATCGCTTCGTCGAAATCGGCGATCCCGCGGTCGTGGTCGCCTTTATGCAGGTACGCGGTGCCGCGATTATAGAAAGCCGTAGAAAGTTTAGGATCGAGCCGAATCGCCTCGTTGTACTCGGCAATGGCACGGTCATGGTCGCCTTTCATCCCGTATGCAACGCCCCGAGCCATTAGCTGTAGTGCTGTTTGTCCAGGGGAGCAGTCGCTGTTTATCAGTTCCGACTTGGCATCCTCCCAGTCCGCAGGCTTGCGCTGCTCAGCGATTTTTTCCACTTGATCGTGGACCCAAGGTGCCTGTGTTTCATCCTGCGCCCAGACGCGCATGAGGGGGCTGAGCCCACCGAAGAGCGTTCGCTTGAAAACAGCCGTTTCCCATCCGCCGATCTTGGGGGCGGTGGAGATACTGTACTTCTTGTTATCAATTGTGTTCGTAACGTGGGTCAGGTAGCCCGTTCTCGCGTGGTGGCCCTTGTAGTCGATACTCATTAAGCGTCTCCTGTAATCCGATTTCTCGTTGCAGCTCACCGAGTCTGTTACGGTGCCTGTCTGGTCGGGGATGAAGGCCGTAGCACCACTGGCTGTTGTTTGGGCGATTGCGGTGTCGCACCACTAGGCAGCGTAACATCAACCCAGCGGTCGTTCTCCATGATGATCTCACACACGGGTCTCGTGCGCTGGCAGAATTCCAACGCCGATCGGCGCGCTTCCTCAACCGTGCGCCAACCGTGCGACTCGCCCAGGTAGGTGCCGCCCTTCTCTCGCGCCAAGGCTTTTTCCGACGGCGCGGCGATCTAGCGCTCCACGAAGCCGCGACTTGGGTTGGTACCGAGGTTCTGCATCAGCGCGTTGACATCAGCGGGCGTCCAGGTGGGCAACTTGAGAAAGCGCAGGAAGCTGTCCATCTCCTCCTGCAGCCACTTCATCCGGCCGGCGCCGGTCACGAAAATCTGGTGGCCGTCGGTGCCCTGCGGCTCCAGCATCACCAGCTTGGCGTCGCCGCCGCCCTCAAGGAACGCCGCACGCATGCGCTCGACCAGCAGCGGCCCGAAGAAACTGTCATTCCGGGCGTACACCCAAAGACTGGGGACGCGGCTCCTGGCCCCATAAGTACGGAACGCGGACGCCAGCACGTCTTCCCTGGAGCAGCTCTCGAAGCGTAACCCGCCGGACACGTTGATGACCGCGGCAAGACCCGGCGGATTGCGCGCCGACAGCGCTGTCACGGCTGCGCCGCCGCCGGACACCCCGATGGCGATAATGCGTGTAGGATCAGCATACGATCGCTGCGCGATCGCGCTAAGCGTCGCCGCAAGGTCGTCGGCGTCGGCATCGAACCGCTCAAGGAGCGACGTGCTCGCGCATGACACAGGCACCGGCTGGGGGCCGTCTGATGCACCGAAGCCGCGCCGCATCACGATGACGGCGAGCCAGCCGCGGCGGGCGAGGTCGCGCGCTTGATTGACATAATTCTGCACGTGGTGGTCGCCCATTTGCGCTTGCGTCGTCGGCTTGGCGTGCGCGATCAGTGCGATGGGCAGCCGTCCTGTCGTTTCGGCGCGCCTGACTGTCAACGCCTCAAGCCGAACGAACTTTCCCCGAATGGTGACGTTCAGGAAACCCGTGTATTCGATTAGATCGCCCTGCGCCCGAGCCCCGTCTGCGACGAGGAGCGCGAAGAGCAGGACAAAGGCCGGAATGAGGTGCATTGTGTTTTCATCCCGGCGACGGAAGGCGCATAAGCAAATTATTTTTTCGGCCTACGACCGCAAGGCGGTACAACGATTATCGTACAATTAAGATCAACCCTATTCGGCCAAATGGTCTATTTCCGTCCCGTGCGGCGCCCTGGGAAGACTGTGACTTCTAAGCCGGGCGTTATCACGTCACACGCACTGCCGTCCGCGCGCTAGTAGCTTGCGGGGCCGACGCGTGCCAACGCGAAACCGGTTTCAGGGTCGAACCAAAAAAGATCGCGCCGCCCTCGACCTTCAGATTATGAGGGTGATTTTGGGCGGACCTAACGCATTGAGCTAAGTGAACGTGCCGGCTGCCATGTGCCGGTGGTGGGCAGGCGCTCGGCTTCAAAGTGTTGAAGCCGAGCGCAACTATTGTACGTGCCCTTGTCGCTGCGGTTTTTGAGATCAGCGGTGGCGCCGCCCTGCATCATCAGGCGGCTTGCCGGCCTTGACCCCAAACCCCATCGCGTCTGCCCAGGCTTTCTGCCACTGCTCCGCCATTTGCGTCCAAAACTGTATGGGGTTCATCGCCGACATTGGGAAAGCCTCGGCGCTCGGCCAAGTGCCGGCCGGGCTGACGCTAGGCAAGGATTTTAGCTTTGACAGCATTGCCATCGGGTTCGGTGATCTGATCTGCTCCTCCCAAGCATCCATCATCTGATCCATCATTTGGATTTGCATTTTCGTGATGCTCTGCAATTGTGCGCGGGTGGCATCGACGATTTGCTCCGGCCATCCTAGCGCCCGGGCAGCCGCAGCCATCTTCTCAATGACTTCCTCGCTGTTTTTCTCGCTGTTGCTGGCTGTCTCGATGCGCCAGGTCGACATCGCGTCGAAGGCTGCGTTCACCGCCTTTCGCGCCTCATCCAAAAGCCCTGGGGCCCACATCGGCTCGAAGTTGCGGGGTTTCACGTCTGCGTACTTGCTCTGCATGGCCGCGTCTCCTCTCACTCATTGCAAGATGATCCAACCTCGGGATGCATTCTGCTGCTGAAGGTTCGCTTGCGGATTTCGCGGTCGCACCGGCCCAGACGGCGGCGCCGGATAACGAGAACGGCCACTACAGCTTCAATACTGTGGCCGACGGCGTGCACGCAAAGAATGGGCGCGAAGTGCCACGACGCCTTCGCAATGCAAGGGGCGCCTTGCTTGAACCGCGCCCTCAACTTCGGCGAAACGCGAGTCGCCACGTTAGCCTTGTTCACCTTTACTGCGCTTTCGGGATAGCGTTCCTGCGGGGTTGTTATCACCAAGTTCATGATGCGGTGCTTACCGTCGCTCATCGGCCCCAATCTTTCTCCGCCTTCCCTCTTTATCGCCGCGCAAGCTGGGGCTTCTAGCCTAAAATCTTCCATGACCGAGCATCGGCTCTAAGCACGGCGGCCTCGTACTCCCGCTGCGTGAAATCTTTATGGGCGCGTAAGCGGCTCCGCGCCAGGCGCAACTTCATTCGCCGACTAAAAGAAAGTCCTTCGCTCTTCGCCGTCATGACATCAATAAATGCTTCCTCAAATTCGTCGTATAGCTTGGCCACGTCGTTAATGCTGCTCATCATCGGCCCCAGTCCTCCTCGGCCTTGTTGCGTGACGGCCAGCGCATTTGAGGGATTATTTTGACAATACTTTCTCGTGTGTCCATTTGCACGGCGTGATCGTGTCTTTCGGATAGATACAGACATATGGCCCGCGGCTTGCGAAGATACGGACCCGATGTCCTGCGGGCAGTGGCTCGCATTCGCCAGCAAGCAGGAAACGCGGGTTGTCCATGACGCGCTGTAATTGCGAGAGCACGTCGCAGGCAACGAAATCTTCGCGCACCGTTGCGACGGGGTCGGTCTCGAAGCGGTGATCCTGCGCGGCGGTCGGATGGGCCGCGAGCATCGCGGTGGCAGCGACGGATGACCGCAAATTCCTGGAGTCAACGTCTCTTTGGATATTGTCCGAACGCGATGCGGGAATTCTGTGGGAGCCCCAAGGCTTGGTTGAGATGCGGGTCATCAAGAACGTCCCAGAGCCGAGTTATGATCTGTCGATTCGTCAGCGATTGATCAGCAACCACGAGCTCCACCGCTCGCAACGCAAATGCGAGAAGGGTGTCGCTGCTGCGCTCCAATGCCGATCGTATAGAGGGCGAATGGACTAGCTCACGTACTCGCGTAACCGTCGCGGCATCAGGAAGGTTGTACGCGGGCGGTAGGTTTTGCGACAGCAAAGTCCGCGCCACCTTGATGGCATCCACGATTGCGCGATCAGAGCTCATGCGAAAATAAAGCGCCCGGAACGCTAGCGTTCCAGTTGGATATACTCCCGACGAGATATCCGGTCCAGATGCCGGCGCTGGCACGCCGCTGACTGGTAACTGCGCGCGCGAGTTCGACGCCATCTGCCATAATGGATAGATCGAGATCGCCGGCTGCATCGACGACGAGATCTTCCAAGACGTGTGGACCATCGCCGGGCTTGACTGCAATGCTTGCGCGCTAAAGAGTTCCGATGGTCACCCCGCGGGCTGCCGCTTCGTAGAGCGATGGGTTTCGAGCCTCAGCGTCGCTATAAGGTGAGTTTTCGTCGATCCATCGACGGAAGATGAATGTTTGCAACCCAGCAATCGGGCCCCGTGTATGAACCGGTCTCATGTGACTTTGAACCGAGTCTCTGACGGCACGACACGGATATTGAAAATTCGCGACCAGAGATGCGCGAGCGAAATTCGCCGGTTGCGTCGGAAAATCCAGAAAATTACGCGTCAGAGACTACGTGACATCTCGCTAACCCGCCGCGCGAGCTTGGCTGAGATCGTTCCTCGTCACAGCCGGGCGTCGCACGATGTAACAAAAGCTGCAATCCGCCGTATCAGCTTGGGTTCGTCCAGCAACG
>WNFM01269440.1_pt1 | contig 15415 bp, 14 predicted proteins | sample 5400271 | NCBI WGS metagenome assembly WNFM01 (sample SAMN13153352, study PRJNA577476) | soil metagenome | isolation source: 60 cm saprolite on Douglas fir-dominated hillslope | place: USA:California | collected 2013-09-17
GGGTGGTGTGTCATGCAGAGTATCCGCGTCGAGAATGAATCTATCGTCCATTCATCTGGTCGCGAGTGTATGGACCTCCGGGGTTAATGTGCTTTAGGGCGCTCCATTAAGGAGTCATATTGCTGAACACTGCCCTCACGTGAAGTGTAGTTCGCCAGCCAATCGCCGAATGCGACGTCCAGCGTCTTACCCTGCGCTGTTGCGATTTCGCGGGCTGTTTCGATCAGGCTCTCGTCGGCTCTACGGGTGAGCTTTTTCATTGCATACGCATGCGGAACTGGTGCACATAATAATTCTAACTCATGGCCTCATTTAGGGTGGAGCCCGATTACCGAGAGCAGGCGGCCGGATTGCGCGGCTTCTTTCCGGTAGCTGAAGAGAAGGTCGGTGTGACAGGCGGTGCAGAGATTGCTGACGAAGATATTCGCGTCGCGCAGGCCGGCGGCGAGGAGTTGGGCGCGATTGGCTTTGCGTAGATCGAGGCGAACGTTTTTGGGCGGAGGCTGGTGGCCGGGGGGCATCATGTTGAGCCATTGCAGCGGATTGGGTTCTTCGCCGGTGCGGAGTTCATCAAAATATTCTTCGGCGTCAGCGAATTGTGATGTGAATTCGGTGACCAGTTCGGTGCCGACTTCGTAACAACAGCCGCCGACGGCCGGGCCGAGCGCGGCGAGAATATCGGCGGGCTTTGACCCGAAACGCATGCGCATTTCGCCAACGGTTTTTTGCGCGATGCGGGCGAGCGTTCCGCGCCACCCGGCGTGAATGGCCGCGACTGCGTGTTTGTTGGGATCGACCAGTAAGATGGGAACGCAGTCGGCGGTTTGCACGCCGAGCAGCAAGCCAGGTGTATTCGTGAATGAGGCGTCGCCTTTGCAGGATTCGCCTGGTGGTGTGGCGAAGTGACGGGCAATCGATGAATGAAATTGCCTGAGCGGAACGAGCGTAAAATCATTTGCGCCGATTGCGGATTGGAAAGTTTGCCGGTTTTTCAGGACTGCTTCGCGATTGTCCCAATCGGTGAATCCCAGGTTAAGAACATGCTCGCCGGAAGTGGGGACACTGGCGCCGCCGTCGCGCGTGCTGAATCCGTGGACCAGCCAGGGAAATTTTTTGAATGGGGCGAGTTCCAGAATTTGTATGCCGCGCACAGTCCGCAGCGACCACGGCGCGGAAATCGTCGGACGCGGCTTCGGTGGTGGGGCGGGTTTGCCGGGAAGGCGGCGGACCCGCGAGGATTTGGCGGTGCTTGGCATCATGTCAGTATAATCGCAAGCGTGTTCCAGTGAAGGCGGTGAGGGTTGGAGTTTTGAGAAGTCGAAGAAAAACCACCGGCCTGAGGGCCGGCCACTACAACGGAACGGAGCAGCGGGATAAACCGGCCGCTACAGGATCGCGATGATTATTGGGCTGGGAATTGATATGGAGGAAGTGGAACGGGTGAAGGGTGCGATCGAGCGCCAGGGCGAGCGATTTCTCAAGCGGATTTTTACGGAGAAAGAACGGGCGTATTGCGAGCAGTTTAAGGATAAATACGAACGATACGCGGGGCGTTTTGCTGTGAAAGAAGCGGCAATGAAAGCGCTGGGGACAGGCTGGAGCCGCGGGGTGCGCTGGGTGGACATTGAGGTCTTGCGGCTGAAGGGCAGGCGACCAACCTTGGAACTGAAGGGTGAGGCGCGGAAGATTGCGGACAAACTCGGCGTGAAAAATATAGCCATCAGCATGACGCATACGCCGAAGCAGGCAATGGCGCAGGTGATTTTTGAAAGCTAAGAGTTAGCGCGCGGTCTTTTGAAATTCGATGCCAGTATCGCTATCGGGATCGCCAACAGTTAGGTAGAGGCGGTAGGGTGGTTTCTGCCCCAAAAGCAGAACTGGCCAGAGGGCATTTTCCTGGCCGCATGCAGCTGACGCCGTCGACGGGCGGTAATTCTCGAAGGCTAGTTGCCAGCCAGAACTGGCACCCAAATCCTTGTCCAGCGACCAATCAGCAGTGCCAGACCGATTGCAGTCAATTCGATCTCCGAAACCGTCAAAGCTCGGAAAATTAGCAAGAACTGCGGTGTTGTCAACGTTGACTGTGACTGAAGGATCCCGCTCCTGCAACGATTTAGCTAGTTCGGCAGATAGCCGAACTTTGAGTATCTTGTACCTTCCGGAAAGATCCGCTTCTTTCGGCCTTGCTCTGGTGTAATCCCAAAACCATGGGTACGACATTAGCGGTGGCGGTCTGCAACTCGTGAGCATGCAACCAAGAAGCGTCAGAAATGGCAGGGCAAGCAACCGCTGTTTACTGGACGCCATGTGTTATTTGACTACCAAGAAGGGGCCGATGGCCAGGGCGTCGATGCCTGAGCAGTAGAAGCTGCGGACGGCGGAGCGGGGATCAGTGACCAGGGGTTCGCCGAAGAGGTTGAAGCTGGTGTTGACGAGGATGGGAGCGGGAGCGGACTCGCCGAATTTGTGGAGCAGACGCCAGAAGAGCGGGCTGGATTGTTTTTCGACGGTGTGGACGCGGACGGCGGTGCCGTTAAACGTAAAACGTTGCAAGCCGGCAACGGGATTTTTCAGGTCGCCGAGCGAAGCCATGAAGCGGCAGTTGGGGCCGCAATCGAAATATTCATGGGCGCGTTCGGCGGGAACGGAAAGCGCGAAGGGATGAAACTCTTCCCGGTGTTTGATGAACTGATTGACATTGTCGAGCACGTATTCGTTGAAGGGAGAAGCGAGCAGGCTGCGGTTGCCGAGCGCGCGATGGCCGAATTCGCTGCGTCCCTGGCACCAGGCAACGATTTTTCCGCGTTCGAGGAGATGGACGGTTTCTTCGAGCAAGCGGTCTTCGCCGGACGGATATTTGTAAACAATTTTGCAGTTGTCGAGAACGGTTTTGATTTCCTGCGAAGTGGGCTCTGGGCCGAGCGCGAGCGAAGTAAGTGGTGCGCGACCGGGCCGGCCAGTAGCTTTTTTACGCGCGAGAAATGCCGCACCGAGCGATGTGCCCGCGTTGCCGGCCACCGGCTGGACGTAAACATTGCGAAAGCTGCTGCGCTGTTCGAGGGCACGGACGAGCAGGACATTTTGAAATACGCCGCCGGCGAGGCAGAGCGAGTCGGCGCCGGTCGATTCGCGGAAGTGTTCGGCGAGTTGCAAGACGATTTCTTCCAGGACATCCTGGGCACTGCGAGCGAGCGCGGCGCGTACCGCGCGATCGGTGGGCGGCGCGGAGCGCGATAAACCGAGTTCGCGGTAAAGGTGCGGGGAAAAAACGCCGCTGCCGTCAGGCCCGGCCGAGAAATACTTGCGATCGAGTGCGGGCAGTCCCTTGGTATTCCAGAGAAACAGTTTTCGAAACACTTCCAGATATTCCGGCTGGCCGTCTTTGCTGAGCCACTGCAATTTGTGCTCGTCGCGGCCTGGCCGGAGTCCGACCAGTTGAGTGACGCGGGAATAGAGCCAGCCGAGCGAATTTGGAAACGCCAGCGAATGCAGCGATTTGAGGTGGTCGTCTTCGCCGAGCGCGACCAGGCCGGCGTTGCCGCTTCCAGCGTGATCGAGAGTGAGGATCAGTGAGCGGGAGAAATCGGAAGTGTAGAAGGCGCTCGCGGCGTGGCAGAGATGATGATCGAAACGTGAGAAGCGGCGGCCGCAGAGGAGCTGGCGAAGGTGGGCCAGAGCAGCTTCGTGGGCCGAACTCTTGCGGCCTTTCTTTTTTGAGGCGGTGCCGCGATCGGCGAGAGCGATTGCACCGACATCAGCGAGGCGCAGGCCGGACGAGGCCAGAACACTTTTTAATGCCAGTTGTGGAAGGGCGTGCGGGTCGTTGACACGAGTGAGTTTTTCTTCTTCGATGGCGGCGAGGATGTTGTGGCTATCGAAAAGGGCGACGGAAGCGCCGGGACCGGGAGTGGCGATGCCGAGAATGTTCACGATTCAGAATTCCCTCGTTTGCGAAGCATGCGGCTGTTCGTAGGCTGAGATCCTTCACCGATCTTCGTCGGATAGGTTCCGGATGACAAGCTCGCGGATCATTTCGCGCGGCCTGGCGACTGTTCTTTTTAACACAGAGGGCACAGAGTTCACGGAGAAATTGCTTTATCGAAATGCGACGGCCACGTCAGACGTTGAGAACCTTCGTCCCGCTGCGCGGGACTCAGGAACAAGTGGAAGTCATCGACGGCACGACAGTGCTACAGCACAACAACACGACGGCAATTACAACGCGATGGCGACGGACTGCTTGGGCTCGGCTAGCGCATGGGTGCTGGACGGGCAACGGGCATTAACAAATTCGTTCGCAGGAAATTGGCCGGCGAGGCGGAGCTTTAAGTAGTTCGAGGAGAGAGCCGGAGTCCATTCGTTAGATTCGGTGGAGTCGCAGTGGCGAAGGGTTAGGACCGAGAGCGTGCGGCCGGATTGTGCGCGATGAAATTCTTGAGATTTTTTTTCGCTGAGGGCGCGAAGTTCGCGTGCGCGGCGTTTGATGGTGGCGGGTGGCACGTGGTCGGGGAAAGTGGCGGCACGGGTACCGGGGCGGACGGAATAGGAAAAAACGTGGAGATAACTAAAAGGGCGGGAATCGATGAAATTGATGCTGGCTGCGTGGTCCGCTTCGGTTTCGCCGGGGAAACCGGTGATGACGTCGGCTCCGATGGCGGCGTGCGGGAGTTGTTCACGGATGAAGTCGATACGACGAGCGTAGTGCTCGGAGCGGTACCAGCGATGCATAGCGGCGAGAATTTTGTCGGAGGCGGATTGCAGGGGCATGTGGAAGTGTTCGGCAAGGCGCGGAGAAGAAGCGAAGAGCGCCACCATGTCGCTTGTGACATCGAGCGGCTCGATGGAGCTTAGGCGGAGGCGTTCGACGGAAGTTTCGTCGAGAATTTGGCGGAGCAGATCGAGAAAATCGTGGCGCGGGGAGAGATCACGGCCCCAGGCACCGAGATTGATGCCGCTGAGGACGATTTCTTTGTAGCCCGCGGAGGAGAGATGGCGGATTTCGGCGATAACCGTTTCAGGAGGCAGGCTGCGGCTTTTTCCGCGAACGAACGGGATGACGCAGAAGGTGCAGCGGTTGTTGCAGCCATCCTGAATTTTCAGGGTGGGGCGGGTGTGGTTGGATTCACCGCCGAGTACCGGGGCGACGAGGACCTCGTGTTGATCGAAGATGTCGCCGACGAGGATTGGAGCGGCAGATTCCAGATCCGAAGTGGGCAGCTTGGTTGCCAGCCGGGGCACAATATATTGCGCCCCTACGAGAGACGCGTGCGAACGAAACAGCTTAGCGGCAGAGACGAAGTCTGGTTCGGAAGTTGGCAGAGGCGCAGAGATGAGACTCGGGATTTGGGGTTTGTGGGAGTTGCCGACCACGAAGGAGACGCCGGGGAGGACGGCAAGTTCTTCTGGGGCGCGCTGGGCGTAGCAGCCGGTGACGATGATTTTGGTGGCGGCGTTGGCGGCGTGGAGTTTGCGAATGGCGTCACGGGCCTGGGCGTCGGCGGAGGAGGTGACGGTGCAGGTGTTGAGGACGACGACGTCGGCAGTGTCGGGAGAGGTGGCCGGAATGCAGCCACGGTTGAGGAGCTGGCGCTCGATGGCGGCGCCGTCGGCCTGGGTAGCGCGGCAGCCGAACTGTTGGATGTGGAACGTGGGCATGACAAGGGCAGTTTACCACTAGGGCCGTAAAGCCCCGTCGTTCAGGGCGGGGATATAAGGCCCTTTAAAGCGGGGACTCTTGTTGTTCGACGTATTGTTTGATGATGCCTAGCGGTGCCCCGCCACAGCTGGCGGCGAAGTACGACGGCGACCACAGGACATCCTTCCAATAGCGTTTCTCGATGTCCAATAGGGTTGAGTGAGATTTGATGGATGGTTGCGAGACTACTAGTCGGGGAAGCGGTAGCGGATGATGCACCAAAGGGCCTGGACGCCGTCTTTCCAGGTGATTTTCTTGCCTTCTTCGTAGGTGCGGCCGGCGTAGGAGATGGGGACTTCGTAGATGCGCCAATTCCCTTTTGCGACTTTGGCGGTGATTTCTGGTTCGAAACCGAAGCGATTGGATTTTAGTTGGATGCCTTGCAGGACTTCGCGGCGGAAGACTTTGTAGCAAGTTTCCATGTCGGTGAGTTTGAGGTTGGTGAAGATATCGGAAAGAAGGGTGAGCATTTTGTTGGCGACGTAGTGCCAGAAATAGTGGACGCGCTGAGGGCCGCCGAGAAAACGGGAGCCGAAGACCACGTCGGCGCGGCCATCCCAGATGGGTTCGAGGAGTTTGCCGTAGTCGCGGGGATCGTATTCGAGGTCGGCGTCCTGAACGAGAATGACATCGCCAGTGACTTCAGCAAAGCCGCGGCGGAGAGCGGCGCCCTTGCCCTGATTTTTTGTCTGGAAAAAGATGCGCAGATCGCGAAGTGGGATGGAATCAGCGGCGTCTTGAGCGGGAGCGAAGGATTCGCCGGAGCTTTGCAGCTGAACCATTTTTTCGAGGATTTGCCGGGTGCCGTCGGTGGAGCAGTCGTCCACGAGAATGATTTCCTTGCGGAATTCGGTTTCGATGACGCGGCGAAGGATTTCGTCGATGGTGACTTTTTCGTTGTAGACGGGAATGACGACGGAGAGTTTGGGATCGACGAGGGCGAGAGGGTTGTGGCGTGGATGGGGCATGGATGGTTAAGAAGAAAGTGTAATGGGGGAATGGAAGCGGAGTAAAGCGAGACAGTGATCAGTAATCAGTAAACGGTAATCAATGACAACGCAACCAGTGGCGGGAGAGAGCCTGCAGGATGCCGGCGTTTCGAAGAGAAAAGAAAGATGGCCACCTAAAGTGGTCAGTGTGAAATTCAAGTACGGAGAAATGCCCAGGTGTGAACGGACTAGGCGTCGGGGGCCATGCGGCGCTGGAAGGTTAGCAGGATGAGGTCGGCGCGGCGGCGGACTCCGAATTTGTTGAGGAGATTGGAGACGTGGAATTTTACGGTGCGCTCGGCGATGTTCAGTTTGCTGGCGATTTCCTTGTTGGAAAGATTCTCGAGGAGCGAATCGAGAACTTCCTGCTCGCGGCGGCTGAGATTGGCGACGGAATCGGATTTTAGGCGACGGGTTTGACCGGAAAGGATGGAGTCCACGAAACCGGAGAGCACGGTGCGCGGAACCCAGAAACCGCCGGTGGCGACCAGGGGAAGCGCGCGGATGAGCTGATCGCGGGCTTCGGTGTAGGTGAGAATGCCTTTTACGCCGAGTCGGAGGAGCGAGAAGCTGTTGGCGTCGTTATGGGCTTCGCCGACGACGATGAGGCGGGCGTCGGGATGGCGTTCAAGAATATTGGAGAGCAATGCGCCAGTGGCCTGACGAGCGGCGTGCGCGTCGATGACATAGACCTGAGCCTTAGGCGGTTCGAACGAACGAAGATCGGGGGCGAGCGTGGACTCGAGCTGCTTGGAGATAACTTTGAAATCGGGCTTGGACAAAATGCGTTCGAACTCGTTCAGCACCAGAGGGTGCGGCGAGAGGAGGCAAATCGACAGCTTAGTTGCGGATGAACGTTTCGTAGCCACTGGCGTCAGAGTAGTGGAATATAGCACGGACGGGCAAGTGGGTTAGAGAGGTTTGTTCACGAATTGATACTGACGAGTTGGGCGTTTTTGGTATGGCGGTCGGCACCACACCCATTCCTCGCCTTGCTCCCCTTGAGGAGCGGGGCAGGCGGAACGACGGCTGAACGGAAAAACAGATTGAATGGCATTCGATTCTCAGGGAAAAGCCGCGTAAAATAAGGGTGCCGGCTGTCATCCCGGGAAAGGTGCGGGAGATGGACCGGCGGCAGGGCCTCAAGGAGCAACGACCTTCGATACACCTACGCATCTAAGAAGCGCAGACAGGATTGTCTGCGCTACAAAACCCGGTATGCGAAATTTCACAGAAATAGGCAAAAGCTTGCGGGAGCTGATGGGGCAGCGTGTCCTCGTGCTGGATGGGGCGATGGGGACGATGCTGCAGCAGCGAGACCTGACGGCTGCGGACTTCGGCGGGGCGGCTCTGGAAGGCTGCAACGAGGTACTGGTGCGCACGCGCCCGGATGTGGTGCTGGATATTCACCGGAAATATTTTGCTTGGCGCGACGCCGCTGGTGCTGGGGGAGTACGGGCTGCAGGCGGAAGCGTTCGAACTGAACAAGAAAGCGGCGGAATTGGCGCGCACGGCGGCGGAGGAATTCAGTACGGCAGCGAAACCGAGGTTTGTGGCCGGGTCGATGGGGCCGACGACCAAGGCGATTACGGTGACCGGCGGAGTGACGTTCGAAGGGCTGCGGGAAAATTACTACGTGCAGGCCAAGGGATTGCTGGAGGGCGGCGCGGATCTGCTGCTGGTGGAGACTTGCCAGGACACCAGGAATATCAAGGCGGCGCTGCTGGCGATCGAGAAGCTGTCGACGGAAATTGGCAGCATAGTGCCGGTAATTGTGTCGGTGACGATCGAGCCGATGGGGACGATGTTGGCGGGGCAGACGGTGGAAGCGATGTGGGCATCGCTGCGGCATGCCAAGCCGCTGGCGTTTGGGATGAACTGCGCGACCGGGCCGGAGTTTATGACCGATCATATCCGGACGCTGAGCTCGTCGACGGGAGAGTTTGTTTCGTGCTACCCGAACGCGGGATTGCCGGACGAAGAAGGCAAGTATCTGGAGACGCCGACTTCGCTGGCGGCGCAACTAGAGAAGTTTGTGGACCACGGATGGTTGAACATCGTGGGCGGGTGCTGCGGAACGACCGAGAAGCACATCGCAGCGATCGCGCAGATGGTGGATGGGAAAAAGCCGCGGGCGCTACCTAGCGAGGCGCATCGGGCCGTTTATTCAGGGATTGAGACGGTCGAGGCGGATGACAGTACGCGACCGCTGCTGGTGGGCGAGCGGACCAACGTGATTGGTTCTCGATTATTCAAGAATCTGGTGGCGGATGAAAAATGGGAAGAGGCCAGCGAGATTGCGCGGAGACAAGTGAAAGGCGGCGCGCACATTGTGGATGTGTGTTTACAGAGCACGGAGCGCGATGAGAAAAAAGATATTCCGGCGTTTTACGAAAAGCTGATTCAAAAAGTGAAAGCGCCAGTGATGGTGGATACCACCGATGCAACGGCGATTGAGCTGGCGCTGACCTACTGCCAGGGGAAAGCGATCATCAACTCGATCAATCTGGAGGACGGCGAAGAGAAATTCGAGAAAGTTGTGCCGATCGCGCATGACTATGGCGCCGCAGTGGTGGTTGGATGCATTGACGAGGACAAGCTGCAGGCGCAGGCGTTCACGCGGGAACGGAAGCTGGAGATCGCCAAGCGATCTTTCGAGCTGTTGACGACGAAATACAGGATGGCGCCCGAGGATATTATTTTCGATCCGCTGGTGTTTCCCTGCGCTACCGGAGATGAGAATTACATTGGCGGAGCGGTGGAGACGGTTGAGGGGATTCGAGTCATCAAGCAGGCGTTGCCGAATGTGCGGACGATATTGGGGATTTCGAATGTGTCGTTTGGATTGCCGGCAGGCGCGCGGGAAGTGGTGAATTCGGTTTTTCTTTATTACTGCACCAAGGCCGGACTGGACCTGGCGATTGTGAACACCGAGAAGCTGGAGCGGTTTGCTTCGATTCCGGAGCATGAACGGGAGTTGGCGGAGAATCTGCTGTTCCAGCACCCGCCGAAGAGGGTGGACGATTCGAATCCGCGAGCGAAATTGCTGAAGAGCGCTCCGGCGGACTGGCGCGAGCAGAACAAGGAGCAGCGGGCGGCGATCAACCAATTTCACATTGCAGCAATCACTGAACATTTCCGGACGACGAAGAAAAAAGAAAAATTACGGGCAGAAGATATTCCGCTGGATCAAAGACTGGCGAACTACATTATCGAAGGCACTCGCGACGGATTGATCGAGGATCTGGAAAAAAAGCGGACGGAGGGCACGCCTCCACTGGAGATCATCAATGGACCGCTGATGGCGGGGATGGCGGAAGTTGGCAGGCTGTTCAACGCGAACGAACTGATTGTGGCCGAGGTGCTGCAATCGGCGGAAGCGATGAAAGCTTCGGTGAATCATCTCGAGCAGTTCATGGAAAAGGCGGACACCGCGAAGCGCGGGAAGATTGTGCTGGCGACGGTGAAGGGCGACGTGCACGACATCGGGAAGAATCTGGTCGAAATTATTTTGAAGAACAACGGGTATGACGTGGTGAATCTGGGGATCAAAGTTCCGCCGGAAGAGCTGATCAAGGCTTATCAGCAGCATCACCCGGACGCGATTGGGCTGTCGGGATTGCTGGTGAAAAGCGCGCAGCAGATGGTGATTACCGCGAACGATTTGAAGGATGCGGGGATTGTGATTCCACTGCTAGTGGGCGGAGCCGCGCTGTCCGGGAAATTTACGCAGACAAAAATCGCGCCGAGCTATGGAAATGCGGTGTGCTACGCGAAAGACGCGATGACCGGACTGCGCTTGATGAACGAGTTGATGGATCCGGCGACACGTGAAACGGTGCTGCGTGCGAATGGAGAATTGGCGAGCGCCGTGACGGTCACAACGACGGTGAGAGTGGAAGAGCTGGCGGCGGTGACGCGTTCGCCGAAGGTGCGCGTGGATTTGCCGATTCAGCCGGTGGGATATCTCGATAGAAAAGTACGGCTGGTTCCGGACTTGCGCGAAGTGTGGAGCTACATCAGTCCGTACATGCTGTTTGGGCGGCATTTGGGGTACAAGGGCGATTTCGAAAAGCGGCTGGCGGAGCGCGAGCCGAAGGCGGTGGAACTGTTCGCGGCGATGGAAGAGGTGAAAGAAGAAGCCGCGAAGTTCATGAAGGTTCGGGCGGTGTGGCAATTTTTTGAAGCGGAAGCGGAAGGCGAAAAACTGCATGTATTTCTACCGGGCGCGAGCGCGCCAGTACATACCTGGAAGCTGAAACGGCAAAAAATTGCTGACCGGCTTTGCTTAAGCGATTACATTTTGCCGCCGCGGGAGGGAAGGCGCGACCATGTGGCGGTATTTGTAGTGAGTGCGGGAGAAGCAGTGCGGGAGCGGTCGGAAGCGGCGAAGAACGCGGGATATTATTTCCGGTCACACGGGCTGCAATCACTGGCGATTGAGGCGGCCGAGGCATGCGCGGAGTGGCTACACAGGCGAATACGGGAGGACTGGGGATTTCCGGATCCAGCGGAGATGACGATGGCGCAGCGGTTTACATCGCGGTATCGCGGAAAGCGATACAGCTTTGGGTATCCGGCATGCCCGGACTTGGAGGATCAGGCGGGGATCTGGAAGCTACTGAAACCAGAGGAAATCGGCGTGGAGCTGACGGAAGGGTTCATGATGGATCCGGAGGCAAGCGTGAGCGCGCTGGCGTTCATCCATCCGGATTGCACGTATTTTAGTGTGGGTGAAGAATAGCAGCTATTTCCACTTAACTTACTGATTACAAAAGACATATCTTCTGAATTCTGGCGTACTGATCGGGTGGGTGGCCCAAAAGGGATAAACTTTTGCCACTTCGTGGAATCGCTATTGGAACCAGGTGTGTATACATGGAAAGCCTGGCAGACCGCGAAGCTGTGTAAATATATGAAATGATTGGCCTTAATTAACTTTCCAGGTTCCGGCAGCTGGAGCTGCTTGGCGAGACAGTTGCTGAATAGTTGTTGGATCCTTATGGCAACCGGCCTAAGTCGAACGTTCGAGTTGGAAAGTGAAGCTGGATTTGTGTATGGGCAGTCGGAAGCGATACTCCCTGTCAACGCGATGATTGGCGAGATAGCCCGCACCGACATTCCGGTGCTGTTGCATGGAGAGAGTGGCACCGGCAAAGAGGTGTATGCGCGGTTGATTCACCAGCTTTCGGCGCTGCGAGAGCGGCCGCTAGTCACGTTGAGCTGCACGTCACTGAAGCCGGGCGAGTTGCTGGGCAAAGTAAAAGCTTTGCTGGGAGGCTGGAGCGGGGAGCCGAACGAGAATTTGGGGACGCTGTGTCTCGATGGGATTGACGAGTTAGATCTGGACTGCCAGCGAGTGCTGTTGGCGATGGTACAGGAGCGGGAGATGGCGTCCGGAGGCCGGATGGGATTCCGGCTGATCTCCACGACCACGCGAAATCTGGACAGAGAAATTGGACTAGGGAGGTTCAGACGCGAGTTGTATTTTCGAATTAACGGGGCTTGCGTGAAGCTGCCGGCGCTGCGTGAGCGGACGGAAGACATCGGAGTGCTGATGGAGTACTTCCTGGAAAAGCACGCCGCGGAAACAGGCAAGAGGCCGCCGGTATTAAGCCAAGAGGACGAGCAGATCCTGCGTTCGCACGACTGGCCAGGCAATATTCGGGAGTTGGCAAATCTGGCGCGAAAAGTGGTGGCGCTCGGAGTGTCGCGGGCGGCGATGGGCGAGCTGAAGCAAAGCGGTCCGGCGCTGCAAAATTCGATGGACAGTCCGCGGGGTGCGCCGCTGAAAATGGTGGCGCGGGAGGCTTCGCGGGTGGCGGAGCGCGAGTTGATTCAGAAAGCGCTGGAAAGAACTCATTGGAATCGCAAGCAAGCAGCGAGAGAATTGCAGATCAGCTACAAGGCCTTGCTGTACAAGATCAAACAGATGGACGTCGGCGGGAACGAAGGCAAGCGAGCGCGGGGAGAAGAGTGATGAAAGCGTTGCGATGGATTGGACTTGGGACCATGCTGGCGATCGGAGTGGCGCAGGCTCAGGACACGACAAAGAGCGCGAGCGCGCCCGCGCCGACGCAGGCGCGCTGCCAGCGACCACCGACACGAGCTACCGAATTGGACCGCAGGACGTGCTGAAGGTGGACGTATGGAAAGAACTGGAGCTGACCCGGTCGGTGCCGGTTCGGCCGGACGGCAAGATCTCACTACCGCTATTGAATGACGTGCAAGCATCCGGACTGACGGCCATGGAACTGGCGATCAACATCACCGAAGGTCTGAAGAAATTCATCAACAATCCGCAGGTAACGGTGACGGTAACCGAAATCAACAGCCGAAGAGTGTACGTAAACGGCGAGGTGACCAGGCCCGGAGCGTTTGCGCTGCTGCCGAACATGACAGTGCTGCAAGCGTTGACCAGCGCGGGAGGATTCACGCAGTTTGCGCGGACCAACAAGATTTATGTTTTACGGACCGAAGGCGGCAAGCAGGTGAAACATCCGTTCAACTACAAGGACGTAGTGAACGGGAAACGACCGGAAGACAACATCGTGCTCCAGCCCGGCGATACGATTGTGGTGCCGTAAAGAGGGCTTATGAATATTCGCCGAACAATCCTGACAATTTCCGTGCTGACCTGCGTGACGCTTGGTTACGCAACGGCGGGACTGGCGCAAGACCCGCAGCCGCAGGGCGAGGAAAAACCAAAACCCGCGGCAAAAGTGTATGGTCCGATCGGAGCAGAAGATCAGGATGCGAATCAGGCGCCGGACACCATCCAGCCGGACACCCGGCCACTGACTGGAATTCAGGATCCAACGGTTGGAACGCAACTGGAACGGCATAGCTACTGGGTTCCCGGAGTGGCGTACTACAATTTTGTGCAGTCGAATCAGCAATCGCAAGGCGGGTCGAATAACTGGAATTCGACGAGCTACTTATCCGGAAATGTGAGCTTGCTGGAGAATTGGAGCCGTTCACAGCTGGCGGTGAATTATTCGGGAGGCGGAGATTTTTCCACGGATTCGAGGCTGGGAAACGGATGGTTTCAACAGCTCGGAGCGACGCAAACGTTCAACTGGGAACGGTGGCAACTGACATTGTTGGACGAGTTTGCATATCTTCCAGAGGCACAATTCGGTTTTGGGGCCGGGACCGGTCTGGCGGCGCCAGGAATCGGCGGATCGTTGGGGCCTGGTTCGACGGGATTGAGCGGAGGATTGAGCCCCGGACAGTCGATTTTCACGGCAATCGGTCCGCGCTATATGAACACCGCGGGGACGCAGATCAACTACAACCTGAGTGCTCGCAGTTCGGTGACGGTGGGAGGGGTGTACAGCATCCTGCGGTTCATCGACAAAGGAAATATCGAGAGCAACGACTACATCGGAAACGCGGGCTATAACTACCAGATATCGCGGCTGGACACGATCGGCGTGTCGTACCGTTTCAGCTCTTACCACTATCTGGGAACTTCGCAGGCGATTGGCGACCAAACAATTCGCGCAGTGTACGGACGAAAAATAACGGGCCGACTGGCATTGTCTCTGGCGGGCGGTCCGGAGTTTACGGATTTTCGAGTGGCGCAAGGTGTGGGCGGCAAGACTCGGTACGTTGAATTTTCCGGAAACGCAATGCTGAACTATGCATTCGCGAGAGGAAGCATTGGGCTCGACTATCTGCACGGATTGACTTCGGGAAGCGGAGTGTTTCTGGGAGCGACGACCGACCAGGTAACGGGATCGGCGTCCAGAAGGCTTACGCGGCTGTGGACGGCCAATGCGCACCTAGGATATGCGCGCAACCGCAATGCCCAGACCGGGCAGGGCGTGACAGACTTGTCCTACGACACGATCTATGTGGGCGGGTCATTGGCGCGCCCGCTGGGACGAAATGCAAGTCTTTCGCTGGGCTATACGGGATACCTCGAAAATTCGAATAGCACGGTGTGCGCCGGGCTCAATTGCGGTTCCAGTTTTACGACCCATCAGTTTTCGGTGGGACTCAGCTGGCACTCGCGGCCGCTGGTGTTGCGCTAAAGGGCGCGGGAAGGATTCGATAAAGGACCAGGGAGTAGTCGACGGAGACGACCACAAGATCATGTACAAAAGCTTCTTTGGGTTGAAAGAAAACCCGTTCAACGTTAACCCGGATCCGCGGTATCTGTTTCTGACGAAACAGATAGAGGAAGCGCTGTCCGGGCTGATGTACGGAATACAGACCCGCAAGGGATTCATCACGCTGACCGGAGAGGTCGGGACCGGGAAGACCACGCTGGTGAACCGGCTGCTGGACTGGCTGCACTTGCGGCGAACGAAAACCGCGTTTTTGTTCAATTCCCGGATGAACTCGAGCCAGTTGTTTGATTTTATCCTGGCGGAATTTGAAATTACTTGCGAAAACCGTTCGAAAAGCCAGCAGTTGCTGAAATTGAATCACTGGCTGCTGGAGAGATACCGGGCGGGCGAGACCGCGGTGCTGATCGTTGACGAAGCACAGAATCTCACTTTTCCGGTGCTGGAAGAGATCCGTCTGCTGACCAATCTGGAGACTTCGACCGAGAAACTGCTGCAGATCGTATTGTCCGGCCAGCCCGAGCTTGAGGATAAGTTGAAGCTGCCGCAACTCCGGCAACTGCGCCAGCGCATCACGCTGCGTTGCAAGACCATGCCGATGAGCCAGGAGCAGACGCACGACTATGTGCAGGAGCGGCTGAGGATTGCGGGAGCCG
>WNFM01183498.1_pt2 | contig 15413 bp, 12 predicted proteins | sample 5400271 | NCBI WGS metagenome assembly WNFM01 (sample SAMN13153352, study PRJNA577476) | soil metagenome | isolation source: 60 cm saprolite on Douglas fir-dominated hillslope | place: USA:California | collected 2013-09-17
TGCCTGACCGCGGTCCAGATACCTGGCGTCGCACTGAGGTCGTATGACATCAGCTGGGTCAACCCGCACCGCGCCGAGTACTACCTGGCCGATCGCTCGAACGCGGCCATCGACATCATCGACACGCATCACCGGACGTTCAAGCGGTTCCTCGGCAAGGGCCAGTTCGTGGGCGTCAAGCTCAACGCAGCCGGCACCGCGGTGAACAACGACATCTCCGGACCCGACGGGGTCGTTACGCACGGCAGGTGGCTCTACGCCGGCGACGGCGACAGCACGCTCAAGGTGTTCGATCTCGACGGGGCTGACGCGCCTGCTCAACCAGCGCTCAAAACCGGCGGCAAGTTCCGAGTGGACGAAATGGCGCTGACGACGGACGGAGAATTGCTGCTCACCGTGAACAACGCCGACGATCCGCCTTTCGCGACCCTGTTCGCGGCAAACGGCGACCGGAACCACAGTTCAGTCCGCGAGCTCTCCCATATCACTATTGACCCCGTTCTTTTCCCGGATACCCCGGGGATCGAGCAGCCGGCCTGGGATCCCAAGACCAAGCGTTTCTATGTGTCGGTGCCGAACCTCGGGAAAGCGGAAGGGTGCGGAACGGGGGCCTGCGACGGCGGGCTGATGGTGATCGATCCGGACACCGTCACGCCGGGGATCTTCGTGCTTGGCGCCTTCAATCCGGCCAAAAACTCCGGGGTGATAGCGCTCAGCAACTGCGGACCCAACGGCGCCACGGTCGGACCGAATGACAACCTGCTGCTGGGCTGCACTCCGGCCAACAATCCGGCCAACGACAGCACGCTGGTCATCAACGCGACGACCAAGCATTTCTCCCACGTCAACGGCATCGTCGGCTCGGATGAAGTGTGGTTCAACAAGGGGTCCGGCTGCGTCGCAGCAGACTGCCGTGCTCGGCGTGATCGACGCGACCAGCGTCCTCATCGAGACCGTCCCGCAGTCGTCGGGCTCGCACTCGGTGGCGGCCGACTCCAAGCGTAACCTCATCTTCGTTCCGCAGTCGGCGCCCGTTGCCGTAGTCGGCGCCGGCGGCGATACCACGGGGCCTACCCATAATGGACTCGGGGGCGTGGGTGAGGGGATTTGCGGCAGCGACAACGGATGTATTGGCGTTTTCGTCCATGATGTCGACCGCGATCGGGACGATCACGACCGCGATGACCACGACCACTGATCAGGATGTCGGGTTGTCCTGATTCGTAACGACGTAGTCGAGGAAGAAGGGGCCGGGCCATCCCGGCCCCTTTTTTTTGAGGGTCCGTCGAAGCCGGTTTCATGCTATACATACTCACGCCGCTCTTTTTTCATCGTACCGCCGTCCCGTGCCGCCACCCGATAGGGAAATTCGACAATGAACCGATTCGCAATGGTGCTTGCGCTGGTCTTGTCTGCTTGCGCCACGACCTCCCAGATTCCTCCCGCCGCCAGATCGGAGCTGGCGCCGACTGGGACGCTCCGCGTCGGGATCAACGTGCAGAATTTCCTGCTGGTCAACAAGGAGCGCGTTGGCGGGGAATACAGCGGCATCGCGGTGGATCTGGGCCGCGAGCTCGGCAGGCGGCTCGGCGTTCCCGTCGAGCTGGTTGCCTTCGACACCGCCGGGAAGCTCGCCGACGCGGTGAAGGCCGGCGCATGGGACGTGGCCTTCCTCGGCAACGAGCCCGCGCGCGCGAACGAGATCGCCTTCAGCGCGGCGTATCTCGAGATCGAGGCGGGCTACCTCGTTCCGGCGGGCTCGCCGATCCGCACGATCGCGGAGGTGGACCGCGAGGGCGTGCGCGTCGCCGTCAACGCGAAGAGCGCTTACGACCTGTACCTCACCCGCAACCTGCAGCGCGCCAAGCTCTTCCGCGCGCCGACGATCGACGCTTCCTACGAGCTGTTCGTGAACGACAAGCTCGATGTCCTCGCCGGGCTCAAGCCCCGCCTCGTGATGGACGCGGAAAAGCTTCCAGGCTCGCGCGTGCTCGAAGGGCGCTTCTCGGCGGTGCAGCAGTCGATCGGCACCCCGCAGGGACGCCCGGCCGGCGCGAAGTACCTCCGCGAATTCGCCGAGGACGCGAAAGCCTCGGGGCTCGTCGCCGAGGCGATAGACAGACACGCGGTGCGCGGGGTTTCCGTCGCGCCGCTGGCGCCGGGTTCGTAGCCCGATTGACTGATTCGTTTCGCAAGATCGATCAGTAAGTGCAACGATCCTCGCAAAATTCCTTCGTCCCGCCGGCGCCCAGACAATCGTTCATGCACAGGGTATCGATACCCCGAGAGGTCGGTGAGGAAGTGCCCTGCTGCGGGGGCTCGGATCGGTCCGGGAAATATGAGCAGCCCGCAACCGCCAGAGCGATCAGGATGACGCTTGCACGCACGATCTCTCCACCCGCTTCTGCCCGCCCTAGCGCGAAATCACCAGCTTGTACCTGTATAGCGGCATGCCGCGCGGGGACTGCGCCTGTTGATCGGAGGGAGGCGGGACTTTTTCGACGAAATCCACTTTCCAGCCTTTTTCCATGATCTGCCCACGCGTCAGCATGCCCAGATCCGCACTGCACTGGAACCGTTCGTCCTCGCTGGGGAACTCATCGTAGTAGATGGCCGTGGTGCACGCCGCGGCTCGCGGGCCGGCGACAGGTGCCGCTGCCGCCGGTTGCGATTGCTTCAGCGCTTCGGGATTGTCGCGGATTTTCTTCCATTCCTCCCAGGTGTATTGCTTTCCATCGACATAGACCGTATCCCCGACCCTGAAGATGAGCGCCCCCAGCGCCGGCGGAGCGAGAAACGCGAGGGCGAGCGGCAATGCGAGGAACGAGCGCTTCAATTCGGATCTGCTCTGGAAATGAAAAGACGGGCGTCTTTCGACGCCCGCCTAAACTATCACAGTTGAAAGGAGGAAGTACTCAGCTCAGAAGCTGTACATCCAGCCCACCGATACCGCCTGCAGCGTCTCGCCGGTGAAGCAGGAACCCGCGGCGTCCTTGCAATCGGTGGTGATGCCGTGGCCGCTCGCGCCGAGGTCGTAGTGCCCTCCGGCGTGATTGGCCTGGCGGGCATACACCGCATACCAGTTGCTCTGCTTGTCGAAATGATGCTTGTATCCGACCGTGTACATGTTGGACGCGTTGTCGACGCGTCCAGGGTTGGCGGTTACCCCGGAGTCCCCCCCGCCGGGCTGCCCCGGGCTTTTCGCCGCGTGCGCCCATCCGATGTTGACGTCGTCCTGGCCGGTGATTTTTTGGGTCAGCGCGAGCCACGAGCCGTTGCGTTGCCGCTCGTTGAAGTTCGGATTGCGAGCTTTGCGGGTCATCCTCTCGGCGATCACGTTGAGTATGGTATTGGGGGTGACCATGTACTGGACGCCCACCTTCATCGCCGCTTCGTCCCCGACGTCGACATTCCCATTGGGATCGTCGCCGGCGCGGTTCGTCTGCCGGTGCATCTCGTACGCCGCGATCCCGTACAGAGGACCCGCCTCGTAGACGCCGGCCGCGCTGTAGGCGTCGCCGAACGAGCCGTCATTGCAGTCGCCAGGGAAACCAAACTTTGTTACTCCCCCTCCTCCTCCCGTGCAATCGGGCTCGCCGCTGGCATTGTTGAGGTTGTCGTTCGAGCGGTTCTGTCCGGGAGCCCAGAGCGCGCTGAAAGAGGCACCGCCGAATTTGGGGGATTCGTACCACATCGCATGGGAGAGACGGGTATCGAACTCGGCGCGATTGTCCCCGCCGGTGTTGCCCATGATGCTGTTGTAGTCGCCCACAGTCGCCGAGAACGGATCCATGCGCGCGGTCGACAGCTTGTAGGGGGCGTCGGTCTTGCCGAGCTTGAAGGCGCCGAAGTTTCCCGCGATACCGAGGAAGCTGTTGCGCGAGCCGAGCGCACCGAGCACCTTGTTGTCGACGTTCCCCTGAGAAGCCTGGTTCACCGGGCTGGGTCCCGGAGTCGCCGACACGTCGATCTGGGTTTCCGCCTGAAACACCATCTTGTATCCGCCGCCGATGTCGTGGTCCCCGCGGAAGCCGAAATACGACAGGTTGCTCGAAACATCCGCCTGCCAGCCCACCTTGCCCACAGGCTTCGGGTTCTGGCCCGCTCCGCCCTGCTCGATGCCTTTCGTTGCGCCATCGGCCGACAGATCGAGGTGGCCGTAAAACTGCACGGACGTATCCGCCGCGACCGCAGGCGAAGGCGCGCCGAAAGCCGCCGCGACGACAAGGGCCGTCGCGTTGACAGCAAGTATTTTGCTCCTCTTCATCTCCGCTCCTTTTTGAAATCACGAAGGGAACTACTTTTCCAATCCCGGAAAATTATATTTTCACGACCGAGCGCGGAGCAATGCGCGAAATGTACCCGTTGAATGTTGGTCTCGGCCCTGGAGCCGAGCCGCTCCATGTCGTGGCCCCTGGAAGACATCCGGTGGGTGGGCGCGCGACCAACACTTAACGATCACAGAAGTATTTTTTGGGGTCGGCGATCCAAGACGTGCGCCTTGCGCTGCAACAAAAGCCGCAGGCTATGTCGCCGGCATGTAAACATTCCGTCAGGAAACTCATTCCATCGCGAAACTCTCAAGCCCTCGTCGGAAAAAGTCTTGACCTTCGTCAATCCTGTTTTCCCGGCGCGGGTCGAGTATGTGAAGCGACTACCGGCGTGGCGGTTCGCGAGAGGCGCGAACCGAAAATAACACCGACCGACCCACCCCGCTTCGCGGCGTTCGCCTCTTCGGAACGATCCAATGAGTTCCCAGGATTTTGTTGCCGTCCCGGACGCAGGGCACGGCGTTCGCGAGAGTTCCGGCGGCGGCATGCTCGAAGAGGCGCTCGCTTCCGCGGCGGCCTCGACGGCCGAATCGCGGCAACTGCCCTGCCCGCATTGCAGGTCCGTCGAGGTCACTCATTGGGGCGCTGCGCACGGCTTTCCCCGCTACCGGTGCGGTTCCTGCAGGCGCACGTTCAACGTCCTGACCAAAACACCCCTCGCGAGATTGCGCAACAAGGAACGCTGGCCGACCTTCGTCGGGACGATGATCGAGCGAAGGAGCATCCGCAGCAGCGCGGCGGCGTGCGAGGTGAGCGTGACCACCTCGTCCCGCTGGCGCAAGCGCTTCCTGGAATGCTCCTCCGCTCAGCGCGCGAAAATAGTCGGTGAAGTCGTAGCCGCCATCACCGTGAGTTCCGAGAATACGACCGCCGCCGATCTCGCGTGGGCGAAGGAGCTGCTGCCGGTAGTTTTGTCCTGGCTGGTCTGAGCGCGCGCGGCGGCGCTCACTCGGTGAGTCCTCGCGACCGCTGCTCGGATGGCATCTCTCCGTGCGCTCGTGCTATCGTCTTGCGCATGACGCCTTCTCCCGCCGCGCGATCCGAGCTGGCCCCGACGGGGAAGCTCCGCGTCGGGATCAACTACGGTAACTTCCTTCTCGTCCAGAAGGACAGCGCGAGCGGCGAATACCGCGGCATAGCCGTGGATTTGGGGCGTGAGCTCGGCAAGCGGCTGGGCGTACCGGTCGACCTGGTCGCCTTCGCGACAGCGGGAAAACTGGCCGACGCGGTCAAGGCCGGCGCCTGGGACGTCGCCTTCCTCGGCAACGAGCCGCAGCGCGCTGGCGAAATCGCCTTCAGCCCGGCGTATCTCGAGATCGAGGCGGGCTACCTGGTTCCGGCCGGCTCCCCAATCAAGACCATGGCCGAGGTGGATCGCAAGGGAGTTCGAATCGCGGTCGCGGTGAACAGCGCCTACGACCTGTACCTGAGCCGCAGCCTCAAGCACGCGACGCGGGTCCCCGTCCAGGGGATCCAGGCCTCGTACGACATCTTCGTGAAGGACAAGCTCGAGGTGCTCTCCGGCCTCAAGCCGCGGCTGGTGACCGACGCCGAGACGCTCCCCGGCTCGCGCGTGCTCGAGGGCCGCTTCACCGTTGTGCAGCAATCGGTCGGCACGCCGCAGGGGCGGCCTTCCGCAGCGCAATACCTCGGCGAATTCGCAAAGGACATCAAGACCTCAGGCCTCGTCGCCCAGGCGATAGCGCGCCACGCGGTGCGGGGGGTCAGCGTAGCGCCTTAGCAAAGGCGGGGAATTCCGAGCCTCAGTAAGGTGTTTGCATAACGTATAGCCTCAGTTTTTTGCTGGTCATCCAACCCTAGGAGGGGATATGAAAAAGAATGTCGCAGCACTCGCAGTTCCACTGCTTTTCTCGCTCGGCATCGCCACGGGCCCGGTCCTCGCGGACGACCACGGCCCGTTCAGGCTGTTCATCGACCGCGACGTGGACACCTTTGCGGTGCTTCCGGACGGCGTGCGGTTTCCGGAAGGTATCACCGCCAATCCGGCCAACGGCGATATCTATACGGCCACGTTCGACGCCCCGGGACCGGGCAACCCCACTCCGAAGAACAAGCTCCTGCGCTTTGACAGGCAAGGGCGTCTGGTAGCGACTCGCGATTTTGGGACCACTCCCCTTCTCGGTCTGGAATTCGACCGGACCAACAAGAAGGTCTATGTCCTCGCGGTCGGAGACTTCGACGGTAGCGGATCGAGGATCCAGCGCGTTGCCGCAGATCTCTCGAATCTCGAGAACGTCGCCGCCATTCCTGGGATAGGCGCACCGACTCCGCGCACCGTGGGCAACCCCGATGGCAGCTCGGACACGATTACGTTCGGTTCCGGCGCGCGCGTTCCCAACGCGATGGTCTTCGACAGCAAAGGGAATCTGTACGTATCCGACTCGTTCCAGGGTGCAGTCTTCAAGATTACGAACCCGATCGCCTGCGCCCCGAACTGCAATGTCGAAACGTTCAGCCACGATCCGCTGCTCGCTACGGCCGGCTTCCCGCCTTTCGGGGCGAATGGGCTCGCGTTCAACAAGGACGAGTCCGTGCTCTTCATCGCGAATACCGGTGATGACACGGTGCTTGCGCTCAACATGATATCGGGACTGAGAACGGTCACGGTCTTTGCCCAGAGCCTCAACGGCGCAGACGGCCTCGTGTTCGACAAGAGCAGCGGACTATTGTGGGTTTGCACCAACCAGAACGACGAAGTCGTCGCTCTAAACGCGAGCGGCAAGATCGTCGCCAAGCTGGGTGAATTTCGTGGAATCAACGGCAACGGCACTCCGGACGGGCTGCTCTTCCCCGCGAGCCCGGTTATCGTCGGCGATGAAATCTTCGTCACCAACCTCGCAATTGCCCTCACGCCCACGGCCGGCGATGAACCCGAAGAGGACGTCAAACGCTGGACGCTCTCCAGGATGAGACTGCCTGGCCGCGACCAGGACTAAGCTGCCCTCGGCCTCGACAGCCGTCCGCTAGGAAGAAAAAGCCCCGCACAAGCGGGGCTTTTTTTCGCACGTGCGATCGCCTACGGGATGGCGATGTTCAGCGTGGTGGACTGGTTCGCCGTCACGGTCACCATGTCGGCCGACCCGAACGCTCCGGCCGACGCGGGCGTGCCCACCGGGCACTGGTTGAGCGTGCCGGGCACGAAGGCGCACACCCGGTTGTAGGTCGCCGCGGGCAGGCTCAAGCTGTAGCTGCCATCGCTCGAGGTCCGGGTGGCGATGAATCGCTGCGCTCCCGTGACGCCGCCGCTCCGTATTTGCACGATGATGTTCTTTCCGGCCGCTCCGCCGAGCGTGATCACCCCCTTGAGCTCGCCGCCCGCAGGCAAGGTCAGGATGCCGAGCGTCGTGGGCGTCCCCGCCGCGGTGTCGAAGGCCACCGAGGCACCGGCCAGCAACTGCTTCCCCGCGGGAGTGGCGGTGCCGTCGTGGATCGCCGAGCCGGTCGTGGTCGAGCCGTTGTCCAGCTTGTATTCGAGGCGGTAGCTGCCCGTAGGTTGGGCGAAGACTTCGACCGTGCCGTCTCCGTTGCTGACCTCGTGTCCCTGGAAGAGGTTGCTGGCGGTGGTGTCATAGACTGACACCTTCATCTGCGACAGCGGCGCGCCGGTCGGCCCGTGCAGCGTCGCCGTCGCCCGCCCGACGACCGCCGCGAAGTTGACGGCGGGCGGGTTGTTGTTGGCGCTGAAGGCGACTACCGTCGGCGTCGCGATTTGCCCGCGGGCCCGCACGGCGTACTTTCCGGGACGGACCCACAGGCCGTAGTTGCCGGTGTTGTCGGTGCGCAGCGCTTCGACGAACGCACCGGTGGTGTCGGCGGGATTCGCCGGCAGCAGATTGAAGCGCACCGTGATTCCGGTGACCTTGTTGTTCGGCGTGGGCGCGCCGTCGGTGATGAGCCCGCCCACGAGCCCGCCTTCGATCAGGGGGAAGTTGACGGTATAGGTATTCCCGGCTGCGAGCACCATCGGCGTGGCATCGGCCACGATCGTTCCACCGCCGTTGACCGCATCGCCGCCTGCGGCGGGGCCGTTGTACACCCCGCCCGCGTACGCGAGCGAAGGCGTCTTGTTGCGCGTGGCGATGGCGTAGGTGCCGGGGCGGACGTTCACGCGGAAGGCTCCGCCGGTCTGCGCGTGCCGGAACACGACCGGGGTATCGTTCGTGAAATCGCGCACGCCCACCTGTATTCCAGGCAACCCTGCACTCGGGCTGGCGGCCGAGGTGATCGCGCCTTCGACACGGGCGCCGGGTTCGAGCTTGAAGTTGACCGTCGTCGTGGCCGCGCCGACGGTCACTTTGGCCGCGTCGAACTGGTTGGCCGAGCCGCACGTCGGACCGCCGACGAGGTCGTTGCACGTCCACCATTCGCTCGCCCCGGTGCTCGAAGCCGTGAAGTTCAGCGCGCCGACGATGTAATCGCCCGGCGCCACGTTCAGGCTGTACTGGCCGCTGGCGTCGGTGACAGCCTGCGCGCGCACCACCCATTGGTTGAAGTCGAGCACGCTGACTTTGACGCCGGCGACGGGGCCGCCGGCGTCGGTGATCGTGCCTGAGATGCCTTGCGCCTGCGTGAGATTGCCGATGGCGTTGGCCAATCCCTCGTCGTTTTGCGCCGCGGCGATCAGTGCGTCGACCAGATTCGCGGTGTTCGCCAAGACCGCCGGAGCCACGACGTTCACCAGCGCGGCGACGTCGTTCTCGAGCTCCTCGAGCTGAGACCGCTGCAGGCTCAGCAGGGAGCCGCCGGCGACCTGCGTGATCACCAGCGATTTGGTGGCCTGCGTCGCGGGGTCGACGTCCTGCGAGGTCGAGCCCGTGACGAGCCGATCGAGACTGGTCGAGGTACCCGAGGCGCGAATCGCGTAACGCGGTCCTGGGACCAATGTGCTCGGCACGTTGAGGGTGAACGATCCGTCGGCAGCGGTGACGGCTGTGGCGATGTCTGCCGTGCCCGCCGCCTGATTGCCGCTGCTGTCGATTTCGATCAGCTTGATGCTCGCACCGACCACTGGGCTCATGCCCGGAAGCGCGGCGAATGCGTTGCGCCCGAAAAGCTCGGCGAAGAAACGCCTGAGGCCCGTCGGAGCGTTGAAGGCGAGCGCACCGCCGGGAGTGGACAACGTACCGGTCATCGGCGTGGTCGTCGCGCCTCCGCCTCCGCCTCCTCCGTCTCCGCCCCCTCCGCCGCCCCCGCATGCGGCGAGCAGGATTGCCGCAGCGAATGCGACCACGGCACAACGGATGCGAGAACGCGCCAAACCATCGGTGAATGCGAATGCGCTTGAAGCAAACATGGTCCCTCCCTTTTCTTCGGTTTGAAAATCGCTCGCCCGTCATCGTAGAGCGGGCGCGACGGGGAGCAATCCCCAAGAATGGGTATCCCCGGGCGGCGTACCCGGAACTGGGTACAGAGAGGAACTCGCGGGAATATCTCTGTATTCTATGTGTCTCGCTTCGACAAGCAGAGGGACGATGGCGGATACGGTGCCGGTGACCACAGTAGCCCTGGTCGAGGACGATCGCGACACGCGCGCACGCCTGGCGTCTTCGATAAGGGCGCAGGCTTCGCTTGCCCTGGTCGCCGAATACGCGACCGGCGCCGAGGCGCTGGCGGGACTTGATTCAAGCGCGCCCGATGTCCTGCTCGTCGATCTCGGGCTGCCCGACATCTCCGGTCTGGAGGTCGTGCGCTTTGCCGCCGGCCGGCACCCGGGGTGCGACATCCTCGTCATCAGCATCTTCGGCGACGAGGCGAACGTGCTCGCGGCGCTCGAGGCGGGCGCCCGCGGTTATCTGCTGAAGGGCTCGCTGCAGCACGACATCGCCTTCGACATCCAGGACATCCGCAACGGCGGCTCGCCGCTTTCTCCGGTCATCGCGCGCCAGGTGCTGAAGCGCCTGCAGGCGCCCGCGCGCGAAACCGCGGCGGAGGATGAAACCACCCTCACCGCGCGCGAGAGCGAGATCCTCAATACCATCTCGCGCGGGTTCTCCTATGCCGAGACGGCGCAGGTGCTCGGAATTTCCGTCGGCACCGTGCACACGTTCCTGAAGCGCATCTACCGCAAGCTCGCCGTGCACTCGAAGACCGAAGCCGTGTTCGAGGCGAACCGCCTCGGGTTGATCCGATGAAGTTTCTCGCGCGCGCGTCGGCGCTGGTTCTCGCACTCGCCGCGCACGCAGCGCAGGCGCAGGAGCCCGCGGTGATACACGTCCTGGACCGCGCAGACTTCGTGCTCTGGAACTCGCGCACACCGCCGCCCGACGACGCGCCGTGGAAACCGGTGAGCCTCCCGGACAACTGGTATCTGTCGCATCCGGGCGAAACTCAGGTCGGCTGGTACCGGTTCACCTACGACCTCACCCCGGAGCAGGCGCGCATTCCCCATTCGATCTACCTGCTGCGAAACAGCGCGCGGAGGATCGATTTCTGGTTCAACGGCTATCGGCATTCCGCCAACGTCGCCTACGGGGACCCGGGAGCCCGCAACTGGTCTCCGCCCATGATCAACACGGTGTCGGCGCGCAACCTGATCCCCGGCCGGAACGTGCTGCACATACGCGTCGCTGCGGTGCCGGAGATCCGCCAGGGGTTGACGCGGGTGATGCTCTCACAGGGGTCCGCGGGGCGCCCGCTGTACGAGCTGCGGTACATCACGCAGGTCACGACTCTGTTCATGTTCGGCGCCGCGGCGCTTATCGCCGGATTGCTCGCCGCCGCGTTCTGGCTCAGGGAGCGCGGCGATACGACGCTGCTGTGGTTCTCGATCACTGCGCTCGCGTGGGCGGTGGCGGCCTTCCCCTGGCTGCACGCGGTGTTCACCCCGCGCGCGTTCTTTCAGGGCCCGCTCGCCTTCACGCTGCGCTTCGCCTACGCCGTGCCGATGCTCGTGCTGTGCCTGCGCGTCGCGGGCCAGCGCTGGCCGGTCGGCGAGGCGGCGCTGTGGATTTTCACCCTCGCCGGACTGGCTCTCGCGTGGCTCCTCGGCGAGGACGGACAAGGGGTGGTGATCACGTACTGGAGCGTGGCCTACCTGGCCGCGCTCTTCGTGCTGCTGATCGTGCTGATCCGCTCGCAGCAGCGCGAGCGCAAATGGGCGTTCTGGCTGCTCGCCGGCGCGCTCGTCCTCGCGGTGCTGCTCAACGCGCACGATCTCGCCTGGTGGATGGGCTGGATAGACTACGAAAGCTTCCAGCTCGCCCATTTCCATATTCCGCTGGTGCTGTTCGCGATCGGCGCGACGATCGTCGACCGGCATTTCCGGGCGGTGGCGGCGGCTGAGCGCGCGAAGCTCGAGCTGGAAGGGCGCGTGGCCGAGAAGACGCGCGAAATCGAGGCGAATTACGCGCGAGTCGAGGAAGCCGAGCGCGAAAAGGCGCTCGCGCGCGAGCGTCAGCGCATCATGGCAGACATGCACGACGGCGTGGGCTCGAGCCTCGTCGCTCTGCTCGGCGCGGTGCAATCGGGCCAGGCGGCGCTGCCGGAGGTCGAACGCCGGCTGCACGATGCACTGCAGGAACTGCGGCTGGCCGTGGATGCCCTGGAGCCTACCGACGGCGATCTGGGCGTGATTCTCGGCAACGTGCGCCACCGCATGCGCGCGGCGATAGAGAATTCCGGCGTGCGGTTTCACTGGCAGGTGGGAGAGCTGCCGCAGTTATCCTCGCTCACGCCCAGGGGGGTGCTCGACATCCAGCGAATCGTGTTGGAAGCCCTCACCAATTCCCTGCGCCACGCGCGCGCGAGCGACGTGACGGTAAACACTCAGATCAACGGGAGCTCGCTGCAGATCGGCGTCTTGGACGACGGCATCGGATTCGACGAGGCGAGCATCGCACCGGGCCGCGGACTCGAAAGCCTGCGCCAGCGCGCGCGCGGCCTGGGCGGAACGGTCGAGGTGCGCTCGTCGCGGGGCGCCGGGACGAGTGTCACCCTGCGTTTGCCGCTCGAGCGTCCCTGAGGACCGGGAAGACCTAGCCCGCAAGCAGCCGGACAAGCGTCAAGGCCAGCATCCCGCCGACGATCGTCGCGAGGATGCTGCGCGTCGCCGCTGCGAGGGCGAACGCGACGAGGCCGCCGACGAGGCGCGGATTCTCGATCGAGATCGAGAAGGCGCCGTGCGCAAGCGCGATATCGGGAACGACGATCGCCACGAGCGCCGCGGCCGGCGCGTAGCGCAGCACCCGCTCCGCCGTGGGCGGCAGGCGCAGGTGGCTCCCCGGCAGGATGAACACGGCGCGGGTGAAGAACGCGATCGCCGCCATTCCGGCGATGAGCGCCCAGACGAACCAGGATTCCGCCGCCATGCTAGACGCTCCCCTGTTCCCTGCGCGGACCGAGCCGCGCGACGGCGAGGCCCACCGCCACCCCGACCGCGATCGCCGCGAGCAGGCCGAGATTCAGCGGCAATTTCGCGGCGATCAGCGCAACACCGCCGGCCGCCAAGGCAGCCCACACCGCTGCACGGTCGAAGATGAGCGGCATCAGCAACGCGATCAAGCCGAGCGTGGCGGCGAATTCGAGCGACCAATCTTTGGGGATCAGCGCGCCGGCAAAGATGCCGATCCACGACGAAACCTGCCACGCGCACCACATCAGGAGCGATCCGCCCAGAAAGTACCAGTGCTTGTGCCGGTTCGCGTCGTCCGGCCGATAACGTCCCGCGAAGAGCGCGAACACCCCGTCCACCGTGATGTAGGAGAGCAGCACGCGCCAGGGCCGCGGCAGATGCTCGAAGTGCGGCGCGAGAACCGCGCTGTAGATGACGTAGCGAAGATTGACGACGAGCGCCGTCGCGCACATCACCCAGAGGGGCGCTTTCGCGACGAGGAGCGGCAGCACGGCGAGCTGGGCCGTTCCCGCGAACACGAGCACGCTCATCGCGACGGCCTGCGCCTTCGTCAGGCCCGCGCTCACCATCGCGACGCCCGCGACGATTCCCCAGGGCACGATGCCGACGAGGAGCGCGGCCGAGGCGAGAGCGCCTTCGCGAAGCGCGGAGATCTGTTCGCGTTGCACGGATTCGAATAGGAACTGAAGGGGCCGCGCTCGGCGGCCCCTCTCGACGGTCGACGGTCCGAGTTATTTCTTGATGAGGTTTCCGTAGAGCATCGCGACGAATTTCTCGGGCGCCAGGAACCCCTTCCCCCAGACCTCATCGTACTTCGCGGTGGGCTTGGAGGACACCACCTGCTCCAGCGTCTTGCCCGCCTTGATTTGCCCACGGATGCTCGCGGAGATCGCCGCGAGCATATCGCGGTAGGCCTTCAGATCGGCCTTGCTACCGAGCGGGCCGTGCCCGGGGATGATCTTGGTGTTCTCGCCGGCCATTTTCATCACGCGGTCTGCCGCGGCGAGCACGCCGGCGACGCTGCCACCGCTCGAGGTGTCGATGAACGGATACATCTTGTTGAAGAAGGTGTCGCCCATGTGGATGACGTTGCTCTTCCTGAACTCGACGATGCTGTCGCCGTCGGTGTGGGCGCGCGGAGCGTGGGTCACCACGAGCTCGTCGCCGTTCAAATGGAAGCTGGCATCGCGCGTGAAGGTCGCCACCGGCAGCGCGACTTTCGGCTCGGGCTTGGTTTTCATGCCGAAGAATTCGATGAAGCTCTCGACCGACATGCGCTTCTTCACGTTCTCGTGCGCGATGATCAGAGCGCCCGCCTTGCCCAGGTTCTCGTTGCCGCCGACGTGATCGAAATGCCAGTGCGTGTTCAGAACGAACCTGACGGGCTTGGACGAGAGCTTGGCGATCGCCGCCTGGATCTTGGGCGTGAGCGGCGCGAACTGGTCGTCGATCAGGAACACGGCGTCCTCGCCAACCGAAAGGCCGAGGTTCCCGCCGGAGCCGGTCATCATGTAGACGGTGTCGGCGAGCTTCTCGGTCTGGATCTCGACCTTGGAGAAGTCCTCCTGCGCCGATGCCGCGGCGGCGAAGAGCGCAGCGGCGCAAACTGCGAGGATGCGAAGAAAATAAGTTCTCACGGGTTGGGTCCTTTGATTGAGAGCGAAAGCATTCTAAACCACTCGCGCAGGCACGGATCGGGGCACCCGGATGTTTGTGCGGCGCGTCACCACTTCACGTCGCGCATGCATTAAGGCGCCTATGTCATTGTCATGATTTCCCTTTGTCCTGGTCATGATTTCCCTCTGGTGTTTCAAGCTTTCCCGGCGATAGAATCTATGCGTCCGCCGGTCGAGATTCTTCCCGCCCTTGCGAGGAACGAGGAGAAACGGGCGGACCGGAGTTTGTCCTGCAATTAACCAAAGCGACGTTCCATTTCAACCTGTGCCACGGATTCGCGCGGCCCTTGGGCGGCACGAGTCCAAAAGGAGGATTTATGAAGGGGATCGTTTCATCGAGACAATACCCAACCCCCATTTCACGCCGCAGCTCTGCACCAAGTGCGCTCCGTCGAGGAGGAAAGGATGCGGTTGCGGCCGCGCTGCTCCTTGCGGGCATCGCCGTCGCCCCGGTTGCGGCGCTGGCCGCGTCCAACCCGCTCTGTCCCGGCGAGGACGTCTTCTTCAACCCCGGTAATGGTCAAAATATCGTCGTGCCTTCGGGCTTCGAGGTTTCGGTCTTCAAGAGCGGCCTGAACTTCCCGACTGCCGTTGCGTTTCGCGGCAACAGGCACCGTTTCGAGGTGTTCGTGCTGGAGTCGGGGCACGGCCTGCCGAGCCGGTGCAACGACGAGACGAGTTCTGTCGTCGGGGGCGAGTTCTCGGCCACCAACCCCTTCACGCCCGACATCCTGGTGTTTGACCAGAGCGGGAACCGGATCCGTGGTCCTCTCGCCAAGCCCACGGCAAGCGGTGTAGGTCTCCAGCCGCACGGCCCGGCGATCGACATCGCGTTCGAGAACGGCTTCGGCGGCGGGCGACTCTTCGCCACGGACTCAAACCAGGCCATTCGCGCGCCTGCAACTAATGCCCAGAACAACAGCTCGCGCATCGTGACCGTCAATCCCGAGACCGGGCAGGTTACCCCGTTCATCAGCGGTCTGCCCACGGGAGACCACCCGGCGGAGCAGATCACCTTCAAAGACGGCTGGATCT
>WNFM01185393.1_pt1 | contig 15406 bp, 21 predicted proteins | sample 5400271 | NCBI WGS metagenome assembly WNFM01 (sample SAMN13153352, study PRJNA577476) | soil metagenome | isolation source: 60 cm saprolite on Douglas fir-dominated hillslope | place: USA:California | collected 2013-09-17
GCAGGATATACGGGGCTTCCAGCTCGGTGGTCATCTTCTCGGCATTGGTGATGAAATAGGGCGAGAGATAGCCACGGTCGAACTGCATGCCTTCGACGACTTCCAGCTCGGTCTCGAGGCCCTTGGCCTCTTCCACCGTGATGACGCCTTCATTGCCGACCTTCTGCATCGCCTTGGCGATCATGGCGCCGATCTCTTTTTCGCCATTGGCTGAAATGGTGCCAACCTGGGCGATCTCTTCCGAGGTCGAGACCTTCTTCGAGCGCTTCTGGACGTCAGCGACGACGATCTCGACGGCGGCGTCGATGCCGCGCTTCAGATCCATCGGGTTGATACCGGCGGCAACTGCCTTGGCGCCTTCGCGGACGATCGCTTGGGCGAGAACCGTCGCGGTGGTGGTGCCGTCACCGGCCAGATCATTGGTCTTCGAGGCCACTTCGCGCACCATCTGGGCGCCCATGTTCTCGAACTTGTCGACCAATTCGATTTCCTTGGCGACCGTCACACCGTCCTTGGTGACCGAGGGTAACTTTCACCGCATTGGCGAGAATGTCGACACCGCGCAACATACGATCGCGGGCATCGCCAGCGAAACGGACATCTTTAGCAGCCATGTTTCATAACCTCTTTCAGTCTTGATTGGGAACGAAGCGGCGCCGTTAGGCGACCTTCTTCTTCGCGCCGGAAGCGGTGCCCTCGATGATACCGAGAATATCGCTTTCCTTCATGATCAGCAGGTCTTCACCATCGACCTTGACCTCAGTGCCCGACCACTTGCCGAACAGGATGCGGTCGCCGGCCTTGACGTCCAATGGCGTGATCTTGCCGTCTTCGGCCTTGATCCCTGCGCCAGCGGCGATCACTTCGCCTTCTTGCGGCTTTTCCTTGGCAGTGTCCGGAATAATGATACCGCCGGCTGTCTTGGCAACCGACTCAACTCGACGCACCAGAACGCGGTCATGGAGCGGGCGGAACTTCATGGAGGTCCTCCGTTAAGATTAAAAAAAAATATCCCCGAAATCCGCAGTGAGGCCGGCCCGCATCCAAACATGCAAGACGTCCAGAGGCAGCATTAGCACTCCCCACGGGCGAGTGCTGACGATGTAGGCCCTGACCTACGCTTCGTCAAGGGCAGATCCGAGAAATCCGCATGGCAATTATCGGGCGGCAAATTGCCCTGGCACCCATTTCCCAGGCCGCTGAGTTTTGATGCAAGCCATTGATATAGATGATATCTAAGCAACATGAGATGCTGGCTCCTAACCCGGCGTTAACGATCTTGGGATAGGGTGGTCCTGGACTGGTGTTTCCGATTGTCAGGTGCCTGAGATAAATCAGATGCGATTCTTCGAATTTTTTGGCACGCCTTCGCTTTGGCTCGGCTTTACGAGCATTTTCACCGCTTGCCTGCTGGGATTGGCGGCCACCCGTCTGGCGCCCGCCGAGCCGGGACAGCCTTGGCGCAGCACCGTGCTCAACTTGCGCTATATGGTGTTTCATGTGGCGCTGCGTCAGTTCGGCGCGCCAATCACCGCCTTGCTGATGTCCTGGATGGTCTCGCTCTGGGGCGCCAATTTGATCACCTTGCCGGATCGAGGCTGGGGGCTGCTTTGGGCTATCCCGGCCTATGTCTTTGCCATGGATTTCGCTGAATATGCCTTCCACCGCGCCCAGCATCGCCTGCCAATGCTCTGGGCGATGCATTCGCTGCATCACAGCGACCAGACCCTGAATGCCAGTACGACCGAACGGCATTGCTGGTTGGACTTCGTGCTCAAGGCGGCGCTGGTCTACCCGCCGATCGTCCTGCTGTTCCGGCTCAATCCCACGATCATTGGCGTCTATGGCTTCCTCAGCCTGTGGCATTTCTTCGTGCATGCCAATCTGCGCCTGTCGCTCGGCCGCTTCTGGCCGTGCCTGAACATGCCGCATTATCACCGGCTGCATCATTCGGCCGATCCACGCTATTTCAATGCCAATTACGCGGCCTTGTTTCCCGCTTTCGACTGGCTGTTCGGCACCGCCAAGCCAGGTTTGGCGGACGAATATCCCGCCACCGGTCTTGATACCGGCGACACCCCCATCACCTTCCGCGATGCCGTATTATGGCCCTGGCGCAAGCAACGCGACGGCGGCAACGCCATTGCAGGACGTCAGGTTGCCTCACAAGGCCGGAGCTGACGGCAGCGTTTTGGCAGCACTCTCAAGGGACTGTTGCTAACACGCTGAATTGATTGCGGTTTTATGACTTCGTTAAGATCTGTTGTGTTAACCTTGGTTATGTTCCGACTCGCTATGTCGATCTGACAGAAGGAGACAGTTCATGACCGCAAAGATTTCCGCGCCCAGAGTAGCAGGAGGCTTGGCCCATCCCGCACCGGCCGACCAAAGCCTCTCCTTGCAACTGCGTGACTACCGGCTGACGACGGCCGAGATCCTCTATCACATGCCCGATCATCCGGCTCTCCTGCAGACCTATATCTGGCAGGATTATGACCTCGCCCCGCATTTCCCGGTTCTGCGCAAATTCCTCGATTTCTGGAGCCATAGTCTGGACGGCAAGCTGCATTCCATCGCTGTTGCCCATCGCGCGCTGATCCAGGCACCACAATGGCGCAACGCAGAGGACTTTCTGACGCTACACTGACAGCGTCAACGCCCGCACATGATCATGACCGGGCACCGGTCACGACAGCAAGCGGCATGACAGTCTAGGCCAAAGCTGCTACATCAGCTTGGCCCTGGATCGGGGCTCGACATCCTTACAAGCGAGCCGAAATTTGTTACGTCGTTTCTATGACTGGATCATCGCCCAGGCGGAGCATCCCCGGGCCCTGTGGATCCTGGCGGTGGTCAGTTTTCTGGAGAGTTCCTTCTTTCCGATTCCACCCGATGTCCTGCTCATTCCGATGGTTCTCGCCAATCGCCCGCGCGCCTGGAAAATTGCAGCCACCTGCACGGCGGCCTCGGTGATCGGTGGCCTGCTGGGCTATGCAATCGGTTACGGATTCAGCGAGACGCTGGGCGCCTGGATCATTCATCTCTATGGCCTGCAAACTGCGATGGACTCGTTCCAGGCCAAATTCGCCGAATACGGTCTGTGGGTCATTCTGATCAAGGGAATGACACCGATTCCCTATAAGATCGTTACCATTGCCAGTGGTCTCGCCCATTTCGATCTGAAGATCTTCATCCTCGCCTCCATCGCCACCCGAGGTGCCCGCTTTTTCCTATTGGCCGCCTTGCTATACTTTTACGGGGAGCCGATCCGCACCTTCATCGAGAAGCGCCTGACGATGGTCACAACGGTCTTTGCCGTCGGCCTGATCGGTGGCTTCGTCGTGCTGCATTACGTGTTCTAGGGAGACCGCCTCCATGGCTCGCGCTTCAGACCCCGCTCAGTCCAAAGCCAGTGACACGCAGAGCTTCATCGAACCGCTGGCCTTTGCCTGGCTGGCAACCGGCGGTTCCCTGGCCGCCCTCTGTGTCGCCTGGCTGGCGCAATATGCCGGTGGCCTTGCGCCCTGCGAGCTCTGCTATCTGCAACGTTATGGCTATTGGGCGGCGATTGCGCTGGGCGTCGTCACCATTAGCCAAAACGGCAAGCCCCGCCGGCGCGGCTACTTGCTCGGTTTGACCGGATTGGCCCTGCTGGTGGTTGCCGGCATCGCCCTCTTCCATGTTGGCGTCGAACACAAATGGTGGGAGGGTACCAGCGCCTGCGTCGGTGTCAGCACGGCCGGCCAGACGACGGAACAGATGACCGAGGCCATCCTCAACGCCCCGCTGGTGCGCTGCGATACGCCCGCCTTCACGCTCTTCGGCATTTCGATGGCCGGCTACAATATGCTTTATGCGCTTGCTCTCGCCGCCTTGACCTTCTTCGGCGCAAAGCGCAGCTTGAGCGCTTAGGAGCCTGATAATGAGCGACAGTGAGTCAAGTCGACCTGCCGGCAGCGCAGAGCCAGGAACCTTGGCGGCGAACAGCCGCCCTTCATTGCCTGGTGACCTCAGTCCAGCCGAACTGGTCGAGCGCATCATCCGCGTCGATCATGCTGGTGAATTCGGTGCCCGTCGCATCTATGAAGGGCAACTGGCCGTCCTCAAGAATCATCCCGATGCCGCCATCATCCGGCACATGCATGAACAGGAATTGGCGCATCTGCAGGCCTTCGAAAAGCTGATGGTGCAACGCCGGGTGCGGCCATCTGCGCTGCATCCGATCTGGAACATCGCCGGCTTTGCCCTGGGTGTCGAGGAAGTGATCGATGAGCATTACCAGCAGCAGCAGGCGCAACTCGGTACCGATGAGGCACCCCTGAAAGCAACCATCGAGCGCTTCCGCACCGAAGAGATCCAGCATCGCAATATCGGGCTGCAGCGCGGTGCCGAAGAGGCGACCGGCTATCCACTCCTGACCAGCGCCATCAAGGCCGGCTCGCGCCTCGCCATCTGGCTGGCTGAACGGGTCTGACCAGATAGCCAGCAGTCGATAGCTGCGCCAGTGTGCAAGCTTGGCCAGCGTGCAAGCAACCCTTGCACGCCGGAAAGCCCATCTCACGCGATCGTATCGATGACACCGCCATCGACCCGCAAGGCCGCGCCAGTCGTCGCCGAGGCCTGGGGCGAACAAGCATAGACGACCAGATTGGCGACCTCCTCAACACTGGCAGCCCGTTGGATGATCGAGCTTGGCCGATGCGCTTTGACGAAATCGGCCGCGACCGCCTCGATCGGGCGACCTTCCTTCGCGGCGATATCCCGCAGCAAGACTTCCAGTCCGTCAGACAAAGTCGGTCCCGGCAGTATGGCATTCACCGTCACACCCGTACCGGCCGCCAGTTTGGCGAGGCCCCGCGAGATCGCCAGCTGCGCTGTCTTGGTGAAGCCGTAATGCAGCATCTCCGGTGGCGTATTCAGGGCCGATTCCGACGAGATGAAAACCACGCGTCCCCAGTTCTGCTCTATCATTGCTTTCATATAAGCGCGCGATAGGCGAACACCGGACATCACGTTGATATCAAAGAAACGCTGCCACTCGCTGTCCGGCAGATCGAAGAAATCCTGCAATCCATAGATGCCGACATTGTTGACGAGGATATCGACCTTCGGCGCGGCGGCGATGAGGATATCGGCGCCGGCCGCTGTTTCCAGATCGGCGGCGATGCCTGTGATGCTAGCCTCTGGCACAGCGACCTTGAGCCGTTGCACCGCCTGATCAACGGCCGGTTTCTTCCGCCCATTGATGATGACCGCGGCACCGGCCTTGGCGAGACCCAGGGCGATCGCGTAACCGATGCCGGCGGTCGAGCCGGTCACAAGCGCACGTTTGTTGCTGAGATTGATCTGCATGATAGCGTTCCTTCTATGATGTCATTGAGAGTGTGGGTTGGATTCAATGGTCAGTTGGGCGCGACGAGCCCCAGCTGTCGCATCAAGGTGAGATTGTCTTCGAGATGCCAGTTGGCCTGGATGTGGCCGTCCCGGATCGTATAATTGTCGATCGCCACGAATCTGATTTCACGACCATCGCCGGCCTTGTCGCCGAGGCGACCGCTGAAATGGCCGGTGAAGGTCAGCTGGCTGATGACATGGTCCCCGACCACAAAGGCCTGATCGACTGTGACCGACAGATCGGGCACGGCCTTGCGGAACTGCGCCGAGGCGACGAGCGGCCCAGTGGGACCTTGCGGCCGCCCCGCCGGCAAATTGAGATCGGTGAAGTCCGCCGCCAGTGCCTGCTGGGCGTAATGCGCCTCGCCAGTTTGCCAAAAGGCATAATAGCGCCGTGCCGGCAGCAACAGGGCATCCTCGGTGCTGCGGCTCATGCCGTCGGCAATGGTTAAATGATGCGGTGCCGGCAACGTCCCGTCTGCCTGCGCAGTGCCGATTCCCGTGACCAACAACAAGATGCTCAGAAATGGTTGCCAAAGGCGGGATGACGTCATGATGTGTTTCCTTCAGAATTGAAACGGTTTCAAGGCGAGGCATGTTCAAGCGATGGCGCCGCCGCCATCGACATAGACGATGCTGCCGGTGATATAGGGGTTGCCCAGGAAGGCCATGATCTGGGTCGCGATATGCTGCGGCTGACCAACCAGTCCGGCCGGCAGATGGGCCGCAGCGCGCTGGTACATCGCCTGCCGGACATCACTGGCCATGGCGGCATAAAGCGGTGTATCGACCAGGCCCGGCGAGACGGCATTGACGCGGATCGGTGCCAGTTCCAAGGCGAGACCCTTGGTCAATCCTTCCAGTGCTGCATTGATCGCACCTTGCAGGGCCGCGCCCTTCTTCGGCCGCACCGAGAGATAGCCGGTGACGAACGTCAGCGACCCACCCGGCCGCAAGGCCGCCGCGCGGGCGATGCGATAGGCACCCCAGAATTTCGACTGCACGGACTGATAGGCATCCGCCAAGCCCAGCTCTTTGACCGCAGCCATTTTGGTTTGGGCGGCGGAGATGATGACGTGGTCATAGACCGGGGCAGCGGAGAAAAACGCGGCCACCGCCTCATCACTGGTGACATCGAGTGTCTGCGCCTCGACGCCCCGGCCGATGGCGACCACGGCTGCGGCCAGCTTCTCAGCCGAACGTGCGGCAATCGTCACCCGGGCGCCGAGTTCAGCGGCGGCCTGGGCAGTGGCTTGGCCGATACCCGAGCTACCGCCAACCACCAGGACTCGGCTGTTTGTCAAATCGATCACCTGCTGCTTCCTCCTGTTGCTGGGCTGGCTCGAAGCCAGCGCCCGTTTGCCTGGAGAAAGCTAGCTACTTTCCATATTGACGATAATAGTCGATGATGGAGAACCACTCTTTCTAATTTGTTGATAATGGCATCACTCGACAATCTGACGGATATCGCCATTTTTGCTCGCATCGCCACAACCGGCAGCCTGTCCGGCGCCGCGCGCGATCTCGGGCTGTCCTTGGCCGTTGTCTCCAAGCGCCTGGCGCGGCTGGAATCCGTCCTCGGCGTGCGCCTGATCAATCGCACGACACGGCGTCTCAGTCTGACCGAAGAAGGCGTCGCCTTTCACAGTCGCTGTCTGCGCATCTTGGCGGAGGTCGAGGAGGCCCATGAGATCGTCGCCCCCACGGGGGGTGCTCGCGGCCTGTTGCGGGTAACCGCCACTGCCGCCTTTGCCCGCCGCCAGATCGCGCCACGCCTGGCCCGCTTTCAGGCCCGGCATCCAGGGGTCCGCCTTCAAGTCATGGTGAGCGATCACGTGGTGGATCTGGTCGCCGCGGGGATTGATGTCGCCATCCGCCAGGCGACGCTGCCGGATTCCAGTTTAATCCTGCGCGAATTGGCGCCCAATCAACGCCTGCTCTGCGCCGCGCCCAATTATCTTGCCAGGCGCGGCACGCCGGCGACGCCGCAGGACTTGGTCCACCATGATTGCGTCATCATGGGCGATCCACCGATGACGAACTGGCATTTCACGACCGAGGCAGATGAGACAGTCACCATCGCCGTCGATGGCCCGGTCGTCACCAATGACGGCGATGTTGCCCATGCCGCCATCCTGGCTGGCAGCGGCATCGGCTTAAAATCGATCTGGGACGTCAGCGCGGATATCGCAGCGGGCCGCCTGGTGCATTTGCTGCCACACTGCCGCTCACCGGCAGCACCGATCCAGGCCGTCTATCCCTCGGCCCGGCATCTCGCCCAGAAGGTGCGCGTGTTTCTGGATTTCATGGCCGAAGAACTGGCGCAGGCTGCCGGCGATCTGGTGCGCGGCGTCAGATAACGCAAGAGACCGCACTGAACTGCGTCAGAGCGTCTCCATTTCCAGCTCGATATCCCAGTAAAGAAAATCCCGCCAACTGTGATGCAAATAGTTTGGCGGGAAGCCTCGGCCATTTTCCTGCAGCTCGAAGGTCGTCGGCTGCATCGGCCTGCGCCTCGGCAGCATGCCGGCTTTATGTGGCAAGCGATCGCCTTTCAGGAGATTGCAGCTCTGACAAGCAGTGACGACATTTTCCCAAGACGTTCGCCCACCTTTTGAGCGCGGGATCACGTGATCAAAGGTGAGGTCATGGGCCGCCATCGGCTCGCCGCAATACTGGCAGCGGAAACGGTCACGCAAAAACACATTGAACCGCGTGAATGCGGGCCGCCGTGATTGTGGGATGAATTCCTTCAGCGAAATGACGGAAGGCAGCCGCATGGTGAAGCTGGGGCTATGCACTTCCTGATCATATTCGGAGATGATATTGACGCGGTCGAGGAACACCGCCTTCACCGCTTCCTGCCAAGGCCAGAGCGACAGCGGAAAATAGCTCAAGGGCCGGAAATCGGCATTGAGCACCAAGGCTGGACAAGATTCCGGGGACGCCAACACGCTGCCACACCTCCTTGCTGAGGTGACGCCAGAGAACCGTCGCGACCCAGCGCCACATCTCACCGCAATGCTACATTAAATACTCAGCTTCGCGGCAAAACACAAGATGTGGGATGCACTTTCAGCGCGAGGTCACGATGTTGTCACGCAATCTCTTTGCTTCTTGAAACGGGCGACAACAACCTCAAACAAAAGCGCCAAAATGCTGTCGCAGGAAGTCGCCGCCCTTCTGCAGCCCGACCTCGTCGATCGAATGCGGTAGGCCGGGTCGCGCTTCCGTGACGACATCGATGCCGACCGCTTTCAACCCATTTGCCGCCTGCGCCAGGGCATCAAACGGCACCACCTGGTCGGCCATGCCATGCACCAGCAGGACCGGTGGTTTGGCGCGCATTTCCGCCGCCAAGACCTGAGCACCGATCAAGGCGCCGGAATAGCCGACAACGCCAGCCAATGCCTGGGCGCGCCGCGGGGCGACATGGAGGGACATCATGGTGCCCTGGGAAAAGCCGACCAGCGCCATGTCTTTTTCGGCCAGGCCAAACCGGGCCAATTGCCGATCGAGATAGGCATCGAGGATCGGTGCCGCTGTCCGAACGCCGGCCAATTTGGATTGCGGATCCCGGTTTTCCAGGCTGAACCACTGATAGCCGGAAGGCGCCATCTCACAGGGGAAGGGCGCATTCGGCGAGACGAAGGCCGCATCCGGCAGCAGCTTGGCCCAATAGGGCGCCAGACTGATCAGGTCGTCGCCATTTGAGCCATACCCGTGGAGAAACACCACCAGCTTCGTGGCCGTACCGCTCGCCGGCAATTGTTCCGGACCCTGCAAATCCACCATAAACATTTCCATCCGTCGATCAGCGCCGCATTGCGCCCCGGCTTTTTAGGGCCAATCCGCGGCGCTGCCTAGAGCCGGATCGCGCGGAAAGGTCCAGTTTGCCGCTTTGCGTGGCGTGAAACACACGCTAGTTGATTGATATGAGGCGGATTCACGACTTAGATGGGCGCCCAACCGGTTCCCAACAACGTCGATCCGGCCAAGATTGTCCCGATGTAAGCCCGATGTAAGATTGTCCCGATGATTGTCACGCGTTTTGCCCCTAGCCCGACCGGCTATCTGCATCTTGGCCATCTGCATTCGGCGTTGCTGGGCCAGCTCACGGCCGAACGATCCGCGGGGCGCTTCCTGTTGCGGATCGAAGATATCGATCCCGCCCGCTGCCAGCCGCCGTTCGAACAGGCAATTATCGACGACCTGACCTGGGCGGGCCTGAGCTGGTCCGGCGACATTCGCCGGCAGTCCGACCATCTCGCCTTCTACCGCGCTGGGCTGCAGCGCCTGCAGGAACAGGGGCTTCTCTATCCCTGCTTCTGCAGTCGCAAGGATATTGCCGCCGCCGCCTCGGCACCCCAGGACGCTGACGGCTTGATCTATCCTGGCACCTGCCGGGTGCTGCCGGCTACGCTGGTGGCCGAGCGTCTGGCCGGTGGCGACCCCTATGCCCTGCGCCTCGACAGCCGGAAAGCCGCCAGATCGGCCGGCAGCCTGTCTTTTCACGATCGCGTGCAGGGCCAAGTGCCGGTCGACCCGGACCTGCTGGGTGATGTCGTGCTGGCCCGCCGCGACGCCCCCGCCAGCTATCACCTTTGCGTGACTCTGGACGATGCCTTGCAGGGCGTGACCCTGGTCATGCGGGGCGTCGATCTCCTGCCGGCAACCCATGTCCACCGCCTGCTGCAAGCTGTCCTAGGGCTTGCAGTCCCAAACTACCACCACCATCTGTTACTCTCGAATGAAGCTGGACAACGTCTCGCCAAGCGGGATAAGTCGCTCAGTCTGCGTCAAATGCGGGACAGTGGTCTGTCGGCGACAGCTGTCCGGACGTTGGCGGGAGCAGATCAGATCCGCCAAATGCTGCAATAGACAAAAATAAATATCGGGCCCTTGATGCCGACACTCCATACCCTTCTGCCGGAAATCGTGGCGCTCGGTCAGGTGATCCTTATGGATCTCGTTTTGGCCGGTGACAACGCCATTGTCGTCGGCATGGCTGCAGCCGGTCTCGCCAAAGTGCAGCGGTCAAAGGCAATTCTGGTCGGCATCATTGTCGCGACCGTGTTGCGCATCCTGTTCGCCTTGGTGGCCAACAAGCTGTTGCTGATCATCGGCCTCACCTTGGCTGGCGGCATCCTACTGCTCTGGGTCTGCTGGAAATTCTGGCGTGAATTGATGCTGGAGCGGCGCGAGCGCCTGCTGCATGCGGCGCAGAACCGGAAACTGAGCCGCGATGAACATCTGGAACTGTCAGAGCCGCCCGAAGTCCTGCCAGGCGCCATTCCCGGCAAGACCATGCGCCAGGCGATCACGCAGATCGTCGTCGCCGATGTTTCGATGTCGCTCGACAATGTTCTCGCCGTGGCAGGTGCTGCCCGCGAACATACCTATGTTCTGATCTTCGGTCTGGTGCTGTCGGTCGGATTGATGGGTGCCGCTGCGACACTGATCGCCACGATCCTCAAGAAGTGCCACTGGATCGCTTATATCGGCCTCGGCGTCATCTTCTACGTGGCCTGTCAGATGATCTGGGACGGCTGGGCGGAAGTCTCCCACCATATGCTGGACATGCCGGCCTTCAACTGGTTGCCGCAGATGTCCCGCAACGGATGACGAAGGACACCGTGACGCCCATCGTCCACTGTCCATCGTCACACTCCATCATCACCCTATCCGGCCACGCCTGCTAATTGAAGAGCGCCATTGCGTTGGCAAAGGTTTGCGTCACATCCCAGATCAGCGGGATGACGACGACAACGGTGCCGCCACGATCCGAAAGGCGGAAATGGTTATGCGATGAAGGCCGTCAGTCTGCCCTCAGCCCCAGGGCCAAAGTTACATAATCCGGATGATCCGGCGTCAGATGCCCGTGTCGAATAAGAAAATCGATCACCACCGGCGCGACATTGAATTTGAACGCCTCGCTGTCACGCAAGATCTCCGTCACCTGATCCAGCGACATCAAGGTGAATTCGGCGATTTCACCATCGGTGTTTGATGGCGTGAATGAGGGTGGCAGGTCGAGATCATAGATGAAGAGCGTGTCCTGGCGCATGAAGCCTTGATGCAGCATGCGATAGGAGATGGCGCCGACCGGTCGTGACTGCCGCGCCAGATTCTCCGGCACGCCCGCCTCTTCCGCTGCTTCCTTGACCAGATTGCTCATCAGATCGAGGCCGAAGGGCAAGCCGCCCGCCACCATGTTATCGAGCTTGCCGGGTTCGATCGGCCGGTTGTCGGCGCGGCGTCCGACCCATAGTTTGATGCCATCGGCATCGCGCACGAAACCATTCAGGTGAACGCCATAGGCCTTGACCCCGAAAACTGGAACGGCGGCGCGTTCAAGGCGAAACAATGGTTGCTCGCCGTAATTGGCGGCGACGGCGAAGGATTCATTGCGCCATCCCTGGACAATGCCGAGTTCAACAAGGGCCCGCGTTACCTCGCCGATTGCCGCCGTGCGATAGTCGAAGCTGTCGAGATGCGCCTGCAGGACAACCCGCTCGTCATCTACCAGGAAGACGCTGGGAAAATGGCGCAGCGCCTCGGCAACGTCGTGCCGCAGCCAACCGATATCGCGATCGACGATGCTCCACGGCCGGAAGCCGGAGAGGTCAGGCAAGGTGCAATGATGCAGGCGATCAGTCAGGCTCATAGGCGGTCAAATGCGATGGGGCGCCGCAATCCGGCAATCAGGGCGAGATAATCAGGATCGTCCGGCCCGATCAAGCCGTGGCGAATCAAGAGGTCGATCTTGACCAGGGCAATATCATACATGAAGTCATCTTCATGACGCAGCTGCATACAGAGATCGACGGCGGGAATCAGGCTGAATCCGGCGACTTCGCCATCGGTATTTTGCGGTACAAAATCCGTCGGCAGGAACAGGTCGTAATTGAACTGGAGTCCGACCCGCAGGCCTTCGCTGGCCGCGATCTGCAGGGTAATGATGCTGACCGGTTTGGCCTGCCGGGCAAGGGCCGGCGGAACACCGGCCTCCTCGCCACATTCCTTCTGCAGATTGTCCCAAATACTGATTCCCAAAGGCTGACCGCCACCGGCCAGCAGATCAAGCATGTTGGGATCGACCTGCTTCCCGGGCGACCGGCGACCGACCCAGACATGCAGCCCATCCGACCGCTGGACCAGACCATTGACGTTGACGCCATAGCTGAGCACACCGAAAAGCGGCGTTGCCGCCCGTTCCATCTGCAGCAGTGGCGATTGGTTGAAGCCACGACCGACCGGGTAGAATTCATTGCGCCAGCCCGGCACCAATCCCTGCTGATGCAGGATGGCGAGAACCTCGGCCATGGCGGCACTACGCCGGGCGTAATCGGTCAGTGACGGGTGCAGGGCAACGCATCGCTGGTCAAGCTGGAAGATGCCGTCAAACGGCGTCAGATGCGGCGCGAAATCCTGTCGCACCCAGCCGACATGCTGATCCGCGACCATGAACCGCAGATAGCGGGCATAATCCACGGGTGGATAGCGCCGCAATTGGCGCAACAGTCTTCCATCCAGACTACCGGGTTCGCGCCCAACGGATGATTGATCTGGCGAAACCGCCATCTGTCCTCACGGAAATGTCACCCTCTATCGGTGCGGATCGAGGCGTCTGCACAAACTTGTCGCAATCCGGTCATGCAGCCGCCATGTCCCATGCCGATGATCAGGCGACCCTAAAGCAGGAGATGACAAATGCAACGACAAAAGCAGGCCTATCTGTCGATCCGTCAGCTGCGGCAATCCTTGCCTGTGGAGCTGTTGCTGCGACCGGCCGCCAACAGCAATCAGCCGAGCGGGCTGCGACACATCACCGAGGTCGCGGTCAAGGTCGAGCCAAGCAATCCCTGACATCATCCGCGGCGCGATCAAGGCGAGCCGGATCGATCAATCCGGTTCGCCGGCAAGGATCGGTTGAGGTCGCCCCAATTCCTCCCTATTCTTGACCGACGAGCGATCGCACTATTGCGATGGTACGGCTCAGGGATGGCATGACAATGCGCGCGATGCTGATGGCAGTGATCTTGATCGTGATCCTGGTGCTGGCCTTTCTGCTGCATGCGGCCTTTCCCAACGCCTTGGCGAATGATCAAAGTCGCCAGCAGCTCTTCATGTTAGTCGGCTGGCTGGTGCTGATGGCCAGCGGGGTCGCCTTGCGGTTCCGCAGCCGGCCGGGAAGCGGCCTGCGATCTCTGGCAGCCTGGCTGTTGGCGGCGCTGGTCCTGGTCTGGGTCTATGCCTATCGCTTTGAAGCCCAGGAAATTGGGCAACGGATGTTGGCCGTCATCTTCCCGTCCCATGGCCGCGTTGTGGCAACCACCCGAACTGCCGAACAGCCCGGCAATGCCGCTGGCGAGGTTCGCTTTGCCGTCAATCGCGAGGGGTATTATCAGATCGATGCCAGGGTGAATGGTGCCTATGTGACTTTCCTGGTCGATACCGGCGCCAGCGATATCGTGCTTGCGCCGGCGGATGCGCTGCGGATCGGCCTGTCAGAGAGCCAGCTCAGTTTTACTGATCGTGTCGAAACGGCAAATGGCGTCGCCTATGTGGCGCCGGTGACACTCCGCAATCTCGTTATCGGCCCGATCACCCTCAGCCAACTGCCCGCCAAGGTCAACAAAGCGCCCATGCAATATTCCCTCTTGGGCATGCGTTTCCTCAATCAGTTGCATGGCTGGCGCGTCGAACGTCAGGTGCTGATCCTGCAACCATGACGCCGCAAATGATCCGTCAGCGCTGCAGGACCTGACGGCAGGCATCCTGGCGGGCCTGCCAGCCGGTACGTTCCAGTTCCGGCGTGTCATGTTCCTCGACCGGCCAGCCGAGACAGAGATAGGCGACGAAGCGCCAGCTCTCCGGCACATCCAGCGTCCGCGTCGCCGCCTCGGGATCCAGGATCGAGACCCAGCCGAGGCCGATGCCGTGGATGCGCGCCGCCAGCCACAAGGTATGAATGGCCAGCACGGTCGAATATAGCAGCGTCTCCGGCATGGTGCGTCGGCCGAGGCCCTGCCCCTGGGCGGTTCCGGTATCGCAGAAGACGGCAAAATGGCGCGGCGCCTCACGCAGCCCCGCCAACTTCAGCCCGGCGTAAAGCTGCGCCCGTTCACCATGATAGCCCGTCAGGGCCTGCTGGTTGGCGGCTTCGTAATTGACGGTGATCGCCACGCGGTTTTCTGGCGCATCAACGCTGACGAAGCGCCAAGGCTGGGCATTACCGACGGAGGGTGCAAAACAGGCGAGATCCAGCAATTCCTCCACCAGCCCGACCGGCAGGGGATCGGTGCGGAAATGCCGCACGTCGCGACGCCAGCGCAGCAACTCACGAAACCTGCCGCGAAAATCCGTGGCAAAGCGTGGTGCCGGCGTGCGATGGGCTTTATAGGGCAAGATCACGACCTAATCTGGAACAGGGAACCGGGGCGATCATCGGGCCGCCTTCGGTGCCACCTCATCCAATAATTCTTCGGTGTATAGACCCGGGCCACGCCAAAGCCAATCAATTGTGCCGCATCAGCGGGTGGAATGATGCCGCCGACCACCACCGGGACATCACGCAGGCCGAGCTTGACCAAGCGCTCCATGACATCGCGCACCAAGGCGATATGCGATCCCGACAGGATCGACAAGCCGATCACATGTACACCCTCTTCCAAAGCGGCATTGGCGATCTGTGCCGGGGTCAGGCGAATCCCTTCATAGACCACTTCCATGCCGGCATCCCGGGCCCGCACGGCGATCTGTTCGGCGCCATTGGAATGGCCATCCAGGCCGGGCTTGCCGACCAGCATCTTGATGCGGCGCCCGAGGCGGGCCGAGACCGCACCGACGCGGCCGCGGACGGCATCGAGATCGGCGCGGCTGAGTTCGGTGACGGCACGGCCAACGCCGGTGGGCGCCCGATATTCACCAAACACGCGACGCAGAGCCTCGCCCCACTCACCCGTGGTCACGCCGGCATGTGCGGCGGCGATCGAGGCTTCCATGATAT
>WNFM01338983.1_pt1 | contig 15406 bp, 9 predicted proteins | sample 5400271 | NCBI WGS metagenome assembly WNFM01 (sample SAMN13153352, study PRJNA577476) | soil metagenome | isolation source: 60 cm saprolite on Douglas fir-dominated hillslope | place: USA:California | collected 2013-09-17
ACGCGGAAATTTTTCAGCGCGGAAAAATCCCACTGCTCGAATCCTGGACCCTGCGCAATATTTCTTCCCGCATTCCCGAACTGTCCCGCCTGCGCAATGGGATCGAGCCGCTGGAATCCACTCGCACTGATCCAGCAGTCAGCTGTTCCCGCGGCGAAGATCGGACCATTCGGGTCGGGCTGGCAGGTGCCTTTTGTGAAATCGCCGATCAGATTGGGCCGGTCGCTCGGGAATCCGGAAATTTCCGGCGCGCCGCCCTGCAGCGAAACGCCAGCGGAATCGTAAACGGTGAACGGAGTTCCGCTCATGAAAGTGGTGATGCCATTCACCTGCCATCCCTGGATTAATTGGCGCTTCCAGCCTTCGGCGTTTTCGCCGAACGGAAGATTCCACTGATAACTCAGCACGAAACGATGGCGCGCGTCGAACATCGAACGGCCGCGTTCCTTGCCGAGGTCGAACGGATTTTGCGCCAAATCATTTTCGCCCGCGGTGCTCTGCGAAGCGGAGCCGGTAATGTTGAACGAAGAAACGTCGTCGATACTTTTTGCAAGTGTGTACGACGCAAGAAAAGAGAGTCCGTGGCTGAAACGTCTTTTCAAACTCGCTTCGAGCGCGTTGTAGATGGAATTTGTGTTTCCGGCAATTTCGCCGACGGAAGAAAAAGTGCAGGGATTTGTATTCGTCCGCGTGCAGCCGGAAAAGAGGCGCCTACGGTCGGCCGGAGTTTGTGACGTGTCACCGGGCTCGAAAGTCGTCGGGTTGGACTCGATAAAACGCGGCAACTTTGTGCCTTTCGTTCCGACGTAGCCGACTTCGAGAAGCCAGTTCGCGCCGAACGAGCGCTGGAGATTCAAATTCCAATCCTGCGCGTAGGGAAGTTTTAGATTTTTGTCGAGCACGACCAGCGTCATCGGGGTCGTAAATCCTTGCGCGAAAGGATTCGTTCCGTTGAATGGATCGGCACAATTCGGAACCTGAATTTGCGGCGTCTGCAGATAGGGCGGCGCGCTGATCGGATCCTGAAGTGGCCCGCCCTGTCCGGTGTAATAAGGATCGTAAAACATTCCGTACGAGGATGTGACGCGCCATATTCCGCCGCCGGTTGGATCCCACGCGATTCCGATGCGCGGAGCAAACGCGGTTTTCTGCGTTTGAATCAGACCGCGCGGAACGCCGGCATCGCCGGGATAGACGAGACCCGCCGGGGCTTCCGGATGCACCGTAGATTGCACGCCGGGCTCGAAAAGATTTACGCGATTTTTTATTTCGGTGTAGGGAAATGGAATTTCGTAACGCAGGCCGTAGTTCAGGGTGAAGCGTGAAGAGATTTTGAAAGTATCTTGCGCGTAGATATCAAAATTATTTCCGTGCAGGCCTCGGGCGAAATCGCCACCGCCTTGCAAAAAGAAAATCGGCTGGCCGATTTCAAAACTCGCGAAAGGGTTCGTGAGCGGCGCATTTACGAAAACAAAAAAACCGTTACTGGCGATTCCCTGCAATACGTTGATCTGGTCATGGCCGTAGCCTCCGCCGAATTTCATTTCGTGGCGGCCGCGAATCCAGGTGAGCGAACCGTTCAGATCGAAAGTGTTTTCGTAAGTGTTGCGAGGACCGGTGATCGGATCGCCGACGGAAGCAAATCCTGCGACTTGAATGAACGGCGGGCCGAGGGCGGCGTCGAGCGAAGGCTTGTAGGTGAAGCCGAGCGAGGCGGGATCGGTGTGATTGATGTGCTCGTCAAAAAGGAATTTATTGCGGAGGAAAGAAAATCTTGCCAGCCCGACGATGGCCGGTGAAAAAGTGTGCGTCTCCTGCGCGACGAAACTTTGCGACCGATGATCTTCCCCCACGGGGAATCCGGGAACGTTTGCGCCTGAGGTGGAGAGCGGGTCGGTCACGCTGCCCTGGCTGAAGCTGTAGCGGAAATTGAACGTGTCTCTTGCGGTGAGATAGTGATCGAGGCGCAAACCGAACTGGTCTTCGTTCTGCGGCTTCGAGAGTGTAGTGACAAAGGTGGTGTTGCCTGTGTTAGGCAGCGGATAGAAGGCGAGAATGTTTTGCGAAATGGGACTAATGCCGGGAAGTTGATTGAACGGAATGGGTTGGGGGCTCGGCGCAAAAACATTGTAGATTTGATGACTCGGTTCGGGGTCGTTACAAACACCACTTGAATCAAATCCCTCCGGGCAGAGTTCCTTGAAGTCGCCAGTGCGCTCGGCGAGGGACGGTACCGTTGCACGTGTAGTTTCGCCCTGGCGGTTGCGGAGGCCTTCGTAATAGCCGAAGAAGAAAGTTTTGTCACGCTTGATGGGGCCACCGAGAGTACCGCCGAATTGATTGCGCTTGAGCGGTTCGACATTTTGCGCGAAAAAACTCTTTGCGTCGAAGGCGTCATTGCGAAGAAATTCCCAGAGAGCACCATGAAGAGAATTGGTACCGGATCGCGTGATGATGTTGGTCGTGGAGCCAGTGCTGTGACCGAATTCGGCATTCGAAGTGTGCGTGAGAATTCGAAACTCGGCGATCGCGTCGACGGGCGGCTTCAGGACGAATCCGCCATCGACGCCGTTAAAATTGTCGGCGCCGTCGATCAGAAAATTATTCGATTCGGGGCGCTGGCCATTTACCGAGTAGGCTTGGCCTTCGCGGAGTGAGCCACCGGCGGCAGCGAGGCCCGGCGTGATGGGCACAACGCCGGGTTGAAGAACGCCGAGCTGAGTGAAGTTGCGGCCATTAAGCGGCAGGTCGAGAATTTCGCGTTCCTGCACAGTTTTGCCGAGACTGGTGGCAGTGCTCTCAATCAGTGACGCGTCGGAATTTACTTCGACTTTGTAGGACTCGCCGCCGACCGCGAGGCGGAAGGGGACGTTGGCGTTTTGATTGACGTCGAGCGTGATGCCGTCGCGGCTGAGTTGTTGAAAACCTGCGGCTTCGGCTTCGACGCGATAGTGGCCAACGGGGAGGGCAAGGATTACGTAGGTTCCGTTCGAATCGGACATCGTCTTGCGCTGCAATCCGGTTTCGATTTGGGTGGCGGTGACGGAGGCGCCGGAGATCGTGGCGCCGCTAGGGTCGAGGATTGCGCCACGAATGCTTCCCGTAATCTCCTGCGCGCGCGGCGAAAGGACCGGCAAAAATAGAGACACGAAGAGCAACATCCATTTCGACGGCAACTTCATAATGGATCCTCTCGAACTAAGCCGACTGCCACGGCCAGCATACTACGCGAAGATTGAGCGGCCACACCGACCGACCGATTCGAAACAGAATTAGAAGTGAGAAAAACTTCGGGATTATACGTGCGGTGTAGCAGGCACCAGCAATAATGCAAAAGCACTACGGCGCGCCGTGGACCCTTCTTTTAACACTCTGTTAACATTGCGAACGGAGCGACGGCTTATTTCTTTTTCGGCGGGCGCGGACAGGCAGAAAGACTTACCCACTGCGCGGGGTTGATGTTGACGCCGTTGGCGTAAAGAACCCAATGGAGATGCGGCCCCGTGGAGCGTCCCGTGGAACCGGCGTAGCCGAGCACGTCGCCCTTTTTGACCGGCGCGCCATCGGCGACGGCGAGTTTTGACATGTGCAGATACATTGAGCCGAGTCCCTGACCGTGGTCGATGCCAACGGCATTGCCGAGAACATTGAATTTTTTAGCAAAAATGATTTTCCCGTCAGCGATGGCACGAATCTCTTCGCCATCTGGCGTGCGCTGATCGACGCCACCGTGAAATTCGCCGGTCGGTTTTCCGTTGTGCATGCGCTTTACGCCGAAGGGCGAAGTTACGCAACCATCGACCGGAGGCGCGAGAGGGTCTTGCCAAAAACGGTCGTCGGTGACTTCGTTGCGGAAACCGGTAAGCAGTTGAAGTTCTTCCGGCGTGGAGCGGAGCGCTTCGATGTCCGGGCTGAGGCGGACGTTTTCCGACGGGAAGCGGGTGGCGCGAACGAGGAATTTTCCCGTCGCGAAGGCCGTTCCTTCTTTGGAAAGAAATTCGATGGAAGCGGGCCCCGGAGAATCTTTTACGGAAACGGGCATGAGGCCGAACGATTTTCCGTCGGCCTGCCGGAAGAGTTTGACGGTGCGGTCGTTCCATTTCGCGGAAGCGGCTTCCGCCGGACAAGTAAGGCGCAGCGTTTCGCCCAGATTGACTGAGCTCGGGGAGATCGAACACTGCTGCGCTTTCGAAACACTGGACGCCAATAGAACAGCGGCCAGACAACCGAACGCGGCGGGCAGGCAGGTTTTGAAATCAAATTTATTTGGCATTGAAACCATTTTCAGCAGAGAGAAATCGATGCGCAAGCAAATTCGAAAAAGAAACGGTCCCGGTTCGCTCGGGCGAACCGGGGCCGTCTTGTTCAACCAATCGCCGGGGGTGAGACGGCGGTGTTGATAGCTAGAAATTCAGCTTCATGCCCAACTGCATGATGCGCGGATCACGGGTCGAACTGACTTGATTGAAGAAACCCGACGTCACGCTCAGCGAAGTGCAGCAGATTGGGTTGGTATGGTTGAAGGTGTTGAACGTCTCCCAGCGAAGCTGGCCAGTGAGCCGTTCGTTAAATTTAATGTTCTTGAAGAGAGATAGGTCAGTTCGCCAGAAGCCAGGGCCGCGAACGGAACCCGGACGGCTGGAACCAACGGTGGTCTGCGTGGCATCGGGATTGGCGAAAGCGCCCGCGTTGAACCAAGCGCCGAAGGTGTGCGGCGCGTCTGCGTTGGGATCGCCTACGAGATCCGGGCGGCAGCCAACAGGAGAAGCACTAAGGAAACAACCGGTGCCGGCAGGATCGACGCAACGACCACCCTGACTGCCAATATTGGTGCATGCGCCGTTGCCTAAAACGGGAGTCAACGGCAGGCCGGTCTGGAAAGTTTGCACGCCGGAGAATTGCCAGCCGCCGAGAATTTTACCGGCGACGCCCTGCTGCGAGCGCAACCAAGGAAGTTCGTACACGAAGTTGGCTGTCAGGACGTGGCGCCGGTCGGCGATCGTCGGACCGTAGTTGTTGCGAAAGTCGCCGCTGACTTGGGGAATGGCAGAGCCACCGGTGCTGCGGTCGGCGGGATCAGTCGTCAGACCGTGCGACCAGGTGTACGCAACGCTAACGAAGGAATTGCCCGAGAAGCGCTTTTGCACTTGCGTCTGGAGCGAGTGATAGTTCGACGTGAAGAGGTCCACGAAGAATAGACCCGGCCCGTAGCCAGTGTAGGGACGGAGAACGGCCAGTTGGTTGGAAGGCCCCGCATTGTTAATTGGCGCGGTGATGACGACGTTGTTCGTTGAGCCTGGGCCAGCCGTGCAAGGTGTGGCGGCGGTGCAATTCAAGTACGAGGCCACAGCCGGCTGGTTGAGGTCTTCGAAACCGGGCAAGTGGATGCCGTTCGAACCGTAATAGCCGATGTCGAAGAGCCAGGTATTTGAAATCTGACGCTGGACGTCCAGGCTCCACTGCTGCGAATAAGGAGACTTGTAGTCGATGGGCATCCTGGCCTGAATGGTGAAGGGCGCAATATTTGCGCCAGTGGTTGTGCCCGCGGCTGGATCAGACAGGTTCGTGCGGTTGACGGTCAGATTGGTGAGAAAGCCCTGGCTGAGTCCGACGTTCAGCTCTGGATTGCCGAACTCGAGGCCATTGTCGAAGAACATGCCGTAGCCGAAGCGGACGGAAGTCTTGCCATTGCCGAATGGATCCCACGCGATGCCGAGGCGCGGCGCGATAGCTTTGTTGAACTCCTTGCCGACTTTGCTGCCAAACGGCGACTTGGCGCCGGGAAAGCCATTGAAGGTTGGCGGATCGGCGAAGATCAGACCATTGAGCGGATTGTAATTTGAGTTGCACGTGCTGGCTGTCGGAACGTTGTTGAGGGTGGAAACATCCGTGGAACCGCTGGAGGTGATGCACGGAGCTTTTGCGGGGTCCCAGAAAGCAGGATCGAAGTTTACGAGACGGCTGCTGCCGCCCGGGCCGCTGGCATCGGTTGGCTGGCGGAAGAACGAATGGCGAATGCCGTAGGTGATAGTGAGGTTGGGGCGAATGCGCCATGTGTCCTGACCGTAGTATTCGAACTGGTTGTCAAAGATGTTGGCGGTGACGTCCAGGGAAGCTTGAGAAAACGACGACATCTGGCCCAGCAGAAAGTTGGCGAAAGATTGTTCGAAGTTGGACGGGCAAGCCGGCAGCACGCCCCCACAAACCGTTGGATTGGCCGCAGCAGTCGGGATATTGGTCGTATCGAAGGAGTACAAGCCGTTGTTGTTGCCGCTCAATTGATTCTCGTGTTTGTTGTAGTGGTAGTAGACGGCACCGAATTTCAGCGTGTGGCGGCCGACGACCTTGGTGACATTGCCGTGGACGGTGTGATTGACGTTGTAGTCGCGGTAGGGACCGAATGCATCGATGGAGGAGCCGCCCGCATTGGTAAATGTGCCGCCGGCAAGCGTGAGGCTAGGAACGCGGCCAACAACGTTGTCGAATGGCAGCGTGCTGCCTAAAGCCGTTTGGATATTGGGAGACTGCGAAAAATTCACGGCGCCGATGACGTCACTGAGGAGTGCGCCGTAGGAGTAGCGGTAGCCACCGTCGATGATGAGGGACGGCGCCGGCGTGTAGGTGGCACCGATGCTGTATTGGTGCCCGGGAGAACGCGTGGAGGTCGTCAAAATTCCCGGAATCGAAAGAGTTCTGAAGAGGCCGCCCTGTTCGAGAGTTGGGTTGCTGTCATGCAGAAACTTTCCGTTCAGCGTGAGCTTGGAACTGAAGGTGTGGTCAATCTTGATCATGTCCTCGCGGAAGTTGAAGACGTTCCCGAGCGTTCCGATGAAACCGTTCGGATTGGAAGCGGTCGCCGCATTGGGCGCAGGAAACTTCGAGAAGATGTCCTGAACGTAGGCCTGGGCGATTGGATTAATGTCCGCCGGATCAATCGTTGTTCCATAAGACTGGCAAGCGCCGGCGACGCCACCGCTGTTGACCCATTTTGTGCAGACGGGATGCTGAAATTGACCGCTGGTCATGCCGGAATAAGGAACCGTGGCAAGAGGCGGATTGACGTAGGTAATGATGCGGCGCGCTTCTTCTGAGACGAAAAAGAAAGTTTTGTTGCGCTGCGGATAGAGTTTTGGGATGTAGACAGGGCCGCCGATAGTGCCGCCAAAATTATTGTAGCGAAGCTTGGGTCGATTAATAAGCGTTGCTCCAGCTTTGTTGAAGAAGCTGTTGGCGTTCAGATAGTCGTTGCGGAAGAATTCATAGAGACCGCCGTGGATGTCGTGTGTGCCGGAGCGGGTGATGACGTTGACTTGCGCGCCAGCGGAACGGCCGGATTCGGCGTCGTAAACGCCGCGAACGACGCGAAATTCGGCGATGGCGTCTACGCTGGGAAATGAAAGCAACGTGAGATTGGAACCCCGATCTACGTTGTCTGCGCCGTCTACCTGCCAATTATTTTCCTCGCGGCGATTGCCGTTGATTTGAAACGTCATGAGGTTTGTGCCGACGGGAGAAGTTGCGCCGGGAAAAATCTGATCGGCATTGCCGGAATCCGACGCGCCGGGAACGAGGAGAACAAGTTGCGCATAGTTGCGGCTGTTGAGAGAGAGTTCGCGGAGTTGCGTGCCGTTAATTACGCCGGCGGCTGCGGCGCTTTGCGTGTCCACCTGAAGAGCGTTCGCCTCGACGGTGACGGTGTCGGTGACCGCGCCCGCTTCGAGCGTGAGATTGACGCCGAGTTTGTCGCTGACATTTAAAACCAGACCGGTGCGAAGGACTTTCTTGAAACCTTTGAGTTCCGCGGAAACAGAATAGCGTCCCACAGGCAATTGCGGAGCGACGAACTGGCCGCTGTCGTCGGTTGTGAGCGAGCGAACGACGACATTTTGATCAGAGTTGGTAATTGTCACTGTGGCTCCGGCAATCGATGCGCCGGAAGAATCGTAGACGCTGCCGAGAATCATGCCCGTCGTGCTCTGCGCGAAGCTGTTACAAGCAAGCAGCAACAAAACTGCCGCTGTCAGCCAGACCATTCTCGAGATTTTACCGACCATTTTCCCCTCCACTGTTCAACACTTCAGATTTTTCACACCCCAGTGAAACTACCGACAACAAAATTAAAATCGAGCACGGAAATTCTCCAGCGCTCACGGTGCGCATCGCGCGCTAGGCATGCGGCACCTTTCCCGCAGCGGACTTGCCCGAGCGCGTGAGGCGGCTGACAACCTTGCAGCGATCGCCCCTGTATGTCGAGGAAACGAATTCAATCGGTTTGCCATCGGCGAGAAAGGCCGTGCGCGTGAAATGGAACACTGGGGCCTTCTTGCGAATACGGAGGAGCTTCGCTTCTTCGGCGGAGGCGACGGCGGCTTCGGCGACTTCGTCGGCGGCCTCGATCTGGAGCCCGTAGTTCGTATAGAGAGCTTCGTAGAGAGAATCCTGGGGATTCAATTGTTCCTGGAGGTCGGCGCAGAGACGAACGGGAATGTGCGTGCACTCGATGCAGAGCGGAACCGAGTCGGCAAAACGAATCCGCTTGAGGAAGAATGCCTGTTCCTTGGGAGAAAGATGGAGAGCATCGGCGACGCCGGAAGAGGGAGTGATGCGTTTGAAGGCGAGGACACGGGAGCGCGGCTGGGAACCGCGGACGCGCATTTCTTCGCTAAAGGAAAGAACCTGGCGAAAATCTTTTTCGAGTTTGGCGCGCGAAACGAAAGTGCCTTTTCCGCGCTGGCTATACGCGACACCGAGATGACAGAGGGATTTGAGGGCCTGGCGTGCGGTCATGCGGCTGACGCCCATGCGCTGGGAAAGTTCCTGTTCGGAGGGAACCGGCTGGCCAACCTTGATGGCGCCGGAACGGATTTGCTCCAGGAGAGTTTGCTGGATCTGGTAGTAGAGCGGGATGGCGCTCTGCCTGTCTAGAACGACACGATGCACGAAGACTCCAGTTGTATAGACGACTGGACAAATATAGCGATTCGGCGGCGATGTCAAGCGAAATTTTCGGATGCGGGCCATCGGCGAAACGCGTGGGTGCGGCAGTTTGGCTGTTCGCGGGCGGACTTCGGCGACGTGCTACAATCTCGGCGGAAAGAAGAAATGCCAGAAGCCCTGCCTATTGCCGAAGCGGTTCTTGAAGTAATTTCCAACGACGGTGCGAAGCGTTACGTGCGCGTGACGCAAACACCATTTCTGATGGGGCGGGGCGCGGAGACAGGCAATCACCTGCAATTGAATGACCGGCGCATATCGCGGAATTGCGCGGCGATCGTGAGTGAAGCGAACAAGTTTTACATCGAAGATCGCGGGCAGCGGCGGGGACTTTACATAAACGGCGAAAAGGCGGAAAGCCGCGAACTGCAAGACGGCGACGTGATTACGTTCGGCTTGGAAGATTCGTACGAAATTATTTACCGGTCTTCGGATTCGGCGGGTGACGAATCGATTCCGCTGTTTTTGACACGCATCGAGCACATGACGAGCGCGGAAAAATCTTCCGGAGGATTGAACAAGCTGAATCTGCTGCTGGAAGCGACGACGCTGCTGCACTCGCAGCTTCCGCTCGATTCGGTGCTGGCGAAGATGCTGGACCACGCGATTTCGGTGACGAATGCGGATCGCGGGTTGCTGCTCGAGGCGAACGAAACGGGACAGTTGCACGTGCGGCTGGCGCGGAAGAACGGTGGGATGCGTTTGCCGCCGGAAAGCCTTTCGCCGAGCCAAACGGCGATTCAAGTGGCCCTAAAACAGCAATCGGCGGTGATCACGGAAGATCTGGCGCAAGCAGAAATGAAGTTGCAGGAAGCGCAGAGCATCGTGGCGCAAGGGCTGCGCGCGATTGTGGTGGTTCCGCTGTATTCGGTGACGCGCGCGAACTCGGACGAATCGCTGGTGAACATGACGCGCGGGCAGTTTCTTGGAGTTGTGTATCTGGATTCACGGCGGCCCGCGGCGTTTTCGAGACTCGACCGGCAGATTCTGGATGCGCTGGCGGCGGATGCGGCAGGCACGCTGGACAATGCGCGGCTCGTGGAGCGCGAACGCGAGCGGCAGCGGCTGGAAGCCGAAATCAATATCGCACGCGATATTCAACAAGCGCTTTTACCGCGGGGATTTAAAGATTACCCACATCTGGATGTTTCGGGATGCAACTTCCCTTGTCTGTCGGTGGGAGGCGACTATTTTGATGTGTTTCCGATGGGCGACGGCCGGACAGCATTTTTGATTGCGGACGTTTCGGGAAAAGGATTGGGCGCGGCGCTGCTGACGACAATGTTGCAAGGCGCGCTTTCCGGATTGACGCTGGGAGCAGCGCCGGCGCGGGTGTTCAATCACATCAACCGGTTTTTGTGCGACCACGCGGAAGTGGGACGGTACGCGACGATGTTTTTCGGCGTGATGGACACGAACGGGCATTTGGAATTCATCAATGCGGGGCATCCGTCGCCGTACATGATTCGCAAAGGGAAGGTGGAATCGCCATTCACAGAGGGATCTTATCCAGTGGGATTGGTGCCCGAGGCGGAGTATACGGCGGCGTGCCTGAAGCTGGAGCCGGGAGACACGCTGGTGCTTTTTAGCGACGGCGTGACGGAAGCGATGGATCCCGAAGACGAAATGTTCGGCATGACGCGGCTGGCGGAAGTGCTCCAGGACAAGAGCGACGTGCCGCTGGAACATTTGCAGAAATGCGTGCTGGAATCGGTGGAGAATTTTGTGCGCGGAGCACGGCAAGCGGATGACGTGACAATGCTTCTAGTGCGATATCAGGCGACGGCGAAAGATGCCGTTAGCGATAACGATGCGCCGTCGGCGTCGAGCGCGGTAGCGTAGTTTTCAGGGACGCGGGCGTTCGCCCGCGAATTCAGCGCATGCGGAGAAGTGTTGCCAAGGGTGCGTGCTTTGCGGCAAGCTACGCGACGAAAAGTGAAGGAGAGTCCATGCGAAAACTACTTCTGGTTTGTGTTGCGGCGGTATTAGCGTGCAGTACGGCGCGCACCCAAAATGCGGGGAAAGACGGCGGCAGCCTGGTGGTCATTCGCGCGGGGAGTTTGATTGACGGGACGAGCGATGCGGCACGGAAGAATCAGCTGATTTTTGTGCGCGGAAAGCGCATCGAGAAAGTGGTGGACGCAAGCGCAGGAGTCCCAGCGGGCATTCAGGTTATCGACCTTTCCAACGCAACGGTGCTGCCGGGACTGATTGATGCACATACCCATGTTTTCTTGTGGGGCGAGGAGCCAGCGAAGGGCGGGTACGACGAAAATATATTGAAGGCCGGCATTGCGTTGCGGGCAGCGCGGGCGACGTACGCGTGCAAGCGCGCGCTGGAGCAGGGATTTACGACGATCCGCGACCTGGAGACGGAAGGCGCGGGATACGGCGACGTGGAAATCAAGCAAGCGATTGAAGAGGGGACGATTCCGGGGCCGCGGATTTTTGCTTCGACGCGCGGAATTTCCTCCACCGGCGGATACAACCTGGAAGGGTACGCGCCGGAATTGGCGATGCCGAAGGGCGTGCAGATAATTGATGGGCCGGTGGAAGCGCGGAAGGCGGCACGCGAACAACTGGACCACGGCGCTGATTGGATCAAGGTGTACATGACGCACCGGTCGTGGGTTGGCAAGAAAGGAGAATTGGTTTCGCAACCGACGCTGACGGTGGAGGAGTTGAAGGCGATCGTGGATGAGGCGCACGGATGGGGAAAGAAAGTGGCGTGCCACGCTTACAGCGGAATTGGTTTACAGCGAGCGCTCGATGGCGGGTGCGATTCGATCGAACACGGGTTGTCGCTGACGGACGCGCTCATCGCGCAGATGATTAAACAAGGGACGTGGTATTGCCCGACGATTGCGCCGTACTACGGCGATTGGGCACCTGAAAATACTCCGGGCGGGCAGCGAGACCGGAAGCGGGCTTCGGAGCACGAAATTTCCGTTCAAAGAGCGGCGAAGGCGGGCGTCAAGACGGTGTTTGGAACCGACATGGGCGGAATTCCGTGGACGGAGCCGATGGCAGTGGAATTCGAATACATGACGAAATCTGGATTTACGCCGATGGGCGCGATCCAGGCGGCAACTTCGCGTGCCGGCGAATTGCTGGACATGGCGGGAGAAATCGGGACCATTGCGCCAGGCGCGTTCGCGGACATCATTGCCGTGAGCGGAGATCCGTTGCAGGACATCAGCGAACTGAAAAAAGTTCGCTTCGTGATGCACGACGGCGTCACGTTCAAGAATGAGTTGGCAGCGAAGTAGAAGCGGAGCGCGTTACGATTCGACGCGCACGCCTTTCCAGAAGGCGACACGGCCGCGGATCTGTTTTGCGGCATCGAACGGATCCGGGTAATACCAGGCGGCATTTTCATTTTTCAGGCCGTCAACTTCGATATGGTAGTAGTGAGCGGTCCCCTTCCACGGGCAAACAGTCGTGTGGGAACTGGGGCGGAGAAACTCCTTCTTTACGGCTTCGACGGGAAAATACTGATTCCCTTCCACGACAACACAGGCGTCGCTGTCTGCGATTAATTTTCCAGACCAATAGGCTTTCGGCATTCGCGTTCTCCCGATTCGTATGCTCCATCCCTGTTAGACGCCAGAAGTAGAGTATTCCGCGTGCGTTGGGCAAAATGGCCCATAATTGATTTGATTCCACGGACTTCTATACGGTACACAATTTTTTGGGGAGAGTGTCAATGGAGCCACAGAATTTTAAGAATCACGCAAAATTTGTTCCGCTATTTCACTTTTTTTCGGCCCCAGTTTTGATAATGAACTTTGTGTGGTGTTGCGTGCGATTGTGGAAGTCACATTTCGCGATTGAGGGTTTTTTAGGCGTTGTGGTCGCGGCGGGGCTCCTCGCGACGCTCGTTGGCGGGCGGCTGGCCGCACTGGCTGTGCAGGATCGCGTGATCCGGCTGGAAGAGCGTTTGCGTTACGCGCGGTTATTACCAGAGGATTTGAAGGCGCGCATCGAAAATTTTACGACTCCGCAGATTGTATCGTTGCGGTTTGCGAGCGACGCGGAACTGCCCGCGCTGGCCCGGAAAGTGCTTAGCGAAAATCTGCAAGACCGCAAGCAGATCAAGCAGATGGTGCAAAACTGGCGACCGGATTACCTGCGGGCTTAAGAGCGATCACTACAAAATGCTGCGGACGACTCCGCCGTCGGCGCGCACTGCCGCTCCGTTAATCGTTACGGATTGGGTGCCGGCGAGGAACGCGACGACGGCGGCGACTTCTTCCGGCGTTTCGAAACGCTTGAGCAAAGAGCTTGGCCGGGCGCCTTGGAAAAACTCCTTCTCGACTTCAGCTTTCGAGATGCCACGCTGTCTGGCAAGGGATTCCACGAATTGGCCAGCGCCTTCGGAGGCCGTCGGGCCAACGAGGACGGAATTTACAGTGACGCCGGAGCCGGCGATCGATTCGGCGACGCCGCGCGCGATGGCGATTTGCGCGGTCTTGGTCATGCCGTAATGCACCATTTCCGCGGGAATCTGCTGGCCTGATTCACTCGAAATGAAAATGATGCGGCCCCAGTTTTTCTTGAGCATGCCCGGAAGGTAGTGGCGCGTGAGGCGAACCCCGCTCAAGACGTTCGTGTCGAAAAACCGGTGCCAGTCTTCGTCGGGAATTTCCAGAAACGGCTTCACTTCAAAGATACCGAGATTGTTGACGAGGACGTCGGCGTGAGGAACGGCTTTCGTGAACGTAGTGACGCCGTCTTTTGTGCCGAGGTCGGCGGCGATACCCGACATATTGGCCGAAGGAACGAGCTGGCGTATTTTTTGCAACGCGGTCTCGACACGCGCGGCAGTTCGTCCATTTACCAGGACCTGCGCGCCTTCTTGCGCGAGGGCTGCTGCTATGGCAAAGCCGATTCCTGCAGTGGAACCGGTAACGACGGCAAGTTTATCCTTGAGCCCGAGGTCCATTGGTGTCCTCACTCATATACGCAAGAAAAGGGCGATGCTAGCGCGCGACGGCAGCTGCGGCAGCGCCCTCAATTACCGCAATATCTTCGGACGTAAGCGCGAAAGCAGCAGCGCGCATAACGCCGTCTGCTTGCTTTGCGTTGCGAGCGCCTACGATTGCGCCGGTGATCGCCGGATTCTTGAGAACCCAAGCAATCGCGACTTCGCCGGGACCACGGCCGTGGCGTGCGCCAACTTTTCGAAGGCGTTCGACCAGTTCGATATTTTTCGAAAGCTTCGGTTCGCGGAATTCCGGATTGCGCGAACGGAAATCGTCCGCCGGAAGCGCGGCGGCGCGCTCGCGGGTCATGCTGCCGGTGAGAAGACCAGATGCCATCGGCGCGTAGCTGATGGTGCCAATTCCCTGCTGCGCACAGAACGGAAGAGTTTCCGCTTCGATGGCACGACGGATCATGGAATACGGCGGCTGATTCGAAGTGACCGGTGCGATCGCTTGCGCGCGGCGGATTTGCGCTGCGTCACAATTGGAGACGCCAATCCAGCGTGCTTTGCCTTCTTTCTGGAGAGCGGCCATAGTTTGCCAGGCTTCCTCGAGCTGCGGACCATTGTCCTGCGGTGGCCAATGCATTTGATAGAGGTCGATGACGTTTGTTTGCAGGCGGCGGAGAGTGTCTTCACATTCCTTGCGGACGGATGCGGCGGAGTGATTAGAGCCGACTTTCCGTGTGGCGTCCCAAGTGCGACCGCATTTCGTGAAAATGTAAGGCGTTGCGTTGTGCCATTCCTTTAGCGCGCGAGCGACGACTTCTTCAGAATGGCCGAGGCCGTAGACGGCGGCGGTGTCGATCCAATTGACCCCGAGTTCGAGCGCTCGGTGAATCGCGGCGATCGAGTCGGCATCGTCCTGCGCGCCCCACGAAAATTCCCAGCCGGCGCCGCCGACTGCCCACGCGCCGTACCCAACAGGTGTAATTTGCAAATCGGAGTTGCCTAGTTTTCTTGTCTGCACGATGGCTGTCCTTATTCGGAAAATGTGCGCCACGGCGGTGTGTGGCCGGCACTTCTTGGATGACGTATTTTACGAGAAGGTTAGAAGCATGCCAACTCAATTGGGAAAGAAGAAGCGGCGTCAATTGGGGCTGAAGGCGGCGTCAAGGGAGACCGATTCGCCGTTGGGATTGGTGACGGCGAGCTGCTGCGCGCCGGCTGCGAGGCTCGGGGTTGTGAAGGTTAGCGTGTTCATGTCTTTGAAAGTGACGGACACGGCTTTTGCGCCCAGAGTGACTCTTGTGCCGCTTTGAAAGCCGCTGCCACGGAGCGTAACACTTGTGCCACCGGCAACTGGTCCGTTCGCTGGAAGTAGCGAGCCGATTCCGAGCGGGACGGCCGCGAGTTGCAACACGGAGAGACCGGAGGAAGTGAGGGCAAAGAGCCGCTGGCCGTTTTCGTCAATCGTGAGAAAACTCG
>WNFM01094442.1_pt4 | contig 15404 bp, 16 predicted proteins | sample 5400271 | NCBI WGS metagenome assembly WNFM01 (sample SAMN13153352, study PRJNA577476) | soil metagenome | isolation source: 60 cm saprolite on Douglas fir-dominated hillslope | place: USA:California | collected 2013-09-17
TGCCGAGATTGAAATGCAGATAAAAGAAGCTGGCTGCCATACGGCCGATGCCATAAATGCGTTCGCCGATGGCGGCAACCGTGGCGTCATTCTCGGCAAAGACCCGCAGGCCGGTCAGGCGTTCCAGCTCCGGCGCCAGCGGGAATTTGGTCCATTCATCGGCTTCCTGCACCTTGTCATACCAGAAGGCACCATTCTCCACCGTGCCCGGTACGCTGCACCCGACCCCCCAGACCTGATCCGGGACGACTGCCGATTGCTCAAGCAGGGATTCGGTCAGTGCATGCAAGGCAAGAGCCGTGGCACGTGGCTCACGTTCCTTAAGTACGCGCTCCTCATGGCGCACCAGATTGCCGGCAAGATCGACCAGCACCCCCGATACCCGCTGATAAGCAAGGCTGAGGCCGATCGTGTAACCGCCGGTCGGGTTCACAGAAAGCTCCACCGCCGGCTGGCCACGTAGACCCACCCGCTTCCCGTCTTGGCGAATAAGCCCGGCTGCTTCCAATTCCGCCGAGATGTTGGAAATCCCTTGCACGGTCAGACCGATCCGGCGCGCCAGTTCGGCCCGGGTGATGGGACCGAAGCGTCGAATGGCGTCAAAGGCAGCCCGCCGGTTGATCGCACGGGTCTGCTCCAGATTGGCCCCCCGCAAGCCACCACCACGGTCGGGTTGAGCTGCCATCAGTTGCACATCCTCAAAATTTCTGCTCGACGCTTAAAGCAATTGCATATAATTAAACAGTGTTTCATTAATAGAACAATCTTGCTTCGGCCTACAAGGAGTCGCCAGATGCAGTTAGGCAACTATATCCGCGAGCAACCGTCTATACTCTCCGTACTTCCCGTAAAAGTGGCTGACCTACTCGCGACAATGCCGTCCCTTGCCCGGCAGCCGGAACGGATCGTGCTCCTGGGTACTGGCTCCTCGATGAATGCCCTGCTGGCCGCAGCCGAGGCGCTGGAAATGGCCACCGGCGCCACCGTCATCGCCAAGGAGCCGGAAGCGTTCCTGCGCCTGCCACCGCGCCAGAATGGGCAGCAGACCCTTGTTCTCGCCGCCTCGCAATCCGGCATGAGTACCTATTCGGTCGACGCTGTCGCGCGCGCAGTCGCGGATGGCTTTCCGACCTTGGTCATCACCGCCGATGGCGACAGCGAGATCGCCAAAGTCGGCGCCGATGTTCTGGTGATTCCGATCGGCGAAGAAACCGTCGGGCCGAAAACCAAAGGCTATAGCGCGACCGTTCTCGCGGCTTTTGCCGTGGCCGCGAAACTCGGAGATCGGACTCTCGACACGGCACAGCTGATCGCTCAGCCCACCATCACGGTCGAGACCAGTCTCGTCGCCGCCAAACGGCTGCTCGAAAAACATGGCGTGCCCGATTACATTCTGGTGGCCGGTCAGGCACAGCATCTCGGCACGGCCTTGGAAACCGGCCTGAAGATCGCCGAGATCAGTGGCGTGCCGACTGCCAGCTTTGATACCGAGGAAGCCCTGCACGGCCACTGCTATGGCACAACCCGCCATAGCCTGGTATTGGTCATCGCCCAGACCGCGACGGAAGCTAAGGTTGCCGCCAATCTTGGTGAAGCGCTCACACCCTTGGGCCCGCGTCTTGCACTCTGCAATCTGTCAGCCCATGCAACGCGTTTCGATTTGCCCATCACCTGGCCAACTGCACCTGGTCTCGATTGGATTGCGGCCAGCTGGGCGCCGTTTCCCCTGCAATGGTATGCGTGCGAATTGGCGATTGCCCGTGGCATCGACCCGGACAAGATGATCTATCCGACCCTGGGGTCAAAGCTCAACATCCGTACGAAAAAGGTGGCGTGATGCCGCTCGCCATCGGCATTGATATCGGCGGCACCTCGGTCAAGCTTGGCGCAGTAGATGAGCATGGGATATTACATGCCCGCGGCCACGTGCCGGTCTACCGCGAGATCTCTTTTCAAGATTTTCTGTCCACGGTTTTTGCCGCCGTCGCCGATCTCATCGGGCAGGTGACGAAGATCGATGCCATCGGCATCGGTGTTCCGGGGGTGCCCAACCCCGATACCGGTATGCTGATCGGTCGCTGTCCCGCGATCCCGGCTTTGATGGAAGGCTCACTCGCCGCCATTCTCAGCCAGCGCTTTGGCGTGCCCGCCAAGGTCCGAAACGATGCTGTCGGTGCCACTTATGGCGAGATGCGACATGGTGCCGGACGAGATTTCAACCGCTTCGCCTTGTTCACTTTGGGCACCGGTATTGGCGGGGCCGTGGTGATTGATCGCAAGGTGATTGATGGGCCGGGCGGCCTGCCACCGCAATTCGGTTGCATGTCGCTGGACCCTGCCCGCACCGATATCGCCAATCCCGTCCCAGGCATGTTGGAAAATCTCGCCAGCGCCAGTGCCCTGGTGCGGCGCTGCCGCGCCTTACGGCCCGATATCGAGACACCGGATGCCAAAGCCGTCTGTGATCGCGCCAAGGCTGGCGAGCCGGAAGCTTCACAGGCCGTGGAGGAAGTGACGAAGTGGCTGGGTCAGGCGATCGGCATCATGTCCAACATGCTCAACCTGGAAGCCGCCATCATCGGTGGCGGCTTGTCCTTGGCCGGGGACTTCCTGATCGACAAGATCGCCCGTTATACGTATGGCTTCGTTTTGCCCTTGCCCGGGCGGCCACCCAAAATCCTGCGGGCGGCAACCGGCAATGATGCCGGCGTCATCGGTGCCAGCGTTCTCGCACTCGATTTTCTTGCCGAGACAAAACGGAGTTAGTGCCGGCCATGGCTCATGTCTCGTTGCGTCATGTCGCCAAATCCTTCCAGAATCTCCGGGTTGTCCATGATATCGACCTGGAAATCGCGGATGGCGAATTCGTCGTCCTGGTTGGTCCCTCAGGTTGCGGTAAATCGACCACACTCCGCATGATTGCCGGCCTGGAAAAACTGACCGGTGGTGAGATTCGCATTGGCGATCGCCTGGTCAACGATGTTCCTGCCCGCGTATGACCGTCGCCGAGAACATGGCTTACGGCCTGAAACTGCGTAAAACGCCAAAGGATGATGTCAAGCGCCGGGTTGATATCGCCGCAGCCATGCTCGATCTCGAGGCCTTGATGCAGCGCCGACCGCAGGCGCTCTCTGGTGGTCAGCGTCAGCGTGTCGCCATGGGCCGCGCCATGGTCCGGGAACCCAAGGTCTTCCTGTTCGATGAGCCGCTCTCCAACCTCGACGCCAAGCTCCGCGTGCGGATGCGGGCTGAGATCAAGCGCCTGCATCAACTGGTTCAGACCACCACCATCTATGTGACCCATGATCAGATCGAAGCGATGACCTTGGCCCATCGTGTGGTCGTGATGAACCAAGGTCGTATCGAGCAGGTCGGGCCACCGCAGGAGCTGTATCATGCTCCGGCCAGCAAGTTCGTCGCCGGCTTCATCGGCAGCCCCGCGATGAATTTCCTTCCCTGCCGGATCGGTGGCGATGCGCAGCAGTTGACCGTGGTCCTTGCCGATGGGACAACGCTGCCTATCCCCGCATCGTTCACGGCCCGATATGCAGCTCATCTTGGCCGATCACTGGAATTGGGATTACGCCCCGAACATCTGACGGAACCGCGTGGTCGCACCGATTACAGCGAGCTCAAGGCCCAGGTCGAAGTAGTCGAGCCAATGGGAATGGAAGCCTTGCTCTATGTGCGTATCGCCGGCCTGGAAGCCACCGCAAGGATCGACCCTGCCGATTTGCCACAACCTGGCGACACGAACGACCTTGCCGCCCATATGCAGCACATGCATCTACTGGACCCAGAGAACGGCTGCGTCCTGTAATGAGCTGACCGAATTCGATCGTGGGATGCTCGCACAGGGCAAAGATCTCGCGGCTTCAGGCGTCGGTGTCGCGACCGATGACTTTGCCTTGCCGCGCTGCATAGCCTTCGATATCGGCCTCCAGCAGAATTTCGGTCGTCGCACCGAGATGTTGCGCCAACAACGTCACGGCGAGATCGGCGTCCCGTTTCAATGCGGCGTCCAGAAGTCCTTGATGTTCTTGGCCGACATTGCGTTGTGTGGTCCCCAAGGGAACTGACAGGCGGCGATAGCGCTCACTCTGCGCGTAAAGCTGACTGTGCAGGCGCAAAAGCCAAGGACTATCGGCACCCTCGACCAGGGCGGCATGGAAGGCCGCATGCGCCTCCGCCCAGTCGTCATCAGATCGCATCGGATCGGTGGCGACACGCTCCGGGGTGCGCGAGAGGCGATGAAAAGCCGCCACGAGATGTGCTTCCCAATCGACCGTGCCGACGGCAATCGCACGCCGCAGACAGAGGCTTTCAACCTCAATGCGCACCATCGTGAGGTCCCGTAACTCGGCGAGTGAAATCGGCGCGGCGCGAAAGCCGCGCTGGGGTTCCGCTATCACCAATCCGTCCGAGGTAAGACGCGACAGCGCTTCGCGAATGGCGCCAAGGCTGACATCGAAGCGCGTACAAAGCTCTTGGATCTTCAATCGGCCGCCAGGGGGAATACGACAGGCCAGGAGATCTGCCCGCAACCCTTCATAGGCGCCCTGAGTCATATTTTGGGCGATATCTCGCGTCATCTCGATCCCATTCGCTTGAGCGCAAACGATGTCAATATGATAATATATTATCAACTATATATGTTTGTATTCTACAAAAATATATTTTTAATTGACTAATATAAATTATCTGCGAAGCTTTGAAACCATCAGCGCGGTTGATCGCGCAGATTTGGCGCCGCCTTTTGGCGATGCCAACTGCCTCAAACATGGCGTAAAGCGCAGCTGGGACATGTTCCGACAATGATTGACGTGCGTGGCGTTTCGAAATCCTTTCCCACCCGAGATGTCGGCGCGGTGCATGCGTTGATAGATGTCAGCGTTCAAATCGGCAGCAACGAGTTCTTCACGCTGCTGGGTCCCTCAGGTTGCGGCAAGACGACATTGCTACGGCTGATCGGTGGCTTCGAAACACCGAGCACTGGCACGATCTGGATCGATGACCTGGATGTCGCAGCCCTGCCACCGCAAAAACGCCCAGTCAATACGGTGTTCCAGAACTATGCCCTCTTCCCGCATATGACGGTGGCCGAGAACGTGGCCTTCGGCCTGGAAATGTCGGGCTGGGCCGCGGCGGAAATCGAGACCCGGGTCAAAGTCACCTTGGACATGGTGCGCCTGAGTGGTTTTTTCGGACGCAAACCCAGCCAGCTGTCTGGTGGCCAGCAGCAGCGTGTGGCGCTCGCCCGTGCGCTGGCGCCAAAGCCCAGCGTCCTGTTGCTCGATGAACCGCTCTCGGCGTTGGACCTCAAGCTGCGCAAGGAAATGCAAGGCGAGCTCAAGCGCCTGCAGCGCGAAACCGGCATCACCTTCGTTCTGGTGACACATGATCAGGAAGAGGCCTTGGCGATGTCGGATCGGATTGCCGTCATGCGTGATGGCAAGATCTTGCAACTCGGCAGTCCGGCCGACATCTATGACAATCCCAACTGCCGTTTCGTCGCTGATTTCATTGGCGAGGCCAATCTCATTCCCGGTGAAGCCCTGGGGCGCAACAGCGGCTTGACCGTCGCAGTCCGCCCGGAGCGCATCACCGTTGCGACGGCCACGGCGACCAGCACGTCTCGCAGCAACGGGGTCATCTCGGCTGTCACGTTTCTCGGCCTCGATACGCTATATGAGATTGTGTTGAGCAAGGAGACAAAACTTCGCGCGCGAATCCGCGACCGGCACGACGCCTTCCGGCCGGGAGACACGGTGGCCGTTGACTGGCCGAACCATGTCGAACGGGAGTTGTCGCGGTGAACAGTACGGCGATGCGGATCCGAAGTTCGCTCTTGCTGATCTCGCCAGCCATTCTCACCATCGGTATCTTCATGATGATTCCGATGTTCTTGGCCTTGGCTTATTCCTTCATGACGGCGGATCCCTATGGCGGCGTCGAATGGCCCGCCACCTTGGATGCCTATATCCAGTTCTTTTATCAGCGCGATTTCGATAACAGCCTGGTCTTCGTACCGGATTACGTTTTCATCATCCTGCGGTCGATCTATCTCGCTGTCACGACGACCATGGTCTGCCTTGCGCTTGGCCTTCCCATCGCCTGGTATATTGTCTGCCAGACCGAGGAGCGTCGTCGGCTGCTGCTCTTCTTCATCACTTTGCCGTTCTGGGTCAACACGCTCATCCGCACTTATTGCTGGATCCTGATCTTGCGCGACGAGGGCCTGGCCAATAATGCCTTGCGCTGGCTTGGCGTCACCTCACAACCCCTCTCGCTGCTCTACAACGACGGCTCGATTCTGCTCGGGCTCATTTATACATTTCTGCCCTTCATGGTTCTGCCGATCTATTCGACCTTGGAACGGATCGATCCCCGCTTGATCGAGGCGGCCTACGATCTCTATGCCAGCCGCACCGCCGTCTTTCGCCGGATCATCTGGCCCCTGGCAAAGCCCGGCGCGCTCGCTGGTGCAACCCTGGTCTTCGCACCAGCGCTTGGCTCGTTTCTTGCGCCGGATCTGCTGGGTGGTGGCAAGAAGCTGCTGATCGGCAGCCTCATTCAGATGCAGTTCACCTCGTCCCGCAACTGGCCATTCGGGGCCGCTCTATCAATCGTCATCACCGCCGTCATCCTGCTGGTGATGATGCTGCGCGCCTGGAAAGCACCCGCCCGTGAGGTACGGCTATGAAGCGGAGCATCCGGCCCTTCGATTGGCGACACACGCCCGGCCTGCCGTCTTTCACAGCGGCGATTCTGGTTTTTCTTTATGCACCGCTGCTGATCCTCGTCATCTATGCTTTCAATGGCAGCCGCATGGTGACGGTCTGGCAGGGTTTCAGCTTGCAATGGTTCGTCGCCATCGCTCATAACGGCGATATCCGTGGTGCGGCGATCAACAGCCTCATCATCGCCGTCGCCGCCACCATCGCCTCGACCTTGATCGCTGTCGCCGGCGCCCTGGCGCTGGAGCGCGGCAATCTCCGGCTTATTCGCGGCATCGCCGCCAGCCTGATTTCAATGCCGCTGATCGTCCCGGAGATCGTCGTCGCCATCACCACCTTGGTGTTCTTCTCGGCGCTCAGCATGCATTACGGCCTGCTGAACCTCATCATCGCCCATACGGTCTTTTGCATCCCCTTCGCCTTGTTGCCGATTCAGGCGCGCTTGCGTGATATGGGCGGTGGCATGGAAGAAGCCGGCCGCGATCTCTATGCCGATGAGTGGCGCCTGTTCTGCCGCATCACCTTGCCGCTCTTGGCGCCTGCGGTCGGCGCTGGCGCCATCATGGCCTTCGTCATCTCGCTCGACGATTTTCTCATCAGCATGATGGTCTCAAGCGCCGGTTCGACGACGCTACCGGTTTATGTCTACGGCATGATGCGCCTTGGCGTGACACCGGAAGTGAATGCGATCTCCACGATTCTGCTGGTCATCTCGACAATCTTTGTCGCGGCGGCCTTGTTTCTCGGGCGACGTCAGAAGCGCTCGATATAGATGCGATCATAAAGCTAAAACTGGAGGAGGATGACATGCGTAACTGGGCCAAGATCACCCTGGGGCTGGCGCTGGCCAGCGCCGGCTTTGCCACACTGCCAAAACTGGCGGCGGCCGACGCCGGCGAGCTGCATATCTATAACTGGACGGATTATACCTCCGACGAGATGGTGAAGAAGTTCGAGAAAGAGACTGGCATCAAGGTCACCATCGATACCTATGATTCGAACGAGACGGCACTCGCCAAGTTGAAATCCGGCGCCACCGGCTATGACGTCATGATCATCAGCAACGATTTCGTACCGATCTTCGTCAAACAAGGCCTGTTCCAGGAAGTCGATGCTGGGAAGATGGCGAATTTCAAGAATGTCGATCCGCGCTGGCAAAAGCGCCCCTGGGATCCAGACGCGAAATACACCGTGCCCTGGGTCTGGGGTACGACATCCTATTCTGTCGATACCGCCGTCTATAAGGGCCCGACCGACAGTCTGAAGGCGCTCTTCGAGCCACCGGCAGATCTCAAAGGCAAGGTCGGCATGTTCGGGTCGCCCAGCGAAGTCATGTCACTGGCCCTCGTCTATCTCGGCAAGCCGCAATGCAATACCAACCCGGCCGATCTCAAAAAGCTGCAGGCCTTGCTGGAAGCACAGAAGCCCTTCGTGAAGGTCTATAATTCCGATGGTACCGTCGAGCGCCAGGTGGCCGGCGAGACCATCATGCATGAGCAATGGTCGGGCAAGGCTCTGAACACGCGTCAACAGAAAGCCAGCTTCACCTATGTCTATCCGAAGGAAGGTGTGGTCGGCTGGATGGATAATGTTGCTGTCCCGACCCATGCCCCAGACCTGGAAAACGCCAAGAAATTTCTTAACTTCCTGATGGACCCGGAAAACATCGCGTTGCAACAGAAGTCGACCGGCTATCAGAGCGCCATTGCTGGCTCCAACAAATTCCTGTCGCCGGATATCGGCAATTCGCCGGAATTCAATCCGCCAGCCAATCTGAAGATCGAATTTGCCCCGGCCTGCCCCGAAAAGGCCACCCGGGCCTATGACAAGATCTGGACCAGCCTGCGTCAATAGACTTGCCGCGGCAACCTGTATCCCTGGGGGATGGCGCAGCGCCGTTTGCACCATCCCCACCTTTCTGATCGGAACTGCGGATGCGAGCGTCACACCATACTGCTCTTCAGGTTACCCAGGATCTGATCCGGTTACGCTCGATCAATCCGCCGGGTGATGAAGAACTCTGTGCGCAATCGGTCGGCGCGATTCTCAGTGCTGCGGGATTCGGCGTGACGGCACATAGCTTTGCGGCGGGCCGCACCAGCATCGTTGCCACCCTGCCCGGCTCATTGGATCGCGCACCGATCTGTTTCACCGGCCACCTTGACACCGTTCCCTTAGGACTGGCTACCTGGGAGCGCGATCCGCTGGCAGCTGAGATCGATGGTGATCGCCTATATGGGCGTGGCTCCAGCGACATGAAGAGCGGTGTCGCGGCAATGACAATGGCCGCCGTCGCGCTCGCAAAACTCCCCAATCGAAAGGCTGGCTTGGTACTAATCTTTACCGCCGGTGAAGAAACCGGTTGTGATGGCGCCCGCTATCTCGCGACCTTGCCGAGCGTGCTGCCGAAGGCTGGCGCCTTGCTGGTTGGCGAGCCCACCGGCAATTATCCGCTGATCGGTCATAAGGGCGCGTTGTGGTTGAAAGCTGGGTTTCATGGCGTCACCGCTCATGGCTCAATGCCGGAGTTGGGTGACAATGCCGTTTACAAGGCAGCACGCAGTGTGCTGCGCCTGGCAGCGCATCAGTTTCTAGAAACGGCCCATCATCATCTCGGCCGACCGAGCCTCAATGTCGGCTCCCTGCATGGCGGGATGAATGTCAATTCGGTGCCGGACCAGGCAGAGGTGCAGATTGATATCCGCACCATCCCGGGCCAATCCAATGACACCATCCGACAGGAAGTTTCCGCCTTGCTGGATGACGGCACAACGCTTGCCCCTATGGTGGATGTCGGTTCGGTCGCCAGCAATCCACAGAACGAATGGATCAGCGGCGTCTTCGATCTCTATGAGCAGCGCATGGGCGGTCGGATCGATCCGCGCGGCGCGCCCTTTTTCACCGATGCCTCGGTGTTGACCCCGGCGATGGATGGTGTGCCAACGCTCATTCTCGGCCCCGGCGAGACCGCCATGGCCCACAAGACCAACGAATATTGCCTGATCTCGAAGATTGACGCGGCCGTCGATCTCTATACCGAAATCGGCCAGCGTTGGATGGCGGCGTGATGTCGACAGCCGTCCTTACTTGCGGGCGCTCCGACGCCGCTGGGGAGTCTCATCCAAAGCCGAAAGCAGAATATCCGTCGTCGCGCGGAGATGGCCTGCCAGTAAGTCGACGGCCTTATCGGCGTTGCGCGCCAGGGTGGCATCGAGAATCTTTTGATGCTCGTCGCCAATATTGCGCCGCCGGGGCGCCACCGACACCGAGAGGCGGCGATAGCGTTCGCTCTGAGCATAGAGCTGGCCATGCAGGCGCAGTAGCCATGGGCTGTTGCAGCCCGTGACCAGAGCGGTGTGAAAGGCAGCATGAGCCTCGGCCCAGTCATCACTGGTGCTGGCCGGCTCACTGCTCGTCAGTTGGGGTGTCCGCGACAAGCGGTGAAAGGCGGCAACCAGACGCGCTTCCCAATCGACATCGCCTTGCGCAATGGCCTGGCGTAGGCAGAGGCTGTCAATTTCAATGCGCACCATGGTGAGATCGCGGAGATCCTCTGGCGAGATCGGTGCCGCGCGAAAGCCACGTTGTGGTTCGGCAACGACCAGCCCATCGGAGGTCAGTCGAGACAAGGCCTCACGGATGGCGCCCAGACTGACGGCGAGGCGGGTACAGAGGTCCTGGATCTTGAGGCGGGCGCCGGGCTCAATCCGGCAGGACAACAGATCGGCCCACAATTGCTCGTAAGCGCCCTGGGTCAGATTGACGGTGCTGTCACGGATGGCTGCCTGCCGCATCGATTCGGTCCTCGGTCGTCACATCGTAGCTTATCTACAGCAAGTCGCGGTCGAGCAATAAAATATATTATTCTTTGACAAATATATATGTATCTCGCAAAATCCCAACCTGTTGCTTATCGGCAAGACCCATCTAGGAAGGAACTGAATCGTGCGTTTTGCTGCCTATCGTTCAACGTCTGGCCGCGGCCTGGCACTTCATCTGCCAAATGGCGACTGGCGCGGCCTGCTGGAATCGGAGGCCGGCTTCCCGGGGCGGTTGGAACAGCTGATCGGCGAGGGCAAGAAAGCCTTAGCAGGCGCAGCGAAGCGTCTTGCGCAAGCGGCGATTCTGGATCCGATCACGGTCAGCTGGCTGCCACCGTTGTCGGCTCCGGGCAAGATCATCTGCGTTGGCCTGAATTACATCGACCACTCGCTGGAGAGCGGCTTCACGCCGCCTACCTATCCCACCATCTTTGCGCGCTTCACCTCCAGCCTGATCGGCCATGGCGCGCCCATCCTGCGCCCGGCCGTCTCGGTCCAGCTCGATTACGAGGGCGAGATGGTTGCCGTCATCGGCAAAGGCGGCCGGCATATCGCCAAGAGCCGCGCCCTTGATCACGTGATCGGTTATTCCGTCTTCAATGACGCATCGATCCGCGACTTCCAGACCAAATCGCCACAATGGACAATCGGCAAGAATTTCGATGCGACCGGCGCCTTTGGTCCTGCGCTGGTGACCGCCGACGAAGTGCCGGCCGGCGGCAAGGGCTTGCGCATTCAGACCCGGCTGAATGCGCAAGTGGTCCAGAACGGCTCGACCGATGATATGATCTTCGATATCGCGACGCTGATCGCGATCCTCAGCGAGGCCATCACCCTGGAGCCCGGCGATATCATCGTCAGCGGCACGCCGTCCGGTGTCGGCGTAGCGCGCAAACCACAGCTGTTTATGAAACATGGCGATATCTGTGAAGTAGAACTTGAGGGAATTGGCTTGTTGCGCAACCCTATCGAAGATGAAGCCGCTAGTCCGGCCTTGGTGGCCGCCAATTAAAAATAGTCAGCCGCACCCGACGGCAATCGACACTTTGAGGAGGACAATCATGAGCCGAGTCATTTTCCGCAATGCCATGGTCTGGGATGGTAGCGGCGCCGATGCTTTCCCCGCCGATGTCCTGGTGGAAGGCAGTCGCATTCGCACAGTTGCGCGAACGCCAGGTCAGCTGACCGCCGAAGGAGCTACGGCCGTTGATTGCCATGGCCGCACCTTGATGCCGGGCCTGGTCGAAGGTCATGCGCATATATCTTTCGGTGGTGCCGTCCATGATCGCGATCTCGGCGATATTCCGCCGGAAGAGCATCTGCTCCTCACCATGCGGAATGCCAAGACGCTGCTCGATCATGGTTTTACCAGCGCCTATAGCGCTGCCACGGCCAAGCTCCGCCTGGATGTCGTCATTCGCAATGAGATCAATGCCGGTCGCCTGCCGGGACCACGCATGCGCGCGGCCAGCCCGGAGATCACCGTGACGGGTGGCCTCGGTGATGAACGCAAACAGCACATGTATTACGAAAGCTTCGGCATGATCGCCGATGGCGAAGACGAGATCGCCCGGGTCGTGCGGCTCTGCTGCCGCGAAGGTGTCGATAACATCAAGATCAATATTTCCGGCGACGATCTTGGCCCCGCCGCCCATGGCGGTGTCACAGTGATGCGGGAAAACGAAGTCCGCACCGCCGTCGACGTCGCCAAGGATTTCGGCAAGAAGGTCAACTGCCATGCAAGAGCGGCGAACTCAGTCAAGCGGGCCGTCCGCTGTGGCGTCGATGTGATCTATCACTGCGAATCCGCCGATGAAGAGGCGCTGGACATGGTGGAATCGGTCAAGGACCGTGTCTTCGTTGGTCCCGCCATCGGCATCATCTATGGCACCTTGCATGAGGGTGAACCTTGGGGCTTCAGCAAGGAATTCGCCCTCGAGATCGGCATGCAGCGGGTGATCGATGACAGCCTCAAGGTCTATAGCGAATTCCGCAAACGCGGCGTCCGTGCCTTGATCGGCGGCGATTACGGCTTTGCCCAGACGCCACAGGGCACCAATGCCCGTGACCTGAAGCATTTCGTCGATCTGCTCGGCTATTCGCCGTCGGAGGCCTTGGTCTGCGGCACCCGCTATGGCGGCGAAGTCATGGGCATGGGCAATGAACTGGGGCAGGTTAAGGAAGGCTTCATCGCCGATCTCCTCCTCGTCAATGGCGATCCCCTGAAAAACCTCGACATGATGGTCAATGAGGACAACCTGCACGTCATCATGAAGGATGGCGCGCTCTATAAGGATATCGCCAAGGCGGCGTTGCCGCAGGGAAAGGCAGCCTGAGGGCTGTCGCCGCTTTCGGAAGGACGCGACCATGGCTGCTCCAGACGTACCAATCGATGTCGATCCGGCCACCGGCATCTGGCGGACCGATGGACTGCCCATGATCTATCTGCCGCGGCATTTTCTGGTCAACAACCACCTTGCCGCGGAAGAAGCACTCGGTCTTGAGACCTATCGAGACATCCTCCGCGCTGCGACAGAGAAATCCGCCCTGCACTGGTGTCGAACCGAAGCGAAGACCCACGGCCTCGCACCGGAGGCAACTTTCCATCACTACTTCAAGCGCCTATCGCAACGCGGTTGGGGACAGTTCATGGTACAGGAAATCGATCTTCGAAATCAGCGCGGGACCATCAATATCAATCACTCGGTCTTCGTGCTCGAAACACGGGAAGCAGCCACGCACCCTGTCTGCTACATGTTTGAAGGCTTCATGACGGGCGCTTTTCGTTTCCTGTTGGAATCAACTGCGGCACCGGGACAAGTCAAATGCTGGGAATCGCGCTGTGCGGCCCAAGGTCATGAATGCTGTCAGTTCAACGTGGCAGGAAATTAGGTCTCGAACGGCAAGTGACCTGCCCTCGCAAAACTGGATCAATTTGAACTGGTTCCCCATCCGGCCAACCCGGCTCAAAAAGACCTTTCCAGTTCACTATGGTCCAGCTTTCTGAGGGTGAGTCAGCCTCTCGGCAAGTTGGCCGAACCAACCGGTAAGTCCTTGCGGCAGGAGAATGACGAAAGCCGCAATCAATAACCCGAGGCCGATATTGCGATAATCGGCGACTTCCTTCAGCCCTTCGTCGATCAGCATCAACAGGACGACGCCGACGATTGGCCCCCAGAAGCGCCCGATGCCGCCGATCACAATGGCGGCCAAGAGGAACAACAGCAAGGAGGGCGCGAACAGGCTGGGACCGGCGGAATTGAAATGTGCCGCCTGCATGGCACCGGCCAGGCCGGTGAAGAAGGCGGAAACTGCGAAGGCCAACAACTGGTACTTGAAGCGGTTGATGCCACGCGATATCGCATAGCCGGGATTGTCGCGCAAGGCGCGGAAGGCGAGGCCCAGCGGGCCGCGAATCACCACCAGCGTGACGATGGTCGAGACCACCAGCAAAGCCAGCGCCAGATAGTAATTGCCATAGATGAATTTATAGCCAAGCAGCGCCCGGAAGCCGAGATCGCCGAAATGGCTGAGACCCCGGGTGCCACCGAAGAGTTGCTGGCAGACACCGTCGATATAGGTGAAGCAATTCGCTTCGGTGATGATCAGCACATAAATAACCTGGGCGATCGCCAAGGTCAGCAAGGCGACATAGGGACCGCGCAGGCGCAGGCTGGCGGCACCGATGACCAGCCCCAGAAAGGCGGTGATCACCGCCGCTGCCGGCATCGCCAGCCAGAGCGGCCAGTGCAGGAAGAAGCCGAGCATGGCGGTGGCATAGGCACCGCAGGCATAAAGCGCCAGTTGCGCCAGCGAGAAGATGCCCGCATATCCCAGCACCAGATTCCATTGCACCGCGACTGTCGCCCACAGGCAGAAGACGATCAGTTGACCGATCACATAGCGATTGCCGGCCAGGAACGGCAAGGCCGCCATGACCGCCACCAGAACCAGGCCGAGGCAGATTTCCTGCGTCAGGCGGGACCTTGTCATTGCCTTACAGCCTCACCACTTGTTGCCGGCCAAAAATGCCGTAGGGCCGCCACACCAATGCCACGATGACGATCGCCAGCAAGGTCGCAAAGCCGAACCGCACACCGAACAGATATTGCGCCGCTGCTTCGATCACGCCGAGTACGATCGCCGCCACCGCCGCACCGCGCACATTGCCAAGCCCGGCAACCACACAGATGATGAAGGCCTTCAGCATCGGATCGCCACCCATACTGGGCGATAAGGTGGCCTGGGAGCTCACCAGCACGCCGGCGACGGCGGCCAAAGCGCCGGCAATTGCCAGCACCTGGATATAGACCCTGCCGATGGCGACTCCCATCAACTGCGCCGCCCCGCGGTTCTGGGCCGTGGCGCGAATCGCCCGCCCCATGCGGGTGCGGTCCAGCAACGCTGCCACCGCCAGCATCAGGATGACGGCGACACAGAGGATCAGCAGGTTCTGGAACGGGATATGGACCCCGGCCACGACGAAATCGCCGCTAACCGCCAAAGGCTGCGATGTCGGATAGGCGCCAAACAGAGTCAGGATACCGTTCTCGATGGTGATGCCGATGCCGAAGGTGGCGATCATCACGGTATTCTCGAATTGCGGCCGGCGGATCAGGAAGCGCGTGCAGGTCAGATAGATCACCGCCCCCATCGCCGCTCCGCCGACCAGCGCCACCGGCAGACCGAAGGCCAGCGGTAGGCCCAGCCGGCTGACCGCCCAGAAGCACAGATAGGCACCCACCGTCATCAAGGCGCCATGCGCCATGTTGAGCATGCCAAGCGCTCCCCAGACCAGCGACAGGCCGATCGCCGCCAACGCATACATGGCACCGAGCGTAAGGCC
>WNFM01042014.1_pt3 | contig 15400 bp, 13 predicted proteins | sample 5400271 | NCBI WGS metagenome assembly WNFM01 (sample SAMN13153352, study PRJNA577476) | soil metagenome | isolation source: 60 cm saprolite on Douglas fir-dominated hillslope | place: USA:California | collected 2013-09-17
CTCGCCCCCCAAGCGGCGTAGGGTCTCCCAAACGGAGAAGACGCCATGGCACAAGTCCTGATCACCGGCACCAGCTCTGGCATTGGGTTCGCGACCGCGATCGCCTTCGGTCGAGCGGGCTACAAGGTCGCGGCGACGATGCGGAACCCGAATCGAGCGCCCGAGCTCGCGAATGTCGCCGCCCGCGACAACCTGCCAATCACCGTGTTCACCATGGATGTCGATGCCGACGCATCGGTTAGCGAAGGGATTGGCCGCATCGTGAAGGAGATCGGACCAATCGACGTGCTCGTCAACAACGCCGGGATTGAGCGGACCGGCTCCGTCGAGGAGCTCCCCTTGGCTGAGTTTCGTGCGGTGATGGAGACGAACTATTTCGGCGTGATCCGCTGTATCCAGGCCGTGGTACCAGCGATGAGACAGCGGCGGAGCGGCTGCATCATCAATGTGGCTTCGATCGCGGGGCGCCTGGCCTGCTCGCCCCTGGCCCCATACACGGCATCGAAATTTGCGTTGGAAGCCCTGAGCGAATCACTCGCACAGGAGGTCAAGGCATTGCGATTGTCGAGCCAGGGATCATCGACACGCCGATGGCCAGACGCATCGGCGTCGCGGAAGCCTCTTCCCCTTATCCGCATCAGCGTCGAAACGCCGCCCTTTTCAGCACCGCGCTGAAGAACCCGACGCCGCCGTCGGTGGTGGCCGAGAAGGTACTCGAGATCGCCGCGAGCGGCACGTGGCAGCTCCGGCATCCAGTGGGACCCGACGCCGCGCCGTTTCTCGGGTGGCGCCAGGCGATGAGCGACGAGCAGTGGGTAGACTGGGGCGCGCTGGACGACAATGGCTGGTACGACCGAGTCAAGGCCGACTTCGGCTTGGACGCACGCCCTCCGGGGTGAGATCCGAGCGGCCCCGTTGCGCGCGGGCAACGTCCTTGCTAATATGCAGGTTTGTCCCGCTGCCGGAGTGGCGGAATTGGCAGACGCGCACGGTTCAGGGCCGTGTTGGCTTCGGCTAGTGTGGGTTCAAGTCCCACCTCCGGCACCATAACCACTGCGAACGATCGCTCATCGACCCGTACGGCACTCAGCCATCAGCCCCCAGCCTGGCCGTCTCCCGTCCCGTCGCTGAACCTGCTGAAAGCTTGATACGGCCATGACCGACAACCCACTCCGCGACCGCATCGTCGCGCTCCTCGCCGACCTTGGCAAGCCGGTTTCCGTGCGCGACCTGGTGCGCCGCCTCGGCCTCGACAAGGACGCCCGCGCCGACCTGAAGCCCGTCTTGCGCCGCCTCCTGGAGGACGGCGAGGTCGTCAAGATCCGGGGCACCCGCATCGGCCTCCCTTCCCGCATGAACCTCGTGGTGGGGCGGCTCAGCTGCAACCCCGCCGGCTTCGGCTTCGTGATCCCCGAGAACCGCAAGGACGGCCAGCCCGACGTCTACGTCTCCGCCGTCAACATCAAGGAAGCCCTGCACGGCGACCGGGTGGTGGCGCGTCTCGAGCGGATGACCGCCAAGGGTCCGGAAGGCCGCATCATCCGGGTCCTCGAGCGCGCCCAGCAACGCCTGGTCGGACGCTACGAAGACGACGGGAGGTTCGGCGGCCACGTCGTGCCCTTCGACCGCCGCGTGCTTCACGAGCTCTTCATCCCCGCGGGCGACGGCGGGGGGGCGAAGCCGGGAGAGATGGTCCTGGCCGAGATCACCCGGCCTCCCACTGCAACCCGCAATCCCATCGGCCGTGTCCTCGACGTGCTAGGCGTGATCACCGACCCCGGGGTGGACCTGAAGGTGATCGTTGCCAAGTACGGCCTGCCCAGCGCCTTCCCGGCCGACGTGGAGGGCGAAGCCGAGAAGGTGCCCCGGGAGGTCCGTCCCGCAGACATCGCCGGGCGGACGGACTTCCGACCCTGGGCCACCGTCACCGTGGACCCCGAGACCGCCCGCGATCACGATGACGCGATCAGCCTGGACCGGCTCCCGAACGGGCGATGGCTCCTGGCCGTCCACATCGCGGACGTGGCGCACTACGTCCGGGTAGGCACCCTCCTCGACCAGGAGGCCTACCTGCGCGGAACGTCGATCTACTTTCCCGACCACGTGGTGCCCATGCTGCCCCACGCGCTCTCCAGCAACATCTGCAGCCTGGTCGAGGGGCAGGACCGCCTCACCCAGACCGTGGTCCTGGAGCTGGACGCGCAGGGCCGGGTCGAGAAGGCCGACTTCCACGACGGGGTCATCCGGAGCGCGGCCCGGATGAGCTACCAGCAGGTCCAGAAGATCGTGGACGGCGATGCCGGCCTGCGCGCGCAGTTTGCCCTGCTGGTCGGGCTGTTCGAGCGCATGGACGAGCTGGCCCGGCTGATGCGGAAGCGCCGGTACGAGCGCGGCTCGCTCGACTTCGACCTGCCGGAGCCCAGGCTCGTCCTCGGCCCGACGGGTGAGATGACCGGCATCGTGGCCACGGAGCGCCTCGACAGCATGCGCATGATCGAGGAGTTCATGCTGGCCGCGAACGAGGCGGTGGCCGAGCGCCTGCACAAGGCGGGAGTGGGAGCGCTCTATCGCATCCACGAGCGGCCCGACCCCGTGCGGGTCGAGGAGTTCTGCGAGCTGGTGGCCTCGTTCGGCTACCGCATGCCCGCGAAGCTCGAGGAGATCCGGCCCGAGGACTTCCAGCTCGTGCTGCGCCAGATCGCGGGGAAGCCCGAGGAGAAGCTGGTCTCCTACCTCCTGCTGCGGACGATGCGGCTGGCCCGGTACCACGAGGAGAACCTCGGCCATTTCGGCCTCGCCACCGAGATGTACGCCCACTTCACGAGCCCCATCCGCCGCTACCCCGACCTCGTGGTCCATCGCGCCCTGAGGGCCCTCCGGACCGGTCTCGACAAGGAACGCGAGGCCGCCCTCAAGGAAGCGCTTCCCGAGATGGGGCGTCACCTTTCGGAGATGGAGCGGCGGGCCACCGACGCCGAGCGGGAGCTCGTGGAGTGGAAGAAGGTCCGCTTCATGGCGGACAAGCTGGGCGAGGTTTTCAAGGGCTACGTCACGGGAGTCCAGGCCTTCGGCCTGTTCGTGGAGCTCGACGAGATCTACGTACAGGGGCTCGTGCACGTCTCCTCGATGACCGACGACTACTACCTGTTCAACGAAAAGGCCCACCTGCTGAGCGGCGAAAGCACGAAGAAGGCCTATCGGCTCGGGGACAGGGTCGAGGTGCAGGTGGTCCGGGTGGACCTCGAGCAGCGAAAGGTCGACTTTGCCCTGGTGGACGTGCTGGCGCGGGCGGGGCGGCCCGGGGCCGCCCCGAAGCGGCTGCCGCGGGGCGGTGCCGCAGCCCCCCGGCGTGGCCCGGCGGCCCCTCGGCGCGGCCCGGTGGCCCCCCGGCGCCGGAGGGGTTGAGCACGGCAGGGTGGGCAGATGAGGTCCGGGTGGTGACGGCCCCCCGGCTCGTTTACAATACCCCGCTGAGAACGGATAGCCCGGGGCACGAAAAGCGGGGCCCGCAAGGCGGTACACATGTCCGGAGCAGGGAGGAACGCAAAGATGTCCGAGGCCCGGAGTGTGGCGCTGAACCTGAGCGCCAAAGAGCTGGTCTTTCTCCAGAAGGTCACGCGCCAGGAATACCACTTCATCACGGAAGAGGAGCAGCAGGCCCGCCTCAAGCTCCGCGACAAGCTGGTCGAGAGCTTCTTCGACCAGGAGCAGAGCCGGATCGTCCTCAACCTCACCCGCGACGAGCTGCTCTTCCTCATCAAGGTTGCGCGCGAGAACTACTCCTTCATCGTCCGCTCGGAGAAGGAGGCGCGCCTGGCCCTGGCCGCCAAGCTCCACAAGACCGCCGAGTCCGTCTTCGGAGTGACCACGAAGGAAGAGTGACCGCGCGCTGCGCTCGCTGATCGTCGGCACCGCCGGCCACATCGACCACGGCAAGAGCGCCCTCGTCCGCGCCCTCACCGGCACCGATCCCGACCGCCTGAAGGAAGAGAAAGAGCGGGGGATCACCATCGACCTCGGGTTCGCGCACCTGGACCTCGGGCATGGGCTGGTGGCCTCGTTCGTCGACGTGCCCGGCCACGAGCGCTTCGTGCGCAACATGCTGGCGGGGGCCCACGGCATCGACGCGGTCGTGCTCGTGGTGGCGGCCGACGAGTCGGTCATGCCCCAGACTCGCGAGCACTTCCACATCTGCCGACTCCTGGGGATCCCGCGCGGGCTCGTGGCCCTCACCAAGTGCGACGCCGCCGATCCGGACAGCCAGGCCACCGCCGAGCTCGAGGTGCGCGAGCTCGTGGCCGGCTCGTTCCTGGAAGGGCGAGACGTGCTGCGGGTCTCCGCGCGCACCGGGCTCGGCCTCGAGGCGCTCCAGGACTCGCTGCGGAAGCTGGCCGCCGAGGCGCCCCCGCGCCCTTCCGAGGGCCTGCTGCGGCTGCCCATCGACCGGGCCTTCACCCTGCGCGGCTTCGGAACCGTCGTGACGGGAACCCTCGTATCGGGGACGCTGGCTCTGGGCGACGAGGTCGAGGTGCTTCCCGCCGGCCGCCTGGCGAGGGTCCGCGGGCTCCAGGTGCACGGTGCGTCCGTGGATCAGGCCCTGGCCGGCTCGCGCGCCGCCGCCAACCTGGCGGGTCTGGAGGTCTCCGATCTCTCGCGCGGAGACGTGTTGGCCCGGCCGGGGACGCTCCGGCCGACCTCCATGATCGACGTCGAGCTGACGCTGCTGGCCGGAGAGAGGCCCCTCGAGGACGGCGCCCGCCTTCGGGTCCACCTGGCGAGCGCCGAGGTCCTGGCCCGCGTGCGACTGCTCGGGGATCGGCGGGTGGAGCCCGGCGGCTCGGGTCTCGCCCAGCTCCGGCTCGAGCGGGCGGCGGTGGCCGGCCGGGGCGACCGCGTGGTGCTGCGCGCCTATTCGCCCGCCGCCACCATCGGCGGCGCGCAGGTGCTCGACCCGCTGCCGCCCAAACGGCGGAGCTCCGACCGCGTCCGGCTCGAAGGCCTGCGCGGGGCGCCCCTCCCGGCCGCGGCGGGGGCCTTGTTCGTCGCGGAGGCCGGGCCGCTCGGGATCGACGCGCCCGTGCTGGCCGCGCGCCTCACGCTGCCTTTGGCCAGCCTGGGCGACGCGCTGGCCGGCGAGCCGTCGCTCGTGGCACTTGGCCAGGAGCCGGTCCGCTGGCTCTCGCGCGGCGCTCTCGACGGAATCGCGGTGGCCGCGCGGAAGATGCTCGAGCGCTTCCACGATGAGCACCCCCTGAAGGCGGCGATGCCGCGGGAGGAGCTGCGGCGGAGGGCCTCGGCTCACGCGCCGGCCGTGGCCTTCGAACATGTCTTGTCGTCCCTCGCGGCCGCCGGCGAGGTGCGCCTGGTGGCGGAAGGCGTGGCCCTGGCACGTCACGCGGTCCGTCTGAGCCCAAGCGAGGAGGACGCGCGCCGGCGTCTCCTGGAAGCCGCTGGCGGGGCGGGACTCGCCGGCGTCGACCTCACGGCGTTGGCCGCCAGCGCCGGCCAGGACGCGAGGCTCTTCGAGCGCGTGTCGCGGGTGCTGCTCGCGGAGCGCCTCCTCGAGCGCGTGGGGGAGGGCCTGCTCGTGCGCCGCGAGGACCTGGACCGCCTCCAGGCCGACGTCCGGAAGCGTTGGCCCGCGGGATCCCGCCTCGACGTGGGCGCCTTCAAGGAGATGACCGGCCTCACCCGGAAGTTCGTGATCCCGCTGCTCGAGTACCTCGACCGGGAGCGGGTGACACGCCGATCGGGGGCCGACCGGACGGTCATCTGACCGTCTCTGGACGACCGGGGTTCGCGATCGGGAAGGTGGAACGCTACAATGCCGGGACATGAGGCTCAGCCGCCGAGGACGCGGAGACAATGACGCCCCCTGCTGAGGAGAGACGGTCCGCGGGGGCGCTGCGCGTCCCCTTCGTGCGTCGCTGCAACCTGGAGTTCGAGGAGGGCGGCACCGCCAGCGCCTTCCTCGTGAACATCAATGTCACGGGGGCCTACCTCGCCCTCGACGAGATCCCGCGCCTCGGCCAGCGGGTCGCCTGCCGATTCCGCCTGCCGGAGACGGAGCAGGAGCTCACGGTCGAGGGTGTGGTGGCGTGGACGAACCCGCGCCAGCAGCACCCGGTGCACAGCCTGCCCCCGGGTTTCGGCGTGGGCTTCCGTCAGCTCAGCGAGGAGAATCGCTCGCGGATCGAGGCGATCGTCCGGGAGTACCTGATGCGGCAGACCCGGGGGCACTGAGCCCCAAGAGGTCTGTACGTCAGCGTGGTTTGAGTTGTGGGAACTCCGCCAGGGTCTCCTTGAGCCGATACGCAACCGACTTCTGCGGGTTCGTGCCTCGCAACTCCTTGCGCACGATGCCTTCACCGTCGATCACCAGGTAGGTCGGAAAGACGTTCACGCCGAAGAGCTTCTGTATCCGGCGATCCTTGTCCAGGTACTGTGGCCAGCTCATCGCCTTCTTCTCCACAAAGTCGCGCCAGGCCTGCTCGTCTTGATCCGCACTGATGCTGACCACGACGAGCTGATCGCTCGGGTATTTCTTCATCAAGGCGTGCAGCTCCGGGACTGCCGCCACGCAGGGCCGGCACCAGGTCGCCCAGAAGTCAATGATGACGACCCTGCCCTTCAACTGCGCGAGTCCGAGCTCCTCGCCCTGCGCGGTGAGGAGGCTGAACTCGGGGGCGAAGCGCTCCCGCGCGCGGCGCGGGTCGCCGATCAAGAGGCGCGCCTGGTCGGCGATAGTCCCTTGAGGATGAAGCTCGAGGGCGCGCTGCAGCTCGGTCGCGCCCTCGGTGTCGCGGCGCTGGCGGAGGAGGGCGTAGCCGAGGTTGAAGCGCGCATCCGCATCGTCGGGACCGTCTTGGAGCGCGAGCCTCAGCTCATGCTCGACTTCCTGGAGGGTGGCGGGATCGTCGCCGGAGCGGCGCCCGAGGGCCATCGCTTTCAGGTTGTGGGCCTGAAGGCGCAGCGGGGCGTCGGTCAGGCCGAGCCGCAGCGCACGGTCGCAGCTCTTGATGGCGTCGCTGTCCTTGTGGAGCTGTAACTGCGCCTCCGCCATCCCGAGGACACAGGCCGCGCACCGGCCGCCACTGTCGGAATCGAGCCCTTTGAAGGCCTTGAGCGCCTCCTCCCATCGGCCGGCCTCGAGCAGCTTCCGCGCGGCGACCTGCTGTTCGGTGTCGGGTTGCTCGGCCGCGGAAGCCCTGAGGCCCGTGAGAGAGAGCATGGCCATGAGCAGGGGAGCTGCGCGTGTCGTCGGTGGCATAACCACCTCCGGGGCTGTCCTAGACGAACAGGCTGACCGGGTTCTCGAGCAGGCGACGCACTTCCTGCAGGAACTGGGCGGCCAGGGCGCCGTCCACCACGCGGTGGTCCGAGCTCAGGGTCACCTTCATGCGGTGGCCGATCGTGACCCTGTCCCCGTCCACCACCGGCACCTTCGAGACCGACCCCACGGCCAGGATGGCGGCCTCGGGCGGGTTGATGATGGCGGTGAACTCGGAGACGTCGAACATGCCGAGGTTGGAGATCGTGAAGGTGGAGCCCATGAACTCCTCGGGCCGCAGCTTCTTCTCGCGGGCGCGCCCGGCGAGGTCCTTCACTTCCCGGGAGATGTCGAGCACGGACTTGCGGTCCGCGTTCCGCACCACCGGGGTGATGAGGCCGTCGGGAATCGAGACCGCGACTCCGAGGTGGACCTCGCCGTGGGTCGTGATCTTGTCGCCACCCCAGGAGGCGTTGACCATCGGGAAGCGGGTGAGTGCCCTGGCGCAAGCCTTCAGGACGAGGTCGTTGAACGAGACCTTCACGTTCTCGCCCTTCAGGAGCTGCTCGCGCAGGGCCACCGCCGCTCCCATGTCGATCTCGACCGTGACGTAGAAGTGGGGGGCGGAGAACTTGCTCTCGACGAGCCGGCGGGCGATGGTCTTCCGCATGTTCGAGAGCGGAAAGTCCTGGCCGGCGGCGATCGCGGGGAAGGGGATGACGGGCGCCGGCGCCGCGGCAAGGACTGCCCGGCTCGCGGGCGAGCCGGGGGCGTAGCCCTCGATGTCGCGCTTGACGATGCGGCCGCCCGGGCCGCTGCCCGCCACCGCCGCCAGCGGGATGTTCTGGCGCGCCGCCATGGTGCGGGCCAGCGGGCTCGCCTTGACGCGTCCGCCGGCGAGGTCGGCGGGCGCCGCCGGCGCGATCGCCAGGGTCGGGGCGGCGACGGCGGCAGGGGCCACGGGGGCGGCCGGGGCTGCGAGCGCCGGAGTGACGGCGGCCGCTCGTGCCGGAGGGGGGACGGCCGCGGGCGCTGCGGCCGCGGGCACTGGAGACGCCGCCACCGCCGCCGCTGGAGCCTGGGCGAGCAGCGGCCCGATGTCCTCCTTGGGGTCGGCGATGACGCCGATGAGCGCGCCCACCGGGGCCTTGCCCCCCGCGGGGACGAGGATCTTCCGGAGCACGCCGGCGCCCAGGGCCTCCATCTCCATGTTGGCCTTGTCCGTCTCGATCTCGGCCATCACGTCGCCGACCTTGACCGCATCCCCTTCCTTCTTCGTCCATTTGACGATGGTGCCCTCCTCCATCGTCGGCGACAGCTTGGCCAGCACAACCCTTGTAATCACCGGTAAAGCACCTTGTGGACCGCTTCCACCACCTTCTCGGGCTGGGGGAGGAAGGCCTTCTCGAGGGTCTTGGCGTAGGGCATCGGCACGTCGGCCGCGGTGACTCGCACCACCGGGGCGTCGAGGTCGTCGAAGCACTCGCGCTGGACGCGGTCGGCGATCTCGGCCCCGAAGCCCGCGTAGCGCCAGCCCTCCTCCACCACCACGCACCGGTTCGTCTTTCGGACCGAGTCGAAGATCAGGTCCTCGTCGAGCGGACGCAAGGTGCGCGGATCCATGATCTCGGCCTCGATGCCGTCCTTTGCCAGGAGGTCGGCCGCGGCCAGCGAGGTCGTGACCGAGCGGCTCCAGGCCACGATCGTCACGTCCTTGCCTTCACGCTTCCGGTCGGCGAGGCCGAGGGGGATGTGGAACTCCTCGTCCGGGACCTCGCCCTTGAAGTTGTAGAGGACTTCGTTCTCCATGAAGATCACCGGGTTGTCGTCCCGGATCGCGCTCTTCAGGAGCCCCTTCGCGTCCTTCGGGGTGGAGGGCATCACGACCACCAGGCCGGGGATGTGGGCGAACCAGCTCTCGAAGGCCTGGGAGTGCTGGGCCGCCACCTGGGCGGCGGCCCCGGACGGCCCCCGCATCACCATGGGGCAGCGGATCTGGCCGCCGGACATGTAGCGGTACTTGGCGGCGTGGTTGACGATCGCGTCGAGGGCCAGCAGCGAGAAGTTGAACGTCATCATCTCCGCGATGGGCCGGAGGCCGATGAAGGCCGCCCCCACCGCGACTCCCGCGATCGCCTCCTCGGCGATCGGGGTGTCCCTCACTCGCCACTCCCCGAACTCGGCCAGCAGGCCCTGGGTGATCTTGTAGGCGCCCTGGTAGGCCCCGACCTCCTCGCCCAGGATGAAGACGCTCGGATCGCGGCGCATCTCCTCGCGCATCGCCTGGTTGAGCGCCTCGCGCATCGTGATGAGGGCCATGGCTAGCCGCCCACCTTGGCGGGGGCGTGCGCGGGGAAGACCTCGGGCGCGCGGTCCTCCTTGACCGCGGCCCGCCAGGCCGGGTCCTTCTCGGCGGCCTTCATGTTCATGTACGGCGAGCGGACCTACACGTCTTCGTAGAGGGTCTCGACGGGCGGGAAGGCGCTCGCCTCGGTGAAGCGGACCGATTCGTCCACCTGGGCCATGACGTCCTGGTCGATCGCGTCGAGGTCGGCCTGATTGAAGCGCTCCTGCTCCAGGGGCCGCGTGCCGAAGAGGTGGATGGGGTCGAACTTCATCATCCCCTCGACTTCCTCTTTCGTCCGGTACTTTCCGGGATCCGACATGGAGTGGCCCCGGTAACGGTAGGTCTCGGCCTCGATCAGGGTCGGCCGCTTCTCCTTCCGCGCCAGCTCGATCGCCTCGGCGAGAACGTTGCGCACGGCGACCAGGTCCATGCCGTTCACGTCTCGGCGGGGGATGCCGTAGGCGCTGCCCCGCTGGTAGAGGTCCTTGACCGAAGAGGCCCGGTCGAGGGAGGTGCCCATGCCGTAGCGGTTGTTCTCGATGATGAAGACCACGGGCAGGTCCCAGAGCGCGCTCACGTTCAGCGCTTCGTGGAAGGCCCCCTCGTTGACGGCGCCGTCGCCGAAGAAGCAGAGGACCACCTGGTCGCTGCCCCGAAGGCGGATGCCGTAGCCCATTCCCGCGGCCAGGGGAAGGTGCCCCCCCACGATCCCGTCGCCCCCGAAATTGCCGAGCGGCACGTCGTAGAAGTGCATGCTGCCGCCCTTGCCGCGGCTGATCCCCGTGATCTTGCCGCACAGCTCCGCCATCAGCGGGCGGGGGTCGGTGCCGCGGGCGAGGGCCAGACCGTGGTCGCGGTAGGAGGTCACGAAGTAGTCGTCGGAGCGCAGCAGGCTCATGGCCGCCACCCCGACGGCTTCCTGGCCGATGTACAGGTGGAGGAAGCCGCCAATCTTCCCTTCGACGTAGAGCTGGGCGCACCGCTCCTCGAAACGGCGGATCAGGAGCATCGAGCGGTAGTAGGAGAGCGCTTCTTCTCTATTCATTGCTTGTTTCCCGCGGGTTGAAGCGGACGAACACTCCTTTTTACCCCAGCGATCGAGGCGAGTCAACGAGATGGCAGGGCTCGATGGTGCGGGCGCGACAGGTATCGATGCGGCGGAGAGCGAGGCCGACGGCAGCCGCTCAGGAGCCGGACCGGCCGTCCCGCTGGGCCAGGAATCCCAGGAAAGCGGTCGCGATCAGGCCCAGCAGGACCATCCCGAGGATCGACAGGCTGAAGACCGTCTCCGCCGCCCCGGTGCTCAGGGCTTCCGCCTCCGCCGGCAGGAGGTCGCCGAGGTCCTTCTTGCCCGAGAAGGCCGCGCGCACTTCGGCCCGCAGCATGTAGATCAGCGTGGTGATGGCCGCCGGCAGGAACGGGCAGGCGAGGATGCCGAGACCGGCCAGCACGATCTGCAGCGGCCTCGCCCAGGGGCTCCTCGACCAGAGACCGAAGGCCAGCCCGGCCGCTACCGCGGCCAGGACCAGGCCGCCAAAGGCCGCTCCCCATGCGGCGGCGCCCGCCCATCCGAGCGCAAAGGCCGTGGCCAGGCCGCCGGCCGCGAAGATCAGGGCGCCGAGCGCCCAGAGGACGGCCAGGACGCTGACCGTGAGTGGCCGGGGCACCGGGCCGCGCAGATGCCCCTGCTCGACCCGCACCGCGCTCGCTGGATCCGAGGGCGTCTTGACCTGCTTCGGGGGCAGTCCGGCCCGCGGGGCGCCCCCGGCCGGCAGCTCGGCGATGTCCGTTGTCGTCAGCGAGGAGGGCGACTTCGAGAGCGGCGGGGGAGGCAGAGGTTGCAGGTCCTCGGGACCGACGACCACCGTCCCCGAGGCCCCCTCGCCGACGACCTTGATGATGACCTCGCCCATCCGGAGGAGGTCGCCCTCCTCGAGGGTGGCCCGCTCGACCTTCTTGCCGTTCACGAAGACCCCGTTGGCGCTCCCCGTGTCGCGCACGACGAGCCCCGTGGCGCCCTCTTCGATGACCGCGTGTCGCCGTGAGCACTTCGAGTCGCTGAGAACGAGCTCGCAGGCGGGATCTCGGCCCACGGAGATGAGGGATTCCGTGAACTCGACCCTGTGGGTGGCGCCGGTCGGGTATCGGATCTCGAATTTCATGGAGGGGCGTCCCGACGGCTCACTTATCGCGGCATCCGGCGAGGATTCTAGCAGCAAGCCGGCCATTGCTCGACTTGCCCGGCGAGCGCGGTGTAGCATCCCCCGGGGTCGGAACGGCCACCCACGAGGGAGAGCCTATGCTCACGGTGGACCCGCAGGGGAGGGCGTCGAAGCTCGCGGAGCTGATGGACATCCTGCGGCGCGACGCCCCTGCCGAGGACCGTGACCTCGTCCTCGCCCTGGCCCCCGTGATCTTCGCCGACATGCCGGACCGGCTGGCCCTCGGCCTGCCCGCCCAGGCCCTCTCCGGCCGCATCCGCTCCCACTTCAAGTTCATCGCCCGCGAGATCCCTCCCGCCCAGCAGCTCTACAAGGGACTGCCCGGCATCCACGTGGGGGTGCGGAATCCCAGCGAGGCCGAGGCCCGGGACATCGGCGCCGGCCACGGCCTGCCCCTCGAGTCCACGGTGGTGGAGACCCACACCGTCGATACTCCGTTCATCTTCGAGAGCCTCAAGCACTACTTCCAGAAGGCCGGGCTGCGGGTCTTCTCCGCCATCCACCCCATCTTCACGGTGCGGCGGCAGTGGGAGCGCGTGGTCTGGATCGGCAGCTCCCATGACGAGGGCAGCAAGGAGTGCTACTGCCACTTCCAGATCGAGCCCGTCGAGTCCAAGGAGCGGCTGCGGCGGATCGAGCACGAGGTCTTCGCCGTGCTCAAATGCGTGTTCCTGGCCGTCACCGACTTCAAGGACATGGGTCGGGTCTGCCAGGAGCTGGGAGGGCGCGTGCGAAGCCGGACCGGCAACGACGTCGAGCTCGGCTCGGCCCGCTCGTTCCTCGACTGGCTGCGCGACGACAACTACGTCTTCATGGGGACGGTCGGCTACCGGGCCGCCTCGGATGGCCGGCTCGACAGGGTGGACGAGACGGCGACCGGCGTGTTCACCGACGAGACGCTGTTGCCCGTGGTCTTCCCCGGGGTGATGGAGCACGTGGAGCAGCACCTGACGCCGGCCAGCGGCGACAATCGCATCATCGACATCGACTACTGCAACAACGCCTCGGCGATCTACCACCTCGAGCCGATCGAGGACCTGCTGGTGCGCGAGTGGGGGGCGGACGGGCAGCTCCTGGGCTCGACCCTGCTGCTCGGCCGCTTCGCCCGCGGGGCCTTCGCGCAGCGGGCCGACCGCATCCCCCTCCTCAAGGAGAAGCACGACGCGATCCTCCGGGACAGCAACGCCATCCCGAACTCCTACGCCTGGCGGGAGATTCGCGCCGCCTTCAACAGCTTCCCCAAGACCGAGCTCTTCTACGCCGACGCGCGCGACCTCCAGCAGATCATCGAGGAGCGGGCTACGAGGCCCTCTACATCGCCTTCTCGCGGCTGCGCTACGCGTACCAGACCGAGGAGGCGCTCCGCCGCGCGCTCTCCGACGCCTTCGGCCCGGTCTCCTTCGGCACCTCGGTGGATTGCGGGGCGGTCACCCTCCTCATCTTCTATTTCGACGCCGCCGGCCTGGAGCGCGCGATCGATCCCCAGGAGGTGCGGCGCCTCACCGCGCCCCTCGTCACCCAGTGGGAAGACCGGGTGGCGGCGGCCATCGAGAAGGAGTTCGGGGAGCGCGAGGGGCGGCGCCTCTTCCGCCGCTACGTCACCTTCGACACCCGCAGCGGCCTCTACCGCGAGTCGACTCCCCCCGAGCAGGTTCCCGACGACGTCCGTCACTTCGACAACCTGGAAGGGCGCCTCGAGGTCCGGGTCATCCCGCGCACCGCCGAGACGGTGGCCCTGAACCTCTACTCGGTCCGCGCTCTCGGCCTCACCGACATCCTGCGCACCCTCCAGAACCTGGGCCTCACCGTGACCGAGGAGCTGCGCATCCCGATCGCGCTGCCCGAGGGGCGCAAGTGCTTCCTCTACCGCTTCGAGCTGGAGGCGCCGCAATGGCGGATCGCCGCCCTGCACCTGGGCCAGGAGCGGTTCACCGACGCCCTGCGCGCCCTCGACGAGGAGCGGGCCACCGACGACCCTCTCAACAGCCTCATCCTGCTCGCCAGCCTCGGCTGGCGCGACGTGGAGGTCCTGCGCACGCTCCGCAACCACCTCCTGCAAGTCCGCACCCACTACAACGCGGAAACCGTAAACGGCGTGCTCACCCGCAACGGGCCCGCCGCGGGGGCCCTCTACCGGGCTTTCGCGGCGCGCTTCGATCCCTCGGCTCCCGGCGACCGCGCGGTGGGCGTCGTCGAAGCCGACGCGGGGGTGAAGGAGGCGCTGGAGGCGGTGCGGAGCCTGGCCGAGGACGAGGTGCTGCGGGCCCTCGACAACCTGATCCGGTCGGCCCTCCGCACCAACGCCTACCAGCGGCCGGAGCGGCCCGTCTTCTCGATCAAGGTGGACAGCCGCAAGGTGGAAGGGATGCCCTCGCCGCGGCCGATGGTCGAGATCTACGTCCACTCGCTGCGCCTGGAGGGGATCCACCTGCGGGGCGGAAAGGTGGCCCGCGGCGGCATTCGCTGGAGCGACCGCCACGACGACTTCCGCACCGAGGTCCTGGGGCTGATGAAGACCCAGATGGTCAAGAACTCGATCATCGTCCCCGTGGGATCCAAGGGGGGGTTCGTGCTGAAGGGCGACGTGCCGGGGCGCCCCGCCCTCGACGACTACCTGATCGACCGCTACCGCGAGTTCGTGTCCGGCCTCCTCGACGTGACGGACAACCGGATGAACGGGCAGGTCCTGCACCCTCCCGAGGTCGTTCGCCTCGACGGGGACGATCCGTACCTCGTGGTCGCCGCCGACAAGGGGACGGCCCACCTCTCGGACACCGCCAACAGCGTCTCCGCGCAGTACGGCTTCTGGCTGGGCGACGCCTTCGCTTCCGGGGGGAGCGCGGGCTACGACCACAAGAAGATGGGGATCACCGCCCGCGGGGCCTGGGAGTGCGTGAAGCATCACTTCCGGAACCTCGGGACGGACGTGCAGAAGGAGCCGTTCACCATGGCGGGCATCGGCGACATGTCGGGCGACGTTTTCGGCAACGGCGCCCTGATGAGCCGGGCCACCCGGCTGGTGGCCGCCTTCAACCACGTCCACGTCTTCATCGACCCCGATCCGGACCCCGAGCGCACCTACAAGGAGCGCGAGCGGCTCTTCCACCTGCCCCGTTCCGGCTGGCGCGACTACGACGTGTCGCTGATCAGCAAGGGCGGGGGCATCTTCGACCGCTCCGCCAAGTCCATCCCCCTCTCGCCGGAGATGAAGAAGCTGCTCGAGGTCGAAGCGGACGCCGCCTCGGGCGAGGAAGTGGTGCGCCGGATCCTCGCCGCGAAAGTCGACCTGCTCTACAACGGCGGCATCGGGACCTACGTGAAGGCCACCAGCGAGGAAGACAGCGAGGTGGGCGACCGGGCCAACGACCGCGTGCGGGTGAACGGCCCCGACCTCCGGGCGCGCGTGGTGGGCGAGGGCGGCAACCTCGGCTTCACCCAGAAGGGCCGGCTCGAGTTCTGGGGCCAGGGCGGCCACCTCAATACCGACGCGGTGGACAACTCGGGCGGGGTGGACACCTCGGACCACGAGGTGAACATCAAGATCCTCCTCGACATGCTCAT
>WNFM01317377.1_pt1 | contig 15398 bp, 19 predicted proteins | sample 5400271 | NCBI WGS metagenome assembly WNFM01 (sample SAMN13153352, study PRJNA577476) | soil metagenome | isolation source: 60 cm saprolite on Douglas fir-dominated hillslope | place: USA:California | collected 2013-09-17
GGAAAAGAGGTCGCTCAGGGCGAGCCCGGCGAACTCATCATGCGCGGTCCGCAAATCATGCTCGGATATTGGAAGGAGCCCCAAGCCTCAGCCGCTGCTCTTCGTGATGGCTGGTATTTCTCCGGCGACATCGTGCGCTCCGATACCGACGGCTTCTACTACGTACTCGACCGCAGCAAAGAGATGATCAAGTACAAAGGGTTCCCGGTCGCGCCCGCCGAAGTCGAGTCTCTTCTCCTCGAACATCCCGCCGTCCGTGACTGCGGCGTGGTCGCTAAGCCTGACCTCGACGCCGGAGAAATTCCCTGCGCCTTTGTCGTTCTCCGCGAGACTTTCATGCCCTCTGACGTCCTCGCCAAAGAACTGTGCGACTTTGTCGCCGATCGTCTCGCCCGGCACAAACAGCCCCGCGAGGTTCGCTTTGTGGACGCCGTCCCGCGGACGCCATCGGGCAAGATTTTGCGGCGGGAGCTACGCAACACTTTCTCTTGATGACGAGTCATACGGTGGACCGACGGGCGTCTCGCCCGTCCAGGCACGCAGATGATTTCCCGTAGAGACGCGGCCTGCCGCGTCTCCGGCAGCAGTATGAGACGGAGCAAGCCCCGCCTCTACGGGCTAAGAAATGAGGTGTAAACTATTTTCGTCCCCGTGACCCTCACACGTTTTGTCGCCAAGTCCGCCTTTCGCAACAAGCGCCGCAGTCTGCTGACGGTGGCCAGCATCGCTTTCTCTCTGCTCCTGCTCTGCATCATGCTCTGCGTCTGGCGCAGCTTCTACATCGACAAGGGTGCGCCTGATTCCGCCCTTCGCATCATGACGCGTCACAAGGTCTCGCTAGCCAACTTCCTTCCCATTTATTATCGCGATAAGATCCGCACCGTTCCTGGCGTGGTGCATGTTGTGCCCATGACCTGGTTCGGTGGCAAGTATAAGGACGACAAGCCGGAAAACTACTTCGCCGAGTTTGCCACCGACCCCGACGAATACTTCGATGTCGCCGCGGATAAAATCATGCCCGCCGACGAGCTCGCCGCCTGGAAGCACGACCGCGCGGGCTGCGTTGTGGACGCCGAACTTGCCAGGAAACACAATTGGAAGATCGGCGACCACATCATCCTCCAGGGCAACATCTTCCCCGCCACTCTCGACCTCATCCTGCGCGGTATCTACACCATCGACCCGCCCAACAGCGCGCTCTACTTCCACGCCAAATATCTGGAAGAATCCGTCACCTGGTTCAAGGACAGCGCGGGCTTTTATTTCACTCGCGTGGACACCGCTGAAAACATGCCGCGAGCCGCCCACGCCATTGACGATCTATTCCACGCCACCCCGGTACCCACCAAGAGCGAGAGCGAACAGGCGTTCAAGCTCGATTTCATCGCCAGTCTCGGCAGCGTCAAGGTATTCATCCTCAGCATTTGCGGAGCCGTTGTCTTCACCACACTGCTCGTCTGCGCCAACACCATGGCCATGTCGATTCGCGAGCGCACCCGCGAAGTCGCCGTCCTCCGCACCCTTGGCTTCACCCGCGAAAACATCCTCAAGTTGCTCTTAAGCGAATCGATCGCCATTTCTCTGATCGGAGGATTGGTCGGCGTTCTCCTCGGAACCTTGGTCATCAAAGCCATGTCCCGCCCCGGCATCGGATTGCCCGTCTCGATGCACATGACCCCCCTCACCGCCCTCGTCGTTTTGCTGGTCGCTGCCGTTGTCGGAGTGGTCAGCGGCGTCATTCCCTCCTACCGCGCCTCGAACCTGGGCATCGTCGACGCCCTGCGCCACATCGGATGAAATCATTGAGTCATTGACTCAATGATTCAACATTTCCATGATTCAATCATTCAACTCAATGACTAAATGATTCAATGACTCAATCATTCAATGTTTTCGGTGCTAAACTCGCTTCCGCATGCGGATGGACATCCTGCCTCTCTGCGACCAGCACTACCGCACCATGGAGCCCGGGCTAGCTCCGTACAATGCCGACTATTCCATCGAATTCTTTCGCTGCACCGACAAGTTCTGCCACCGCTGCTTCGGTGAGCGCGTCGGCTATACCACTCCCAAGCGCGGAGACGCTCCCATCCTCACTCCCAATCAGCCCACCTGCGACCGCCACGGACGCCCCATGTTCATCATCAGCCTCGACCGCCAGCGCAATCACGTAACCTACGCCTGCCCCGAATCCGATTGCAACGAACGGGTAGTGCGGACGTAAACCGAGTTGTTGGTGGAGAGACGGGCGCCTCGCCCGTCCAAGCCGAGTTGTTCGTGGAGAGACGGGCGTCCTCGCCCGTCCAAGCCGAGTTGTTCGTGGAGAGACGGGCGTCCTCGCCCGTCCAAGCCGAGTTGTTCGTGTGGGGACGGGCGCCTCGCCCGTCCAAGCCGAGCGCAGCTCGGCAGGGTTTGGCTCGCGCCACCTCACTCCCCCGCCAGCCACCCGTACTGCACCGCCGTCAGCGGCACCACGCTCAATCGTCCCTGCCGCACCAGCGGAGACTCCGCAAACGCCGCTCGCGCCTTAATCTCGGCCAGCGTCTTCGGCTTCGCGATCGCCTTCCCAACCTTGATAGCCACTTTCGGAGTTTTGGGATCGCTAGGATCCACCGATACCACCGACGCCGTCCCCACCGCGCTCTTCTCGTCCCCGGTGTGGTAAATCACCAGCCGCTCGCCCGGCTTCATCTCGCGCAGGTGCTTTACCGCCGCTGGATTCGTCACCCCATCCCAAATCGTCGTCTTCTCGCGCTCAAGATCCGCGAATGAATACACCGTCGGTTCAGTTTTCAGAAGATAGTCCATGGGCAGGTATTGTAAACACAAAACGCGAAGTCAGTGCATTCCACCTGAATCCTCTAAAATATTTGTCTCGCTCATCCGTCTACAAGGGTAGATGGACGAGGCGCTGAGAAAACAGTGGATGATGGCGGAGCAAGACCAGCGGATCTCTGAAGCGATTGATCGAGACAAGACCCGGCTCCGCAACTTCATCCGGAGACGTGTCGCCGACCCGAGCGACGCGGAAGACATCCTGCAGGAGGTCTTCTACGAGCTTGTGGAAACGTACCGTCTGATGAAGCCCATCGAGCAGGTGGGCGCGTGGCTGTTCCGCGTTGCGCGCAATCGAATCACAGACCTGTTTCGCAAGCGGAAGCCCGACGCGTCCACGAACGATCCGGTAGTAGCGGACGAGGGAGAGTTTCTCACATTGGAGGACTTGCTCCCTTCCCGCGATGCTGGACCGGAGGCGGCCTACGCCCGAAGCGTGTTGCTGGCGGAGCTTGAGGATGCTTTGGAGGAACTCCCCGACGAACAACGCGAGGTTTTCCTCGCCCATGAAATCGAGGGCCGCAGCTTCAAGGACCTCGCGGTCGAAACCGGTTTGAGCGTGAATACACTGCTTTCACGCAAACACTATGCAGTGATTCATTTGCGCGAGCGGCTTCGCGCCGTTTACGACGAATTTACGAAATCAGGAGGGCATGAGATATGAAAAGGAATTGGATCCTGAAAGGACTGAAGATCGCGCTGTTCGCAATAGTGCTTGTCGCGGTACTCGGTTTTGTGGTTATGAGCCTGTGGAATTCTTTGATGCCGCCTCTGTTCGGCTTGCATCTGATCAACTTCTGGCAGGCAGTGGGCATTTTGCTTCTGAGCAAGATCCTCCTCGGCGGATTTCGGGGTGGACCGGGCAGGCACATGTACTGGCGTCACCGCATGAAGGAGCGCTGGGAGCACATGACCCCAGAGGAGCGTGAGAAGTTCCGTGAAGGCATGCGAGGTCGTTGCGGCTCATTTGGACCGCCCGCTTCCGAACCCAAGGCTTGAGCAGAGGGGAAATCCTCCCGCTGAGCCGCGCGTCCGGCTATTTTTTATATTGAATTTCGTGTTTTGTTCGCCTATAATAAATGGCTACTTGCGGGTAGCTTACGCACCCGCGAGGGCCAGTTTCGGGAGAATCCAATCATGCTTACGGTGACTGTCAAAAACTCGGATGATGGAGCGGTTCTTCAATGTCAGGGCAGAATCGTACGGGGCGATGAGACTGCCATTTTATGTGCGGCTGTTGGCCAAAGGGGGCGCCACGTGACCCTCGATCTGACGGGAGTCGATGCCATCGATGCAGCCGGAATCGGCTGTTTGGTGGCGTTGCAGGCTTCCGGTATTTATCTCAAGCTGCTGAATCCGACCGAGCCAGTCCGCGAAGTATTGAGAGTCACCCGGCTGGAGTCTGTCTTCGAGGTCTGCGAATCTCGCGCCACTGAAGACTCGCTGATGTTAGCGCGCTGTGCGACTCCTGCAAGAGCAAGCATCTAGCGGCTCTTCTCGATTCTGCGTGCCGGTCCGTTGTTACCGCGGACACTTCCCTTCTGCGCTGGTTTCGCCAACAATAGAAGCTTCTCGTGACTGAGGCCTCCATCAACCCGGGCGGAATCACCATGGCCAAGGCCATCGAGCGCTACTTCAATGTCGCGCTTTTCCTGCTCGTGCTCAGCGGCTTCGGAACTCTGGCGTCAACCGGAGGGCTGGATCTGCCGACGGTGCTGCTGGTGGGGTTGGCGCTGGCGCTGCGCGGATACCAACTTCTGACGGGACACGAGTTTGTCATCCCGGAACGCTGGACCACTGTCCTCACACTGGTCTACGTCGCAATCTACCTCGCGGACTATTTCTTCCTTTCCCGTAGTTTTCTGACAGCGACGGTTCACCTGGTCCTTTTCGCGATGGTTGTCCGGCTATTCTCGTTGCAGCGAACCCGCGACCATTACATGCTCGCGGTCCTTTCGTTTCTGATGGTGCTGGCGGCCGCCGTCCTCACTGTGGGCAGTGTGTTTCTGTTTTCTTTTGCCGGCTTCCTGCTGGTTGCGGTCATCACTTTTGTGCTGATGGAGATGCGGCATTCCGTCGCCGCCGAGCCAATGCACGCACAAGATCCTCGGCTGTCCTCTGCCGGCGTTATCCCCCCAGTCCGGCGCATGGCCTACGGCCTGCTGGCCATCGCTCCGGCGCTCATGCTGATGATTCTGGCCGGAAGTTTTTTTATCTTCTTCCTGCTCCCCCGCATTTCGTCACACTACCTGAGCGCCTACGCTCCGGCCAGCGATGTCTCCACTGGCTTCACAGATCGTGTGCAACTGGGCCGCATCGGACAGATCCAGCAGTCCAGCACTGTCGTCATGCACATCGAAATCCAAAACGATCTCGTAGGCGGATACGACCTGAAGTGGCGCGGGGTCGCGCTGAGCAATTTTGACGGCAGAACCTGGTCGAATTCGTATTCCCAAATCCAGGTGCGACCGGCGGTGGACGGAAGCTATCGGCTCGCGCCTTTGCCGCTCCCGCGTGGCGCAGCGGCGATTGCGGGCCGATCCATTCATTATCGCGTCCTCATGGAGCCGCTCGGAACCAATGTCTTTTTTCTGGCCGAGAGGCCGCAGAGTCTCGCCGGATCTTTTCGACTGGTCAGTATGGACGCCGGAGGGGCTGTTTACGACCTCGATAACGAGCGTCCCATCAATCGCTACGAGGCCGAATCGCGTTTGCCGGTCATCGACAGCGACGAGCTTCGTCTGGCGACGAACACCGCGCCCGGCAGCCTGGATGAGTACCTGAAACTGCCGCCGCTCGATATTCGGGTTTCTAAGCTAGCCGAGGAGATTACCGCGCCGGCTTCCAGCAACTATGACAAGGCGATCGCGCTCGAGCAATATCTGTCGACACACTTCGGATATACCCTGGAACTGCCCCGCACTCTGGCGCAAGACCCGCTGGCCAATTTCCTGTTTGAGAGGAAAAAAGGTCACTGCGAGTATTTCGCCAGTTCGATGGCGGTGATGCTGCGCTCTTTGCGTATCCCCTCACGAATTGTGACGGGGTTCCGCGGCGGGGAATTCAACGACCTCACAGGGCAATATGTCGTGCGAGCCAGCGACGCCCATTCGTGGGTCGAGGCTTACTTTCCCGGCTCCGGATGGATCAGCTTTGATCCGACTCCCGCGGGCAGTGTGCCGACACGGACCGGTTGGTCGCGCATGCAACTCTATATGGACGCAACTACGACGCCAGCCACCAGCGCACTTTGGCGAAGGATGCGGCTAACAACAGCCGGCGTTTCCTTGATGAGGCTCGCCGGTGGATTGCACGGCAGCATCGCGCCCTGCTGCGAACGGCACGGCGCACGCACGATCACATGATCCATTTTCCGGTGCGATGGTTGGGTGGGATATTCGGGGTCGCGGCACTCCTGCTCACCCTGTTGAATCTCCCGCGTGTGATCAGAGGACTGCGTAACCGCGGCCTGCGGGCGCATCCCGAGCGCGCGCCGCGCGAATCCGCCGCGCTTTGGTATGACCGAATGGTCGATCGCATGGCGCGGCTTGGTTGGCGCAAGTCGCCGTCGCAGACTCCGCTGGATTTCGTCGCCGCCATCCAGGAAGCGGCACTGCAGAAAAAGGTCGCCAGATTTACACGCGCTTACGAGTCTGCACGTTTTGGGAAGTCGCTGGACGACGCCCAAAGCCTGCCCGATCTCTTTCAAGACATCACGCTCGCAGAAACGGCGAAGTCCAAAAAAACGATGGACGGCGCAGCGGCCAGCTAGAAGCGGTGAACGACGCCGACACCCACGTAGTAGTTGTGCTGCCGGCTTTTCCCGGTATCAACATTCAGGGCAGGAACTCCGGAGTAGAAGTCGCGCGCTTCGAACCGCGCGCCCCACCGCTCCCATGGCCACACATCCAAGCCCGCTCCGAATTGGACGACACCGGTGTTGCTGCCGGTTGGCCCGGGGTTCGCTCCATAGAAATTGAGACGCGGAGCTTCCCGGAAGCGACCATACCCTCCGCCTACGCTAACCCACGGTGTGACTGAGTCACCGGAAAAAATGTTCATACGCACGGATGGAGTCAGGAACAACGCCCCGATATCCTTGGGAACCTGGTCAAGGTTGTAGTTCAGATCCATTCGCGGATAGATCGCAACCGGCAATTCCGCATAGAGTCCGAAAACCTTAAAGGTCTTGAGGAGGCGACCGTAATTGAACGCCACGCTTTCCTCGTTCCCGAAGTGAACTGGCAACCCCGTGCTCTGAACCGTTTGGGTGCTGACGAAACTTCGTCCGGCCGTGATGGAAACCTCATTAACTTGTGCCAAAGCGCTGGCAACCAGAACCAAAACTGGCACAACAAGCACTGCGAGCCGTTTAGCCGACATCTCGCCTCCGGAGCATTCGGGTATGTAATTTTGTCCCATAAGATTAGCACGCCCACAACGATTGGCGGAAAAGTCTAGGATATCCTCCTTGGTGCCTGCTCTCGGCGTCCTGCACGCGCAGACACAGCCATTTTAGATGCTAGAATTGTGTAGATCTGTTTCCCGCTGATCATTATTCCTTGTGCCCTTAAAGAAAAGCATATCCGCGATTTCGACGCCGACTGTCCCGGCCAAGGTGGGCTTTGTGAGCCTCGGCTGCCCCAAGAACCTCGTCGACAGTGAGGTGATGATGGGTATGCTGACCCAGGCTGGCGCCGATCTTACTCCCAACGCCGAGGACGCTGACGTCATCGTGGTGAATACTTGCTCGTTTATCGGCAGCGCGCAGCAGGAATCCATCGACACCATCCTCGAAATGGCCCGCCACAAAACGGGCGGCAAGGCAAAAAGGCTGGTCGTTGCCGGTTGCCTGGTCGAGCGTTTTCACGATGAGATCCGAAAGAACATCCCTGAAGTAGACGCGGTCGTTGGTACCGGCGAACTGGAGAAAATCCTTGCCGCTGCCGGACTGGCGGCAACACCTCCCGCGCCGAGTCCGTTCAATATCCTAACCTCGCGGCCCGAGGGCGATCATCGCCGCGGACAGGGACGCTTCGCGCGCGATGCCTGGGACGGCGCCGTCGCCGACCTCCCCAACTACCTTTACGACGACCGCACGCCCCGCGTGCTGACCACGCCCCGATCTTCTGCATATATCAAAATCGCCGAAGGCTGCGATCATCCCTGCACCTTCTGCATCATTCCCCAGCTTCGGGGACAGTTTCGCTCGCGGCGTTTCGAATCCGTGATCGCCGAAGCCGAGCGACTGGCGCAATCCGGCGTTCGCGAAATCACGCTCATCGGACAGGACACCACCTGCTACGGCGAAGACCTCGGACTGAAAGATGGCCTGGCCGTCCTTCTGGAAAAAATCGCGCGCGTCGAAGGCCTTCAGTGGATTCGATTCCTCTACGCCTATCCCAACAAAATCACGGGGCGGCTGCTCGAGACCATCGCAGCCCATGACAATATTTGTTCGTACATCGATGTACCCCTCCAGCACGCCTCGGCGCCGGTGCTGAAGCGAATGAAGCGCGGAGGCGGCGCCGACTTGTTCTTGCGCTCGATCGAGAAAATGCGCCGTGTAATCCCTGGAGTTACGTTACGAACTTCGTTCATTGTCGGCTTCCCGGGCGAAACCGAAAAAGAATTCGAGGAACTTTGCGGCTTCGTGAAAGAAGCCGCCTTCGACTGGATGGGCGCCTTCGGCTACTCCGACCAGGAAGGCGCCGGCGCCTTCGATCAGGAAAAGAAGATTTCTCCGCGCGAGATCGAGAGCCGCCGCAAATCTTTGATGTCGATCCAGAGGAAGATCAGCAAGTCAAAGAAGAAATCGCTGATCGGACGCGAATTCGATCTGCTGCTGGAAGGCGCTTCGACCGAGTCCGACCTGCTACTCGAAGGTCGCACAGCAATGCATGCGCCGGAGATTGACGGCAAAGTCTTCGTCAACGATTATCCCGAGGGAAACGAGCCCAAAGAGGGCGAGTTTTACCGCTGCCGCATCACCGCCGCCCACGATTATGACTTAGTTGCCGAGATCGTTTGAGGTTAGAGGTCAGAGGTGAGATTTCAGAGGTCAAAATCACTCATCGCAGAAATGTTCTCACCTCTACAATCTGACCTCTGACCTCTGCAATCCGATTATGCCAAGTAAGCGCCCCATTAAGCTCCGCTGCCCGATCTGCAAGAAGCCGGCAAAGACCTCGGACGCCGACTTCCCTTTTTGCAGCGAGCGCTGCCGCCTCATCGACCTCGGCAAGTGGGCGAGCGGCGGATACGTGATTTCATCGCCCGTTACCGACGCCGACGAAGCAATCCCCGACAACATCCACGACGATGAAGACACGCCGTGAAACCCACGCCCTCGCCTGTCACCAACGACCGTAGCGCCGGCGTCCCGCCGGCTACCGCGCAATCGACCGCTCCACTATGGGCCACACTGGTCGCGACTTTCTTCGGCATAGGACGCCTCAAACCCGGTCCCGGCACATGGGGATCGTTAGCCACGGTTATCGTGTGGGCATTGGCAAGTTCCCGGATCCCGGTCGCGAACCGGGCTTGGGCGACGATCGTTGCCGCCGCCGCCGTAACGCTCATCGGAATTCTCGCTGCTACCCGGATCGCGCGCGCGTCTGGCTTAAAAGACCCGCAATTCGTCGTCATTGATGAAGTCGCCGGGCAGCTGGTTGCACTCATCGCCGTCCCGCTCGCTTGGAAAACCTTTCTCGCGGGCCTTATACTCTTCCGTGTCTTCGATATTTGGAAGCCGTTTCCAATTCGGCGATTGGAACAGCTTCCCCACGGCACCGGTATAGTGGTGGATGACCTGGGAGCAGGACTCTATGCGCTCGCCGTTATGCATCTCTTATTGCACTTTGGTCTTCTAATCAGGTAACTCGGTTTCCCTCCGGGAACAAACTCATGAGCATCTCCGACCGCCTGCTGGGAAAAAAGAACGTTAACGGCAAGCCACACATCGAGGCGGTCGCGCCAGGCTTCGCTTTGCCTGGGGGCGAGGTTCGTATCATTGGAAGGGGACTGCGTCCGCCTGAATTGCGTCGCCCGAGCGTGCGCTTCGGCGAGATCGAAGGCGCGGTGTTGATCAGCTCCGACGATTTCCTGATCGCCCGCGTACCCGAGGGAGCAGCCTCGGGGCCGGTCGTAGTGAGCACGAACGCGGGTACGAACGGCGTGGGCACCAGCGGGTACGTCAGCAATCCACATGTTATTAAGATTGCGGTCCCGGTTGCCGACAATCTGCATCCCGTCACCAATCCCGCGCTCGACCGCGAAGGCAATCTCTACGTAACTTTCTCCGGATCCCGCGGGCAGAAAGTTCCCGTATCGATCTTCAAAATCGACACGAATTACAACATTAAGCCGTTTCTCAGCGAAATGATGAACGCCACCTCAATGGCCTTCGACCGCGAAGGCCAGTTGTACGTTTCTTCGCGTCATGATGAGGCCGTCTACAAAGTGGCGCCGAATGGCACCGTATCGACCTACGCCGAAGGCATGGGGGTCGCGACCGGGATTGCCTTCGACGCGGCGGAGAATCTCTATGTCGGCGACCGCAGCGGAACCATTTTCAAGATCGCCCGCGACCGGCAGATTTTTGTCTTTGCAACGCTGGAGCCAAGCGTTTCCGCTTATCACATCGCCTTCGGTCCCCACGGCGATATGTTCGTCACCGGTCCCAGCACTTCGAGCTTCGACTGCGTCTACAAAGTCGACCCCCACGGAACCGTCTCGGTGTTCTACCGCGGTCTCGGACGTCCGCAGGGCCTGGCCCTTGATGTCGAGGGCAATGTCTATGTCGCCGCCTCTCTCGCCGGCAAACGCGGCATCGTGAAGATCACGCCCCAAGGCGAGGCCGCCCTCGCAGTCTCCGGCCAGGGCCTGGTGGGACTGGCGTTCGCTCCCGGCAAGTCGGCTATCCTCGCCACCAACAGCGCCGTACACCACATTTCCTGGAATATTCAGGGACTGCCGCTCTTCCCAGAGTGAGCATAATCGCGTGATCCGGTGGAGCAACGGGCGTCTCGCCCGTCCACCTAAATAAGCGATATTAGTCGCTGCCAACCTTGGCCGCACCCAGATACGGATAGGGGAACAGCGTTTCCTCGTGCTTTTTCAGTTCCTGTATCCACGCTCGAATTCCCTGTTGAGCAATCGAAGACAGAGGGTAGAACTCAAATCCAGACTTGGCATCACTACTATGGCGGACGGTCGCTAGCATCTCGATCGGAGCATCTTGCAAGGAAAGGACGATCACAACCGTTTCGCCCGCCCGTGGCGCTCCACAGACCAGAGCTGACATTCCCCGCAGACTGATATCAAGCGTGACGCCCCGGGTGACGAACGGTCCAAAGCGCAAGAACCGCTGCAACCCGACCGGGACGCTCGAAACATAGCGCGGCTCTTGCCGGCGGACGTTGTAATCCCGGGAACGGGCCAGCGCTTTCCCGTTGTCGACATACATAACCCTCTCTCCTTCCCAGACCGTGACCGCCAGCGATCGGAACCGCTACGATGGCAAGGCTCCGCCCCAGCCCAAGCCAGCCTGCAGGCTGGCGCGAATCACTCCCAGCAACTCTTCGTTGTCGGCCGGCTTCTGGAAAAAAGCGATGGCGCCGGATTCGAGCGTACGTTTTTCGTTGACCTCCGGATCGCGAGCCGTAAGCACAATCACCGGGATCACCGAAAGCGCCGGATACTCTTGCAGGTTTTTCAGCACCGCAAATCCGTCGCCCGCCGGCAGACCGAGATCGAGAATGATCAAGTGGGGACGTTCCTTCTGAGCCAGAGCAATGGCGGAATAACCGTCACAAGCATTCACGGTATCGAAGTTGTTGGCCCGTAGACGCAGACTCAGGGCCTGTCTGAGATCGGGATCATCATCCACGACCATAATCTTCGCTCGACTCATGGACTGTTCCTCGCTGTAATTTTCAGTGCGCATTCTCGTGGTTCTCCTTTTCGGTTAAATTTTGTTTGCTCCCAAGACCTTGCTGAATGACTTCCGTGACGTAATCCGCAATTCCCCACACTTGCTGTTCCAGGGTATTTGGGTCGGTGGCGGACGGGGTAGGAATCCTCTCCGCCGTGACCCGCAGAGTGCCTCCGGCCTTCAGCCTGGGCACGGACCCGATTTGATCCCGGATGCGGTCCATCAGGATGCCCACCCGCTCCATGTCGGTGGAGGCGACCACAAAAAACGTTTCGACGGGGCCGCTGGTTCCAGTGGCTGGAAGAACCAGATCCTTGTCCACGTAGATGCAAACGCGCAGGCGTTCCAAACACTGCTCGCAGGTCTCCTTCCAGCTTCCGCGGAGAGACTTAGACAGCGGAGTCAGTTCCACGCGCACCAGCACTAGAGACTCCCGCAAGCCGCCCTGATAAGTGATCACCGGGAGCAGGAGCTTGGCCAGGGAATAGAGCGGCAAGGTGAAAGAGAACGTGCTACCGGCGCCGGGTTCGCTCGCAACCCACATCCTTCCGCCGTGAAGAGTAACGATCTCTTTGGCGATGAAGAGTCCCAGCCCGAGTCCGGCGCGGCTGTCGTCCACCGAGTCCGGATCCTGATAAAGACGTTCGAAAACCTGCGGAAGCGAGTCTTGCGGGATGCCGCGCCCGGTGTCGCTCACCGAGAGGTACACGGCACTCGGGTCTGTCTCCACCATCGAGGCCAGCACGGCCACTGAGCCATCGGCGGGAGTGAACTTGATGGCGTTGTCGATCAGGTTGATGAGAACCTCCAGCGTACGGTCGGGATCCGCATAGACGAGCGGGACTGCCTGATCGAGCGTAGCCTGCAGACCGACGTGTTTTTCGGCGGCGGTCGGCCGCATCATCGCGACCGCCTGCTGCATCAGTTCGCCTATATCGATACAACGCTGGTCAACGCGCAGCTTGCCGCTATCGGCCCGGGTGGCTTCGAGCAGGTCCCGGATCATGGCGTGCAACTGATTCACACTCTTGAGGATCGTTTTGAGATGGTCAGTCTGGTCCGGCTTCATGGCCCCAGCCAACCCATCCAGCAGAATCGTGACGTACTGGTGAATGCAGGTCAGCGGTGTACGTAATTCGTGCGAAACGTGCGACAGAAACTGATTCTTGAATTCGAGTTGCTGTTTGCGCGTGATTTCCAGAGAGCGCAGCAACCCCTGCCTTTCCACCGCATAGCGGAGGGCCCGTTCCAGTTGTTTGCCGGTGATGTCGCCCTTGACCAGATAGTCTTGAACGCCCTGGTGGACGGCTTTGATCGCCAGCGCCTCATCGTCCTGACCCGAAAGGATCACCACTGGTACATTCGGAGCCTTCTGCATGATCCGGCGAAAGGTTTCTGCGCCGTGGCTGTCGGGCAGGTTTAAGTCGAGCAATACCAAGGACGGCGTTTCCGCGTCCAGACAAGCAAGTGCGTCCGAGAGCCGGGGCACACAGTTCACAAAAACGTCGGACTTACTTTCAACCAGGCGCAGGCGCACCAGGTCGGCATCTCCCGGGTTGTCCTCAATCAGCAAAACATGAGCAGGTTGCTGTTCCATTATTTATTTTTCCTCTCGGGGCAGGCTCGCGGAGCCGAACCAGAATTCTTCTATCGCTTGCATGGCTGAGAAATAATCTGCCAGATTCCCAGGCTTGTGGACGTAGCAGTTGGCCCCCAGTTCGTAACTGCGTGCTATGTCCAAGGTCGAGCGCGAGGTACTGAACACCACCACCGGGATGGTCCGCAGAATCTTGTCGGCCTTGGCTTCCGCCAGTACCGCTCGGCCGTCCTTCTTCGGGAGATTCAAATCGAGGATCACCAGGTCGGGACGTAGTGCATCCAGGTGCTGGCCGATCCGATGCAGAAAGGCCAGAGCCTCCTCGCCATCCTGCACATTGCTGATGCGGCTCTGATGCCTGCCCCCGGCCAACGCCTCACGTGCAAGAACAACGTCGGCCGGGTTGTCATCGACCAGAAGGACCTGTGGCAATTGTTTCATCGCCCGGGCTCCCCCCTTCTCATCGCGATGACCGGCCGGCACAATGAACTTGAAAGCGGAACCGCAGCCATCCTCAATCGCGTCCATCCCTTCCACCGGAATGTTCGGTGAACGCCACCAGATCCTTACCCTAACGGCCGTTTGCGCCGCGCACTCATCCCTACATGGTCATAGCTATCGGCGCCGCCCAATTGGACTTGAGACCCGAAGGCCAACTCGTCTATCGCAAGGGGACAGATGGCGACCTTCTAGCTGGTCATGTCCCAATAGACGTACTAGTGAAAGTGCGGAAACGACGCCGTTAAACGACCAACCCAGAACGGCCTTTGCGAAGCCGTCCGCGCCAATCGGTGTCGTGGGAAGACGACGAAGAAGAAGAAAAAGAAGAAGACGGGAATCAGCCGCACTGAGAGAGCGGGCTATTACTTCCTGTACACGGTGGGCTGCGGACCCTTCTCGAGTGTCTTGAGGTCCCAGATCATGCCTTCGCGAGTGTAGTTCGCGAGCTCGAAATCCTGGGTAAGTTCAAGGGCGTCGGTCGGGCAAGCATCTTCGCACAGGCCGCAGAACATGCAGCGGCTCAGATCGTAGGTAAATTTCGTGAGCTCCTTGCGGCGGGTTTTTTCATTGCGCTCGCTGGTAACAACGATCAGGTTTTCCGGGCACGCCACAGCGCACAAGTCACAGGAGATGCACAGAGTCTCGTCGGTATCCGGGTTGACGTTCAGCCGCGGCGCGCCTCGATACCGCTCGGCTACCTGCGGCCGCTCCAGCGGATACTGCTCCGTATAAATTTCCTTGGGATTCTGATATCGGAACGTCACCCCAAGTCCCTGGATCAGGTCGACCAGAAAAACTTTCCGCAAGATGTCGCCAATTCCCATATCCCGCCTAGAATAACACTGACTGGAAACTGGCCGGCGTGAGGTGACTCCCAAAATTGGACGCCGAAGACTCGAGACCGAAGCAGCGCCGGGAAGGAACTTTATCCGCACTTTCGGCGCGGCCTCGATCATCGTGCAGGGTACCAGGCTACGTGTCGACCCTAAGGGTTGACCACTTGCGTGACACTGTACTTAACGGGAAGATAGTTTGCATTTCCGCTGTATTTTGCCACCACGACATGCGACCCCCGCGGAATGGCCGAGGTTGTGAACCGGGCGACACCACCTTTTAGTGTTGCCGATCCATACACTGTCCCGCTGACCACAAACTGCACTGCCTCGCCGTCTGCCGGCGGTCCCGCGATCGACGACACGGTGGCCGTAAATGTGACTGCCTGTCCCGCCACGGAGGGGTTCGCTGACGAAGTGACTTTCCCTCTCATCCTCGGGACCAACAAATAGCCGCCCTTGTTGCTCGTCATTGCAATTACGCCGAAGTCATTCACCTGCATCGCGTAGGGCTGGAGGGTCGGCGACAGGCCCGCAAGGGCGGTAAAGTCTCGCATGCCTCCCGTTGAAGTCCACAAGAAGCCGTGCTGAAGGCCGTTCAAAGAACTCGTAAGGGAGGTTCCTACGATCCATCCCCGGCTGTTGATGCTGAGAGCAGAACTGTGTCCGCCGCCCAGAGTGCCCAGGTCCCGGATTC
>WNFM01012308.1_pt1 | contig 15397 bp, 18 predicted proteins | sample 5400271 | NCBI WGS metagenome assembly WNFM01 (sample SAMN13153352, study PRJNA577476) | soil metagenome | isolation source: 60 cm saprolite on Douglas fir-dominated hillslope | place: USA:California | collected 2013-09-17
ATGGCTGCCCAAGACCGCCCGCGTCATGACTGCCTATCTGGAGAATCGCCGCGGCAAGGCGATGGCGGTTGCCCGCGAGATCGGCCTCATCGACCTCCTCGGCAGCGACAGTTTCGTGGCCTTCGCCGAAGCCGTTGCCGGCCGCAAGCTCGACCGGAAAGGCGGCCAGCAGGTATTATGTTATGGCCCGGGTGATTACGCCGGCCCCCATAATGACCATCATCCGGAAAGCAAGCACGCCGCCCAGGGCTATCTCGATATCCATCTGTCGCTTGCCAATAAGGCGGTGCAGCACCAGTATCTGGTCTATGCCAAGGCCGGCCATTTCAGCGAGATCGTGCCGGTCCATAGCCTCGGCGGCCTGACCATCTATCGCTTGCCCTTCTGGCACTATACCACGCCCTTGGTCGCCCAGCCGGGCAAGGAGACACAGGCGCGGCGCTGGCTGTTGCTGGGGACCTTCCTGTTTGCCAAGGACAAGAAGCCGGGCTCGACTAACCCCACTTGATCACCGACATGCCGCCAATGGTTTCGTGGACGACAAGCCGCTGCCTGAGAAGCTGGTTCTAGCTGTTCGCCATCACTGATTGTTCCGGCAAGGTGCCGCCGGCTTCCTTGACCGCCTTGGCATAGCTGCGTTCGGATTTGTAGATGCCGATCCGCGGCAGATCCTCGCGCGCCACCTTGACGATACCCTTGCCGCCTGGCAGCACTTTCAAGAAGCCGCCTTCCCGGGCGATCAGGAAGATCGGCCGTTTCAGCCGTGTGAAGGTGCGGCGATGGGTGGCCGAATGCTGCTTCATGGTCTCGAATTCGGCCGGATCCTTGGCAAAGCAGAATTCGTAAGCCGCGATGAATTCCTCCAGGAAATCCCGTTCGACGACCTGCATGTTCGACATCAGCCAGCAGCGATCCTCATAGATCCAATAGGTGCCGATGCCGATGAACTCACCTTCGCGGTTGATATAGGGATAGAAGGGAAAGGCGCGGCAGGCCAGGGTGCGGTTATCGCGCTCACAGAACATGGCGCCCTTGCATTCGATGGCACAGCAGCTGGAGGCGAGCTCGCTGACGATCTTCTTGGTCGTGGCATCATAGGGCTTGAAGCGGTGCCAGAGATCGCTACGCGTCTTTAGCAGGGCGAATTCGGTCTTTTCCACCACCGGCACGGCATGCTGGGTCGAACAGCAGATCGGCGTGCCGCCATTCAGCGGCGCGCAGAACCGGCCGCAATCATAGCGCGATACATTGGCCTGGAACTTGTCATAAAGTTCGGCGAAATCCTTCGGCTGCATGCCTTTGGACATCAGACGTCTCCCTGTCTTTGCGCTTGCCGCTCTGCATAAACCACCCCGATCTGGCACAGGCATCATCGCAACGCGATTTCCAGCCTCCTTGGTAAGGGTTTCTTAGCGACAGGCAAGTCATTTTGGCGGTGTGCACGACTCGGATCTTAGCTTAAACTGATATCGGTCGATTTTCGATCCGACAATTGTGCTTCCGACGACCGCTGTTGGGGTATGTTCGATTATGAAACGCTTCTGGGTGGTGGGTGGTCTTTACGCCGACACCAATTTCAACCGTCTCCAGGACGGTGGCCAGGAACATCGTTATGGCCCGTTTTCCAGCTATGAAGACGCCAAGGCGGAATGGCAAAGGCGGGCCTGGGAAACCGTCGATCAGGCCAATGCCCGTTTTCGCATCGAAGAGGAAGGTGCCGGCACCTGCTATTGGGTGGTCGGTGGTCCCTATGCCGATACCAGCTTCACCGAGCCGGCGGCCGGTGGCGGCGAACAATGGTTTGGCCCGTTCGATGATTATGACAGTGCCAAGATCGAATGGTCGCGATGCGCCTGGTCCAGCGTCGATGATGCGATGTGCCGCTACCGAATTGAGAAACTGACGGCCGGCGAACACCCCAGGAAGACACGACAATAACCGCCCGGTCTGACGCGCGGGATCGCCCGATGATCACACCACGCGCCCGATAAATGCCTGAACATCCCCGCCCGCAAAAAAGGAGCGCGGCCATCTGGCCGCCACAACGACCACAGCGATGAGCAACCCTGCCTGGATTGAGGTCGTCGGCTTCACTGCCGCCTGCCTCACGACGTCGTCCTTTCTGCCACAAGCCCTGAAGATCTGGCGCAATCGCTCGGCCCGCGATGTCTCGCTGGTGATGTATCTGATGATGTGCACCGGATCGAGCCTGTGGCTGGCCTATGGATTGCTGATCGGCTCCGCTGCCCTGATCGTCGCCAATTGCACCGGCCTGACCCTGGTGGTCTGGATTCTCGGTCTGAAGCTGCGGGAAGTCATTCTCAGCCGCGCCTGACCCCAGCGACCGCTCAGGACATCACCACCATGGCCGCATCTCGGCTCACCCGCCCACTCACCGTCACCGCCGCATAACCACCGGCCAGGGTCCGATTGTGCTGGGTCACGGTGTGCAGAATGCGCGGATCCTTGGGCAGATCGCCTTGGGCGCGGACGGTTTGGGCGCAGCGCACGCAGTCGTCGGTGACGGTCAGTTCGACCCCGTCACTGATGAGGCGCCGGCCATGCCAGCCTTGTTCGATGAAGCCGATCTCGTCAGCGCAATCCAGCAGAAGATTGGGGCGGAAACGCGCCGCATCAAACTGCCCTTCAGGATAGATCGCCCGCAGCTTGTTCAGGGTTGCAGAGGTCACGAAATGGCAGGGCGCAAGGTCATAGCGCCGCTTGGCGACGCTGCCGTCATTGATCACCAGTTGCACCGCCTTGCCGAGCCGATCCGACAGGATGCGGTTGCCGTCCGGATCGTCACTGCGCAGCGTGCCGCCCTCAGGAAAGACAATCTCGACCGGCGGCAGTGGCGCCGCCATTGTCACGGGTCCCAGATAGCGCGCCGACCAGGTGATCAAAGCGTCCCAGCCGGGGCGCGATGAGCCAACGACGATACCGTTGGCGACGTCGGCAATGCCGTAGCCGCGATCACCCAGCACACCCGCTGCGGTGAAATCCAGCTCGGCCAATGCCTCGCCCCGCAGGCTTTGCACCGGATAGCGCCACAGCCCGGCGATGCGGGCCGTCACTGATACCGGCGATACGACAGCTGCCTCCGCCATAATCTGATCTCCTCTCATTCTCTCATATCCGGCAACGTTGCCTTTACGGCATCAGGCGCCAGACGATGGTTTCCCGCTCCATGCGATCTTCCAGTTCCAGACTGGTCGGCACCCGGTAGCGCGCCACCTCGACCAGGCCATTGCCCGGCAAATAGGCGCGCCCGGGATCGCCCATGAGAATGGTGACACCCCGAGTTGCCAATTGGCGGAACCAGGCAATCACCCGCTCCGCCATGGGCTTTTCATAGCAGACGTCGCCCGCCAGCACGACATCCCAGCGGCCGGCCTCCTCGGCAAGGCCATGGCCGATCACATCATCCTGGATGACCTTGATGACGACGTCATTGGCGGCCGCGTTCAATTCGATGGCGGCGATGGCGAAGGCATCGATTTCAGCTGCCTCGATCATCGCCGCGCCGGCCTTGGCGACACCAATGGCGGTCAAGCCGCTGCCGGCGGCAAAATCCAGCACACGGCGCTCTTTCACCCAGCCGGGATTGTCGAGCAGATAACGGGTCAGGGCCTGACCGCCCGGCCAGGCAAAGGCCCAATAAGGCGGCGGGATATTGCCGGTCGCCAAGGTTTCTTCGGTTGCCTGCCAGATCGGGGTGATTTCCGTCGCCAGATAGAGTTGGATCTCCGGTGTCAATGGTGGCGCCAGCAGGACCGTCTGGCTGCGGATAAAGTCTTTGGGATCGCGGGTATCGGTCATACCGCCAGCAATCGGCCAAGCACGATGCCGACGAACAGCAGCAGGCCAAGATTGCGATTGCTTTTGAATTTCACCAGACAGTCCTTCGGTTGATTGAGATCGACGCTGATGATCTGCCAGGCGAGATGCCCGGCAACCGCCAGCAGCACCAGATAAGCCGGCCAGGCCAGATTGGCCGCATTGAAGGCGATCGCTGTCAGCAACACCTGGGCAATGGCAAAGCCGGTCAGCCACTTTTTGGTCGCGGCGCCAAAGTGCAAGGCGGTGGATTTAACGCCGACCTGCAGGTCATCCAGCTTATCCTGATGGGCATAGATCGTGTCATAGACTAGGGTCCAGCAAATGCCCGCTGCATAAAGCGGCAGGCTGACCCAGCCGACTTCATGTCGTACCGCCGCCCAGCCCATCAAGGCCCCCCAATTGAACGCCAGGCCCAGGACCACTTGCGGCCACCAGATGATGCGCTTCATGAAGGGATAGATGACGACCAGCGACAGCGAGGCGATCCCCAGCCAGATCGCGGCGCGCGACAGGCAGAGCAGCACAACCAGGCCGATCAGCAATTGCAGCGCCAAAAACATCCAGGCCTGGCGCATGGATAAGGCGCCGCTGGCCAGCGGCCTGGTCGCCGTTCGCGCCACTTTGCCGTCAATATCGCGATCCGCCATGTCGTTGATGGTACAGCCGGCCCCGCGCATCACCAGCGCACCAAGGCCAAACAACAGGAGCAGCCACAACCGCGGCCCGTCACCCGGCAACGCCGCCAGCGCGATCGACCACCAGCAGGGCAGGAGCAGCAGCCAGGTCCCGATCGGGCGATCGAGCCGCGCCAGGCGTAAATAGGGCCGGATACCGGCCGGCATCCGGCGATCAATCCAGTCGCCGCTATGAATATCAGACGCGCTATACATGTTGTTGAGGCAGTCCTTTGCGGCCAGCTTACAGAACTTGTCACCAGCCAAGCCGTGCGGCACTTTAACCTCTGACCGAGTCCGTCTCAAGTGCGGTGCAAAAGATCGGCCGCACCAGGATCTGGTCCGTACCGGCGCGACTCCAGGATGGACTGCCAGATCGCATTTTGCCGCAGAAGCGATGGCACCGGACGGCCAATCGGCGGGACACAGCCCAAGGGGATGTAAGCAGTTCATGATTCCGCGTCTTTATGTCACGACGGATCTCGTCACCGGCGCCACCGTCAATATCGACGATCATGTCGCCCATTATCTGCGCAATGTCCTGCGCCGATCGGTTGGCGATGCCGTCGCCGTCTTCAATGGCCGGGATGGCGAATATGCCGCGGTAATCGAGGTTTGCGACAAGCGCTTGGTGCAACTGCGTCTGGACGTGCAGCAGCGACCGCAAGAGATGGGACCGGATGTCTGGTTGTGCTTTGCGCCCTTGAAAAAAAATGCCGTCGATTTCCTGGTGGAAAAGGCAACCGAGCTTGGTGTCGCCGCCTTTCACCCGGTTTTCACGCAACATACCGCGGCCACCCGCCTCAACCATGATCGGCTGGCCGCCAATGCGATCGAAGCAGCCGAACAGTGCGAGCGACTGACGGTGCCCGTGATCGCAGCGGCGGTAACTTTGGAACATTGCCTTGCTTCCTGGGACCCCGACAGGCAGATGATCCTCTGCGCCGAGGCCGGCGCCGTCCGTCCCATGGCAGATGCGTTACATCGCTTCACAGGCACCCCGGCAAAACCTAACAGATGGGCAATTCTTTGTGGACCTGAAGGGGGCTTTGCTCGCTCCGAGCTTGACCGCTTGGCGAAACTGCCCTTTGTTACCCCCGTTGGCCTGGGTCCCCGAATCCTGCGCGCCGATACGGCAGCTTTGGCAGCGCTGGCGATATTTCAGGCGGTGCTCGGGGATGGGACGCAACGACCGCCACAATCGATCAGGCCAGGCAATTAAACGGACCAACCGTGCTGGGCTTGAACAAGCCTTTTGGGAGCATTCATGTCGGCACCACCGAAATCACGCGGCACTCCGATCACCGCGAAGAGCCAGCTGGTCGAATATCTGGAATCGGGCAACAAGCCGCGCGCGGATTGGCGGATCGGCACCGAGCATGAGAAATTTGTCTTCGATCTGACATCTTTGCGGGCGGTCAGTTACGAGGCACCCAACGGGATCGGCGCGCTGCTGAAAGGCCTGCAGCGTTTCGGCTGGGAAGCGATCGACGAAGATGGCAAGACCATTGCGCTGACCATGGAAGGCTGCAACATCACCCTGGAGCCGGGTGGCCAGTTCGAACTATCGGGTGCTCCCCTACAGACCATCCACCAGACCTGTGCCGAGGTCGGCCAGCATCTCTCCCAGGTGAAGGAAATCGCTGCCGAACTGGGCATCGGCCTGATGGGCATGGGCTTTCAGCCGAAATGGGCGCGCGCCGATATACCGTGGATGCCGAAGGGCCGCTACAAGATCATGGGCGAGTATATGCCGAAGAAGGGCAAGCTCGGCCTCGACATGATGCTCCGCACCTGCACCGTGCAGACCAATCTCGATTATTCGAGCGAGGCCGACATGGTGAAAAAGCTGCGCGTCTCGATGGCGTTGCAGCCGGTGGCAACCGCCTTATTCGCTGACTCACCTTTCACCGAAGGCAAGCCCAATGGCTTCATGAGCTATCGCAGCCATATCTGGACCGACACTGATCCCGATCGCTGCGGTACACTGACCTGGGTCTTCGATCAGGGCATGGGCTTTGAGCGCTGGGTCGATTACATGCTCGATGTGCCGATGTATTTCGTCTATCGGGACGGCCACTACATCGATGCCAGCGGCCAGTCCTTCCGCGATTTCATGCAAGGCAAGCTGCCAGCCTTACCCGGTGAGCTGCCAACCAGCAGCGACTGGACCGACCATCTGACCACCGCCTTCCCGGAGGTGCGGTTGAAGAAGTTCCTGGAAATGCGCGGCGCCGATGGCGGCCCCTGGGAACGGCTTTGCGCTTTGCCGGCCTTGTGGGTTGGCCTCCTCTATAACGACGAGGCGCTGGATGCCGCCTGGGATCTGGTCAAAGATTGGGCGGCAGAGGATCATCTCAGTCTGCGGCGTGATGTGCCGCGCATGGCGCTGAAGACACCGTTCAAGGGCCAGACCGTCCGTGAATTGTCCTTGGAGGTGCTGAAGATCGCCCGGGTCGGTCTGCAGCGGCGCGCCGCACTTGACCGGATTGGCGGCGATGAAAGCGGCTTCCTCAACGTCATTCAGAAGATTGCCGAAAGCGGCATCACCCCGGCCGAGGAAAAGCTCGCTTTGTACCATGGCAAATGGCATGGCAGCGTCGATCCGGTCTTCACTGAATTTGCCTATTGAGGCTCCGCGCTTGTCATGGCGACGATCGGCGTCTTCGCCAGCATCTTCGACCAGGACAAGCGCGCCCTCTGTGTCCGCCAGAATTATGGCGCCCGATTATGGACAACACCGGGCGGCCGCCTGGAAGCCCATGAGGCGCCACTGGATGGCCTGGTCCGCGAAGTGCGCGAAGAGATCGGCGCCAAGCTCGAGATCCTCGGCTTCGTCGGGGTCTATGCCAATGCCTATAAGGACGACCTTGTCCTCAATTTCAGCGCGCGCCTGATCGGCACGCTCGCCAATTGGCGCCCGCATGATGAAATCGCCGATCTCGGCTATTTCCCACTCGACGCCTTGCCACAGCCAATGACCGCCAATGGCCAGTGGCGTTTGCAGGATGCCGCCGCCGGCCTGCGCGGCGTCTATCGGGCGTTTGACGGACCGGATCATTTGATCACAGAAAGATCTGAGCGCGGGAATTAGATTTGAGTTGCGCTTTCCGGTCGTCCCGGAGCCGACGGCACTGGTGCCCTAAAGAAATCACAATTTGAGACGTTAAATGTAGGCGCTTGCTTCCAGTGATTATTTTACCAGGCGGAAATCGAGATCACTTCGGCGCACGGCGCAAAATGAAACCTCTGGATTTCTAGTTTCACTCACAAAGGAATCGGTGATGCAGAAGGAAGTCGACGCGGCAATCGGCTTATTTCCGTTGTCCATGCTGTTCATGATCGGCTGCACGGTTCTGCTCTTCATCTACTGCAAACCAGTTCCCTCACTGAAATTGGGCAACCGCTTGCTCGCAACCTGCTCCAATATCATAAGCCTCGCTCTCTCGTTTGCCGTCCTTTATCCTCATAGAGCGCAGCATCGGCATGCCAGCTTCTTCGACCCTGACCACTGAGGTCTTCAACCACTACTTCACCTGGGCCGGACTAATCCAGCAAACCTCGTTCATGGTACTGTTTGGCTTAGTGAATCTCTGGATTTTTCGTCATCGCGCGGTGACGTGGCCCCTCTTCTTCGCTCTGCTAGCAGTTGCAATATCTACAATGGTGGCAACTGAATTTGCAGCTCTATTTGGACTTGCGGCTGATTGTACTGGCTACCCCGCAGGTGAGAGCGGTTGTTTTTGACAATGCGATCGGCCAGTGCCGGGCGCGCGGCCAGCATCGTCGGCATGTCCGCTTGTTGTATGATCTGCGACAACAGCCAGCCCTTGGGATCGATTTCGATCGCTGCAAGCTCGCCGGGCTTCGGGCCATAGCCAAAGCGCTGAGCGGCGATGACTGCTGCGGGTCGGCTCATGATCGCTCCCGATGCCCCGCTGGTTCAAAAGCCTCAAGGTTGGTTAGGTGGTGGGGCGTCACCAGGTGGTGGTGGCCCATCCATATGCGACATCCAGCGATCGGCCCAACGCTTGCGCAGATCGGGGCTCAGTTTCGGCACCGCCTCCAGCATCAGGTCATGCATCAGCTTCTGGGCCGCTTCGCCCTGCTGCTGCATGTTTTCCAGCGCCAGCTTGAAGGCGGCGGGATCGAACGGATCAGCCGCCAATTGTTTGGCGACCGCCATCCGGGCATCCCGCATGGCCTGGCGGGTCTTGTTGATCTCTGTTTCATGCGGTTCCAGGAAACTCTTCAACTGATCGCGAATCTCCGGCGGTACCGGCATCATCAACAATCCGCCTTTGCCGGCACCACCCGGGCGACCCTCTCCCGGGCCGTCGCGATAATCCATCGGCCCACCGCCCCAGAAGTGTCGGGGATGGTCACGCCACACACCGCCAACTAAGAGGCCAATCAGAAACAGGCTGAGACAAAGAGAGCCAATGCCGCCGATAACGGCGAAAAGAGCGCTACGTCCGCTCAAGGTCATGGCAAATCTCCCGGCATATCAGCAGCGGCATAGAGCAATGCGACAGCATCCGTGTCACTCGACGTCGTTGTCGTGGCCGCGGCTGCCATCGGCCTGGTACTCTGCACCGTCGCCGATTGCGGCATCAGGCCGCCAAGACCGAGTCCCAAGCCAATCACCAGCGAACAACAAGCGGCGGCGACACTGGTCGTCATGCCGAAAGTCGGCCGACTGGCCGCCACCGCCAGCCACTCAAACCGGTGCCGTCGCAGTATCCGGCCAAGCCAACTGGATGGCCGTTGCACCCGCAGCTGCGGGATCTGCAGCAATCGCTGCTGCAGATCATGCGGCATGAGGATCGGCGCAAAGGCATCGCTCAAATCGCGTTCAAAATCGAAATCATTCTGTGTCATTGCCGTGATCCAGATCCTTTGCTCTCCTGACTGAGAGCGTTCACCTGCAATTCGCCGATCTCCGTCGCAGCAGAGCCGATCTTGTCCATGAGACTAGTCAAGGCTGCCAATGTCCTCTCCCGTGAGCTGTGCCCGCAGACTGCGCTTGGCACGTACCAGCAAGGCTTCGAAGGCCTTCACCGACATCTCCATCACCTCGGCAGCAGCGGCGTTCTTCAACCCTGTCGTATAGGTCAAGGCGATGGCGGTGCGTTGGCGTTCCGGCAATGCCGCAATCGCCTTGACCAAGGCCTCTTGCTGTTGCGATCGTTCGATCAGCGTCAAGGCATCGGCGGCAGGATCGATCGGCTCGGCAATCGCCTCGATATTTGCCGAAACCGGCTTGCGTTTCAGATCGAGGCAGCGATTGACGATAACGCGATAGAGCCAGGTACTGAATTTGGCACGTCCGGTCTGCCAATCGCCGGCACGGGTCCAGACCTGAATGAACGCATCCTGGACGACATCTTCGGCATCCCCGCGACGACCGGTAATGCGAAAGGCCAGACTGAAGGCACGATCGCCATGGCGCTGCATCAGCTCGGAAAAAGCCGCAGCATTGCCGGCAGCAATCGCCGCCAACAGGCTGTCATCATCGGCTGCTATCGTGGTCAGTCTCGGACTGACGGCGATATTTTCAGCCATCCGTTCCTTTCCGCGCCAGATCCGGCTTGCGCAAACTGTCACTATAGCTCAACTCCCTTACCAATGCGGTTGGCGATGAACCCGCTACAGCGCCGAACCGGTGTTCTGGTCGTCGTTTATCTTCGCGCCAGGCCAGCTCGCGCGCGACACGAGCTCGCCCGCAATCGAATTCAGGTCGCGATCCGCTGCTGAGCCCGGCTCGGGGGGATGCCGAGGGGGTTACCGGTAGCGAGATCTGGCGGGGAACCGATCGATCGGACCGCAACCTGAAACGCGTCCACAAGTCAGACATCAGCGCGGCCGACACCCGGCTTCTCGCCATAGTTGAACGAAAAGCGCATTGATTTCAGGATGATACACGCCGCCGACTGACCTGCTGATTTACTCTTCAAGAGTTTTCACGCGCGGCCGCGGAAAAACCTGCGGTCGAGCAAGGCACAGTCGGATAGGCCAGCCCCGGATTGGACCATCTCGAGCGGGAAGATGGCACGGGTCCGGCATCCGGCACCGAAGATCGATCGACGCTAAGGGGGTCATGTCAGAGGGCGGTTCAATTTCAGCGGCGACGACGCAGGATCAGGGACGCAGGGTCAAGCGTCGAGCCCTTGGCGGCCCATCTCCAGGAATTTCTGGCGTCGCTGATCGCGTATCTCGACGCCGCTCAAATTGGCAAATCTGCCGAGCGCCCGTTCGACGGCATCACCCAGCGCCGCGACCGTCTGCGGCAGTCCGCGATGTGCGCCACCCAGCGGCTCGGGAACGATCTCGTCGATCACCCCCAGCGATTTCAGATCCTCCGCCGTCAGCTTCAACGCTTCGGCGGCGTCGCGGGCTTGCTCGGCACTGCGCCAGAGAATCGAGGCGCAGCCTTCCGGGGAAATCACCGAATAGACGGAATGCTCGAGCATGATGATTTCATTGGCCGCCGCCAAGGCGATGGCACCGCCGCTGCCGCCTTCACCGATGATCGCGGAGATCAGCGGCACCTTGATGCGCAGGCAGGATTCGATCGAGCGGGCGATCGCTTCGGCCTGACCACGCGCTTCGGCTTCGACACCCGGAAAGGCGCCCGGTGTATCGACCAGTGTCACCACCGGCAATTGGAAACGTTCAGCCAATTCCATCAGGCGGATGGCCTTGCGATAGCCTTCCGGCTTGGCCATGCCGAAATTGTGGCGCACCCGGCTGGTGGTATCGGCGCCCTTTTCATGGCCCATGACGACAATAGGCTGTCCCCGAAAGCGACCAAGGCCACCGAGAATCGCCTTGTCATCAGCAAAGTTACGATCACCTGCCAAGGGCACATAATCGGTGATCAATCCCTCGACATAATTGATGAAATGCGGCCTTTCCGGATGGCGTGCGACCTGCGTCTTTTGCCAAGCGCTCAGCTTGCCATAGGTCTGGCGCAGCAGTTTTTCGGCCTTACCTTGCAGTTTGGCGACTTCCTCGGCGATGTTGATGTCATCACCATTCGACAGATGGCGGAGCTCTGCAATTTTGCCTTCCAGCTCCGCAATCGGTTTCTCGAAATCAAGGAAAGTCGCCATTTACTACATCAACCTTGTGATTGTTCTTACTTCGCCGTCGCGATCTGTTTAGCCTTGCTGACCAGCACTTCGGCCTGGCGGATCGAGGCCAGATCGATCAGGCGGCCGTCAAGCGAAACAGCGCCCTTGCCCTCGCGCTGTGCCTGGGCCATGGCTTCCATAATCCGCTCGGCCTTTTTGACTTCGGCCTCGCTGGGCGTGAAGAGTTCGTTGGCCAAGGCGACCTGGCTCGGATGGATCGCCCACTTGCCTTCGCAACCCAGCACACCGGCACGATTGCCACCGGCCTTGTAGCCATCGGGATCGGAGAAATCGCCGAATGGACCATCGACCGGTCGCAGACCATTGGCTCGCGCCGCGACGACCATGCGCGCGACGGCGTAGTGCCACATATCGCCCCAATGAACCTCGCGTTGGCCAGCCGCGTTCTTGTCGGTAAGAACGGCATAATCCGGATTGGCGCCGCCGATATTGGTGGTGCGCGCCTTGGTCGAGGCGGCGTAATCGGCAACGCCGAAATGCAGGCTCTCATTGCGCTTCGAAGCCGCGGCGATTTCATGCACATTCTGCATGCCAAGGGCGGTTTCGATGATCATCTCGAAGCCGATGCGCTTCTTGCGGCCAACCGCTGCTTCGCATTGGGTGACCAGCATGTCGACCGCATAGACATCCGATGCCGTGCCGACTTTCGGGATCATGATCAGATCGAGGCGTTCGCCGCCTTGTTCGATGACGTCGACGACATCGCGGTACATGAAATGGGTATCGAGACCGTTGATCCGGACCGACATCGTCTTGGTGCCCCAGTCGATATCGCGGAGCGCCACGATGATGTTCTTGCGGGCCTGCGCCTTGTCATCCGGCGCGACCGCGTCCTCGAGATCGAGGAAAATCACATCGGCAGCCGATTTTGCAGCTTTTTCAAAAAGTTGCGGCTGACTGCCGGGGACGGCCAATTCGCTGCGGTTCAGGCGCGCTGGCGCCTGTTCGACGATTGTGAAGCTCATACCTGTTCCTGTCCGATGGCGGTTGCGAAATGCCCCCTCCGTCTCTCGGCAGCCCGTTATTGGCCCGACCAGCCTCGATGTGTCAATCTTTAGCTATGTCGTTTCCCGGTTTGTTCCGGTATCTCCCCAATCCGGTTCTGCCCATCCGGCCCGGGTTCCCCGGCCTCCGGTACGGCGGAAGTTGCCAGCGGATGATGCCGCGCCACGAGATCTTTCAACCGACCAGAAGCGACATGGGTATAGATCTGAGTCGTCGCAATGTCGGCATGACCGAGCATTTTCTGCAAGGCACGCAGATCGGCGCCGTGATCCAGGAGATGCGTGGCGAAGGCGTGACGCAGGACATGCGGCGAGATGGCGGCGGGATCGATCTCGGCCTTGATGGCGATGTCCTTGAGCATTTGCCCGAAACGCTGCCGGGTCAGATGCCCGCTGGCCCCACGCGACGGAAACAGCCAAGGCGAGACTTTGGCGCCTTTCGGTAAAAATACCGCCCGTTGCGCCAGGTAAGTCGACAAGGCCGCCTTGGCGGCCGCGTTCAACGGTACCATGCGATCTTTGGCGCCCTTGCCGCGCACGATCAGGAACGGTTGGTCGCGTAGGACGGCAGCGAGAGGCAGCGCTATCAGTTCGGAAACCCGCAGGCCGGTGGCATAGAGCAATTCTGTCAGCGCTGTCAGACGCAAGCCGTCGCGCCCTTCGAGGGCCGCACAGGTGGCAATGAGGCGGCTCATTTCGTCTTCCGACAGCAGTTTCGGCAACGGGCGGCCCAGTTTCGGACTATCGAGCCCCGCCGTCGGATCGTCTGCTCGCCAGCCTTCGCCATGGATGAATTTGAAATACTGACGCAGCGCGCTCAACCGGCGCGCCGCCGTGCTGGGGCGAATATCATTGGCGGCCAGCAGCGACAAATAATTCCGGAGATCATCCGTCGTCGCCGCGCTGAGAGCGCGCCCTTTCTTCGTGAGGAAGACGGTCGCGTCATCCAGGTCACGGCGATAGGCGGCCCGGGTATTGACCGCAGCATTGCGCTCTGCCGCCAGCATTTCAAGAAAGGCGTCGAGATGCCCGCTGGTCATGCCGGCATGTCGGCGCGCGGCGCGGTCACACGCCGCTCCAGATTGCCGCTTCGACGGCGATGCGGCGGGCATCCGTGGCCAGACCGACGGCGTTGAGACCACCCAGCGATTGAGCGAGATCGCCACCCTCGGCCTGTGCCAGGCCGCGACCGGCCAGCACGATCAGTGCCCGCAGCACCGTTTCACCACGGCGGCCGGCCTGCGCGGCGCTGCCGATGCTGGCATCGCCACCGGCCAGCGGCGCGCCGCTGTGCGTGGCGATCGGATCACCGAGCCCGGCGAGAATGCCATAGAGACGCTGGGCCGCCGCATCGCTGGCACCGCTGCTCTCGCGCCAATCGGCAACCGCGTCGCGACCAGCATCACGCGTCGTGGTGACGCCGGCAATGCGCGCCAGCAGGCGCAGGCCCGGCACTATCTTGGCAACATCGGGATTGGCGCCGGCACCTTGTGCCAGATTGAGCCAGAAACTGCCCTTGTCACTGTTGCCGCCAGCCAGCAAGGCGCGCGCCGCATCCGGTGCAAACCAGGCGAGGCTGGGATTGGGCGTGATCTGCTGGACGAATGGCAGATACAGCGGCAAGGCGGTGAAATACTCGCCGCGCAACATCGCTTCGCGCAGGGCCTGGGAGATCAATTGCGCGCGGTTGGCCGGCATCTGGCCGCGTTGCGCCAACTGATAGAGCTGGCCGCGATGCTCCGGTGTGTCGGGTCCGGACAAAGCCGTTGCACCAGCGGCCGGCGACACCTGCAGATAGAGGCCGATCAATTCATCGGGCGGCAGCAGGCCGGCAGCAAAAGAGAACTCCGCCGCTTTGATGCGATCCACCAGCGGCTTGCTGGCATCGCGCGCGACGGCTGCCTGGGCTGCCGGCCCGATCGGCGCGGCAACCTCGTCGCCAGCACCCGCATCGACCTTGAGACTGGCGCGCTTCATCATCGCCGCCAGCAGGCGCTCGGGATTGTTGATCGGCGACTTGAGACTCTGCGGCTTGCTGTCACCCATGAGGATCGACGCGACGGCGATGAAATCCTTGTTGCGGGGATCGCGATTGCCTTGTTCACGCAGCAGATCAAGCCCGATCGAGGCTTGGTCATTCTGCCCCTGCAGAATTTGGCAGAAGATCAACGCACGCTGCCAGAACGGCTCGGTCTTGCGGGTTGCAGCAACCTGTTCATTGACCTTGGCGCAGGCGGCGTCACTGTCGCCGGCCCAGAAAAGCTTCTCCACGGCCTCTTGCGAATCCGGCGATTCGCTGCCGGCCACCTGCTTGGTGAGCAGCATGGCTTCGGTATCGAAGCCCATGGCATGCAGGCGCTCGGCACGCAACGGCACGAGAATGTCGACGCCATTGGCAGAGGTGGCCGGACCGGGTGCTTGCGTGAGCAGCAGCCGCAGCTGCAAATCGCGCAAGGCAGGCTGCGTCACGGGCGCGGAAAGGGCTGGCAGCAACGCGGTCAATTGCGCGGCACTGCTGCCTTGCCAGAGGCGCAGGCCGAGGCCCTGATGCTGGTCGTCGAACAGGCCCGGCGCGGCGCGGCTGGCCACCGGCGACGCCCCCGCAGGGAGGCTCGGAGCCGTCGGCTGGGCGACCGGTGCCACAACCGGAACTTGCGGTTCCGCCACCGTCGGCTGCGTCACGGTCGGCTGATTGATGGTTGGTTGCTGAATGGTCGGCGAC
>WNFM01168082.1_pt3 | contig 15397 bp, 14 predicted proteins | sample 5400271 | NCBI WGS metagenome assembly WNFM01 (sample SAMN13153352, study PRJNA577476) | soil metagenome | isolation source: 60 cm saprolite on Douglas fir-dominated hillslope | place: USA:California | collected 2013-09-17
TCTTCTGTTGGGCCGGATTCAGGAGCATGGCCTTCCGGTCGAGGCGTTCAAATGGTACCTCGACGCCCGCCGTTACGGCAGCGTGCCTCATGGCGGGTTCGGCATGGGGATCGAGCGCTTCGTCTCCTGGATCGGAGGCGTGCATCACCTGCGCGAGGCGATCCCCTACCCCCGCACCCTGAATCGGCTCTACCCCTGATGGCGCTCCTTCAGAATCGAGGCGCAGCGTGGTGAAGGTCGGCATGGTCAGTCTCGGCTGCCCCAAGAATCTCGTCGACAGCGAGGTGATGCTTGGAACGCTGCAGGGATCGGGGTATGCTCTGACGCGCGATCCCGCCGAAGCCGATGTCATCGTCGTGAACACCTGCACCTTCATCGGCCCGGCCCGGCAGGAATCGGTCGACACGATCCTCGAGATGGCCGAGCACAAGCGAACCGGCCGCTGCCGGCGCCTGGTGGTCGCCGGCTGCCTGGTGCAGCAGAATCATGACGAGCTGCAGGCGACGCTCCCCGAGGTCGACGCCTTCGTCGGCCTCAACGATATCGAACGGATCGCCGAGGCCTGCGCCCTCTCGGCCGGCTCGCGGTTCGAGGCCAGCCGGGGGGTCGCCCGCTATCTCTACACCCACGACTCGCCCCGTCTCCTGGCCACTCCCGGCTACTCGGCCTACCTCAAGGTCTCCGAAGGGTGCGACCACGACTGCTCCTTCTGTGCCATCCCGTCCTTCCGCGGAGCGCAGCGCTCCCGATCGATCGGGTCGATCGTCACGGAGGCGAAGCATCTGGCCGGGGCAGGCGTGGTCGAGCTCAATCTGATCGCCCAGGACTCGACCGATTACGGCACCGATCTGCGCGACGGCACGACCGCGGCGGCGCTTCTGCGCGCCCTCGATGGCGTCGAAGGCCTGCGCTGGGTTCGCGTCATGTACGCCTACCCCAATCGGATCACCGAGGAATTTATCGATGCCCTGGCGTCCGGCCGGCGGATCGCGCGCTACCTCGACATGCCGCTGCAGCACGCCGACACCGGGCTGCTCAAGGCGATGCGACGCGGAGGCAGCGCCGCCAGCCACGCGCGTCTCATCGCCCGTCTGCGGGCCCGGGTGCCCGGGATCGCCTTGCGCACCACGTTCATCGTCGGTTTCCCCGGCGAGACCGAACAGCGGTTCGGCGCGCTGCTGCGCTTCGTCGATGAGACGGAGTTCGATCATGTCGGCGTGTTCACCTACTCGGAGGAGAAGGGCACCTCCGCGGCGAGCCTGCCGGACGACGTTCCGGCCGGCCTGAAAGAGGAACGCCGCGCCCGCCTGATGGCAATGCAGGAGCGGATCGCCGCGCGCCGCCACCGCGCCCTGATCGGCAAGACCCTTGATGTGCTCGTCGAGGGAGCCCACGAAGAGAGCGAGATGATCCTCTGCGGCCGCACCGAAGGTCAGGCCCCGGAGATCGACGGTCGCGTCCTGATCACCGACGCGCCGGGCCCTCTCTGGCCGGGTCACCTGGTGCCGGTGCGGATCCTCGAGGCCCATCCCCACGACCTGGTCGGCGCGGCGCTTTCCGCGCCCGCCCGCCCGACGGCGTGAACGCCGTCCGCGGCGGTCTCGATCGGGTGGCGTTGATCCTGGCAACCTTTTTCGGCGCCGGATGGTCCCCGATCATTCCGGGGACCGCCGGGACGCTCGCCTCCCTGCCTCTCGCCGCGCTGCTGCTGGCCGCGCTCCCGTCATGGGGTTTCGCCCTCGCGACGCTCCTGGTCATCGCGATCGCGATCGCGGCCGCCGGGCGCGCCTCGCGGCTCCTGGGCAGAAAGGATCCGGGTTGCGTGGTCATCGACGAGACGGCCGGGCTTTTCGTCACTCTCCTCGGTCTGCCATTCTCCTGGATGACGCTCGCCGGGGCCTTCCTGCTGTTCCGGGTGATGGACGTCATCAAACCGCAGCCCGCCCGGCGAGCCGAGCGGCTGCCGGGAGGCTGGGGAATCGTCACCGACGATCTGATCGCCGGGGCTTACGCCAACCTGGCGCTCCGTCTCCTCAAGCTCGCAGCCGGGCGTTACGCATGAGGACCTTCGGGGCGGTCGCGTCGCGAGGGAAGACTTCATGAAGGTCTTCAGCGACCTCGCTTCCCTCAGCGCCCACCTGCGCGCCCCGGTGGCGACCATCGGGAATTTCGACGGGCTTCACCGAGGGCATCAGGCGATCGTCGCGCGGGTCCTGGAACGGGCGCATTCAACCAATGGAAGCAGCCTGCTGGTCACGTTCGAGCCGCACCCGCTCGCGATCCTGGCGCCGGAGCGCGCCCCGCGGCTCATCACCACGCGGCGCCAGAAGCTCGCCCTTCTCGAAGCATCCGGCCTGGAGTTCGTCCTCGTCCTGGCGTTCACACCCGAGCTGGCGGCGGTCGAGGCCGCCGGGTTCGTGAAGGAGCACCTGGCGGCGGGCCTGTCGGTGCGGGAGGTCTATGTCGGCGCCAACTTCAATTTCGGCAGAGGCCGCGTCGGCACCGCCGACCTGCTGGTCCGGCTCTGTGCCGACCTCGGGATCCATGCCGAGAAGGTCCCCGAGGTCCTCTCCCTCGGGAGCCCGATCAGCAGCAGTCGCATCCGCAGGGCGGTTCTTTCGGGCGAGGTGGAGCTGGCCCGCGATCTCCTCGGCCGGCCGTTCGCGCTCGAAGGGCGGGTGATCCACGGAGCGGGCCGCGGGCAGGGGCTCGGCTTTCCGACCGCCAACCTCGAGGCGGCGCAGGACCTGATTCCCCAGGACGGGGTCTACATCACCGAGGCGGTCGTGGAGGATGCCGCTCACCCGTCGGTCACCAACATCGGCTCGCGGCCGACCTTCGCGGGCTCGAAGCACGCCATCGAGGCCCACCTTCTCGATAAGACCGGAAACTTGTACGATCGTCCGGTCGAGCTGCGTTTCCTGGCCCGCCTGCGCCAGGAGATCAAATTCGATTCACCCGGCGCGCTGGTGGAGCAGGTCCGCCGCGACGTCGAGCGGGCGCGGGAGTACTTCACGCGGGAGCGGACGGAGCGACCATGAGCCAGGCCGACGAACCGGGGCCGACCTCCCCGCGAGGCCGCTTCATCACCTTCGAAGGTGTCGAAGGATCCGGGAAGACCACCCAGATCCAGATGCTCTCCGAGCATCTCGAGGAGATCGGGGTCGAGCATGTCCTGACCCGCGAGCCGGGCGGCACGGCGATCGGCGACCAGATCCGCAAGCTGGTCCTCAATCCCGCCTACACCGACATGAGCCCCGCGTGCGAGATGCTGCTGTACGCCTCGGCCCGTGCCCAGCATCTCGATCAGGTGATCCGTCCGGCTCTCCACGACCACCGTCTGGTCCTGTGCGACCGCTACGTCGACGCCACCCTGGCCTACCAGGGCTACGGCCGCGGCCTGTCCATCGACCTGATCCGGCGTCTTCATGCACTCGACGTTCTGTCGCTCCGCCCCTCCGCGACGCTGCTTTTCGATCTCGACGCCCGCTTCGCGCTCGAGCGGGCGCGGAGCCGGGACCTCTCCGGCGCCTCGGACGAGACCCGCTTCGAGCGGGAGGATCTGGCCTTTCACGAGCGGGTGAGGGCCGGCTATCTCGAGCTCGCCCAGCACGAGCCGCGGCGGTTCGTCATTGTCGAGGCGCGCGGGAGCCGCGACGAGGTCCAGGTCCGGGTGCGTTCGATCGTTTCTTCCTTCCTGGCGCGTCCGTGACGCCGTTCACCGGGATCGTCGGACAGCCGAGGGCGGTCACCGCCCTCGGAGCGCTCATGGCCTCCGATCGCGTCTCCCCGTCGCTCATCTTGCATGGTCCGATCGGCGTCGGGAAGCTCCCGACCGCCCTGGCGGTGGCGCGCGCCTTTCTCTGCTCGTCCGCCTCCGGCCGCCCCTGCGGACGGTGCGCCTCCTGCCGCCGCATCGACGAGCGGAACCTGATTCATCCCGATATCCGGATCGCCTTTCCGGAAAAGCTTGCCGATTTCGAGAAAGGCAAGACGACCGAGGGGGCCTCGGGCGTCGATCCCCAGGAGCTTCAGGCCGAGGCGATCGCGAACCCCGCCTGGAACCTGCTGATCGATCGGATCCGTCAGGGGATCGCCTTCGTGCAGCGCCGCCCCTCCGAGGGGACGCGCTCGTTCCTGATCGTCGACCAGGCCCATCGAATGCCCGCCGAGGCCGCCAACGCCTTGCTCAAGACGCTCGAGGAGCCGCCCCCGCATGCCGTGATCATCCTGATCACCAGCTCCCTCCATGCGCTCCTGCCCACCCTGCGGTCCCGCTGTCAGGCGATCCCGTTCCAGCTCGTGCCTCGCGATGCCATCGCCGAGGCGCTGGTGCGGCGGGGCGGGATCGACGCGGAGGAAGCGCTCCTGCGCGCGGGTCTCGCCTTCGGCCGGATCGGCGCCGCGCTCGACCTCGACCTCGGGGAATTCCGCGAGCGGCGGGAGATTCTCCTCCGGATCCTCGAGACGCTCCTCAAGGGGGGGGACCCGGGTCTGGCGGTCGCGCGGGCCGAGGAGATCGCCCGAGGCGGCGATTCCGTCGAGTCGGACCTGGAGACACTGTTCGGGCTGCTCCGCGACTTAATGATCCTCGCCGCCACCCCGTCGGCCGCGGGCGGCGTTCGTCTGGTGCACGTCGATCTCCCCTCACGCCTGGCCCCCCTCGCGGAGCGTCTGGGAGAGGCCGGCCCCGCGGCCGTCGTTCACCTCGAGACGACCATCGAGGCGATCCGGCGGAAGGGGAACCGCCAGATGCTGATCGAAAATCTATTTCTGGGCCTCCTGCCCGCCGCCGGGGCCGCCGCGCCCCGCGGAGCCGCGTGAGACGTCCGTGTCCTTGATCCTGCGTTACCTGCGCGCCTACCGGGGCGCCTTCCTGCTCGGGCTGCTCTGCCTCCTGGTGACCAACGCCTTCTCCCTGTCGATCCCCTGGCTGGTCAAGGAGGCGATCGAAGCGTTGCGTGGCGCGACGGCGAACCTCCATACGGTGACGATCGACGCAGGGGCGATCATCATGATCGCGATCGCGCTGGCGTTCGTGCGGACCTGGTCGCGATGGCTCATCCTGGGCGCATCGCGGCGCATCGTCTACGACATCCGCCAGGATCTCTTCTCCCACCTTCAAACCCTCCCCGCGTCCTTCTACGGCCGGCACCGGATCGGCGAGATCATGTCGCGCGCGGTCAACGATCTGATGCTGATCCGCTCGCTGTTCGGGCCGGGCGTCCTCAACGTCCTCGATGTCATCTTGAGGTACGCGGCGGGTCTCACTCTCATGGCATGGCTCGACCCGTCCCTGACTCTGCTCGCGGTCCTTCCCTATCCGCTGCTTCTCTACGGGGTCTTCCGGGTGAGCCGCACGATTCATGCCCGGAGCAACGCCACCCAGGAGCAGCTCGCGGAGATCAGCAACAAGGCCCAGGAGAACCTCAGCGGCCAGAACATGGTCAAGGCCTACTCCCGGGAGCCGGAGGAGATCGCCGCCTTCTCGGAGCTGAGCGCCGAGTATCTGCGGCGCTCCCTGGCCCTGGCGCTCAGCCGCGGCGCCATCGTCACCTTGATGGGCGGCCTTGGCGGGCTGAGCACGATCGCCGTCCTCTGGCTCGGGGGACGTCACGTCATCGAGGGAACGCTGAGCCTCGGCGGCATGGTCGCCTTCACCTCCTACCTCGCCCTCCTCACCGGACCGACCGTGATGATGGGGTGGGTGCTCGGGGTCTTCCAGCGGGGGCTCGGAGCGATCCGCCGGGTCGAGGAGATCCGGACGCAGCGCAGCGATCTCCCCTCTGACCATCTGCCTGGTCCGGGCCCCGAGCTGCAGGGAGCGGTCGCCTTCCGCGGCCTCGATTTCTCCTATCCGAACGGCGACGGCGGCCGCCGCCCGGCGCTGCGCGGCATCGAGCTCGAGCTGACGGCGGGAACGACCGTGGGCGTGGTGGGGCCGGTCGGGTCGGGGAAGAGCTCCCTCGTCAATCTCCTGGCCGGCATTCACGCGGTCGCCGACGGTACCCTGTTCGTCGACGGCCACGACCTGAACCGCATCCCGACCGCGCGCCTGCGCGAGGCGATCGGCGTCGTGCCGCAGGAGACCTTCCTGTTCTCCCGATCCATCGCCCAGAACATCGCTCTCGGGCGGCCCGGTGCCGCGCGGCGGGAGATCGAGGAGGCGGCCCGCATCGCCCAGATCATGCGTGACCTCCCTGACTTGCCGCAGGGGCTCGACACGCTCGTCGGAGAGCGCGGGGTCACGCTTTCGGGCGGCCAGCGGCAGCGGGTGGCGCTGGCGAGGGCCCTTTTGATCGACCCGCGCATTCTGATCCTCGACGACGCCCTCAGCAGCGTGGATGCCGACACCGAGGAAGCGATTCTGGAGGGGCTGCGCGCCTTCATCCGCCGCAGGACCACGTTCCTGATTTCACACCGCGTCTCCACGGTGCTGCAGGCCGACCGCATCATCGTGCTGGACGATGGGCGGATCGTCGAGTCGGGATCCCCGCGCGAACTCCTGAAGCAGGACGGGCCGTTCGCGATCCTGCATCGTCAGCAGCAGATCGAACGGGAGCTCGAAAGCCTGTGACGCGCCGGCTCTCCGGGTCGAGGATCGGATGAGCACCGAGCCTCACGACGAGACGGTGCTCGGCAAGGCTTACGACGCCCGCCTGGTCCGGCGTCTGCTCGAGCATGTCCTCCCCGAAACCGGCCTGATCGCCCTCTCCGTGGCGCTCATGTTCGTCGTCATGGCGGCCCAGCTGGCGCAGCCCTACCTGCTCAAGCTGGTGATCGACGGACCTGTCCATCACGGGAATCCATCCGGTCTCGCGCCCCTGGCGCTGTTTTACCTCCTTGCGTTCGTCGTGGAGCTGACCGCCCGCTTCGGCCAGCTTTACTCCATGGAGCGCACCGGACAAAAGGTCATACTTTCGCTGCGCAATCGGCTGTTCGCCCATCTCCAGGGGCTCGATTCCGCCTTCTTCGATCGGTACCCGGTCGGCCGGCTGATGACCCGGGTGACGACCGATGTGGAGTCGCTGGCGGATCTCTTCTCCTCGGGGGTCGTCTCGCTGCTCGGCGACAGCATCAAGCTGGTGGCGATCATCGTCACTCTCTGCTGGCTCGACATGAGGCTGGCGCTGGTGACCTTCGCGATCGCGCCGGTGCTGTTCCTGCTGTCGGCCCTCTACCGCGGCCGCATCCGCCAGGCCTACCGGAACGTCCGGCTCCGCGTGGCGCGGCTGAACGGCTTCCTGCAGGAGGCGATCTCCGGGATGCTGGTCGTGCAGCTGTTTCGCCGGCAGTCGGAGGACCTGAGGGATTTCGAGGCGATCAACCGGGAGCACCGCGAGGCGGAGCTCCAATCGGTGGTCTACGAGTCGTCGTTCTCCGCCGTCATCGAGCTGGTCGGAACGCTCGCGACGGCGCTGATCATCTGGTACGGCGGAGGACGCCTGGCGACGGGAGCTCTTACCTTTGGAACGCTGGTCGCTTTCCTCGAGTACGCTTCCCGCTTCTTCGGCCCCATCCGCGACCTCAGCAGCTTCTACGCGGTGCTGCAGGCGGCGATGGCCTCCCTGGAGCGGATCTTCGCGCTGCTCGACACCCGGCCGGCCATCACCTCCCCCGACCTTCCCGTGCCGGCAGGGCGCGCCCGCGGCCTGGTCGAGTTCGAAGCCGTGGAGTTCTCCTACAGGGCCGGGGCGCCGGTGCTGCATGGCATCGGCTTCCGCGTGGAGCCGGGCCAGCGCGTGGCGGTGGGGGGGGCGACCGGCGCCGGCCAGACCAGCTTGATCAAGCTCCTGATCCGGCTGTACGAGCCGGCCTCCGGCTCGATACGCCTGGACGGGAAGGATCTGCGACAGTGGCCGCTGGCGGCCCTCCGGCGGCAGATCGGCGTGGTCATGCAGGATCATGTCCTGACCACGGGAACCATCGCCGGCAACATCGCCTTCGGGGATCGCGGCATGAGCCGGGATCGGATCGAGGCGGCGGCGCGCCTGGTGCGGGCGGACGAGTTCATTCTCCGGCTGCCGTCCGGCTACGACGAACCGGTCCGGGAGCGCGGCGGCAATCTCTCGGTCGGCCAGAAGCAGCTGATCTCGTTCGCGCGCGCCCTCGCGTACGACCCCTCCGTTCTGGTTCTGGATGAGGCGACCTCCAGCATCGACACCGAGACCGAGGGGCGGATCCAGGACGCGCTGGGAACGCTGCTGCGCGGCCGGACCTCGATCATCATCGCCCACCGGCTGTCGACGATCCTGGGCGCGGATCGGATCCTGGTCCTGCACCACGGGCGCCTCGTCGAGGAGGGCACGCACCGCGATCTGATGGAGCTTCGGGGGATCTACGCGCGTCTGTACGAGCTGCAGTTCCGGCCGCAAGCGCCGCCCGGCGCCGACGGGGCGGCCGCCGGCCTGCCTCATGAGGGCCCCGCGGCGGCGGGCGTTTCAGGAACCTGATCGCCGCGGCGGACGGCCGTCCCACAGGTAACGGCTCAGATCGATCACCTCCCCGGGTGACAGGTCGATCCCCTCGCGCCGGAGGCGGATCGCCTGGCGCGCCTCCTCCCCCGCGGTCTCTCCCCGGGGGGAGATCCGCCCCTGCGCGTTGATCACACGATGCCATGGGATCGGACGGCCGCCGATGCGCAGCGTGGCCGGAACCGCCCGCATCGCCCAGCCGACCGTCCGCGCTGCGTTTCGCAGACCGGCCATCCGGGCGACTTGCCCGTAAGTGGCCACCCGTCCCCGGGGGATCCGCGCCACCACTCCCCAGATCGTCCGGAAGGTCCGATTCACGATCCCGACCCTAGAAATCCTTCAGCTGGGTAAGGTAGCTGCGATGGTTGCGGGCGGACTCCTCCATCGAGTCGCCGCCGAACTTGTCCAGGAAGGCCTCGGCGAGCACCAGCGCGGTCATCGCCTCGCCGACGACGCCCGCCGCCGCGATGGCCGAGACATCCGTGCGCTCGACCTGGGCATCGAACGCCTCCTTCGACGCCAGGTCGACGCTGTGCAGGGCCCGGGGCAGGGTCGAAAGCGGCTTCACGTAGACCTTGACCCGGATCTCCTCGCCGTTGGTGATCCCCCCCTCGATCCCCCCCGCGTGGTTGGAGCGGCGGTAGAAGCGGCGTCCGGCGGCGTCGTAATCGATCTCACCGTGAAACTCGGAGCCGGCGGCGGCCGCGGACTCGACCCCGCCCCCCACCGCCACCGCCTTGACCGACTGGATCGAGCAGAGGGCGGCCGCCAGCCTGGCGTTGAGACGCACGTCCCAATGGCGATGGCTGCCGAGGCCCGGCGGCACTCCGCGGGCCACGACCTGGAACCCGCCGCCGATCGAATCGCCCTGCTTCTTGGCCCGATCGATGAGCGCCATCATCTGGAGCTCGAGGTCGCCGTCCGCGCATCGCAGGGGCGAACCTTCGGCGGCGATGATCTCCTCCCAGGTCTTCTCGACCCCCGCCGCGTGAGTGAGACCCCCGAGCGAGGTGGTATGGCTGGCGACGCCGATCCCGAACCGCGCCAGGAACGTCTTGCACAGCGCGCCGACCGCCACGCGCGCCGTGGTTTCGCGGGCGGACGCCCGTTCCAGGATGTCGCGCGCATCATGCGTGTCGTACTTGAGGGCCCCGGGCAGGTCGGCATGTCCCGGCCGCGGGCGGGTGACCTGCTTGCGCTCGGCCTGGCTCAGGTCGGCCGCCTCGACCGACATCGCCTTCTGCCAGTTCGCCCAGTCGCGGTTGGCGATGGTCAGCGCGATCGGGCTGCCCAGCGTCCGGCCGTGACGGATCCCCGACAGGATCACGGCCCGATCCTGCTCGATCTTCATCCGGCCGCCCCGTCCGTAACCATGCTGCCGGCGCGCCAGCTCGCGGTCGATGTCGTCGGAAGAGAGGGAAAGGCCCGCCGGCAGACCGTCCAGGATGGCGACGAGCGCCGGACCATGCGATTCTCCCGCCGTCAGGAACCGAAGCATGCGGTCGACCTCCCCGGGGGCCGCGAAAGCGCCACGCGCGAACCTCGCGAGCGGCCGCAAGCGCTGATGGGACGCCGATTATCCTCGAGCGCTCGCGCCAGTGTCAACGCCGCACGGAGAGCGCGCTTGATTCGCCGGCCCGGCCTGTGTAGAGTGAGCCGTTTTCGGGGACCACCCGACGTGGAGATCCTCACCTCCCGGCAGATGAGGAACATCGATCGGCGCGCCGTCAGAACATTCGGCGTGCCGGAGCTCGTCCTGATGGAGAACGCCGGTTTCCAGATGTTCGGCTTTCTGGCGCGGACCTACGAGGACCTGCCGCTGCGGCGGATCCTGCTTCTCTGCGGGCGCGGCAACAATGGAGGGGACGCCCTGGTTCTCGCGCGCCACCTGCACGGTCACGGCATCCCGTTCCGATCGATCCTCTTCGGACGACCGCGGGATCTGCGCCGGAGCACGGCGGTCCAGCTCGAGATCCTGAGGCGCGTCGGGCGAGCCCCGAGCGAGGTGACGTCGCGGGGCCAGTGGAAGGCCGAACGACGCCATCTGCGATCCTGCGATCTGGTGATCGACGGCATCCTCGGCACAGGTCTGTCCCGTCCGGTCGAAGGCCTCCTGGCCGAGGTCTTCGCGGACGTCAACGCCTGCGGCGCGGATGTCGTCGCCGTCGACATCCCCTCCGGCCTGTCGGGGGATACCGCGGCCGTGCCCGGCCCCTGCCTCGCCGCGGACTACACCGTCACCTTCGCGCGTCCCAAGCTGCCTCACATCCTACCTCCCGCGGAGGCGCTCTGCGGAGAGCTGCGGGTCGTGGACGTGTCGATTCCGCCCGAGGCGGTCGAAGCGGAGCGCTGCTCCCTCCGGTTGATCGGGGAGTCGGAGCTCGTCCCCCTGCTGCCGGTGCGGCGGGGCGACAGCCACAAGGGAGACCATGGCCATGCGCTCGTCGTCGCCGGGTCGCGCGGGAAGGGAGGCGCGGCGCGCATGGTCGCGCTCGGCGCTCTGCGCGCGGGCTTCGTGCGGGGCGCCATGGAGGCGATGACCGAGCCGCTGCCGGAGACCCCCGACGGAACCCTGGCCGCAGCCTCCTTGAGGCGGATCCTCTCCCTCCTTCCCGGCAAGCGGGTGGTCGCCATCGGGCCGGGATTGACGACGCACCCCGAGACGAAGAAACTGGTGCGAGCGGTGGTGAAGCGGGCCCGCGTTCCCGTCGTTCTGGACGCCGACGGCCTGAACGCCTTCGTCGGAGAGACGCGGGCCCTTTCGGGCCGGAGGCGTCCGTTGATCCTGACCCCCCACCCGGGGGAGATGGGTCGCCTGATCGGGGTCCCCACGGCGGAGGTGGTCCGGGATCGGGTGACGGCGGCCCGCACCTTCGCCCGCCGACATGCCTGCTGGCTGGTCTTGAAGGGACATCGGACAGTGATCGCGGCCCCCGACGGAATGGTGCACGTGAACCCGACCGGCAACCCCGGAATGGCGAAGGGGGGCTCGGGCGATCTCCTGACCGGATTTCTTGCCGGTTTCCTGGCGCAGGGGGTCGAGGCGGGCGCGGCGGTCCGTCTCGGCGTCTATCTACATGGTCTCACCGGGGATCTGGCGGCCGCCGATCTCGGCGAGACGCCCATTCTGGCGCGCGACCTGCTGGCGCGATTCCCGCGCGCTCTCGCCCGGTTGCGCCCGGCCGGCGACCTGACCGAGAGGAGCCGATGAAGCAGAACGAGCGGATGGAGCGCTCTCGCGGCGGGGCGACCGACGAATCGCCGCCGCCGGCCGGCCGGCTCGGCCCGGCGTCCGGCGCCTCGGCCAGGGCGGTCGCGGCCCGGGTGCTGATCCGCCCGGCGCGACCCGACGATCTCGAGGAGGCGACACGGCTGGAACGCCGCGTCTGGGGCGGCCTGGCCGCGACGCTGAACGAGCTGCAGCGGCGGCTGTTCGCCCTGCCCGAGGCGTTCCTGCTGGCCGAGCTCCAGCGGGCGGAAGGCGCGCCGCGCATCGTCGGGATGACCAACGGGCTCCTCTGGACGCGCGATTTCCCGCGATCCTACCTGGAGTACGAGCGGATGGTGCCCTCCTCGTCCCACAATCCGCGCGGCGACGTTCTCTACCTGGCCTCCATCGGCGTCGATGAGGCGCTTCGCGGCCGCGGCATCGGCCTCACGCTTCTCAAGGCCACCATCGAGGTCGGCCGGAAGCGGCACCTCAAGTACAGCCGCCTGATCGCCAATCAACGATCGCGCGCCCTGTGCGCCCGCGCCGGCTTCGAGGCGGTGCGTCCGTTGCCGCGCCTCTATCGCGAACACCGCAAGGTGATGCCGCAACCGCTGCTGATGGAGATCCCGCTGCTCTGAGCCCGCTCCGGGCCTCTCGATCGGACGGGACGGAACCGATGCCGCAATCGACCCAGGTCACCCATTCGGAAGCGGAAACCGCTCGAGCCGGCGAGAGGCTGGCCGCCAGCCTGCGCCCCGGAGATTCGGTGCTGCTGCGCGGCGATCTCGGCATGGGGAAAACGGTCTTCGCGCGTGGTCTGGCGCGGGGGCTCGGCGTTCCGGCCGATGAGGTCCGCTCCCCCACCTTCACTCTGGTCAACCCGTACCGGGGGCGGATCCCGGTCCACCATATCGACCTGTACAGAATCGAGAAGCCGGGCGACCTCGACGAGCTGGGGCTGGAGGAGATCCTGGAGGGCGACGGTGTCGCGATCGTCGAGTGGTCCGAACGCCTCGGGCCTTACCTGCCGGAACATCCGGTGACGGTCACGATCGAGGATCTCGGCGGCAGCAGCCGGCGGCTCGTCATCGACGACGACCGGACCTCCGATCACTCGATCCGGTAATTCGGCGCCTCCTTGGTGATCACCACGTCGTGGGCGTGGCTCTCCTTGAGGCCGGCCGCGGTGATGCGGATGAAGCGGCCCTCGCGCCGGAGGGTCTCGATCTCCGGCGCGCCGCAGTACCCCATGCCCGCGCGCAGGCCGCCCACGAGCTGCGGCACGAGCGACTGCAGGCTCCCCTTGTACGGCACCATCCCCTCGATACCCTCGGGGACGAGCTTGTCTTCGGCCTCGGGCTCCTGGAAGTAGCGGTCGGCGCTGCCGCGGCGCATCGCTCCGATGGAGCCCATGCCACGGTAGGCCTTGAAGGTCCGTCCCTGGTAGAGAATCGTCTCCCCCGGTGATTCTTCGGCGCCGGCGAACAGCGAGCCGATCATCACCGACGAGGCCCCTGCCGCCAGGGCCTTGGTGATGTCTCCCGAGTATTTGATCCCGCCGTCGGCGATCAGCGGCACGCCATGCTTGCGCGCCACGCGCGCGCACTCGGCGATGGCTGTGACCTGCGGGACACCGACACCCGTGACCACCCGCGTGGTGCAGATCGAGCCCGGCCCGATCCCGACCTTGAATGCGTCCACGCCGAGGGCGACCAGATCCTCGGCCGCCTGCGCCGTGGCGATATTCCCCGCGACGAGCTCGACCTCGGGGAAGGCCGCCCGGACCTTCCGCACCGTCTCCATCACGCCGGCGGAATGACCGTGCGCCGTGTCGATCACCAGAAGATCGACCCGGGCCTGGATGAGCGCCCTCGCCCGATCGATCGTCTCCGCTCCGACCCCGAGCGCCGCCCCGACCCGGAGCCGCCCGAGAGCGTCCTTGCAGGCGAGCGGGTATCGGATCATTTTCTGAATGTCCTTGACGGTGATCAGACCCTTGAGGTGATTTTCGCGATCGACCACCAGAAGCTTCTCGATCTTGTGCTTGTGAAGGATCGCCTTGGCCTCTTCGAGCGTCGTGCCGACCGGCACGGTGACCAGGTGGTCCTTGGTCATCACCTCGGAGACCTTGAGATCGGTGCGCGTCTCGAAGCGCAGGTCCCGGTTGGTCAGGATGCCGAGCAGCCTCCCGCTCCGATCCGTCACAGGCACACCGGAGATCTTGTACTTGCGCATCAGGTCGAGCGCCTCGGCGATCTTCTGCTCCGGGGCGACGGTGATCGGGTCGACGATCATGCCGCTTTCGGAGCGCTTGACGCGGTCCACTTCCTCCGCCTGGGCCTCGATGGAGAGATTCTTGTGAATGATCCCGATTCCGCCCTGCTGGGCCATGGCGATCGCCAGACGCGACTCGGTCACCGTGTCCATGGCGGCCGAAATCAGCGGGATGTTGAGGCGGATCTGCCGGGTGAGCTGAGTCGACACATCGACGCGGCTCGGCAGCACTTCGGACTTCGCCGGCAGCAGCAGCACATCGTCGAAGGTCAGCGCCTCAGGGATCGGTCCGTCGAGCATCGTCTCGGCCTCCTCCGCTCAGACCCGCACTCCGTGGGGCGTCGACTTCCCGGCCGCCGCACCCGTTCCTTCCTCGGACCCGTGGCACTTCTTGTACTTCTTCCCCGACCCGCAGGGACAGGGATCGTTGCGGCCCACCCGGCCGGCGGCCGCCTGCGCCGGACGCGGCGCCTCCTTGGCGGGCGCCGTGTAGACGAGGTCGCGCTGTCGCTTGCGCTCCATCTCCTCCTGCTGCTTCTGGACCACGGCATCGAGGCGCCATAGATTCATGATGATCTCGTCCTCGATCCGCTCCCCCATCATGCCGAACATCTCGAACGATTCCTTCTTGTATTCCGTCAAGGGATCGCGCTGCCCGTAGCCGCGCAGACCGATCCCTTCCTTGAGGTGATCCATGGCCAGCAGGTGATCCTTCCAGGCCGTGTCGATGACATAGAGCATCAGGAGCCGCTCGTGCTGGCGCATCGCGTCCGGCCCGAGCGCCTGCTCCTTCTGCTCATAGCTCTCCTGCACGCTTCCCCAGAGGCTCTCGCGCAGCTCGCCGTTGCTGATCGTCGCCCAGTCGACCCCGAGCCCCTGCACGTCGATCCCGAAAATCCTCAGGACCCCCGTGCGCAGCTCCTCCGTCTGCCACGATTCCGGATCGACGTCCGCTCCGCACGTGGACTCGACGAGGTGCGTCAGGATCTCCTCGGCCTTCTGGAGCAGGTACTCGCGCTGTCCCTTGCCTTCGAGGAGCTCGCGCCGCAGGGCGTAGATCTCCGTCCGCTGCTTGTTATTGACATCGTCATACTCGAGCAGGTGCTTGCGCATCTCGAAGTTCCGCGCTTCCACCTGCTTCTGGGCCCTCTCGATGGCGCGGGTCACCATCCCGTGCTCGATCGGCACCCCCTCCTCCATGCCCAGGCGCTGCATCAGGCCGGAGATCCGATCCGATCCGAAGATGCGCATCAGATCGTCCTCGAGCGACAGATAGAATCGCGAGGACCCGGGGTCGCCCTGCCGGCCGGCGCGACCGCGCAGCTGGTTGTCGATGCGGCGGGCTTCGTGCCGCTCGGTGCCGAGAATATGCAGCCCGCCCACGCCGACGACCTTATCGTGCTCCGCCGCGCACTCTTCGCGGAAGCGCTCCATCGCC
>WNFM01261284.1_pt1 | contig 15396 bp, 22 predicted proteins | sample 5400271 | NCBI WGS metagenome assembly WNFM01 (sample SAMN13153352, study PRJNA577476) | soil metagenome | isolation source: 60 cm saprolite on Douglas fir-dominated hillslope | place: USA:California | collected 2013-09-17
TCGCCGGTCTCCTTATTCTTTGTGCCTTGAGCACGTCGAAACATTGGGAGCGTATCGCATCCCGCGGAGACCGGCCTTCTCATCCCATCTGATAAACGCGGTGGTCTCAATAGGTCGACGCAACACTGGCTCGAGCCCACCTTGCATTGAAAACAAAAGCCAAAATCGCTCGCTAGGTTAAATCAGACCGGGACGCTCTTCTCCGAGAGGGCGTCCCTCTTCCGACCGACTATTTCTTGACATGAATGCGCAGCTAGCCGACCACAAGGAGCTGGGTGTAGCGACCGAGGATTTGATCCTGCCCTTAGTACTATTGCTCTGAAAAGCCCGAATGCTAGGATTCGGGTGTTGGTCCTCCCGGCCCAAAGGAGACGAGTTGGCGTCTTCGGCCCTCTTGAGCCGGAAGGAAGTTCGAATCGCTGTGAAATTGTTTGTAAATCTTTCTAGCGAAGATAATCCTTCCGCCGAACTTGCTCCCACCATCGACATTAGCTGCCATGGTGCCCGAATTGTGTCTAAACGGAGGTGGGAGGCCGACCAGCAGGTGTCGGTTCGCTCCATCCGTGGAAATTTCTACTCAGGTGGACGCGTCGTTCACTGTCAACCGTATAAGGACAATTCCTTCATGGTCGGGGTTCAAATGTATTATCCAACAAGCGATTGGACATCACACGACGTGAAGAGTCCGATTTGAGCTTCAAACGTCGGCGGGAGCAGCACTCGCGGCGGCATACTCCCCGGCAAGGTGCATTCATACCCATTTGAAAGTTACGTGACCGATGGGCGCTCTCCGAGGGGCGTACCTCCCCTACCCGATATCGCTGTACACGTACACTTCAAAAGCACAGACTCCAATCGACTCAGTGACTCGCCAACACTGGTCAGGCTCGCGGGGCATTATCATCCCGGTTTTAAGGGCCGAACAATTCTTTGTCCTGCTCGCTTGTCTTTCCAGGCCGTGAGGCTTGAGATGCCGGACAAACTGTATTGGGCCGCAAGATGCAGAAGTTGCAGTGGAATGGTCGGATACCGAGACGTGAGATACGCGCTTGACGCATGGGGACTGAACGTTCAAGAAAAGCTCCCCGAGGGAATAACAAATCGGCGCTGCGATCACTGCGGGGCGATGTGCGATTTCGACCTGCGCCTGCTTAAACCCACTCCGGTAAAATTCCTTATTCCGAGAATGCCGTAGAAACAGCCAGCCTCGCTGCTCCTACTTCTCGATTCGCATCACTCCCACCGCAACCTCCCGCCGTTCCCGCTCCGGGAGTTTCAATCGTGCCTTCTCCGCTGCTGCTTTCGTTTTGAACGGTTTCGATAGTGGCGTGAACTGGCCTTCGACGTATTTGAAGAGCAACCACTGCTCTATTATTTTGGGCATTCGAAACTTATAGCACATGCCTGTGGCATGACGGCGCTCGCTTTCTTTGGTCCCGTCCACGACGCCCTGCCATTCCCATCAGTGGACCCCCGCCCTGGCGCTTACCCATTTAGCTAATATGACTTGCGCGGTACTACCTCACTGCTGAGGACAAACACGCGAGAATTGGTGAGGAGAAAAACAATGGCTGGCCTTCTTTTACTCGGCGTTGCTTTGTTCCTTTACTTCCTGCCAACTTATTGCGGAAGAAATAAACGCAACGCTGGCGCGATCTTCGCGTTAAACCTATTACTCGGATGGACCCTGGTCGGCTGGGTCGTTGCGCTGGTGTGGGCGCTATCCCACGACGCGCCCACGGCAATTGTCGTTAGTCCACCCACATCTGTCCCGCCAGGCGTTGCCGTGCTTTGTGCACAGTGCGGAAAATACAGTGATCCGACTTCGAAATTCTGCCAGTCCTGCGGCAGCCAGGTTGCGGCACAGCTTCGGTGATACTGGAACCCGTTTTTGTTGTACTATGTGTTTCTGCCGGACCCACAGCTTTAGAGACCTGCGTATAACCACAACGCGAATCGAATCGACCGAATTCTGCTTAGTCGGTAAGCTCGCAGAATGCGGTACCAATCAATGATTGGTTTTGGTTTCATGTAATCCCCAACCCAGGGATTCGCTATATGGCGTTGTCCGTAACACCTGTAGGTCTCAATCATCGGAGGACCTCTTTCTGTAAGTAAAGGGCGCAAGGCTCCGGGATTCGGGATAAGGTAAAGCCCTGAATCTGCGGGCGGATTATTATGGAGGAGTACGGGTGGGTAGCCACAGCAATGCAATCGCGTCAGCAGCCACCTGTTCGATAATCATCGCGCTACAAGTAGCTTCCTCAACTTTTCTTTCTGCGTTTGCTGCCCCGGACGCGCCGTATCCTGCTTGACCCAATTCAACAGCTTCGGAACATCAACAATGTGTCTTGTCGGTTCTTGATGAATTTCAACTTCTACCTTTTTGATGGTTTCGTCTGTGTCAGATTCCCATCCTACATCTACCAATCGATTCAATCCGCGCAGCACGGCCTCATAAAGCGATTCTGCATATACAACGGCTTCATGCACCGTATCGTGGGAGTCCTTCAACCTGACAACGCATTTTGGCAATCTGAACTCGGGATGCTGGATTGGCAGAGGTAGGAGATTTGATTCTACTTCTTTTCCCACAATTCCCAAAACTGCTTGACCGTGGCTGGCCCGTGCCCGGCGTAATGGTTGTTCGCAAATGCGAAGACCTTCCGAATCTTTTTGTTGAAAATCAGTTCTCGCAAAACATCCACCCAATGTTTTAGATCGTCTTCCCGGTCAACAACTGTCTTATCCCATGTCTGCGTTATCTTCTCTATTCCGCGCCGGTTGCCTAGCCATCGCACATACGCGGAATCCGTCGTTATCAGGTTTAGCGGCTTCTTCAACTCCCACGGGCGTGGCACAAAGCTTGTGTCCGTTAGTGCCAGCGCCACGTTGTACTCCCGCAGAACGTTTAGGAATCGTTCGTCGATCCATCCCTTATTCCTAGTTTCCACCACAAACTTACCTACAAACTTCTTGGGCAACTTCTTCAGGAAGAAGCTCAGCCGTGCCAAGAAATCATCTGCGGCCTTGAACTCGAACTTATTGAACGGCGGAAATTGCAAGAGTAGCGGCCCGAGCTTTTCCTTCAACAACTCCATTCGTTCAAGAAACTCGCCGAAATCCGCATCGCAATCATTCAGCACTTTCTGGTGTGTGATGATTTGGGGCACCTTGAGTGCAAAAGTGAAATCCGCAGGAGTTCTCCGATACCAGCCATCTACCGTGGCCGCTGATGGCGTTGCATAAAACGTAGAGTCTATCTCCACGGTTCGAAATGTCTTTGCATAGTGGCCCAGATAGTCCGTGGACTTCATTCCTTTCGGATAGAAGCTGCCCTCCCAGCCAGAAGCCGTGAAGGATGACGTGCCGAGGAATATTTGCGGATTGGAATATGGGCGTTCAACCTGGATTTTGTTGGGGACGGTGTTTTGCGGCTCGTCCATGTCAAACAGGGATGGTTGGGCTGGCTCTGTCTTTGTGCGTTTTGCCACGTCGGGGAAGCAGTATACGCCTTCCCCTGCCTTAGTTGAAAAACGCACATGGACCCCTCACTAGGCAATTTAAGGTCTTTGCATCTTTCAATTTCGTGGGAACACCTGATTTAAACGCTCTTTGTTCTGTGGTTCGCTTTCAGGCAAAACAGTGGCTAACTCCGCGATCTACAAGGACCGCCGATCCAGACGGATCGTTAAGAAGTCACGGGCCAGACTCGTGGTCAATTCCAGAGGCCATCAAACAATGCTACCGTGCCTTATTCTCGATGTGTCTCAAGAAGGCTTCCGATTACGGGGTGACTTCAGATTGAGGCGCGGCCAGTTGGTCGAACTTATCGTTGAGGATGCTCCCCTGAGTTCAGTGCAGTGTGAAGTTATTTGGACTGGCAAAGCTGGGTCCGGGCACGAGGGAGAAGTGGGTTTGCAGACTGTGGTTCGCTGAAAAGTCCCACCCTTCGGTGTACTCAGCGCTTACCTGTTCGGTTCTGATCCAAAATCTTTAACGGACGGTACGCAGGTAAATCCCGCTGCCAGCGAGCAATAGATGCGGTGCGCACCGTGAACGAGCTTATAGCGATAGGGGTATCCAGCTTGGCCCTCGACGATTTCCACTGGCGGAATAGCGTTGTCAAACCGGAAACCGCGCAAAATTCTCACGACTCGTTCGCGGGCTGAACCATCTTCTTCGCTGTCGTTAAAAATCCCTACCCCTGAATTGCGGGTGACCGGACCTATATATTTGATAGGGATTTGGTGCACATTCTGAAACAGCCTGTGATTCACCCGGTAAGCCGTGAATGTGGGCACAAAACCTCGCATTCCCGCCTCGGTCCACCACTCGTCTGGCATTTCAATTTGCAATCCGTGGTGCGTGAATTTCATTGGGCAAAGTATGCCCGAAATTCCCTGAGAATGGTACGAGACGTTAATCCCGCAGTCCAGGGATGAGGACGTCGAGATTGTGCTATTGAATTGTGCGTGTACAGCGATTTCGGCTTGACCTGCCCCCCAGATCCGCAGGGTGGATCATACGACATTGGCCGCCTGTGAGAGGCCCGCTTCGTCTGGCGTAGCGCGAAGCGCGGAGCCAGACGAAGGAAGAAGTTGCCGCGCGAACGCGGCTGGCGTTTGGTAGCCCAGCGAGCTGTGCGGGCGCTCTTCGTTGTACTCCACTCGCCACGCGGCGATCTTCCGCCGCGCGTCCCACAAGTTTTCAAACCAATTCACGTTCAAGCACTCATCCCGCAACTTGCCGTTGAAACTTTCCACGTACCCGTTTTGCTGCGGCTTTCCCGGCTGAATGTGCACCAGCGCGATCTGCTTCTCGATGCACCACGCCAGAAAATGCCGGCTGGTGAATTCCGGTCCATTGTCGCAGCGGATCGCCAGCGGCTTCTCTCGCCCCGCCAGGATCGTCTCCAATTCCCGCGTCACTCGCCGGCTCGCAAAACTCGTGTCCACCGGCAGCGCCAGCGACTCCCGCGTGTATTCATCTTCCACCGTCAACACCCGGATCGCTCGCCCGTTGGCCAGCGCATCGTGTGCGAAATCCACCGCCCATTCCTGATTCGCCGCCGTCAGCGCCGGCTGCGGCGAACCCTCGCGCACCAGCCGCTTGCGCGCTTTTCGGCGCACTGCCAGTCCCGCTTCCCGGTACACGCGAAACACCCGCTTGTGATTCACGCTCATCCCGCCGCCTGTCAGCAGAATGTGCAACCGCCGGTAGCCCCACCGCGGCTTCTTCCGCGCCAACTCCACCAGCCGCTCGCGCAGCGCCGCATCGCTCCGCGTACTGCGGTAGCGATAGCTGGACACCGCCATCTGCATCAGCTCGCAAAGCCGCTGCTGGCTTGCCTGGTAGTGCTCCCCCAGCCAGCGCACTTCTTCCCGCAACTTCACGAGCCCCAGCCGTTTTTTGAGATCACCGCTTTCAGCATGTCCTTGTCCAGACTCAGATCCGCCACCAACTTCTTCAACCGGTGGTTTTCATCCTCCAGCTGCCGCAGCCGCTGCGCCTCGTTCACATCCAACCCGCCGAACTTCGCCTTCCAGGCGTAAATTGTGTGTTTCGAAACGCCCATCTCCCGGCCCATGTCCTCGGCCGTCCGCCCCGCTTCCAACTGCTTCAACGCCCCGATGATCTCCGCTTCGCTGTGCTTTCCTCTCGCCATGACACTCCTCCTCCTTCCGCAGAATCATATACACTTTCCTGCGGATTGAGGGGTGCAGGTCAGGCTAGCAGTGCAAGGCTTTGGCGATTCCAACTATCGGAATTGCGTTAGAAAATCCAAGCCAACAGCGAAATCCTTCGCAACGGGCTGGCAATAAACTACCCGCGCCCTGGCGCTCATTGCACCAGACATGGCCCTTATACCGACATGCGATCCGAGTTCCCAAGGCCGCTGCGTTGTCACTCGTGCGCCGCGAGAGCTGAGATTTTCTATTGAGGCCAAATCGGTCAGGCGTGGATCGTGGACCGGAAAGATAGACACCAGTAATCGCGTGGCGGTGCGCGGCTGTTTCCGACCTTCCAACATACAACCTCATTTGGCCGGGCAAGGGTTACAACTACTAGTTTAGGCACGGGCCAGCTATCGTCAATTAGGTGAAAACCTGAATGAAGTCCCCGCCCGCTTTTCCCATCGGGTGAAATCCTCTGGCAAGAAAATCTGAACTCAGTGTGCGATTTTGGACAGACACGATTTTCGCGAGGGAATAAACTACTTTCGATACTAGGGCTATTTCTACTGTCCCCACGGCCTGCGACACTCTTTGACCTAACCGTTTGCGATGTCGCAGGCCGTCCTTTGGTGGGGTTACCCCGCAATACAAAAACCTGCAACCGATAAGAACTGCCGGCTCAGACGGTCGACGCAACACTTGCTTGGAGCTTACTCGCTGGGGTTTGGAATCCTAAGGTTTTTCTGGGGCGTTGATTCAAGCGCAGCTCGACCGGGTCGAGCTGCGCTTGAGAGATGGCGGACAGGTCGGTTCCTCGCGGGAAGTATTGCCGCAGGGCGTATTGCAAGTGGAAGGCTACTTCCCGTTTACGGAATCCCACGTCAACTTCTCTTACAAATACGTCTATCGGTTTACGGATTGGAAGATTGTGGGTATCAACGTCCACGTCAAACCTGTTGACCACTAAGCAGTACTCCAGCTTTTGTTTTTGGCTGTCCACATGGTTCCGCCCGAGTCACGGGCTACTCGGAAGTTGCGGGCACTTCGTCGGATTAGTACCGACAAACGCGCTTGTGTTTACGAATATCGCCTCAACTACCGGGTAGTCGCAACCTGGAAGCTATCGTTCCGTATCACTTGGACCAATAGTCAGCTATTTGTTGAAGTGGACCGGATCTCCGTTGGGACCCGACGGTACACGAAGTGTGCACGAATCGAACGTTTTCAGTGCATTGGGGTTAGCTTTTGAGCGAATTCAGGTTCCCCGATTTGTTGGAAAGGTTAGTAGTTAAAGTTTCCAGTGGAATTGTTGGAGTAGAGTTTCGTGCTTTGCAAGTAGGGGGTCGCCGGTTCGATCCCGGCCACGTCCACCAATTTCTTCCTGATTGCAAAAAGCTAGGTACAACTTAGGTACAACTAAGAGAGGGGAAATAACGCTTCTTGTCCCGTAAGCGGCGCCAGATAAAGCGTTTATGGGATTCAGATGCCTGGTTCGGGACCAGGAGGTCGAAGGTTCAAATCCTTTCGCCCCGACCATTTTCTCCCTTGTTTTCATCGGGTTATTCATTAGGCTGCTGCTGTAGCTGGTCTCGGTTTCGAGCTTCCCGAATCGCTATTTGGGCTACGTGGGCTACAAATTGTAGCCTTCCTTGTTTGGTCCTGCCAGTAATTGACCCAAAACAGAGTTAAGTCTGTTGAATTCAATGGTGCCGGCGGGGCAATCGAACGCACGTCCTTAGCACCTCCTTGCAAGTCCCTTTGACCACCTAGATACCAACTAGGATGTCGGGCGTCGGAGCTCACTCCTCTCTTCCACACGATCAGAACAGTCGTGGCAATCTTTCTTGCCATAGTCAGGCGCGCCATTTCCGGCCGCATGCCCTTAGCCAACAACTCCGCATAAAACTACGCGAAGGGACCGGGCTTGGTCGCGGCGACGATCGGCGCTAGAGCGGGCATCACGGCTGCGGTTGACATCGTTCGTAGAAATTCTCTTCGCTGTTGTTCCATCGCTGCTTCCTCTTACCCGGCTTCATCGCTGCCAGGAGTACGTGTATTTGATCGCAAAACGTGTTTCCCGAACTTGCGGCGGATTGGCCGGAGCAATACTCGCGAACTGCGTTCCCACGTTATAGATAATGTAGAGGTCGCTGTCGGGACGATAGTTGTAGCGGAGCCTAAAATTGGCGCTAACCGCCTGGGCGTTTGAGGTATCCATCTGAACGAGGCCGGTGAATGTCAGAAAACGGTTGAAGGAGTAGTTTCCTTGAAGGCTTGCCAGAACGACGGAAAAATTGCCGTTGGGCAGCGGCAAGCGGAATCGGTCCCAAGTCTCCGAAGCGGAGACGGAGAATTTTGCGGTCGGACGGTAGTTGACGCGCACACGAAATTCATTCAGCGTTCCGCCATAGTAGCCGCCGAAGCGCTCGAAGAAGTTGTACGTGAACTTCCGGTCTTGCCCCGAACCATACGTGAGCTGGTGGCGCGTGAAGTGGTACAGACCGTTCGGAATAAAGACGCTCTTGTATATGTGGAAGGGCGCCGTAATTCGCTGCGTGAACACGTCGACGATGTCATCGTCGGTGTAGCCGCCGTTGTGAAACTCGGCGCGAAAGGTGCTCTGCCACTCCTGTGTGGAAACCTGGCCGAGCGTATCCGGCGCGTGAAGAAGGAAGCCCTCGAATTGCAATTCACGCACACCGGGGATGGTCGGCCGTACCTTGAAGGTCAGGTCTGCATATGTCTCGTTGGAATCAGGCCGTTCCACGAAACCGACCTCCGGGTTGAAGTTCGGCCCGGTTTTCCTGCGTCGCACGATTCCTTCGACCCAATTCGATCGATATGTGAGCGAAGCACCCAGGTCGCTGTTCCTGCGTCCCCGCCATGTGCGCGTCAACAAACCAGTCCCTGAAAAAGACAAGCCGCGTATCCAACCCGCCCGTCTGGTTGAAGCTGTCGAGAACGTCTCCTGATCGCTTGTCGATGCCCATCACACCAACATAGGAGCCCGCCCACAGGGCCTCCTTCAGGCGAACCACTGCGAAATTTGAATATGGATTAGGACCGCTCGAACGGGTGTCCACATCCATGACGCCGAGTTCGAGACGCCCGATCCGTCCCGTCAGCTTGCCGCCTCCGTTGATCGGAACCTGATTCCCGCTGATGGGGTCAATTCCGATCTGACGGCTGAAAAACAACTGGTCCTGGTCGCCCAACGAGAAATTGAAGACCCCGGCATTTTCGAGGAAGAACTGACGCTTCTCGGGAATGAAAACTTTGAATGGCGTGAGATTGAATGGCTCGAGATCCACTTCCGTGTCGGCAAAATCCGTGTTGCCCGTTAGATTCAAGACCAGGTTGGAACTCAACCCATATTTCACATCGACGCCGCCGGTGATCGGGAATTTCGGGTCCTGGCCAGTTTGTTTATCATAGCGCGCGAGGCCATACGGCTTCACAACGAACAGCCTTCCGCTGCCGATGTCCTTGATGCCTTTGAGGTCTCCCGCCTGCGATACCTTCGTTATCCCAAACGTGCGCCGGTACGCGCTCCAGAGATCCGCCTCATTCTTTCTGCGAATAAAGCGCTTAAAGTTCATGCCCCAGATGACTTCCATGGAGCGCGTGAAGTTCAGAGTCGTGAACGGAATTTCTATTGTTGCCGTCCACCCGTCCGCAGTGATGCGTGCCTCGGAGGACCATACCCCGTCCCATCCGCGGTCGAAGTCGCCTCCATTCGTGTCGCCTTGTTCCTCGACAATGAGACCGTCCACTTGCGTACCCAGGGGATTAACCTCGAATACGTAAGCTCCCCGGCGGTCGTGGTTGGAATCGATCAGAATTTCGAAGTGGTCGTCCAAATCCTGGCTTACGTCGCGACGCAGCTCGGTAGCAATGGTTCGTGACGGCTGCGAGTCGTAACAATGAATCCCAAAATAGACGGCGTGGCGTGTGTAGAGAATGCGAACTTCCGTTTTTTCAGTAGCAGGTTCGCCTTCGTTCGGTTCTTGCTGGCGAAAATCGGTGATGACTTTGGCCGATTGCCAGAGCGGGTCATCCAGGGTTCCGTCAAGTTTCGGGGCTTGATCGACACGAACTGCTTCCGCACTCAGTCCAGTTGTTTGGTTCTTTGCGTTGTGGGCGGATGTTTCTCCAGCGTTCCCTATGGCGGGGTAAACAAAAATTAGAAACACACTGAGAGGGCACCACCCCAGCCGAGGCGAGTTGTGGGAATACTTCTTCATGTGACCTGGAAGCGCGGGCCGTCAATCCCGCGTTTCGTAAATCCACAATTCGGCGCCTCTGTTCGACCGCCCGGGAACTGCGAGATAGAGGCTGTTGTGTTTTCCCACTTGGCCGGTATACACGCTGGTGCGCGCGCCAATCGCGCTGGGAATTTTGGCAATCCGCTCATAGCGGTCCGCGTCGATTTGCTGGTAGACGAAGATAAAACCTTCGCCGCTGGGGACGTAAATGCGTTTCCGCGTGGCGTCGTACCACATGTCATCGGTATCCGACGCGCCTGGCAGGCTGGCGATCACTTTGCCCGACTCCGTATCTAATACCAACAGGCGCGCCGGCCTCCGAGCGCCAACAAACAAACGGTGACGCTCTTCGTCAAGCGCCATGGGGAAGTTTGTTCCCGCCTCTTCGAGTTTCCATTTCTCGATTTCGAGGTTTACAAAAATCCTGGGCCCCTTTTCCTCCAGTTGAAACGATTCGGGATGGGCGCCAAGTTCAAAATCACTCTCGATCCGTTTGTTCGTTGCCGCGTCGAACATTCCAATGGCGCCGTCGCCATAGCCCACATATACCCGCTTCGTTGGCAGATCATAACGAAGCTGATCCGCATCGTCCGGGAACTTCACGGTGTCGACCAGTTTGTAGGTGGTGGCATCGAAAATCTTGCACGAGCCGTCGCCCTCGTTCGAAACGACTATTCGGTTCAATTCCGGAATGTAAATTGCCATTTGAGGTTTGATGAATCCCGCGTGGATGCTTTGGATCCTCTTACCCCTGGCTACGTCCAGAACCTCAACGCTGTCATTTCCGTAGACGGCGGCGAGTACCCGATTGCTTTTCGGGTCCACCCCCATGTGGTCGAATCTTCCCTCGACGTCCGGCATAGGAATAATCCTTACCAGAACGAGAGGAGCAAACTCAGCATTCGATGGAGCCTCTTGTCCCGCAGCTTGGCCCGCGAGCATCAAGAGAAAGACCAACCAAATCGTAGTAAGCGTTTTCATGTCCCGTCGCCGTGGCTCCCGTCAGATTCTCGGTTTTTAGTTTCTACTCCGGCACTGCATAGTTCCATATCTGCGCGGGTTCCACACCGGACGCTGGCACCCCGACGTACAGGCTGGTTCCATAAAAAATGCCCGTGCGGACGCCCACCGCAGAAGGGATATTCGCGGACAAAGTATAGTGGTCCGCGTCACTCTGTTGGATCACGCTGATAAAACCTTCGCCGCCGAGCGCGTAGATGCGCTTGCGCTCCGCATCGTAATAGACATCGTCACAGGATCCTCCGACCGGGACTCTCGCAACTTCCTTGCCTGTTTCGGTATCAAGCACCATGACGAACGGTGGCCTCCGCGTGACAACAAAGAGCCGGTGATTGTCTTCATCCAGGGCCATAGGATAGTTTGCTTTGACTCCGTTGAGACCCCATTTCGTCAACTCGCCGGTCTTCCGGTCGATAACATTGACCACGCTGCCATCTTCGGGGACGTTAACGAAAATCCGAGACCCCTTCTTCTCTAACTGGAACGACTCGGAGTGACCTCCACTGCCTTTAAGGTCCTTTCCGACGTGTGTTTCCGTCAGTGCATCGATCATGGCGACGCCGCCCACAATGCCGACAAAAACACGCTTGGAATCTTCATCCCATCGAAGGTTGTCGGTGTCGGATTCCGCGCCCAACTCGATCGTCTTGCGAAGAGCGTACGTCTTGCCATCATAAACTTTGATCACACCACTTCCCGCGTTGGCCACAAATATCTTATCCAGTCCGGGGACGTAGAGGACGCCCTGAGGTTCATCCAGCCCCTTGACGCTCTGAACGACTCTGGCCTGAAAGGTGTTCACAATCTCCATCGAGTTGTTGCCTAGGGCGGCAAAAATCAGTAGCCGGCGCTTGGGGAATGCAGTGAAATGATCGATGCGACCGGCGACGCCCGGCACCGGTATTTTTTGAATAAGCTGCAACGGCGCAAGTTCGCGGGATGGTGCCTGAGGCGCCGCGGCTGCACTCTTCGTGTTTCGCATCATCAGCAAACCGAAAGCACCCAAAGCCACCACACCAACGGCTATGAACTTCTTCATGTCTCCTCCTGAGAGAGATTCTTTTACAGCTTCGCGCTTGTAAAAAATCCACATGGTTCCAAGAATTTTATGGCACTGGCTCGAAGACAAGAATACTGGCTTCTTCGTTTTCATGAGCCGGCGCGGCAACGTAGTAGCGGTTCAGCTCAGGGGACCAAAACGAGGTGCCGGCACCCGATTTCGTAGGCAGTTTCCCAATGGTTTCATAATGATCGGCATCTTTCTGCTGGTAGGCAAAAACATAGCCGACATCGTAGTCGCGGCCCCCGGAAATATAGATTCGCTTCAGTCGGGGATCGAAATAGACTCCATCCATACCCTCCACAGTGGGAAGATTTGCGACCTCTTTGCCGGTCCCGGAATCCATGGCAATCATTTCGGGGGGCGTTCGTGTTCCGATAAACAACCGGTTGGTTCTTTCGTCGAGCGCTCCGTCTCCGTTCCGCTTGCTGCTGACAGGCCAAGTGGAGATTACTTCGCGTTTCTTCGTATTCACCACTTGAATTTTGCTTGCACCGGACATGAAGACGAACAAGGTTTCGCCGGCCTTGTTCAGCAGAATCTCCGAAGGGTGGGCCTCGACTTTGACGTCGCCAACATGCTTATCCGTTTTGGCGTCAATGATCCCAACTTCACCATAATCCTTACCAGCATCTTTACCACCGTATCCGACGTACAGGACTTGAGTGTCGGGATCATACGCGACACGGTTTGGTCCCAGATCCAGCTTGATCGAATCAAGCAGGTCCAGAGTGTCGCCGCGGAACACGCGGACCATCCCGTCATCTCCACTTGCAACGAATAGTTTGTTGAGAGCTGGAACGTACGCAATACCCTGTGGTTTCTTAAATCCAGAAATGCTTTTCAGCCACTTGCCAGCCTGAAGATCCACCACTTCGACTGAGCCATTCTCCAGTCCGGCCACAAAGAGCCGCTTCCCTTTCACGTCCACATCCATATGGTCAATGCGGCCCTTGACGCTTGGCATGGAAACGGTTTGGACGAGTCGGAGGGGAACATGCTCTTGCGCACCGGTTTGGGTACTCAATGACGCAAGGACAGTCAGACTGAGTACAGAAAATATCTTCATCGAATTTCTCCTCCTTGACTTCGGCACCTTCGTCTCAGGAGCCAAAGGTTTCCAAGCGGCCCCTAGAGACACGGGAATGGGTATGGATGCGTCCCGCAGGTGTAAAACCAGTTCAGTACTCTAGTACATCGGCTGGTCCCGCAAAGCTACTTAAGATTTGCTGAACAAATCGTAAGGATCGTGGTGGAACGAGAGCAAATCTGACAACGAGAACATGTAGGACGCTCCTAGACTTCCGTATCCCGCCTCTGTTCCTCGGGCGGCTGAATTGCCACGAACGCTTTGTAGAGCAAAAGATCGTAGACGATTTTCAAGGTTCCCGCGATGAAGAATGGGGCGCTGATCAGTGACGGCTTCGCAAAGAGAAATCCCACAAACAACGGGCTGATCGCCGCACCTGTGGTACGTGCGACGCCCGTGAAACCGCCCGCGGCGGACCGTTCCTCTGCGGGGACCACCGCCATGATATAGGATTGCCTCGCCGGGACATCCATCTGGCTGATGCTGAAACGAAGAAGAAGCACCAGCACCGCCAGCGGGAGACTAGGCATCAGCGGCACAACTATCAGCAGGACATTCGAAGGCAGGTGCGTGAAGACCATCGTGCGGACGAGACCAATGCGCGCCGCAAGTCGGGAAGCCACTAACGCGGAAATCCCGGCAAAGACATTCGCCCAGAAGAAAATGGCTCCGAGCATCGCGGGTTCGACGCCAAAGCGGAGATAGAACCAATACGCGGCGAAGCTTTGCACCACGAATCCACCCGCAAACGAATCGAGGGCGAAGAGACCCGAAAGTTTCAGCACAATACTACGGGACCGAGTGATTCCAAGGATATTTCCTGGAGAAGAGACCGCGCCGTCTGGAACTCCGCCCACCTCCACCAGAGCGGACAAGCGCATGAATACAAGTGCCAGCAAGATCCCCAAAGCGGCGTATACCAGGACCACCGCGCGATAGCTCGCTACGGGCGTCATCGAAGTGTGTTGCAGCGCCTGCGTGATGAAACCGGCGAACAACGCCCCAAGCGCTGTCGCCATTGAACCGGCCATGGTGTACCACGCGAAGACCTCTGTCCTTGCGGTTGCGGGAACAATGTGAGACAGCGCTGCCTGCTCAATCGAAAGGAAAGGCCCGACTTCATTGCCACTGGGACTGATCACCCCGATAGTGCCCGCAACTATCAAGAAAAATAGATTGTGCGTGAACGCAAACGCTAGACCGGCCGCAGCCATGAGAATTGCGCCGATGATCAGCATGCGCCGGCGCCCGATCCGGTCAGCCCTAGTCGTCAGGAAAAGTGAGACCACCACATCGCCAGCGAGCGTGAGTGTGAGCACCAGGCCGCTCTGCACTTCCGTTAGCCCTAACCCAATCAGATAGAAAACCAAAATGACGGAGAGCGAACCGTAGGCGAACAACCGCGTAAAGCGAGTGACAAACAAAAGCCACCCGTCACGGGTCAGGGCCTTGAGGGCCATCGGCATCATCTGCGTCGTCGACATTCGTTGAGGGCTCGATGCGAATGCTAAGGATTGGTCATTGCTTCATAGACCACCATCCGCGCGACAGACTTACCGTCTTCTTCCTGCTCTGGCGTGTAGACACGATGGGTTTTGAGGTCGACGGCGAGCGTGTGCACGGCATGCTGCACGCGGAAGTCCTCGAGTTTGCGATAGTGGTCCGGGTCATCCTGGTGGAAAACAGCGATGGCCCCGCTATAGCACGCGACATAAATCCGGCCCAAACCTGGATCAAATTTGATGACATCCGGCCCGCCGGGCATCTTGAGAAACGCGATTGGCGCGTGCTTGTCCAGGTCGAAAACCGTCATCAATTCATTTCCTTCACAGGAAAGAAATGCGCGGTGATGTTCTGGGTCGAGCGCCATTCCATGATTTCCATCGCATCGGCCCACGGGATAACGCGCGACGACTTTATCCGTCGCGGGATCGATAACCGCGAAAATGTTCTTGTCCTGCAAGTTTACGTATACTTTGCGCGCGACCGGATCGTACTGCGGCATTCCCGTTTCGCTGTCGAAGTGTAGCGTCTGGATGATTTCGTCCTTTTGAACGTCTACGACGGCTTCGGCTTTCCCGCGTTCGTCCGAAACATAGAGTTTATGAAAGGGCGCGGCATACGTGCTTCCGTCTGGCTTCGATTCCGTCTTTAATTTCTTCACTACCTTCATCTGCTTCAGGTCTACGACTCCAATCGTGTTGTCGTGTGCGTTCGAGGTATAAAATTTCTTCAATTCCGGGACGTACTCGTCTCCTTCCGCTCCGGGGGTATCCGTAATGG
>WNFM01291306.1_pt2 | contig 15396 bp, 18 predicted proteins | sample 5400271 | NCBI WGS metagenome assembly WNFM01 (sample SAMN13153352, study PRJNA577476) | soil metagenome | isolation source: 60 cm saprolite on Douglas fir-dominated hillslope | place: USA:California | collected 2013-09-17
TCAAATTGGTCGGCGAGGCGATCAGAATTCGGAGTTGATAAGCAAGACCGGGCATCAACCCGCGCGCAGCGGCAGCCGACAATTCATTCAAATGAACGGGAATTACGCCCCAGGCACCCTGCACTCCCGCTTGCATCAAAAATGCTCCCAGGACAACCAAAGGCAGACCTTTTCCGTAAGCCCACAGCGGAATCACGCACAATGCGAGTAGCAGCGCAGCGACCATTCCTTTTCTGCGACCGGCTATCTGCGAGAGCTGTCCGAAGATCACGGCGCCGACGACCGCACCGAGGTTAGCCACGATGACGATATTCGCACGGACGCCGTCGGAAATCTTGTGCACTTCCTTCAAGAAGTCCGGGTACAAATCTTGTGTTCCGTGCGACAGAAACATCATGAACGTCATCAACACTACGAGATACGAAAACAGCTTCCAATCGCGCCCGACCGTTCTCAAAACTTGCCCCGTTGTTTCTGCGCGATTTTCCTTCCATGCCGTCGATTCCGGCACCTTGGTGCGAATGTAAAGCGCCAATAGTGCGGGAAGCGCGCCGACCCAAAACACGGGACGCCAGCCCCAGTGCGGCAAAATCGTCTTTGCGGCCAACGCTGCCAGAAGATTTCCAATCGGATATCCGCTCTGTAACAGCCCGCTCAAAATCCCACGCAGCCGCTTCGGCGCCGCCTCCATCGCCAGCGACGCGCCGACGCCCCACTCGCCGCCCATGCCAATTCCAAACAGCGCGCGCAAAATCAGAAACGTGGTGAAATTCGGCGCGAACCCGCAAAGCAGCTCGATCACGGAAAAATAGACGACATTTGCCATTAGCGGTACGCGACGCCCGTAACGATCGGCCAGCAAGCCAAAGAGCAGTGCTCCGAACGGGCGCATCGCCAGCGTGGCCCACGTCGTCAGCACGATGTCTTTTTTGGTTACGCCGAACTGATGGGCCAGCGTATCGAAGAGAAATATGACGACGAAAAAATCAAACGCATCCAGCGTCCAACCAAGAAAGCCTGCGAGTACCGCGTGGTGGCTGGCCGTCCCCGCCGTTTTAGCAGAAGAAAAATTTGCCATGGGAAGCGCGCAGGATTATGCCACGATTTCCGTTTCGCTTGACGCTTTCTCTTCGCGTCCTGCAAACTGCGCCATGCCCAAACGCCGCTCCAAATCTCCACTTGTTTCCGTCTCAGACTTCGAAGCTGCCGCGGAAACCAAAATGTCGTCCATTGCGCGCGAATATCTACAAAGCGGCGCCGCCGACGAAATTACGCTGCGTCGCAATCGCTCCATCTATGATTCGTTGCTGCTCAAACCGCGCGTGCTCCGTGGAACCGAACATCTCGACACATCGATCACGCTCTTCGGCGCCAAATTGCCGCACCCGCTTTTGCTTTCTCCGACTGCCTATCAAAAACTTTTTCACAAAGACGGCGAAATTGCCGCAGCAGCAGGGGCCGCGCAAACGCAGACTATTTACACAGCAAGCTCTTTCTCGACTGTCTCGATTGAAAAAATTGCCGCCAGTTCTTCTCACCCGGTCTGGTTTCAGCTTTATACACCGCCTGACCGCGCCATTTCGAGCGACTTGATTCAGCGCGCGGAGAAGTCCGGCTGCAAGGCAATTGTCCTCACCGTAGACACGCCGGTGCTTGGCACTCGAAACCGCGAGATGCGCAGCAATTTTCGCTTGCCCCGCGGCATGATCCGCGAAAATTTACGCAAGTACGGGACTGGCCTTACTCGCGACGCGCACTTTACGCCGACAGGTGTCGCCACAACAGCCCTTGACGCTTCTCTCACCTGGGACCATGTGGACTGGGTTCGCTCGCGCACAAAGTTGCCGCTGCTCCTCAAAGGCATCCTGGCGGCGGAAGACGCGACACTTGCGATGGCACACGGCGCCGACGGCATCGTCGTTTCCAACCACGGGGCACGCAACCTCGACACAACGTTGTCTACGCTTGAAGCACTCCCCGGAGTGGTCGACGCGGTCGTAGGAAAGGTCCCCGTGCTAGTTGACGGCGGCATCCGTCGTGGCACGGACATTTTCAAGGCACTCGCGCTGGGCGCAACGGCGGCGGCAATCGGGCGCCCGTACGTCTACGGCTTGACAGTCGCGGGGTCTGCCGGAGTCGCTCGCGTAGTGGAGATTCTTCTCTCGGAACTCCGGGCCGCTATGGCCCTTTTCGGACGGCCGACAATCGCTGCCATAGACAAGTCGGTCCTCTGGAACCATCTGTCCGGCTGAAAAAAGTGCGCAAAAAAAAGCCCGGGCCGCTGGGGGCAGCGGCCCGGTGGGGGTACAACCTGAGGGGGGCTAAGGGAAACTCGTTTAATTCACCGTCTGCGTCGTCAACTCGCAGAGATCCAACTCTTTGTGGCCGTAACCGCTTTCCCGGGAAATTCTGCAGAGTTCTTTTTCCGTCATTCCCAAAAGCGTTGCGGCCTTCGACTGGTTCACATACTTTGGTTCAAAAGTGTTCATGGCGAATCCTCAGGCAGGAATCAGGGCCATCGCGTCTTCTTCCACCGCCAAGATCATCGCTTTATAAATGTCGACGTCCCAGCCGTCTCCGATTCGCATACGGACCGTCTCGCCGCCGTCCTTCATAACTCGCCCACGTAGCGGCACTTTGATGTCGCCCAGAGCCACTTGCAGCACCACTGCCTGGCCGATCCAAGGCTGGTATGCGATGTCCATTTACTCTCCCTAAGAGGTGTACTGCCGACGGGAAGAGGATCGCGTGCGACGCTACTTTCCGACAATGGTACACAGAGGGTACCGGACTAGGAGAAAGGTACTGTTTCGCGTTTGGGCATGTTTTTCAGCCCCGTTTCGCTTGCAGTACTTCTGTACCTCTATTTCAGGACGCTCCTCCCATTGGCCCAAACATTGGCCTGCCGCATCCTCGCTATCGTGAATTCAGAGTCCCCAATCCGCGGCAACAGTCCGGCGTGTTCTGCCGGAGAGTCTCGTCCGGGCATCGGCGTCGCGCTCGGCGGCGGTTTTTCGCGCGGCTTCGCGCACCTTGGCGTCTTGCAAGTCCTTGAACAGAATCACATTCCGATTTCGCATATCGCGGGCACAAGCGTGGGCAGCATCCTGGGCGCGGCGTACGCGAGCGGCGCTCCTCTCGCTAAAATCCTGGCGACTTGCCGCGATATCAAGTTTCGCGATATCGCGCGCTGGCGGGTTTCGCGCCTCGGCCTCGCCAGCAATCATCGCTTGTCCGATTTAATGGACCGCGTCTTCGCGGCACGCACCTTTGAGCAATTGCGCATTCCCATGGCCGTCGTGGCCACCGATCTGGCGACATTCGATCCCGTCGTTTTTACGCAAGGCCCGCTGGTCGATGCGATTCGCGCCAGCTGCGCTTTCCCCGGCCTCTTTGAACCTGTCGAGATCGGCACTCGCTGCCTGGCTGATGGAGGCCTCGTTGCCCAGGTGCCCACGGTCGCCGCGCGCCAGATTGGCGCAGACCGTGTCCTCGGAGTTTCGGTTGGAATTCAGGACGGCCGTCGCGGCGCTCCCAAGAACATCTTTCAGGTTGTAGCCCGAGCGGTGTGCGCAGCACAGAAGCATCAGCTTGAATCCTGGGAACGCCACGCTGACTTGGTTTTGCGGCCGGATGTGCAGCATCTTGCGTGGGACGATTTCGAACGCGCCAGCGATGCCATTGAAGCAGGCGCTCTGGCCGCGACCAGGGCGCTCCCGCGCATTAAAAAGTTACTCGATCGCACGCCCGAACCCGAGGATTTGCTCCTCGCCGAGGCGCGCTCCCATCTTTGGCTTTCCGAGGCACACCGATGATCGGGCGCGCCTGGTGGTTCGCCGCTGTGAACGCCCTCGTACTTCTCTGGCACGAATGCGGCGAGGATTTGGCAGTTTTTTGTTACCGTATTACCAGGAGCGGCGCGATGTGGGTTCGCTCCCGGGCGGAGAACATAGCCGCCTCGTTTTGATTGTGCTGGATGCGGCTAACTCTCTTTGGATTCCATCCTTCATTTCTTACGTTCTCTGTACACTTCTGAAGGCCTGAAACAACTCATTCAATGGGTTGGACCGACGACATTCTGTGCCATCGTTTCGGGCATCCTCTTTGTCGAAACTGGTCTCTTTGTAGGTTTCTTTCTTCCAGGCGATTCCCTGCTCGTCACGGCAGGCATATTTGCTGGCCAGCAGGTAGTTCCGCTCCACTGGCTACTCGTACCAGGAATGCTTTGCGCCATCATTGGCGATCAGCTGGGCTACTGGATTGGGCGCAGCGCCGGCCCCGCCCTATACAAGCGGGAAGACTCGTTTCTCTTCCGCCGCAGCCACCTGCAGCGCGCACATGATTTTTATGCGAAGTATGGCGGCAGGGCTGTGATCCTTGCCCGCTTTGTTCCGATTGTCCGCACCTTTTGTCCGCCCGTGGCCGGCGCTGCAAAAATGCCCTATTCGAGATATCTGCTTTTCGACATCTGCGGCGGCATTTTTTGGGTGAGCAGCATGGTCCTGGGCGGCTATCTGTTGGGTTCGCGGGTTCCGAACATCGGCAAGTATCTCCATCTCGTCATCGGCACGATTATCCTGCTTTCGATTCTTCCGCCCGTAATCGGGCTAATTCGCGCTCGCGGCTCTGAGGGCCACTGACAGATGGCCGGGGCGCATCCGCAGGTCCAGACCATCATTTTCGACATAGGGCGCGTCCTTGTCCGCGTAGACGTTTCTCGCGCGATGCAAGGCCTCGCACAGGGTATTTCCCTTTCACCGCAGGAAATCTGGACGGCCATTGAAAAAGATCCACGTTTTCAGGATTGGCAGGAAGGCCGAATTTCGCCCCGCGACTGGCACTTGCATCTTGCGAAGCGGCTCGGCGGCTCGCTATCTTTCGAACAGTTTACCGAAGCCTGGAACCGCGCGCTCGATCCTCAGCCAATTCAAGACAATTCCTTGTTCGAATCTCTCCGCAAAAATTTTCGCCTCGGACTCTTGTCCAACACGGATCCGATTCACGTCGCCCATCTCGAAGCGACCTTCGATTTTTTCCGATTCTTTCCGAAATCGACCCGCACCTACTCCTGCGCAGTTGGCGCCAGCAAACCCTCGCCGCTCATTTTCCGCGACGCCCTGAAGTCGCTCCGCGCCAAGGCGGAGTCTTCGGTTTTCGTCGACGACGTCGAAGCCTACGTGAACGCCGCCCGCAGCCTCGGCCTGCTTGGCATCCACTACCAAAACCCTGCGCAGCTCCGCGCGGAACTCAAGGGGATCGGAGCGAACCTTCCTGCATAGCCCGGCGCTTGGCCCAAAAGTGCTCCTCCCAAAATTTCAGGGTAACTTTAATTTCCGCGTAAAGATTGCCCGGACTAGTACTTTGCCAACTCTCGTAACTCTTCGCTCTCTCTTCGGCTACCCGCTTATTTTTCATGGAGTTACCACAACGCCTCAGGCACTGCCCCTAAGTACAGGTTTGGCTCTCGGCGTGCACTTCTCGAAACTGCGAACACGCTCCGCAGTGGCGTTTGTAGTGGGGTGACAGCCGCAGAGCGGCTTACCCAGAAGAGGAGAAAGACCTAGTCATGGCCGACGAATATACAGAAACGAAGAGTGCGCCTTCCTGGCAGCTTCCCGCCATTGTTGTGTTGGGCCTGGTTGCTATCGGAGGTTTGGCATTTGGTTGGAACGCATCGACCAAGCTTGATGCGACGAAACAAGACGTTGCAACACAGTTGAAGACCACGCAGTCCTCGATTGAGCAAGACATGTCCTCGCTGAAGGACCGTCTGATGCAGACCGAGAAGACGAACACGGACCTTCAGGGCGACCTGAAAGTTGTTACCGGCAAGCTCAAGATTACCCAGGGCCAGCTCAAGAAGGCGCGCGATGAAGCTGCCAAGGCGAACGAGGAAACCACGGGTAAGATTTCGGCTCTCGACACTTCGGTCCACACCGAGCTGGCGACCAAGGCCGCTACTGAGGACGTGAAGAACGTTGACTCCAAAGTCGGCGTCGTTCGCACGGACCTCGATTCCACCCGCGAAGATCTCAAGATGGCCCGCAGCGAGATGGGCACACTCATCGCGCGCAACCACGATGAAATTGACCAGCTTCGCCGCCTCGGCGAACGCGATTACATCGAGTTCACCATCGCCGGCAAGAACAAGCCGGAGAAGGTTGGCAATGTCACCGTCGAACTCAAGGCCGTCAACGAAAAGAAGGGGCAGTACAGCGTCAATCTGACCTCCGAAGATCGCCTCCTCCAGAAGAAGAACCGCGCCATGAACGAACCGATCTTCTTCTACCTGCATGGCACCAAGATCCCTCAGGAACTTGTCATCAATAAAGTTGGCAAGGACACCGTCAGCGGCTACGTCAGCATTCCCAAGGCGAATTCGGCTCCGGCCGCTTCCGCTTCCACTTCTGGCAACTGAGCAACCTAAACCGAATGCCGGTCGTTACCGGCGATACAAGGGGGCGGCCACGGTCGCCCTCTTTTTTTGTCTTCAGGCATAAGGTGTGCCGCTCTCGTTTCCCGTACAATGAACGGGGTGCCTCGGGAGGCTGCCGCCATTGTTCAGGTCCAAGATCGTCGTCTACTGTTCGGTTGACCCTTTCTTATCCTCCCGCGGCAAGTTCCTGCATCGCAAGTTCCTGCATCAATTCGAGACCTTCCAATCTGAACTGGATGAACGCGAAACGCCGTGTGTCTGGCTCAGCAGCCGCTCGCGCCTTCAGCTTGACGATCCGCGACGCCGGGTAAGCCATACCGAGCCTTTCGTCGCCGAAAACGGCTGCGCGGTTTACATGCCGGAAGACTACTTCCACCTCAAATCCACGCAAACAGTTCGCCTGGGACGTTTTACCTGCATCCCGATCGCGCAGCAGCTGCCCGCAGCCGAGGAGGCTCTGGAATCCCTCAGCGAGGAGTCTGGTGTGCCCGTGGTGCCTCTGCGTTCGCTCAGCCCGCGGGAACTCTCCCAGAACCTTGGCCTGCCGACCCACGAAGCTGAACTCGTTCGCCAGCGCGATTTTGACGAATTGTTCTTTTTCGCAGGTGCAAGCGATGCGGATATCGCGCGTTTCCGATCCTTGGCCGCAACCAAGAACTTCTCTCTCCGAGAACAGGGCGTGCTCTGGTCACTCGCCGTGGGTGCCGATTTCCGCCGCGGCATCCGCGAACTAGGCGATCTATTCGATCGTTCGCTGCATGGCCACGCCAATCGATTCGCCATCGCGCAGCCCGCCGACGCCGCTTCGATTTTCCCCGCGTGCGATCGCGGCATTCGCCTCACTGCATCGACCAAAGAACCCGCTGAGTCGCCCGCTGAGCCCCGCTTCGTCGAAACCGCAATCACCTCACCGAATCTTTGGGAAACTGTTCTCTCCGCCGTCGATTCGCGCCCCTGAGTCGCGCAGGAAACATTCTGTCTCTTAGCTCCACACTCTTTCACATTCCAACTCCTCGGTTTGCAGCACGCGCTCCGTTCAATTGCCTCTTTTCCCACTAATCTGCACATTATGCGGGGGTTTTGCTCAGTGCTTGTCGGTGGCACTTGAATTGCACTTTTTTGGCACGTCGAAGCCTGTCGTGGCGCTATGAACCCGTGGGGTACCTCTCAAAAACCCTTCGAGTACTAGGAGATTTATACATGTCCTGGCTCATTCGCACCCTTCGTTTGCCGGCGCGAGAAACTCACACAAACCTCGCCCTCGCTATTTGTGTATTCCTCATGAGCCTGATGTCGCTCGGCCTGATTTGGCAAGCCCAAATCATCGCGGATCAACGCGACGCCATTAGATGGCTCGAATCGCTAAAATTCGGCAGCTGATTCTCCCGCCTGCTCGGAAGCTTTCTCTCCATTCGATCTTTCACGCGCGAAATTTTCGCTCGACCCACGCATCGCTCTCGACAATTTCTTCCCCATGTGTATTCTGTCTTCACAGGGGAATTCATCAACTAAGGAAATGAAAATGAAGAAATGGCTTGCTCTCGCGATTCTGGCTTCGACACCCGCAATGACTTTGGCTCAGTCACCGGGGTCGGCGCCATCTACGAACTCCACCGATTCGACCGTTGCGCCGCAAAGCTCGTCACCCAGCACGACAACTACTCGTTCGCGGCATCATCGTCGGCATAGCCGCACCGGCCAACGCCGCCATCACCGCCGGACCAAAGCTACGCCGCAATAAAGTCTGAAAACAGATTGGGGAGCCTGGCGGCTCCCCAATCTGTTTATTTGGCTGTATCGGTCCCGAAGCACCGCGAACTTCGCGTGCCGTTTCGGGTCGACGCGCACCGCATGCGCGGTGTGATCAGCGTTTGTTTGGCTCTAAGCCCGGTGGAATCATTCCTTTTTCTCCGGAGCTAGTTGAGCTCACACTCTCTAGCTACGCCGCTGTACTGTCGATTGCAAGCGAAGAAACGGAGAAATCTCAAGATTTCTTGTACCGATTTTGACCCTGTGGAAATCGCCCCTTAGCGGCGTTGGGCGTTACTTGATGAACAGCGATTCTCGCAACTGGTCGCGCCCGACGAATGACTTGCTCGTCCTGAACCGGCTGAATAGTTCCTGGATTTCGCGATTCTGGTACACGCGCTGCGCGGGACAGATGGGTGCCGCAGATATAACCTGCAGCGTATGAGAATCCGCCACCCTGTACCTTTGGAAAATCTCCGGTTTCTTGCTGTGAAACATCGCGAACACGATTCCACCTGGCCGGAGGTACTCGGTTAGGCAAGCCACCGTCTGCTTGGCCACCGCTGGCTCCAGATAGTCCAGTATGTCCCAGAGCAGCACAGCGTCGAAAGCGCCTTCCTTGTACCGAAGATTCTCCTCGATAAACCGTGTCGCTCGGCCCGCCGGGGTTACATCCACGGAATCGGACCCTTCCACGGCATTCCTCAGCCGTGCTTCTTCCTCGATCATGAACTCTTTCCACGAACGCAGAAGGTCGTCGGAAGTCACGCGGAATCCGCGCTCGATGAAAAAACTCAACGTCGTTTGCCACGCGGGCCCAAGATCAAGCATCGTCCCGCGACCCAGGCCGTCGAGGTTCCAGAGGAACTCTTTCAGTCCGTTCGACATGCGCGTCGTTTCTTGCATTTCAGATGCCCTCGGCGCTCCCATAGCGCCGACGGTGCCGTTGGTCGGCGTCGTCCGTCCGCCAATCGGCATCCCCGACGCGGGCCGCGAAACATTGCGAGTCGTCCCCGCGCCAATTCCAATTCCGAGTTTGCTCAAAAGTCCCATCGCTAGATTGCCGTCCCCGCCGCCATGCTCCCAGCCTTCGCAGCGCCGCTTGCGGTCTCAGAACCCTTGCCCGCCGGCTTGCCCGCTTCCACTTTTCCGCGGAGCACCGCCCCATCTTCGATGGCCAGTCGGTCGGTCTGCACTTCCCCTATTACGTGTCCCGTATTCCACAACTGTACTCGGTCCCGCCCAAACAGCTTCCCCTGCACGTCGCCTCGCACGATTATTTCGCGCGCATGAATATCGGCTTTCACTTTGCCATTCGGCCCAACCGTTACGCTTCCGCCGCTCATTTCCAACTTACCTTCCAGCACGCCGTCAACGAACAAATCTTCCTTACCTGTAACTTCACCTTTTATTTTTATTCCTTGGCTGATGCACGCTGCTGCGCGCGAGGAGACCGACATGCTCGCCGCTGTCACAGGATTCGCTGCGTTTGAATTTCCAGCCGGTGCTGCTCCCGCGGGGGTTGTGGGAATATCCGAAACTCCCTGCGGCTTCGCGTCTTCTTTCTTCCACACGAGACACCTCGACCCAGTTTTTTTGGTTTTTCGAAGTCGCATTCGAGTTCGGCTGGAGGGGACGCGACTCGGAATCGTGAAGATAATACAGGGTTTACTCGATGTAAAGCGGAATACGGGGAACCAAATCTAGCGTGTCGCGTGAAGGGCTACACCATATATCGTGCCGGCCTGGCCCGAGGGTCCACAACCAGTTGTGATGTCGTATGCGTATCCTTCCTACTCCGCAATTCCCACATCGCCACCAGCATGCCTCCCACTTCCCCCATAAATTGCTTGATCGACTTTCTTTTTTCGTACCAATGCTCTGGATCAAAATCTCCGTCGCGTGCTCCTGCTACACTCACGGCAATTTTCCCGGGAAATACTCGCCGAAAAATATATCGTGTTCGTCGCGTGTGATAATTGGAAGTCACAATAATCACTCGCTTCCAGTTTTTCTCGGTCGCAAGTTTTGCCAGCACTTCCGCTTCTTCCCTCGTGTTTTCCGCGTCGTGTGGAACCCGCAATATTTTCTCTTTCGGGACGCCCCTCTCGATCAAGTCGTGCTCCATCAATTCACCGACGCCCGCGTAGGGCCGCAGCCTCACTCCGCTTGCAACAACCAGCGGCGCGAGTCCCTGCCGGTAAACCTCCGCTGCTCGCGTCGCGCGATCCGCATAAAAATTGTCGATGCTCAACACCACGATCGCATCCGACTTTTCAAGGGGGTCCTCGACAAGCCAGCTTTCGCCGGCAGAGCGCAGCAGCGGATGCCGCACCAGATATAGCGTTCCGAGCACCAGCACGAAGCACAACAATCCAATCAGTTTCGCTGTGATTCCGCCCCGCTCACGCCTCGAGAGCTTCTTCATGAACCCGGATCCACCGATCGCAAATACTCGGCCGCCTGTTCCGGAAGCACTGCATTGAAGTATGTCTCTTTGATGCTGTACGATTTGCTCCGGCTCTCCACGATCGGCAAAATCTCGATGTGCCAATGAAAGTCGTCCGCCAGAGTTTTCCAGTAGCCGGCAAGTTCTCCCTTTTTGTTCCGCGTGTTCGGCGCAGTGTGCACCACGAGGTGGTAAGCAGGCGCGAATTTGTCCAGCCGCCTCAGCACTCTTCCTAGCAACGCCGCGAGTTGCCGCCGATTCGATCCGGGTCTGGGCTGCTCGAACAAATGATTATGCTGCCGGTGCAGCACCCAGATTTCATACGGCACGCGCGCGGCATACGGGCACAACGCGTAGTAGTCGCCCTGCACGTCCACGATCCGCTTCCCCAGCTTCTCTTCTTGCCGCACGATATCGCAAAAAACGCATCGTTCCTTTTCGCGGAACCATTCGCGTGAAGCCCGCAATTCATATTTGATGCGCCGCGGCACAAAAATCGTTCCCGTCACTTCCGAGTGTGCGTGCGGCCATTCTTCGCCAGACAGCACGCCCTGATTCTTGTAAACCGTCACATGCTTCAGCCGCAGATCCTTCTTCAAATCCGCCACGCGCGTTGCCCACACCCAGACCACTCTCTCGATCTCTTCGTCGGTCAGTTGCGACATCCGCTTATTGTGATCCGGCGTCTCCACCACCACTTCGTGCGCGCCCACCGGCCCCATCTTGTCGTAGATTCCGTCCGCCCGCCGCCCCGCTTCACCCTCAATCCGGTACAAAGGGTCGGGATGTGGAACAACTCGCACCTGCCATGGCCCTTCCGCGGGCCACGATAGAATCGTCTGCTGCTTGTCAATCGCCGGTTTTTCGAACGGACAATCGGTCTCATCGCTCGCTTCGCGATGCCCCAACACCACCCAGCTTTGCGTAATCGGATCTCGTCGGATTTCCATTCGCTTTGTGCGAGCTCTCTTTTTCGCTTAATTTCGCTGCGTTCGGTAGTTTGTTTCCCCACACCATCCTTGTCAAGCAACTGTCCTTTCGCATGCTATTCTTTTTTCGCATGCCCACTGATCTCGATTTCATGCAGTTCGCTCTTGACGAAGCTCGCGCCGCCGCTGCCGCCGGAGAAGTTCCTATCGGTGCCCTCCTCGTCTGTGAAAACAAAATCATCGCGCAATCCGGCAATCGCACGATCCGCGACAACGACCCCACCGCTCACGCCGAAATCGTTGCCCTCCGTGAAGGCTCCCGCCTTCTCTCCAACTATCGTCTTTCCGGCGCCACGATGTACGTCACGCTCGAGCCCTGCGCGATGTGTGCCGGCGCCATGATCCAGGCCCGCATTGCAAAACTCGTCTACGGCGCCGACGATCCTCGCGGTGGCGCCGTCCGCTCTTGTTTCGAAGTCCTCTCTCACCCGCGCCTGAATCACCGTGTCGAAGTCGCCTCCGGTATCCTCGCTGAAGAATCCTCCGCGCTCCTCCAATCTTTCTTCGCCGCCCGCCGCTAGTCATTTCTCCTGCGGAGGTTGTAGCGGCCGCCTTTTAATCCCGCGCGAAGCCGAGGGACCGAGGCGGGCGCTGGCATGATCCGGCACACCTCGCGCGAATAGTCACTCGCGTTCCATCGCGTCGGCACACTCAAACTCCCAAATTGTTGAGGCTCACTTGAATCTGTTAGAATTGAATTCACTGACCGCGGAGAGGTGACTGAGCGGTTGAAAGTACTCGCCTCGAAAGCGAGCGTGGGGGAAACTCCACCGTGGGTTCAAATCCCACCCTCTCCGCCATTTTCTAACTTGGTACTGGAAGTAGTGGCAACAGAAACTCTTCCAACCGCTCGCTGTCTGTCATTCCAAACACATCCATCTGAATCCCCATCTGGTTAATCCCGGCTACTCTGACGATGGATCCCCGACCCGCAATCGGTTTCATTCCCTGTCCCAGATGCAGATTCATTTCTACTCGCGATCCCAACGGAAGCATGCGCTGTGCACGCACCAGCATTCCGCTCAAGCTCACATTAATCGTCTCGCACTCGACGTCCACCGCTCCGGCTCGCAATTGGACGCGATGCTGGACCGGGATCCTCCGCCGGCGCCGCCGCTCGCGGTCAATCGTGCCTTGCGTCGCTCGCAATATCTTCAGCAAGCGTTCCTTGTCCAACGGTTTGTAAAGAATAAAACTGGCGCCCGCTTCGAAACCTATAGCCACAGCGCTCGGCCGCTGATCGTCGCTGATCAGAACCACCGGCGTCATCCGGTTCGTTCGCATCTGTCTCACCTGCCGCGCAAGTTCCACGCCGTCTGGAGAGGCCATGTGAAAATCCAGAATCACCAGGTCAAATTTATTGCGCTCGAGAAGGTCGACAGCCTGCGCGCTACTCTTCAGTGTCAGCGCTTCCATGCCCAAGTAGCCCACGACGCGCTCGATTAGGTCGCACGTCTCTTGTTCATCGTCAATGATGAGTACGCGTCGCTGCATTCCCACTCCTAGGACCCGCGCCGACATTCACAAATGGATCGGTTTCATCTCTGCGCGTTCAATGCGTGCCGGAGAGTTTGCTCCGGCTCATTTCACCCGGATTGATCAGCGGCTCGGCATCACTGAACGATGGCTTCAACGGCCCGCGCAGTCCCGGTCCCGAAGCCCATTGCTGCTTCGCTCCGTGCGACACCACATAAAAATCAAACTCCACCCCGATTCCCACGGCGTGGTTCGCCGATTCGGCGGGAACCACCCGCACGACGTGCGCCATGCAGTTCCAGTGCGCCGCGCGCACGCCCGAAATCGCTTCTGGCATCTCCAGCAAGAGATCTAGAATCGTTCCCTCAGTCAGGGGCAAATCGGTCGTAAAAAACACTCCTCGCCGAGAAATATTCTCGGACTTCACTTCCTGCTCGCATAAGTCCGACCTTCGTACTCGCAAGCGAACCTGCGTCTTCAGTTCGTGCCTCTCTGCAAGACGCCGCTCTTTTCCCAACGATTCTACGAATCGTTCCATGGTCTTCTCCTAAAATTCCGCGGAAGGACATTCAACAAGTGAAGGGTGAAGTGGGAGGAACAGCTTGGGTTCCTCTACGTTTTAATAGAAGACTCAATTTCGTACCGGTTTCGGTCGTGTTTCTAAGCTTCGGTCCGTTACTCCTTAGACTCGTCCAATAAAAAAGCCGCGAACCTCTTCGCTCGCGGATTTTTCACGAAACATTTCTTTAAATATCCCTAGAAATGGCAGCTTGCCGCTCCCCGCTTCTCCAAATACCGCTGGTGGTATTCCTCAGCCTTCCAGAATGTTCCTGCCGGTGTAATCTCCGTCGCAATCGGCTTGCGAAACTTTCCGCTCGCCTCAAGCGCTGCCTTCGACTTCTTCGCCGCCGCCTCTTGCTCGGGTGAATGGAAGAAAATTGCTGTCCGGTATTGCGTTCCAAAATCTGGTCCTTGCCGGTTCTTCTGCGTTGGATCGTGCATGTGCCAAAACGCTTCCACCAGCGTCTCGTAACTCACCTTCTTCGGATCGAACGTCACTTGCACCACTTCCGCGTGCCCCGTCGTATCGGTGCAGACCTCTTTGTACGACGGATTTTCCGTCTTCCCTCCGCTGTATCCCACCAGCGCCTCCTCAACTCCCGGAATCATCCGGAACTTCGCCTCCACTCCCCAAAAACATCCCGCCGCAAACGTTGCCAGTTCACTCATGTTCTTCTCCCTCGTTCATTTTATCGAGTAAGCCAAAATCCTCATAATTCCACGCGCCGCAGCCGTAGCGCATTCGCGATCACCGACACCGAACTAAAACTCATCGCCGCGCTCGCAATCATCGGACTCAGCAGCACTCCCAGCCACGGATAAAGCACGCCCGCGGCAATCGGTATCCCAATCGCGTTGTACAAAAACGCAAACCACAAATTCTGCTTTATATTCCGAATCGTCGCCCGGCTCAGTTTCCTCGCTCGTACGATTCCCTGCAAGTCCCCTTTCACCAGCGTAATCCCCGCGCTCTCTATCGCCACATCCGTTCCTGTCCCCATCGCAATTCCCACATCCGCCGCCGCTAGAGCAGGTGCATCATTCACGCCATCACCCGCCATCGCCACAATTCTCTTTTCGCTCTGGAATCTCTCGACGACCTGCGCTTTTCCCTGCGGGCGAACGCCGGCCTCAACTTTGTCTATTCCCAATTCGCGCGCAACTTGCATCGCCGTTTCTCGCTGGTCGCCGGTCAACATCACCACCTCAACGTTTTCCGCACGCAATTCCTTCAATGCCCGCGCCGTTGATTCCTTAATCCAATCGCCCAGTGCGATTGCTCCGGCCAATTGATCGTTGACCGCGACAAAAACAATAGTAGCCGAATAGATTCCGCTCATTCCAAATTCTAAACTCTGCGAAGAACTCCCCGTCGTCCCATTCACTCCCTGCTCTTGCAAAAAATGCAAACTTCCCACCAGCACTCGCTCGCCATTAATTTTTCCTTCCGCGCCGCCACCTGGCGTTGCCCGGAACTCTTCCACTGGAGCCAGCACCACGCCGCCTTTTTCCTGTGCGGCTTTCACGATTGCGCGGGCTAACGGATGCTCGCTTGCCTGCTCTAAACTTCCTGCGAGCCAGAGCATTCCATCTTTGCTCAATCCGCCGCCCTCAAACACAGTGGTCGCCAACACGAGCGGTTTACCTTGAGTGAGAGTCCCCGTCTTATCCGTCACGAGTACGTTGGCTTTAGCTAGTATTTCCAGCGCCTCCGCATTCTTCACCAACACTCCCGC
>WNFM01308789.1_pt2 | contig 15394 bp, 17 predicted proteins | sample 5400271 | NCBI WGS metagenome assembly WNFM01 (sample SAMN13153352, study PRJNA577476) | soil metagenome | isolation source: 60 cm saprolite on Douglas fir-dominated hillslope | place: USA:California | collected 2013-09-17
CCGCATCGAGCGCCTCGCGCATGATGCGGAAGTTCTCCTGGGTGGCGTAGGTGCCGCCGAAGCCCTCGGTGGTGGCGCCGTGAGGGACGTAGTCGAGCAGCGACTGCGCGGTGCTGCGGATCACCGCGATCACGTCCGCGCCGAGCTGCGCGGCCGCCTTGGCCTGCTCGATGTCGTCGTAGATGTTGCCGGTCGCGACGATGACGTATTTCCACGGCGCGCCTTCGAAGGAGCCGACCTGGAGCGATTTCTTCAGCTCCTTCCGCTGGGCGATGCGCGATTGAAGCTCCCGTACAGCCGAGCGCGCTTCGCCGCGCATCTCGTCGCGCAGCTGCGCCTCCTCGGCGGGCGGCAACTCCGGAAGCTTCTCCGGATGCGCCGCCACGCGCTCGAGCGCGTGCAGCGGGTCCTTGCCCGGCGAGGCCTTGAGCGCGCGGCCCAGCCAGTAAGCGGCGCCTTTGTGCAGCACGCCCGCTTCCAGCAGGCGATCGACCATCAGATTCGCCAGCGGCGCGCCCCGGGTGCCGGCGCCCGAGATTCCCAGGAGCCGCAGCACCGTGCGCTCGATGGAGACGGTCGTGTGCCGATCGATGAACGCCTGCACGCCCAGCGCCGCCGAGCGCGCCAGCTCACGGGCCTTGGCGATCTTTTCTTTCTCGACGAAGAGCTGGGACATGGGAGCGCAGCCTGTAACTCATTCTCCCGATGGGCCGCAAGCGGTCGCGGTAGAGTACCGCCATGCGGAACCTGCTCGCGGTCGCAGCGCTGCTGCTCGCGTTCGCGCTCGGCGCCCTGGCCTGGCACTTCGCGCACCATGCGCCCCGCCTGCCGGACGCGCCGGCGCTGCTCGTCAAGGTACGCGAAGTGGCGCGGCTCGAGACACTCGATGTTACTTTGTATAAAAAAGTAGATTTCGCGCCGGACCCGCAGCCATCCGACAGCGGCTGGGTACAGCTCACGCAGTGGGTGAAGGAGGGCATTTCCCCCTCGCGCGGGAGGGCCATCGTCTTCGCGATCGCGCACCTGAGCCTCGACCTGCGCAAGCTCGACGTGTCGTCGCTGCGCGTCTCCGGCCGCCGCGTCGAGGTGGTGCTGCCGCGGGTGCAGACGCGGGTCGAGCTGCTTCCCGCGCAGATGGAGGTCATCGGGTCGAATCTCGATTCGCAGCAGACCGCGGCGCTCTTCGAGGCCGCGAAGAATGGATTCGAGAGCGACGTGAACGGCGATCCGGCGCTGCAGCAGCGGGCGCGGGAATCGGCGCAGCAGACGCTGAAGTCGCTCTTCGTCGGACTCGGGTTCACTGAGGTGGCGTTCGTGGACAAACTTTCAGCGGAGCCGCAACGTGGCTGAATTCTCGTCGTTGTGGGCGCTCGAACCCGGGCTCGACTTCCTCAACCACGGCTCGTTCGGCGCCTGCCCGCGCGCCGTGCTCGAGGCGCAGAATGAATTCCGGGCGCGCATGGAGCGGCAGCCCCTGCAGTTCCTCGCGCGCGATCTCGAGGGCCTGCTCGACGAAGCGCGCGCCGCCGTGGCCGCGTTCGTCGGAGCCGATGCGGACGACCTGGCCTTCGTGCCCAACGCGACCACCGGCGTGAACACCGTGCTGCGCTCGCTGCAGCTCGGGCCGGGAGACGAGATCGTCACCACCGACCACGCCTACAACTCGTGCCGCAATGCGCTCCGCTGGCAGGAGGAACGCGGAGCGCGCGCTCTCTACGCGAAGGTGCCGTGGCCGTGCGCAGGGCCGTGGCAGGTGGTCGAGGCAATCATGGGCGCGGTCAACGAGCGCACGCGCCTGGTGATGATCGATCACGTCACCAGCCCGACGGGGCTGGTCTTTCCCGTCGGCGAAATCGTGCGGCGGCTCGCCGAGCGCGGCATCGACACGCTGGTCGACGGAGCGCACGCGCCGGGGATGCTGCCGCTCGATCTGCGGGCTATCGGCGCCGCTTACTACACGGGTAACTGCCACAAGTGGCTCTGCACGCCGAAGGGGAGCGCCTTCCTGCACGTGCGGCGCGATCGGCAGCAGCTCATCAAGCCCATCGCCCACGGACACGGGCTCAACTCACAGCGGAAGGATCGGAGCGCGTTCCGCCTGCAGCACGACTGGATCGGCACCGACGACCCGACGGCCTTTCTCTGCATTCCGGTGGCGATCAAATACCTGGCGTCGTTGCTGCCCGGCGGCTTTGCGAAATTGATGGAGCGCAATCACGCGCTGGCGCTGGCGGGCCGTCGCATCCTGCTCGATGCGCTGAAGATGGAGGCGCCCGCGCCCGAGTTCATGCTCGGCTCGCTCGCGGCAGTGCCGCTCCCGGACTGGGCTGGCGAGCCGCCGCCGAAGAGCGGGCCCTGGTGGCATCCGTTGCAAAAGCAACTGTTGCAAAAGCATCGGATCGAAGTGCCCATCATGGCCTTCCCTGCCCCGAAGCTGCTGGTGCGCATCGCGGCGCAGCTCTACAACAGCGAGCCGCAGTACTCGCGGCTGGCGGCGGCGCTCAAAGCAGAGCTAGCCTGATCGCTCGAGGTCTCGCAGGACTTCCGGCGTGTCGGCGTCGAGGAATGGCCGGATGTCCGCCCAATCAAGCTTCACCGAGCGCACCAGGGGCAGGATGGCGCGCGGACCCGCGGCGCGCGGCGATTGCAAGAGCTCCGCGGCAGCGCGCAGACACGGCTCGCGGCGCCAGAGCGCGCAGAGCGGCTGCTGCGAGCCGCCCGCCTCCGGCAGCGCGACGTCGTGTCCCGCGACGGCGGCGATGAGCGCATCGATGAGCGCCGCATCGGCCGCAAAGGGCATGTCGGCCGCGCAGGCGAACACGAGCTCGTGCCGGGACGCGCGCAGTCCGGCTTCGAGGCCCGCGAGCGGCGTCTGAACGGGGCGGAGATCGCCGAGCAGCTCGATCTTCCGGCGCGCGATGTACCCGATCTCTTCGGCGACCGCGCCATACTTCTCAGGCTGCTTTGCGGCCAGCGCGACTTGCGCGAACCCCGCGGCGCAGAGCCCGCGCAGCACGTGCGCGACCAGCGGCTCGCCGCGAAACTGCGCCAGCGCCTTGTCGCTGCCGAAGCGCCGGCTCTCGCCTCCGGCGAGCACGACGGCGCAGGCGTCCCTCATCCCACGCGCGCCGCGAAGATCTTCTGCAGCGCCGGCGTCGCGCGCACCAGATCGAGCGCCAGCTTCGCGTGCCCGCGCGCGTAGCCGTTCCCGATGGTGAGCCGCACGTCCTTGCCGACGCCCTCAGCACCGAGCGCCGCCGCCGTGAACGAAGTCGCCATGCTGAAGAAGAGGACTTCACCGCCGTCGCGCGCGGAGAGGATGCTGCCCATCTCCGTCCCGGGCACGCTCGCGCAGTTGACCACCAGGTCGAACTCGCCGCGCGTCGCGGCGTAGACGTCGAGGGGCTTGGTCGCGTCGAGCGCGAGCCACGCGTCGGCGAGGCCGTCCTGCACGAGGCGCTCCGCAGGCTCACGGTGATAATCGAGCGCCGTCACGTGCGCTCCATTGCGGCGCGCCTGCGCGCAGGCGAGCGATCCGCTCTTCCCCGCTCCAAGGACCAGCACGCGCTTCCCCGGCGCAGCCAGCCGCGCCACCCAGGCCGGCGAGAGGCGCCCAGAGCCCGGAGGCAAAGAGCACCGCGCGTCCCCGCACCTCGATCCGCTCGGCGTGCAGGTGCACCGCGCGAATCTCCTCGAGCACCAGCGGCGTCAGGGTGAGCGACACGAGCGTCGCGATCCGATTGCCCGCGCGCAGCTCGGAAAACGCCGGATGAGAAGGCCCCACCCAGGCGACGCGACCGATCAACATCCCGCCCGATCCCGTCACGGGGTTCTGCATCTTCCCCCGCTCGCTGACGATCGCCTTCACGCGCTCCGCGATCAGCACAGGGTCAGCGGCGCACTCGTGCGAGAGCTGTCGAAACGAAGCCGCGTCGATGTTGAGCAGCTCGACCTCAATCAGCAGCTCGTCCTCGCCCGGCGGCAGCAGCGGATCGATCACCTCGGCCTGCTGCGGCAGCACCCCGCGCGGCTTGACCACGCGGCGCAGGCCGTACGGATCAAGGGCCACGCGGCCCCCCGACCGGCGGCGCCACCATCCGGTCCGCATCTGCCTTGGCTTTGCCCAAGAACGAAGCGATCAGATCGATGGGTACCGGGAAGATGGTGGTGCTGTTCTTCTCGGCGCTGATCTCCACCAGCGTCTGCAGATAGCGGAGCTGCAGCGCGGCCGGATGCGCATCGATCACGTCCGCCGCCATGCCCAGCTTCTCGGCCGCCTGGTACTCGCCCTCGGCCGCGATCACCTTCGCGCGCCGCTCGCGCTCCGCCTCCGCCTGCCGCGCCATCGCGCGCTGCATCTCCGGCGGCAGGTCGAGCTGCTTCACCTCGACCGCGGTCACCTTGATGCCCCACGGCTCGGTGTGCTGGTCGAGCACCATCTGCAGCTCCTTGTTGATCTTCTCGCGCTGCGCGAGCAGGTCGTCGAGCTCCAGCTTGCCGAGCGTGCTGCGCAGCGTGGTCTGCGAGAGCTGCGAGGTGGCGTAGAGGAAGTTCTCCACCTGGATGATGGCCTTCTCGGCGTCGATGACGCGGAAGTAGATCACCGCGCTGACTTTGAGTGAGACGTTGTCGCGCGTGATCACGTCCTGCGGCGGCACGTCGCGCGTCACGACGCGCAGGTCCACCTTCACCATGCGGTCCATCATCGGCACGATCCAGTTGAGGCCGGCGCGCTTGGTCTCGGCGAAGCGCCCGAGCCGGAAGATCACGCCCGCCTCGTATTGCTGGATGACCCGCAGGCCGGAGAGGAGCCAGAACGCGACCGGAATTGCGAAGACGAGCCACATCATGTCGTTGCCTTTGTCAGTGCGGCGCCCTCGAGCGCCACTTCCAGTGTCAGTCCGCGAACCGCGATCACCCGCGCCCGCGCGCCCGGCACGAGCGGCTCCGGGCCCTCCACTTTCCACAGCTCGCCGCCCACCAGCATGGTGCTGTCCTCGCGCAGCTCGCCCACTTCGCCGACGAGAGAATAAGCCCCGGTATTGAGCGGCTGCCGGGCGCTTTGAGAAAATTTCCAGGCCAGCGTCCCGGCGATCAACGTCATGGCCGCGCCGACGGGAGCGACGATGCGCCAGCCGATTCCGAAATCGGCGTCGGCATAGAAGCCCTTGTCGACGTGGCCGATGAGCAGGAGCGACCCGATCACCACGCAGACCACGCCCGCCGCGATGAACCCGCCATGCCCGCCGACGTACATCTCGGCGGTGAAGAGGCCGAGGCCCAAGATGATGAGCACCAGCGCGCCGACATTGATCGGCAGCATCTGGAAGGCGATGGCCGCGACGATCAGGCAGATGCCGCCCACTACGCCGGGCACCACGGTTCCCGGGTGGTACAGCTCGAGCAGGATTCCGATCACGCCCAGCATCGCGATCAGGTAGGCGATCTCCGGATCGGCGAGCACGTGCAGAACCTTGTCCTTCACCGACCAGCTCACGTTGCGAATCTCGGCGCTGGCCGTGTGCAGGACGCGCGTCTCGTCGCCGCCGAGGCGAACCTTCCTGCCGTCGATCTTGCGGAGCAGCTCGGGAATGTCCTCGGCCAGCAGGTCCACCACTTTCAGCTCCAGCGCCTTCGAGGCCGTGATGCTCTCGCTCTCGCGCACGGCCTTTTCCGCCCACTCGACGTTGCGCTGCCGCCGCTCGGCGATGCCCTTCACGAATGCGGCGGTGTCGTTCTCGATCTTTTTCTCCATCGTGCTCTCGCCCGACTTCTTGTCCTCGGTCGAGATGCCGACGGGATGCGCGGCACCGATATTCGACGAAGGCGCCATCGCCGCGATGTGCGCCGCCATCGTCAGAAAGACTCCGGCCGAGCCCGCGCGCGCGCCAGGCGGACCGACCCACGATCGGCACTTTGGCCGACAGCTCGGCCTGCACGATGTCGCGCGTGGTCGAGAGGAGTCCACCGGGCGTGTCGAGGCGCACCACCAGCGCTTCGGCGCCCTTGTCCTGCGCGTCGCGAATCGCCTCGATGAGAAAATCGCCGGAGCCCGGATCGACCGAACCGCTCAGCTCGGCGTACGCAACGAAGGTCGCCGCCGCCAGCGCCGCGATCACGGCGCGCCGCCTGGGGCCGCAAGCCCGAGCTTCTTCATCACCTGCTTCAGATCGTCCCAGACCTTGCCTTTCTCGCCGGGACTGCGCAGCAGATACGCGGGATGGAACGTTGGCATGAGCGGAATGCCCTCGTACTGCTTCCACTGCCCGCGCAGCCGCGAGATCGGAGTGTCCTCACGCAGCAACGCCTGCGCGGCGAACTTTCCGAGCGTGACGATCACTTCGGGCTTCACCGCGCCGAGTTGCCCCTTGAGGAACGGCTCGCACGCCGAGAGCTCGTCCGGCTCGGGATTGCGGTTGTTGGGCGGGCGGCAGATGTAGACGTCGTCGCGGCGCAGCCCCATCGCTTCGATCATCTTGGTGAGCAGCTGGCCCGCTTTCCCAACGAAGGGAATGCCCTGCCGATCCTCTTCCTCGCCGGGCGCCTCACCGACGAACATCAGCCTCGCGCGCTCACTGCCGACGCCGAAGACGATGGTGTGTCGTCCCTTGTGCAATTTGCATCGCGTGCATTCGCCGAGGTCCGTGCGCACTTCATCGAGGACTGTCAGTTTCATCGCGGTCGCCGTCGCGGTCGTGGTCGTGGTCGTGGTCGTGGTGGCAGTCGTGGTCGCTGTCGCAGTCGCAGTAGCCGCCGAGGCCAGGTTCTGCAGCCCCGCCTCCTCCGCCCACGTCACATACGCGCGCAACTCCTCGACCAGCTCCCGCATGCGCTGCGGTGTACCACTAGAGTCGCGCCCGGACCATGTCCCAGATCTGATGCGCGAGCGTCCGCTTGCTGCCGGACAATTCGGCGCGCGCGCCATCCTTCGAGAGCACGACGGCGCGATTCGTCTCCTTGCCAAAAGCGTCTGCCACGTCGTTGGCGACGATCAGATCGAGGTTCTTGCGCTGCAACTTCGCGCGCGCGTTCTCCTCGACGTTCTCGGTCTCGGCCGCGAATCCCACCAGCAGCGGGTGCTGCGGGCGCGCTCCGATCGACGCGAGGATGTCGGGCGTGCGCACCAGGCGCAGCAGCTCATCGCCTTCCTTCTTCTTCACTTTTTGCGGCGCGCGCTCGGCGGGACGCTGGTCGGCGACGGCCGCGGCCATCACCAGCACGCGGACCGAATCCAGCTGCGCGTCGACGGCGCGCGCCAGCTCTTCGGCGGAGCCGATTTGAATGGTCTGTATACCAGGTATACTCGATAGCGCGACCGGCCCAGAGACCAGCGTCACGCGCGCGCCGCGATCGCGGGCGGCCTCGGCCATGGCGTAGCCCATCCGTCCACTCGAGGGATTGCTGAGGAAGCGCACGGGATCCAGCTCCTCGCGCGTCGGCCCCGCGGTCACCAGCACGGGCACGCCGTCGAGATCCGGCGGCGCGAGCAGCTCCTCCGCGGCCGCCACGATCTCCGGCGGCTCCGACATGCGGCCCGGCCCGACGTGCGATCGCTCCGCCATCTCGCCCACCGCCGGCCCCACCACGCGCGCGCCGCGCTCGCGCAGGATTCGCAGGTTCTCCTCGGTCGCGGGGCTGGCCCACATCTTCTCGTTCATCGCCGGCGCGAGCAGCCAGCGGCGGGGAGGAATGGCGAGCAGAGCTGCACTGGCGGGATCGCTCGCCTGACCCATGCGCAGGCGGGCCATGAAGTTCGCGGTCGCGGGCGCAACGACGGCCAACTGCGCCCAATCTGCCAGCGCGATGTGCCCGGCCGCGAACTCCAGCTCGGCGCTGAAGAGATCGCGCGCCACCGGGTACCCGGTCAGCGCCTGGAAGGTGAGGGCCGTGACGAAGCGCTCGCCCGCCGGCGTGAGCGCCACCCGCACCTGGGCGCCCGCCTTGCCGAGCAGACGCGCCACTTCGCACGCCTTGTACGCCGCGATGCCGCCGCCGACGCAAAGGAGCACGCGGCTTCCCGAGAGGCCCATAGGGGGGATGATCGCAGACACGCGCGCCGCGCGCATCTTCTGCTATATGGCGCGCCTGGAATCCTCGCCGCGCTCCGCGCCCGCGAGATCGCCGTCGCCACGCTCTATTGGGGACCGAGCATTTTCCTGCTCTCCACCATCGTCCTCGTCATCTCGCTCTGGCGCGGCGTGAACCTGGGTGGCGTCCTCTACGCGGCCGTTCTGCTGCTCGCGGCGGCAGGCGTCGCCTCGGCGTGGAGCCTGCAGCGAAGGCTGACGGACATCGGCGCGGCGCTCGAACGCGCACAGCGCACCAGCACCGTCGGTCTGCTGACGGCCGGCTTCGCGCACGAGATGAAGAACGCGCTCACGGTGGTGCTGGGCTTCGCCGAACTCGCGCGCACCGCGGCCGAAAAGGCCAAAGTGGACCCCAAGGTGACGCGGTACCTCAAGGAGCTGGAGAACGAGACGCGCCGCACGGTGGCGCAGCTTCAGAGCTTCCTCTCCTACGCCAGCGGCGAAAAGGTGTCGCGCCGGCCGCAGGACTTGAACGAGCTGGTCAACGAAGCGCTGCAGATGGTGCGGCCGATGGCCCGCATCAAGGAGCTGCTCGTCGAGCAGAACGCGGGTGACCCGCCGCGCATCGACGCCGACCCGTTCGCGATCCGACAGCTTCTACTGAATGTATTGTTGAACGCGCTCGACTTCTCGCGCACGCGCATCGTCATCAGCACCCGCCGCGCCGACGACGGTGGCGCCGAGGTGATCATCGCCGACGACGGGCCCGGCGTGCCGGCTGCCGATCGCGAGCGCATCTTCCAGCGCTTCGTCACCACCCGCCCCGGCGGCAACGGCCTCGGCCTCTCGACCAGCCGCGAGATCGCGCAGGCCCACGGCGGCACGCTGACGCTGCGAGATTCGCCTGGGGGCGGGGCCACGTTCGTGTTGCAGCTTCCGGCAGCGTAATAGAGAGCCAAAGAAGCTTTTGGGGGCTCCGCCCTTCGGGCTCCGCTTTGTACAAGGGGGCGCTGCCCCCTCGTACCACTCCCCCGCTCCTCGGCGGCGTGGTCCGAGCGAAACTGCGCGTCGACGGGGCCGGGGGAGTGGTACGAGGGGGCGGAGCCCCCTTGTACAGCGGAGGCCGCGGAGCGGCCGGAGCCCCAAGAAAACCATATCCATCGTCATTGGCTGGGGCCGGGTTGTCAGCACTGCGCGCCGTTCTAAGTGACGTACTTCTCGATTTGTCTGAACAGATCGAGGCGGTCGACCAGGTCCGTCAGGTAGTCGAGGTGATCCGTCTCCAGCTCGATCACCGGCGAGAGATCGTAGCGCGCGCGCCACTCCTCGTAGAGCGCGTTCAGCTTGCGCAGATACTCGGTGGGCACGTCGATCTCCATCTTGCGGCCGCGCTGCGCGATGCGCTTCTTGAGCGTCTTCACGGGACACTTGAGGAAGATCATCAGATCCGGCGGCGCCAGCGACGCGCAGGTGGTCTGGTAGAGTTCGCGATACGTCTTGTAGTCGCGATCGCTGATCATCCCCGACCGCCGCAGGTTCTCGCAGAAGATCTCCGCGTCCTCGTAGATGGTGCGGTCCTGCACCACCGTGCCCGGCTCCTGCATCAGCTCGCGGTGCAGGCGGAACTTGTGCGTGAGAAAATAGATCTGCGAGTGAAAAGCCCACTTCGGCATGTCGGCGTAGAAATCCGCGAGGTAGGGGTTCGTGTCGTTGGGCTCGAAGAAGGGCTTCAGTCCGTAGCGGCGGCAGAGGAAGGAGACCAGCTCGCTCTTGCCCGCGCCCATGTTGCCGGCGACGGCGATGAACCGCTTCTTCGGTGGCATGTCTTCGATTATCCTCCGCGCCCCATGAAACGCGCAGCAGCTTTCGCACTGGTCCTCATCGCCGCCTGCAACACCGACGCGTCCGCGCCGCACCTCGCGCGCGGCAACGTGCTGGTCAACAACGGCAAGCGCGAGGAGGCGGCGGCCGAGTATCGCGAAGCCGCGCGCCTCAACGGCAAGTCCGCCCTCGCGCGCGAGCGGCTCGGCGACACGCTCTATGATCTGGGCCGCAAGGACGAGGCCCTCGCCGCCTACCGCGAAGCGGCTGCGCTGGAGACGGAGAGCTCGTTCACCGGGCGCATCGGCGCGGCCCGCGTTCTCGAGGAGAAAGGCGACTTCGCGGGAGCGCGCGCCGAGCTGACGGCGGGCCTCGAGCGCGCGCCCAGCAACCTCTTCCTCCTGCTCTCGCGAGGAAACGTCGCGAGCAAGGCCGGCGACCGGAAAGCCGCGCTGGCGGATTACGAGCGCGCCGTGCACCTCAAGTCCGACAACGTGCCTGCGCTCTATCAGTATGGGCTTGCGCTGCTCGACGACGGCCAGGTGCCGCAAGCGGGCGCGACGTTCGACCGCCTGCTGCAAGTCGCGCCCAAATCTCCCGAGGGCTATTACGGCCGCGCACGATTCTTCGCCGCGCGTGCGGAGGGAGCGTTCGCAGCGGAGGCGCTGGCAGCCGCGGCGAAACTGGTGGAGCCCGATGCGCGGGCGCGTTTCGAAGAGCAGGGTCTCAAGGGCGAAGCGCTCGACAAGGCCGCCCGCGAGGCGGCCGCGCGATCGCTCGCCAGCATGCAGCACGATCCCGCTTTCGCCCGCTGGGCGAGCGATCCCGGTTTCCGGCAGGGCGCCGACTGGCCGATCGTTGGCGCACGCTAGCGTGTAGACTCCGCCGCCAATGGACGCGACGCTGCTCGAGCCGATGATGGCCCCTTCCGGCAAGCGCGCGGCGGAGCGGGTGTGAAGCGGCTCGCCCTCCTCTCGGCTCTCGCGCTCGCCTGCGCCGCGCGGCAGAAACCCGATACCACCGCTCTCTTGCGCGAGGCCCAGGCGGATCTCGCGGCGGGCAAGCCCGACCAGGCGCAGCGCGAATTCGAGAGTGTGCTGGCGCGCGATCCGCGCGAGTTGGCTGCGATCCGCGGACGCATCGATGCGGCGCGCAAGCGAGGCGCGCTCGATCCGCTGCTGCGCGACCTGCGCGACAATCCGCGCGATGCGCTGGCGTTCTACGCGCTCGGGCTCGCCGAGTTCGCGGCGGGCCACGAGGCGGCCGCGGTGGATGCTCTGCGGAGAGCGGCGGAGCTGAAGCCCGACGAAGCAGATATTCAGTATCGACTCGGGATCGCGCTCCTCGACGGAGAGAAATTCGCCGACGCGCGGGTCCCGCTCATGCGGGCCGTGCAGGCCGCGCCCAGGACCGCGCGCTACCGGCCGCCGCTCGCGGTCTGCCTCTCGCGTCTGGGCGATCGCAAAGCCGCGCTCGACGTGCTGCGCGATTTCGCCAGCCTTGACCCCGCGCCCGAGGAGGCGGCGCTGGCCGTGAAGGCCGCGCGGTCGCTCACCGATCTCTTCCGCGATCTCCCGCCCGCCTCGCGCGCCGATCTGGAAGCGGCCCTCGGCTACCTGCTGCGCGATGCGCCGGGCATCGCTGCCCCCAGGCTGGAAGCGCTCCTGACGCAGCTGCCCGATCTCGCGGCGGCGCATGCGCTGCTGGGGCTCGCCGCCGCGCGCCTCGACGAAGCGGGCCGCGCGGTCACCGAGCTGCGCCGCGCCGCCGAGCTCGCGCCCGATCTGCCGCAGCCGCACGCCTGGCTGGCCGAGCTCTACCTGGCGAAGGAGAAGCCGGAGCTCGCGCTCGCCGAGTACGCCGCGGCGCTGGAGCGCAATCCGCTCGATCCGGAGACGCTGCGCCATCTCGGCACGCTGCGCCTGGAGCGGAGCTTGCCGGGATCGCTGGAGCCGCTCGAGCAGGCCACGCTCCTCCAACCGGGCGACGATCCGCTGCAGCTGCTGCTCGCACGGGCGGAGATCGCCGCAGGACAGATCGCTCCGGCGCGCGGCCGGCTGGAGAAGCTGGCCGACCGGCGGCCGGAGGACCCCGAGGTGCTGTTGCGCCTCGCGATGGTGCTCTACGACGAACGATCCCGGGCAGCCGCCGCGGCCCGCGACGAGCTGACGCAGCGGGTGGAGTCCCTGCTCAAGAAGGTTCTCACCCTCCAGCCCGAGAACGCCCAGGCAAATCGCCTGCTGACGGCGCTGCGCTCGGGATAGGGCCTTGCCTTGCGGGGCGCGTCGGCTACCATAGTGAGCCTGTGAGCGAAGCTTCCGCGCCGCCGCCGCCAGCGCCGCCTTCACCGCCGTCAGCGCCCTCCCCGGCGCCACGCCGCGGATCATCGCCGTCACTCTCGCCCGCGCCCCAACTGGCTCCTGCACGCCGTCCGTTCGAAGGCGTGGGCACGGCCATCGGCAACGGCCTCGCCGCTGCGACGGGCGCGCTGGTGGGGCTCACCGGCAAGCTCTTCGGCGAAGTGCAGAAGCGTGCGGCCACCTCGGCCGCGGAGTTCCGCGCGCGCCCCGAACACTCGCGCTGGCGCGCCTACGCGCTGGGCAGTTATGGCGCCATCCTCGCGGCCACGCTGGTGAGCCAGCTCTACACCAAGAACGGGATGGGCGCTTATGTCCGCGTGCAGCCAGTCGAGCTTCCTGCGCTGACGCAGATCTTCGTGCGCAACGACTCGAAGCAGCGCTGGCAGAACGTCAAGCTCACGCTCAACGGCATCTACGCCTGGGAGCAGCCGCTCCTCGAGCCCGGGCTCTTCATCCTGCTGCCGGTCAACCGCTTCGCGGTCTACGATCCGAGCGGTAAGCCCTCCTACGCCCCCAAGAACATCCAGCCGAAGACGCTCAGCATCGACATCGAGGAAAACCATTTCGAGACGGAGCTGAAGGAATGAGCGCTGCCTTGCGGGAGGCCGCGCGGACGCGGGTATTGGTGGTGGATGACGATCCGGAGATCGTCACCTTCCTGGCGACGCTGCTGGAGCTCGAAGGCATCGAGTCGCAGGTCGCCACCAGCGCGGCCGCCGCCGTCGAGAAGCTGAAGCTCGGCGTGCCCAGCCTGGTGCTGCTCGACATCGCCATGCCCGATCGCGACGGGCTCGATCTCTGCCGCGCTCTCAAGAAGGATCCGCGCACGCGCGAGGTGCCGGTGTTCGTGGTTTCGGCGCGGCCCGGCAAAGACGTGGTCGAGCGCGCGCTGGCGGCGGGCGCGGAGGAATTCATCCGCAAGCCGTTCGAGAACCACGAGTTGATCGCGCGCATCCGCGAGCGCCTCAGCGCCTGAAAACGCGAGAGGCGGCCACCCCGCAGGGCGCCGCCTCCCGGAATTGCGCAGCGTAGGGCGGGCTACTCCTTCTTCTCGGCCTCGGCCTTCGCCTTTTCCTTCTTCTGCTTGGCCGGCTTCTCGGCCTTCTCGTCGGCCTTCGGTTCCGGCGCCGCCTTCTCGCTCTTCTCGACCAACTCGAGGATCGACATCGGCGCGTTGTCGCCGACGCGGTTCTGCGTGTGGATGAGGCGCGTGTAGCCGCCCGGCCGGGTCTTGAAGCGCGGCCCGATGGTCTCGAACAGCTTCGCGAGCGCGGCCTGATCGCGCACCGTCTTGTGCACGTTGCGGCGCGCGGCCAGCGTGTTCGCCTTGGCCTTGGTGATGATGCGCTCGACCACGCGCTTCGCCTCCTTGGCCTTCGGCGTCGTGGTCCGGATGCTCTCCTCGAGGATCACGGCCCGGATCAGGTTGTCGAGCAGCGCCTTGCGGTGGCTCGAGTTGCGGCTGAGCTTGCGGCCGGTGTTGGCGTGGCGGGACATTGTCGGCTCCTACTGCTTCATCGCCGGCGCAGCAGCGGCGGGCGGCTTGGGCGGCCAGTTCTCGAGCTTCATGCCGAGCGCGAGGCCCATCTCGGCGAGGATTTCCTTGATCTCTTTCAGCGACTTGCGGCCGAAGTTCTTCGTCTTCAGCATCTCGGCTTCGGACTTCTGCACCAGATCGCCGATGGTCTTGATGTTGGCGTTCTGCAGGCAGTTGGCCGAGCGGACCGACAGCTCGAGCTCGTCGACCGAGCGGAAGAGGTTCTCGTTCAGCTTCTCCTCGGCCTTCATCGGCTCGATCGGGGCCGGCTCTTCGGTCTCGTCGAAGTTGATGAAGATGGAGAGCTGCTCCTTGACGATCTTGGCGGCGAAAGCAACCGCGTCCGCCGGCGTCACCGCGCCGTTGGTCCAGATCTCGAGCGAGAGCCGGTCGTAGTCGGTGGCCTGCCCGACGCGCGCGTTGGTGACCTGGTAGTTGACCTTCTTGATCGGCGAGAAGAGCGAGTCGATGGGCATCACGCCGATGGGCGCGCCGATGACCTTGTTGCGCTCGGCCGGCTGGTAGCCGCGCCCGCGCCGGCACTGCATCTCCATGCGCACGCGCCCGCCCTCGGACACCGTGAAGAGGTGGTGGCCCGGGTTGAGCACTTCGACGTCCTGGTCGACGATGATGTCGCCCGCCTTCACTTCCTTGGGGCCCTCGACCTCGATGCGAATGGTCTTCTCTTCCTGCGTGTGCATGCGCAGGAGGACTTCCTTCAGGTTGAGGATGATGTCGGTGACGTCCTCGGCGACATTCGAGATCGTCGAGAACTCGTGCTCCACGCCCTCGACGCGGACGCTGGTGATGGCCGCGCCCTGGAGCGAATTCAGCAGCACGCGCCGGAGCGCGTTGCCGAGCGTGATTCCGAAGCCGCGCTCGAGCGGCTCGGCGACGAACTTGCCGTAGGTGTCGGTGAGCGAATCCTGATCGACGTGCAGCCCGCGGGGCTTGATCAGATCGCGCCAGTTCTTTGCAGTCAGTGCTTCAGCCACGTTTGTTTCTCCTTAGCAACGCCGCCCTACTCCCCGCGGAATTGCGGGGCACCATTGGGTCGTCCGTTGCGGGGTCTTGCAGTTGCGCTACTTGCTGTACAACTCGACGATCAGCTGTTCCTGGATCGGCATGGTGATGTCGTCGCGCGACGGCGTGCTCTTCACCGTGCCCTTGAATCCACCCTTGTCGAGGTCGAGCCAGGCCGGGATGCCGCGGCGGTCGACTGCCTCGAGCGCCTCGTTGATGCGGACGATCTTGCGGCTCTTCTCCTTCACCGCGACCACGTCGCCGACCTTCACCTGGAAGGAAGGCACGTTCACCTTGCGGTCGTTGACGCGGAAGTGGCCGTGGCGCACCAGCTGCCGGGCCTCCGCGCGCGTGTCGGCGAAGCCGAGGCGGAAGACGACGTTGTCGAGGCGCTGCTCGAGGTACTGCAGCAGGTTCTCGCCCGTCTTGCCCTTGGCCGCCGCGCCGCGGTGGTAGTAGCCGCGGAACTGGCTCTCCAAGAGGCCGTAGAGGCGCTTGACCTTCTGCTTCTCGCGCAGCTGCACGCCGTACTCGGAGAACTTGGCGCGCCCCTGGCCGTGCTGGCCCGGCGGATACGGACGGCGCTCGATGGCGCACTTGTCCGTGTAGCAGCGGTCGCCCTTCAG
>WNFM01069688.1_pt2 | contig 15392 bp, 14 predicted proteins | sample 5400271 | NCBI WGS metagenome assembly WNFM01 (sample SAMN13153352, study PRJNA577476) | soil metagenome | isolation source: 60 cm saprolite on Douglas fir-dominated hillslope | place: USA:California | collected 2013-09-17
CGCTTTACCGACTCGGCTTCTGCCCGGCGTGCCCTATTGAACGACGCAGTTGTCACCTATGATCACCCAATGGTACCCGCCGCGAACAGCGGCCCTGTACTTTTTGGTGGATTTGCCTTTGATCCTCTCGCCCTACGTACCCAACTCTGGGTTGACTTTCCTGATGGCTTGCTTACTTTACCAGAGATACTCTTGAGTTATAATGCTAATCACGTCGCACTTACAATAAATAAGATGATCCAGGCATTTGATGATATGGAGCAGCGCGCCGGGGAAATTGAAGCCAGAGTCGGGCAGCTTCAAGCTGCGGTGGAGCGTACCCCAACGATACAGCAAGAAGAAATATTTAGTGAACTCTCCATACACGAAATACGGCCGGCATCCGAGTGGATGGAAATGGTGGCCAACATAGTAAACATGATTCAACGCGGCGTTTTCGAAAAGGTAGTACTTGCACGTGAGATACAGGTAAGGCTAAAGGATTCTCCAGGAGCGTTTGATATCAGCACCACGCTCCAGCGGCTACGCGAGAGCTATCCAACTGCTTATGTATTTGCCATACAGCGCGGAGAGCGCTTCTTTGTGGGCGCAACCCCCGAGCGGCTCCTCCAGGCACAGGCTGGGGAGGTACACACGATGGCGTTGGCAGGCTCAGCGCGGCGCGGCGAAACCGGAGAAGAGGATGTGCGCATTGGCACGGAACTTCTACAGAGCGGGAAGAATAACAGCGAGCATGCGATTGTTGTAGCAATGGTGCGGGAAGCGCTAAAAAATCACTGCACTCACGTGCATGCTTCCGCTGTACCACAACTGCTCAAGCTGAAGAATGTACAGCACCTGAAGACTTCCATTGCCGGTGAGCTCATCCCGGGACGATGCATTCTTGATATAATGGCAGACCTGCACCCAACACCTGCTGTCGGTGGCTTCCCTCGCAGTGCTGCTCTCGAAGCGATACGAAACACCGAGAAACTCGATAGAGGTTGGTACGCTGCCCCGCTTGGCTGGATTGGCGCGAGCGATCATGGTGAGTTCGCCGTAGCACTGCGTTCTGGATTGATCGATGGTGGTAAAGCAACACTCTTTGCAGGGTGCGGCATAGTGGCCGATTCTGACCCCCAGGTCGAGTTTGCCGAGTCTTGTTTGAAATTTCAAGTGATGCTGCGTGCATTGGGTGGTTGTAATTGAGGGCAAAGCATGTCAAGAGCATCTACTGAGTCACAAGACCTGGTAAACCCGGCATACATCTATGCAAGCGCTTTTGTAGATGAGCTGCAGCGAGCTGGTGTACGAAACGTGGTAATCTGTCCTGGATCTCGTTCGACCCCTCTGGCCATCGCCTTTGCAGCGCAACCTGCTATTCGCACCTGGATGCACGTGGACGAGCGTTCGGCGGCCTACTTTGGCCTGGGCATGTCAAAGCAGTTGCACCAACCGGTAGCATTGCTTTGTACATCGGGAACGGCAGCAGCAAACTTTCTACCTGCGGTTGTCGAGGCTAAATTAACACATGTGCCTTTGCTGGTACTGACGGCGGATCGCCCTCATGAACTGCGTGATAATGGTGCGCCGCAGAGTATTGATCAGAATCGGCTCTATGGGACGTATGCAAAATGGTTTGTAGAGGTAGCGCTACCTGAAGCGACAAATGCAGCCCTTCGCTATATTCGTACTATTGCAGTCCGTGCAGCAGCGCTATCTCAGGCTATTCCTGCTGGTCCAGTTCATCTCAATTTTCCCTTCCGTGAGCCACTAACGCCTGAACCAATTCCTGATCAACCCCTGCCTCAAGTCACACAACGCGATCTCATTGCCTGGCAGGGCAGGTCAAACAATGCCCCGTACGTCGAAGTTCGCACTACTCTACCGGGCGTACCTACAGTTACAACCATTGCATACTTAATGGACCTGGTACACAGGGCGCGACGCGGACTCATTATTGTTGGCCCAAACGATGACCCACCATTGGCAGAGCCACTTGCACAATTGGCTCAACACCTTGGCTATCCAATTCTGGCCGATCCTCTCTCGCAACTGCGCTGCGGAGATCACGATCAAAGCATGATACTTTCCAGCTACGATGCATTCTTGCGTATCGATTCCTTTATCGAAAGCGCGCAGCCAGAGCTGGTGCTGCGCTTTGGCGCCATGCCGACCTCCAAACCGGCGCTGCTCTATCTGAAACGCTATGCATCTTGCCCTCTGGTCGTGATCGATGGAAATGGTGGCTGGGAGGAGCCAACGCAACTTGCCAGTGAACTTATTCATTCCGACCCTTCTGCTCTCTGCCAGAGTCTACTTAACATACTCGAGCAGTCTGGTGAGAGCAGAGAAAAACAACCGCCCGTCTCTCAAGAATGGATAACCATGTGGCAGGATGCGGACAGGGTAACTCGACAAGCAATCCAGGCTGCGATCCAGGATTTCAACGAACTTTTCGAGGGGCAGGTTTTTACTGAACTTGCCAACCTGGTACCGGATGGTACAACGCTCTACGTAGGCAACAGCATGCCAGTACGCGACCTGGATACCTTTTTCTGGTCTACCGGGCAACAAGTACACATCCTGGGTAACCGTGGCGCAAACGGTATTGACGGAGTCGTCTCTAGCGCCCTGGGGGCAAACGCGGGAGCAGGACGGGACAGACCAACAATTCTGGTACTCGGCGATCTCTCGTTCTTCCACGATCTCAATGGATTGCTTGTCGCCCGATTGCACGAGCTTAACCTCACCATCGTGTTGATCAACAATGACGGAGGGGGTATCTTCTCCTTCCTGCCGCAGGCTGCCTATCCAGAGCATTTCGAACGGCTTTTCGGCACGCCAACAGGGCTGGATTTTCGTCTTGCAGTGCAGATGTATGGCGGACAATATCAAAAGGTAGAGAGCTGGGAGCAGTTCCGCAAGGGAGTTCGCTGGGGTCTAAATACCGGTGGGTTGCATGTTATTGAGGTCACGACTGAACGTGCGAGCAATGTCAAAATGCATCGTCAACTCTGGGAGGTAGTCGACAAGGCGCTCAACGAGCAAGGCACGAGCTTCTGATCATCCCTGTTGAGTGCGCAGCACTAGCCGCGTGTAGCCCCCCGATTTATCGAGGGGGCGTTATAGGGCTGGATTTCAAGAAAGAACTGAACATGGGCAGTACGTTTGTGCAGGTGAACGGTATACGCCTTGGCATTGAACAGCGCGGAACTGTTAGAAAGCGTGGCCCAACACTGGTCATGTTGCACGGCTTTACCGGAAGTGCGGCAGGCTGGGGAAGTCACCTGGATACACTCGCAGCATATGGCTTGCGCGTAATTGCACTTGATTTGCCTGGTCATGGTCAATCCGACGTGCCTGCTGATCCGCAGTGTTATGCGATTGAATACTGCCAGCAAGATATCCTGGCGTCACTACTAAAACTTGGAGTGAGCCGGGGTGAAGCCACTCTCCTTGGCTATTCGATGGGTGGACGCATAGCGCTTTACACCGCATTTTCAGGATTCTTTCGCGCACTCATCCTGGAGAGCGCTTCACCTGGATTGGCAGATCCAGCCGAACGCGAGCAGCGGCGCATTAACGATGAAGCGTTGGCCGCAAGCATAGAGCGCGATGGTGTGCCAGCGTTCATTGATCATTGGGAAAAGCTGCCACTATTTGCCAGCCAGAGCACACTGCCACCAGAAGCGCGTGAGGCATTGCGCAGACAGCGCTTAAGTAATCGAACTAGCGGGCTGGCAGGTACAGGAGTCCAGCCATCTCTGTATGCTCGACTTCCGGCATTGCACATACCCGTATTGCTGATTGCCGGTGAGCTTGATATGAAATTCACCGCGATTGCCCGCTCTATGGCCCAGGCGCTGCCACAATCTCAGCTGCGTATTGTACCCGGCGCGGGCCACACAGTTCACCTGGAACGGCCAGAGGAATTTGATTCCCTCGTGGGAGATTTTAGTCTTTCGCTGATCTCTTCTAGTAGGTCCCCGATTTATCGCGGGACCCCCGTAGGGGATACGGACGGGTGCGAACCCGCTGTCCCGAAATAGCCAGAAAAGGAAAAGTATATGCCGGTAGAATGGCAGAAAGTCCGCGACTACACAGACATTCTTTCTGAGAAAGCCGGGGGCATGGGAAAGATTACGATCAATCGACCCGAAGTGCGCAATGCCTTCAGGCCAGAAACGCTGACAGAGTTGATAGATGCTTTCAATGCCTGTCGCGAGGACCCGGAGATTGGTGTGGTGATTCTTACAGGTGCAGGCAATCAAGCGTTCTGCTCCGGAGGGGACCAGCGTGTTCGAGGTCATGGTGGGTACGTCGACAGCGAAGGTGTACCGCGCCTGAACGAAAGTATCTTCCCAAGCCGGTAATAGCAATGGTCGCAGGCTATGCCATTGGTGGCGGCCACGTGCTCCACCTGCTCTGCGACCTGACAATCGCCGCCGATAATGCCAGGTTTGGACAAACTGGTCCCAGGGTCGGTAGTTTTGATGCCGGTTGGGGGGCTACCTATATGGCACGCGTCGTTGGTCACAAAAAGCCTCGCGAGATCTGCTATCTCTGCCGGCACTATACGGCTCAAGAGGCCCTGGATATGGGATTGGTCAACACCGTTGTGCCGTTGGAACGCCTGGAAGAAGAGACCATACAATGGGCAAGGGAGATACTTGAGAAAAGCCCGATGGCGCTGCGCTTCCTGAAATCGGCTTTCAACGCGGATACCGACGGCCTCGCCGGTATTCAAGAACTCGCTGGCAATGCAACCATGCTCTACTACATGACCGAAGAGGGTCAGGAGGGAAAGAATGCCTTCCTGGAGAAGCGCAAGCCCGATTTTTCCAGGTTTCCGCGCTTGCCCTAGGAGTTCGGGCAGTATGAAAATCGTTGAGATTCAGTGGATCACCTATCGCTTACCATTGCTCAACAGCTTCACCACCGCTCACGGCGTAATGACTGCACGTGAGGGGATAATTGTACAGGTAACTACTGAGCGTGGAATCTCTGGTGTTGGAGAGATAGCGCCGCTTCCAGAATCCGGTGGAGGAAGCCTTGCTGATAGCACTGCGTCCAGCTCACTTCTTCCGGCGCTGGTTGCGCGTCTTCACGGCAGGGAACTTGATGAAGCGCTGGACATGGTACTCGCCGAGGGCAACGACATCCGTAGGGGTGAGGGTAGTGGAGCGGCGCGGGGAGGGCCTTTATGGTCGCCCGGCGTCCTTGCCTCCGCCTTCTCCACCTCTACATTCTGCGGGCTGGAAATTGCGCTGCTCGATGCGCTTGGCAAAGCCGAGGGATGTGGAGTCTCCACGTTACTCTCTCAAGCTGGTACCATGCCACGAGTAACCGTACCGGTCAACGCCATGATCGGCGCAAGCACAACGGAAGCAGCAATTGCGGCTGCACGAGAGGCCAGGAGGAACGGTTTCCATTGTGTGAAGCTGAAAGTATTGCAGTATCCTCTAAGCGGATCGAAGCGCGTAGCCGCCTACCAGCCTCTCCATACTAGTGGAGTATACACTCGGAAACCAAAGAGGTCAATTGATCCTGCACCGGGTGAGAGCATCCGTGAAGAGGTCGAGCGCGTCGCAGCCGTGCGCGACGCAATCGGGCCGGCGATGCATCTCCGCCTGGATGCAAACGAGGCATGGAACCTTGAGGAAGCCATTGCAATCCTCTCTCAATGTGTCCCATACAATATACAGTATGTCGAGCAGCCTCTGAAGGCACACGACCTTGCAGGCATGCGTACCCTTCGGCGATCTGTGCCCATCCCAATCGCAGTTGATGAAGCCTTGCACAGCCTCGAGAGCGCCCAACTCGTCCTTGATAACGAAGCGGCTGATATCCTTGTTATCAAGCCCCAACTTGCCGGGGGACTGCGTGTTGGGCAGCAGATCATCCAGGCAGCAGCAGAGCGGGGAGTACGCAGTGTCATCACAAGCGCTATCGAGACAGGTATTGGCGTGGTAGCGGCACTGCACCTCGCGGCCGCATCACCCGCTGTAACGCTCGAGTGTGGCCTCGCGACACTTCATCTGCTGGTTGATGACTTGGTGATGAATGACTTGCCTGTTCGAGATGGCTTCCTGGCAGTGCCAACAGGTCCTGGCCTGGGAATCGCGCTGGACGAGGAAGCGCTGCATAGATATAGTAGTATGCTGCGTTCTGGGTAATCACCAGTCTTGCAGAGGTTGCTCGATTCTTGCTAAAATAGCAGAGCAGATATGATAAGTTGGAGGTTCCAATGCATATCCCAAGCTATGTCACCAATACGAAGCTCCGTGCCTGGGTCGAAGAGATGGGTGCCCTGTGTAAGCCCGACCAGTTGCACTGGTGCGATGGCTCTCAGACGGAGTACGACCTCCTGTGCGAGCAGATGGTAGCCTCTGGCACCTTCATCCGGCTCAACCCCGAGAAACGCCCCAACAGCTTCCTGGCCCGCTCCGACCCTAGCGATGTCGCCCGTGTCGAAGACCGCACCTTCATTTGCTCTCTGAGCAAGACCGACGCAGGCCCAACCAACAACTGGGTTCACCCCAGGGAGATGAAGGAAACGCTCCGCGGCTTGTTCGACGGTTGCATGCGCGGGCGGACGATGTATGTGATCCCGTTCAGTATGGGGCCTCTCGGCTCGCCGATCGCGCACCTTGGCGTCGAGTTGACCGATTCGCCCTATGTCGTGGTGAGTATGCGCATCATGACCCGTATGGGTCGTGCCATCTACGACGTGCTTGGGAAAGACAGCGACTTCATCCCGTGCGCGCACTCGGTCGGCATGCCGCTTGCTCCAGGCCAACAGGACATCCCATGGCCATGTAACAAAGAAACCAAGTACATCGTACACTTCCCCGAGGAGCGCGCGATCTGGTCCTACGGCTCAGGCTACGGAGGTAACGCGCTGCTTGGCAAGAAGTGTCTCGCGCTGCGAATCGCTTCAGTGCTCGCGCGAGACGAAGGCTGGCTGGCCGAGCACATGCTCATTCTGGGCGTTGAGAATCCGCATGGTGAGAAGACCTACGTCGCCGCCGCCTTCCCGAGCGCCTGCGGTAAGACCAACTTCGCCATGCTTGTCCCGCCCAAAGCGTTCCAGGAAGAGGGCCGGACGGCAGGCTCTACGCGATTAACCCCGAGGCTGGCTTCTTCGGCGTCGCGCCAGGCACGAACGCGACCTCCAACCCGAACGCGATGGCATCAATACGTGCCAACACCATTTTTACCAACGTCGCATTGACCGACGAGGGGGACGTGTGGTGGGAGGGCATGACCGGGGTGCCACCCGCGCACCTGGTCGACTGGACCGGCCAGGACTGGACGCCGGGTAGTGGGCGCAAGGCCGCGCATCCGAACGCGCGCTTCACCGCGCCGATCAGCCAGTGTCCGGTGATCGACTCTGCGACCGACGATCTGCAAGGCGTCCCGGTCGCAGCGTTCATCTTCGGTGGTCGGCGCGCGAATGCGGTGCCGCTGGTCTACCAGTCGTTCAACTGGATATACGGTGTCTATGCTGCGGCCACCATGGGTTCAGAGATGACCGCTGCGGCCACCGGCCAGCTCGGCCAGGTGCGACGTGATCCGTTCGCGATGCTGCCGTTTGCTGGTTACCATATGGCCGACTACTTCAACCACTGGCTGAACTTTGGACGGCATCTGCCCAACCCACCGCGCATCTTCAACGTGAACTGGTTCAGGTGCGACGCGCAGGGCCATTTCCTGTGGCCAGGTTTCGGCGAGAACATGCGCATGCTGAAGTGGATCGTTGAACGTGCTCACGGTCGTGCGGTCAGCATCGAGAGTCCGATTGGCTGGATGCCGCGCTACGAGGACCTGGACTGGCGTGGGATGGAAGGCTTCACGCGCCAGCAGTTCCACGAGCTGATGTCGGTTGACCGCGACGTCTGGCAGCAGGAATTGCTCTCGCACGAGGAGCTGTTTGTGAAACTGTACGACCGGCTGCCCAAGGAACTGCTGTTCATTCGCGAACTGATCCTCTCCAGCCTCTGGCGCTCCCCGGAACACTGGGGCCTGTCACCGGAATGAGGGCCAAACGGGTTTGCCGGTCTTCTTAAAATCAAGAAATGGTGGTATACTTCTCTTTAGAGGAAACATGATCCTCGTCCCGGGAAAAAGATTTGCATGATACCCTGCACACGCGTTCTGTCCGTACCATCTTTTATGAAAGAGAGAGGCAAGATGTCACTACAACAGAAGCTTATCCAACTGCCCCTGGTTGGTATGATCCTTCTTTGCTTGCTTGCCCTTGTGTACCTGCTCGCATGGAAGCGTTTTTCGAAACGAGATCCTTCGGCCACTATCATCAAGCACTCGGTGGATACTTCTCCCGATGATGCCCTCAAGTATTGGACAGCGGACAAAATGCGCAATGCCAAACCCGCAAAACTGCCGCATGTCAAGACTCTCAAGCGAAAAAAACAGCGCCCGCAACCCCCGCCAGACACGTCTGATCCACACCATTCTTGATGAAAGAGAGAGGCAAGATGCCACGACATAACAGACCTATCCAACTGCCCCTGGCTGGCTGGATCATTCTTTGTCTGCTTGCCATTGTGTACGTTGTGTACGTGAGTTACTTGGTTGCACTTGCGCGTTTTGTGTACACTTCGGTGTTAGCTCCTTCGCAGACTGTCGTTGTGTACCTGGTGGATACGAACCCCAACATTGCCATCAAGCATTGGACAGTGGCTAACATGCGCGCTGCCGCCGACGCCGATCAGCAGGACAGCAACGCTTCCGATCTTACACAGAAAATAAACGCCAGCCTGGGCAAAGCAGCCCAGCAAGAGGGACAGCCCCCACGTAATGGAAATCCTTCTTATCCCCTTTCGACCGTTGGGAAAGTCTTTTTTACCAACGCCTCTGGTCAAGACATGGTCTGTTCTGGTACTGCCGTCGCAAGCCTCAACCAGAGTGTTGTTGACACCGCTGGGCACTGCCTCTACTGGAATGGTGACTGGGTAAAGAACATGATCTTCTGCCCTCTGTACGATAGCGGCAGTACGCCTTATGGTTGCTGGGCAGCTCGCGATTTGGAGGTTCCTTCCGACTGGATACATGCCAGGCCAAATGACTTACATCATGACTTTGGCATGGCCATCGTTTCTCCCAATAGCCAGGGTGTCTTGACCGACATAGTCGGCGGCGCCGGTTGGGCGTATAATCAGCCTGCCAATCAACCCTTCTACGCCTATGGCTACCCCGCCGCGTATCCATTCGATGGCCAGACCAGGCAGTCCTGCGAGGGTTCCTCCGGCAAAAGCTGGCAGCATGGGGGAGGCACCGTGGTCTCCATCCCTTGCAATATGACCGGTGGCTCCAGCGGTGGACCCTGGTTCATTAAGTTCAGCGGCAATTGGTACCTCAATGGTCATAACGACTTCACCAGTAGTATGCAGCCTGGGCACATGTTCTCTCCTTACTATGATGATACCTGGTACGCTCTTTACGACAAGGCCCAGCATACGTAAGGACAGAAAAACACTAACCATTAACCATGGGCGTAGTCAAAGCCTAGCAAGATAGCTGTATTCACAAAGGCAGGGGAGAACAATCATGCATATGCGGTGGTGCCATTGGCTTGAGGCAACAGCAATGGTACTGCTTTTTCTGCTGGCAGGATGCAGTAATGCAGGTAACAGTCCAGGAGTGGCGCAAATTGGACCGCTGGAAACCGGCAGTCCATTCCCCACAAATGCTACTACTGTAGCAAACGGCGCGAGTACTGTCAGTTTCACACTTTACGGTGGAGTTACAGGCGTATACACGATTCATGCTTCCTTACCCACTTCTAAGCTTCGTCATGGTTACCGAGAATTCACTATCGATGTTGCACACGCGGGCATGTCCATCTTCTTAGCCTTCTACGGCTACCACGGCCCGGGTACCTACACACTTTCAGCAGACATCAATGGCGGAGATGTACGCATCGATTTTGACCATGACTCCGCATCCTGGGACCTCTCATTGACGCCAAAGGCTCAATGTACCTTGACGATCACCAGCGATACGTCCACCATATATGTAGGTATAGACAGGATGCTTGGAACCTTCTCATGCCCGCAGCTACCCTCTAGCAGCCCCAACCACCCACAACAGCCTGTAGCAGTCAGCAGCGGTCACATCGATGTAGCTATCATCGTTGAGAGCTGAAATTCTTTCATCAGGCAGTGAGGGCTAAAAATACGACAAATCAGTTCCCTGGAGTGGACTGGGAGACTCCTTGATCTTCTCCTGTGACAGTGAGAGACCCTTTTTTATATGGAGTTGTGCACCACATGATTCGCGAATGATTAAGTTAGTTGGCAGCTCGATATGCTTAGGAACGCCAACGATTCCCTCGATGCGACTGATTAAGAGCGTGCCCGCTCGTAATCCAATGTCTATAGATTGCTGCACGATCGTCGTAAGGGGTGGATTCACATGGGCGGCGAACGCCTCGTCGTCGAAGCCGACTACGGCCAGGTCTTCCGGTATGCGCAGGTGAATGGTTTTTGCCGCTTGCAATACATCTAGTGCAACATAATCGTTGACGGCGAAGATGGCACCTGGTCGATCAGGACGCTGCAAAAACTCAACCAACCCTTCATGGGCACCCGTCTGCAGCTGCCTGGAGTCGGGAACAACCAGTGTCTCATCATATGGAACTTCATACTTTTGTAATGCCTTACGGTAGCCTTGCCAGCGCTCATAGACCGAAGTGGTTTGCAAAGTTTCTTCACGCGCGAAGACGAAGCCAATGCGCCTGTGACCCAGAATGAGTAAGTGTTCTGTGGCACGATAGCCACCACCGACGTTGTCTGAACCAACATAGTCTATCGCCAGGCCAGGAAAGTAGCGGTCCATCAAGACAACGGGGATATGATCGGCCTGAAGTTGCTGGATCGAGGCATCATGGGTAGTATCACCTGTAGGCCAGATAATCATGCCTAAGACGTGGTTTGCTCGCAGGCGGTCGATATCGCGGGCTTGCTGCTCCTGTTCGCCTTCGGAATAGGTGAAGCTGACGTTATAACCATGTAACTTTGCAGCTTGTTCGACGCCAACGAGAAGATTCATGGCCAGTTGCGTGCGAAACGTTCGATTGAGCACTAAGCCGATCTGCTTCTGTTTAAGTTGTGTCATCTGACTGCCGTTTGATGGTGGCTGGCTTACGAACGTGCCACGCCCCTGCACCCGTTCGATCAATCCCTCGTTGGCCAGCAGCGCCAGCGCCTGGCGCACGGTATCACGGCTGATCTGATACAGGGCAGCTAGCTCTTCATCAGTCGGAAGGCGTGTTCCTGCTGGCAAACGCCCATCGAGAATGCGCTCACGATAATAGGTCATGAGTTGGGTGTGGAGAATCTTCGTGCGCTCCTTTTTGCTCAGCTTCGCTATCAAATCGGTCTTCCTTCTTCAGTACCATGTGAGATGCACGAAATAAAGGGTTTGCAAGGTGGCGCCAAAGCTAGGCAAAGCTTAGCATATCTGTGCATATTATGCAAGCAAACGCCCAACGAATTTTCAGATTTCGGCATATTGATTTTCGATTTTTAAAGATAGATTCGCGGATAATAGCTGTTTTTAGGATAAGTACTGAAGAGACGGAGCGCCATTATATGGGGATCAATTACCAAATCAAGCTCAATACATGAGATCTCCGCTACTTAATCTGCTTCTATTCTTGAAAAATATCCATTGACAAATTTCGTTTTTTAACCCATACTTAACCTATGGTATTTGTGCTAAGCGTCCCGATACTAGCCGAGAGGAGGTGCAGCCGAGACCCTACATTCCGGCATTCTTAACTGACCACCACATTTATCCCCTTCTAGTTTTCCTGGTTGTTTGCTAGTGAGCCTGGTTCAAGAGGTGCTGAAGCTCATTGTACACACCGACGTTGACCGACAGAGTTGCAAGGACTGGCTGTCCTACACAATCAACAAGGAGATGTGTTATGCACAGGCTATTGAAAAGCTTGGGTTTCTTTCCCCTTTCTCTTTTCGTCCTGCTTTTCGCCGGAGTAACTGTATTGCAGGCTTGCGGTGGCCCTTCTACTACCACTAGTAACGGACCGGTCACCATTACTGTCGCTTATGAGCAGTTTGGTCCTCCGCCCTATCCTGAACAGGCATGGTGGACGAAGGTGAAACAGCGTGTTGAGGCGGCTAACCCGAATATCAAAGTCAAGTTGGAACCTATTATTGCTAGCGAGGGGGACTATTACACAAAGCTCGACCTGATGATGCGTTCCACCACCACAGCTCCCGATCTCGTGCGCGAGGACAGTTTCCTGGTGAGCTCTGATGTGACCGCAGGCTACCTGGCCCCGCTCGATAAGTACCTGGCTGCCTGGCCTGAATACAGCCAGCAGTGGTTCCCCGCAATGCAAAAGATCACGACGTTCAATGGTCACAACTACGGCGTGATGGACGGTACCGATGTGCGCCTGATCTGGTTCAACAAGAATATCTTCCAAAAGGCAGGACTCCCCACTGACTGGCAGCCCAAAAACTGGGCCGATATTCTGACGGCTGCTCACACGATCAAAGCGAAGGTGCCCGGTGTCATCCCGATCAACCTCTACTCAGGCGTTCCGATGGATGAGGCCTCCTCGATGCAGGGCTTCGAGATGTTGCTCTACGGCACCAAAAATCCACTCTACAATTACTCGACGCAAAAGTGGGTTGCTCCCAGCCCGGGATTGCTCGATGCGCTCAACTTCGTCAAGCAGGTCTATAATCCATCCAATCTGCTCGGACCCACCAATGATATTGCCTTGAATACCCAGGCTGCTAATACGATTGCACAGCAACTTATCCCGCAGGGGAAGATTGGCATTGATATCGATGGCTCCTGGGTCAGTAGCAACTGGTATTCCGGCGGTACAGCGCCGTGGCCGCAGTGGCAGCAGACCATGGGCGTCGCCAAGATGCCGACCGAATTCGGGCAGGCTCCCAACTATGTCACTCTCTCCGGAGGTTGGGCCTACTCCATTACAGCCAAGTCAGCCCATCCAGATCAGGCATTCGAGGTACTCAAGGCCGCCAACAGTCAGGACTTATTGGGAAGCTACGACGTTGCGGACGGGCAGGTTACACCACGCCAGGATATCGTCAATGTACCTGCGTATCACGATTCCCCGCTGAATCCGTTCTACACGAGCCTGGTGGCGTTCACACAATTCCGCCCGGGTTTCCCGGCATATCCCAAGATTTCGCTCCAGATCGACAACGCTATGCAGCATGTGATGAGTGGTCAGTCACCCGCTGACGCGATGAATGCCTACGCCCAGGCGGTCGCGGGGATTGCAGGTGCGAGCAATGTCGAACAGGGAACGTAGCATGCGGAGGCCACGAGCTGATAAATCGACTCTCTACAGTCTGTAGAGTGCGGATTTATCCGGCACGTGGGTTTCCTTTATACTTCTATCGACGATATGCATGTAGAGTTCACTGCTGGTGAGGGTGGATCACGGTGTTCCCAGGGCGGGGGCAAGCCCCGCCCCTACTATAGACGGATCAGTCACCGAAGATCGCGTATGGTAGGGGCGACCCTTGCGGTCGCCCTGAGAGTTCCGTGATCCATCTCTGGCTGAGGAGTTGGAATATGCAGGTTGAGACAAAGCGGGTGCAACCGGTGCAGATGGTAACACCCGCTAATGGACACATCCGGCGTAAGCGACTGCGTATTGGTATCTACTTTATGGCCCCCGCCTTCCTGATTATCGCTGTTTTTATGCTCGGCCCAGCTGTGTGGGCTGTCTATATCTCTTTCACCAACATGTCCTTGACGGGTGTAGGCGCGGCAACCCCTCAGTGGGTCGGATTACAAAATTTCGTGCAAATCCTGCATGACGCGGAGTTCTTCAGCGCCTTCCGTGTATCGCTGACCTATCTGGTTGGCTCAGCGTTGATCGGCCAGGCCCTGCTAGGGCTGCTCTTAGCCATGTTGATGCGTCATCGGCAACGCGCCTTTAAGGCGGTTCTGGGGGCTATCATTATCATTGCCTGGGTGATTCCCGACGTGGTAGCCGGTTTCCTCTGGAGTTCCTTCCTTGCCGGCGGCCCGCAAAGTATCCTGGCCCCTGGCCTCCTAAACTCGATCGTGGCGGCCTTTGGCCTGCCGCAACATGCCTGGCTTCAGGACTACCCGATGGCCTCGATCATTGTGGCAAACACCTGGCGCGGTACGGCGTTCTCAATGTTGCTGTACGCTTCCGCGTTAGAAGGCATCCCACCTGAATTGCTCGAAGCGGCCTCGATTGATGGTGCTAGTCTATGGGCGCGCATTCGGTATATTACACTTCCACTCATCAAGGGCAGTATTGCCACTGATCTGCTGCTCATCACACTGGCGACGCTCTCCGATTTCACCCTGGTCTATGTCCTGACAGGAGGCGGCAACCTCAATACAGAACTCTTGACTATCTACCAGTACCGCCAGGCGTTCCAGTTCTACCAGATTGGCTATGGAAGCGCTATCTCACTGCTGATCCTGGTAGTGGGAGCCATCCTTGCATTGTTGTATATCCGTGTTTTGCGCGTTGACCTCTAACGAGCAGCGAGGAGATTTTTGCTGGGTATGTATTCTGCTATATCACGCTCCCACCTGTTCGAAGTGGAGTAAGAGGAGAGAAACATGGCTATTCGTCGCGGCCTGACTTCGATATCTGCCTACGTGATCCTGGTGTTCCTCGGATTATTCTTCCTGGTGCCACTCTTATGGCCCATCCTGGCAAGCCTCAATCCGAGTGCAAGCCTATCGGTCACGGTACCTGCTCATTTCAGCTTGATCAATTTTCAAACGATTATCACCAATGGACTCGTCGCTGGCCCTTTCGGCAACAGCCTCATCCTGGCAATCAGTACGATGCTCCTGGTGATCATCCTCGCGGGCCTGGCTGCATATCCGCTCTCGCGTTACCAGTTTCCCCTCAAGGGTCCCCTCATGTACGCCATCCTGTTCACCAGCTCACTGCCCATTCTAGCTCTGGTGACGCCGCTATATGCGATGTACGCCTCGCTGAACCTCATTGATACGCTCCAGGGGGTGATTCTTTTCTTTGTTGCCAGTGCATTGCCTTTCTGTATCTGGCTGATGAAGAACTTTTTCGATTCGGTCCCTTTCGAGCTGGAAGAGGCGGCCTGGATTGATGGCGCTTCGACCTTTCAATCGCTCATATACGTGCTCTTCCCGCTTGCCGCGCCAGGGATTGCAGTGGTCGGCGTATGGAGCTTCCTGGTGGCATGGACGAACTTCTTCGTTCCCCTGATTATCCTGCAAAGCCAGAATCTACTGCCGGCTTCGGTGCATATCTATACGTTCTTCGGCAGTTATGGTCAGGTGAACTACGGCCAACTGGCCGCCTACGCTATGCTGTATGCGCTGCCAGCCGTCGTACTTTATACACT
>WNFM01256584.1_pt1 | contig 15390 bp, 15 predicted proteins | sample 5400271 | NCBI WGS metagenome assembly WNFM01 (sample SAMN13153352, study PRJNA577476) | soil metagenome | isolation source: 60 cm saprolite on Douglas fir-dominated hillslope | place: USA:California | collected 2013-09-17
CCAGCGTCGGCATCTTCGCGATCAGGCGATGCGAGGCGATCATCCGTTGCTCGGGATCGGTGATGTCGGTGCTGTCGTGGTAGAAGGACGACAGCGCGCCGACCACGCCGCAAAGTACCGCCATCGGGTGCGCGTCACGCCGGAAGCCGCGGTAGAAGGTCGCGAGCTGCTCGTGGACCATGGTGTGACGGCTGATCGTGTAGACGAACTCGTCGAGCTCGTTCTTCGTCGGAAGCTCGCCATGGAGCAGCAGGTAGGCGACCTCCATGAAGCTCGACTGCTCGGCCAGCTGGTCGATCGGATAGCCGCGGTGGAGCAGAATGCCCTTTTCACCGTCGATGTAGGTGATGGCGCTCTCACAGCTGGCGGTGGAGGTGAAGCCCGGGTCGTAGGTGAACAAGCCGGTCTCGCCGTACAGCTTGCGGATGTCGATAACTTCCGGTCCGACCGAGCCTTCCATCAGCATGAACTGATGGTTGGTTCCCTCGACGCCCAGGGTGGCGGTCTTGTCGGTCATGCTTGTCGCTCCATCTGGTCGGCGATGCGGGCGAGGCTTTCATCCCGGCCCAACAGCACCAGCACATCAAAAATCCCGGGAGACGTCGTGCGCCCCGTGAGGGCAGCGCGTAGCGGCTGGGCAAGCTTGGCGAGCTTTACGTTTTTGGCCTCCGTTGCTCATGGGTGCGATGCAACATTTCCCGCGCCTCGGCGGTGAGCAGCGCGGCAGCTGCTTCGTCGACGATCAGCGGACGCTTGGCGAACAGGAAGCGAGCGCCGTCGGCGAGCTCAATGAGCGTATGGGCGCGCGCCTTAAGGTCGGGCATGGCGCGGAGGAGCAGCGCCTCTTCGTCGGCAGTGCCAATGCCGAGCCGCGGTGCGACGAGCTCCGCGAGCCGCTGATCGTCGGCCTCGCGGATGTAATGGCCGTTCAAATTCTCGAGCTTCTTGAAGTCGAAACGCGACGGCGACTTGCCAACGTGCGGCAGGTCGAACCATTCGATCGCCTGGTCGCGGCTGATGATCTCGTCGTCGCCATGGCCCCAGCCGAGCCGGAGCAGATAATTGCTGACCGCTTCAGGGAGCAGGCCGAGCTCGTCGCGGTAGGCATTCACTCCCATCGCGCCGTGGCGCTTGCTGAGCTTGGCGCCATCGGGTCCGTGGATCAGCGGGACATGGGCATAGGTCGGCTCCGGCCAGCCCATGGCGCGGATGATCGCCAGTTGCCGGAAGGCGTTGTTGAGATGGTCATCGCCTCGGATCACGTGAGTGACCCCCATGTCGTGATCGTCAACCACCACTGCAAGCATGTAGGTCGGGGTTCCGTCCGAACGGAGCAGGACGAAATCGTCGAGCTCGGCGTTCTGGACGGTGACCCGGCCCTGCACCTGGTCGTCGACCACCGTTTCGCCCTCGCGCGGCGCCTTGAGGCGAATGACGTAGGGCTTGCTCTGCTCCTCGCCGACCTCGCGCCAGGGACTGACGATGCGGAACGGCTTGCGCTCCGCCTTGGCCTTTTCGCGCTGCTCGGCCAGCTCCTCCTGCGTCATGTAGCACCGGTAAGCCGCGCCCCGCTCGAGCAGCCGGTGGGCAATCTCGGCATGACGAGCCCAGAATTGCGACTGGTAATATTCGTGGCCGTCCCAATCGAGCCCGAGCCAGCGCATGCCGTCGAGGATCGCCGCGATCGCTTCGTTGGTCGAGCGCGCCCGGTCGGTGTCTTCGATCCGCAGCAGGAACTTGCCGCCACAGTGGCGGGCATAAAGCCAGTTGAACAGCGCCGTGCGCGCGCCGCCGATATGCAAATATCCGCTCGGCGAGGGGGCGAAGCGGGTGACAACCGGCCGCGACGTATCACTTGCGCTCAAGCGCGCTTTCCTCTTCTCTTGTTGTGCAATGCAATGGACGAGCGCCCCTAACATAGGGGAAGCGCCTCTTCCACAGCGTGCTCGGGGCTATTGGAAGGCGCGGTTTTCCGCGGCTGGCGAGGCGCTGGAGAAGCTCCTCGAGGCGGAGCGCGCCCAGCTTCCCCCGTGGTTCGTCGTCGGCTTCGGCACTGGCATCGCCGGCTGGTTCGCGCTCCATGGCCCCAGCGATTGGATTACGCTGATTGCGATTGCGGCCGCTCTTTCGGCGATCGGATTCGCGCTCAACGGAGGGCGGACCGGAAGGGCAATCGCCTGGTTTGCGCTCGCGCTGGCACTTGGTGGGTCCCTCGCATGGACGCGCGCCGAGTGGGTCGCGGCGCCGCGGCTGCCGCGTCCGCAAGTCGTCACGTTCGATTCGCAGGTCGAGAAGGTTGAGGATCTCGTTGCGAGGGGCGTTGTGCGGCTCACGTTGGTTCCCGCGGATCGGTCGCTGCCGGCGCGCGTGCGGGTTTCAATCCGGGAGGAGGATGCGCCGCAGGGAATATTGGACGGCGCAACGGTGCGAATGCGCGCGCGCGTTGTTCCGCCACCGCCGATGCCATTGCCGGGAGCCTATGATTTCGCGCGCGATGCCTGGTTCAAGGGCATTGGAGCAGTCGGCAAGGACCTGGGTCCCGTGACCGTCTTGGCGCCAGGCGGTGGACACACTCTCGACCGTTTGCGGGCGCGGCTTGGACGGCACATTCGTCAACGGCTGCCGGGACCCGCGGGCGGCGCCGCGACGGCGCTTGCCATCGGCGACCAGCACGCGGTCGCCAAGGACGATGCCGACGCGATGCGCCGCGCGGGCCTCATTTATTTGCTGGTGGTGAGCGGTCTCCACGTCGCAGCGGTCGTCGGCGCGGCGATGGTCCTGACTATCAAGCTGCTGGCGACCTCCGAGCGACTGGCGCTTCGTTTGAATCTGGTGCTGGTCGCGGCTGCGGTGGGGGCTCTTGCCGGCATCGGTTACACCTTGCTGACCGGGATGCAGATTCCGACCATGAGAAGCTGCATCGGCGCTTTGCTTGTGCTTGCCGGCATCGCGCTCGGACGAGATGCGATCAGCTTGCGGCTGCTTGCGACAGCGGCGCTGCTTCTTCTCGCCTACCGTCCCGAATCGCTCGTCGGTCCGAGCTTTCAGCTGAGCTTCGCCGCCATCGCGGCGATCATCGCGCTCCATTCGACCCAATGGGCGCGGCGGCTCTTCGCGCGCCGCGACGAGGGCGCGTTCGCCCGTTTCGGCCGCATTGTCCTGGGCATGTTCGCGACCAGTCTTGTGGTCGAAATCGCGCTTGCTCCGCTGTCGCTGTACCATTTTCATCGTGCCGGACTCTACGGCATGGCCGCGAGCGTCGTCGCCTTGCCGCTGACGACGCTCGTGATCATGCCGCTGGAGGGCGCCGCTCTATTTCTCGACATCATCGGGCTCGGCGCGCCGCTGTGGTATCTATGCGGCAAGGCAATCGATCTGCTGCTGTGGATATCCCACAGGGTCGGAGAGGCCAGCGGCGCCGTGACAACGCTCCCCTCGATGCCGCAGTGGGCGTTCGCCGCAATGGTCGTCGGCGGGATTTGGTTTTGCCTGTGGAACTCGCGCATTCGGCTGCTCGGGGTGGTGCCCTTTTCAATCGGCCTCGTTGGCGCGGCATTGGCGCCTTCGCCCGACCTCCTTATTACTGGAGACGGGCGCCATCTCGCGGTCGTCGATCACGGCATTCCGTACATCTTGCGCGACAAGGCTGGCGATTATGTCCGGAGCCTGCTCTCCGAGGTGTCTGGTTACGATAGCGACCCCGAGCTGCTCGATGATCGGTCGGAAAGCGATTGTTCCCGCGATGCGTGCGTCGCGCTTCTCCGCCACGGAGACGCCGAATGGCGTTTGCTGGCGACGCGCTCGGCCTACCGCATCGACTGGGCCGACATCACCACTGCCTGCGCCGCGGCGGACATCGTCGTTTCGGACCGGCGGTTGCCGCGCGGCTGTCAGCCGCACTGGCTGAGGCTCGACGTCGAAGCGTTGGAACGTACCGGCGGCCTCGCGATCTATCTCGGACGGCGGCCGTGGGTCGACAGCGTCGCCGAGCGGGTCGGCGCACATCCGTGGGCCGAGACGGGGCTCAGTAGCGCCTTATCAACCCAGCGAGCCGCCCCTGAATCTGGACTCGGCGGGGGTCGTAGCGCTGTGCCTCGTAATTGCGGTTGGCGGGATCGAGCCGGATCATGCTTCCCTCGTGGCGGAAGGTCTTGAGCGTTGCTTCCTCATTGTCGATCAGGGCGACGACTATTTCACCGTCGCGCGCCGTGTCGGCCTTGCGGATCAGCGCAAAGTCGCCGTCGAGAATGCCCTCTTCGACCATCGAGTCGCCTGATACTTCCAGCGCATAATGTTCGCCTGCTCCGAGCAATGCGGCCGGGACCATGAAGCTTTCGGTGCCCTGGAGCGCCTCGATCGGCGTGCCGGCGGCGATGCGCCCGTGGAGCGGGATTTCCATCGTGTCGTTGGCCGGCGCCGCGACAGCAGGGCGGATCGGGGTGACCGTCGCCGTGGGCCGCATCTCGGGCAGCTTCACGACCTCGAGCGCACGCGCCCGGTTGGGCAGCCGTCGGATGAACCCGCGCTCCTCAAGCGCCGAAATCAGCCGGTGCACGCCCGACTTGGACTTGAGGTTGAGTGCCTCGCGCATTTCGTCGAAGCTCGGGCTGATCCCGCTCGCATTCAGGCGGTCGTCGATGAAGAGCAGCAACTCGCGCTGCTTGGCGGTGAGCATCGGCGGTCACTCCCCATAAAGAACGAACGGGGAACTTTTAGGCAACAAAAATGCCCAGGTCAAGCGGGACGTCAACTGCCGGGGTATAGTGATATCCGCCGAGTTAGTCGCGCCTGACCACAGCGAGGGCAGACCGCTGTTCAGCAAGGCCGAGACTAGCGCTGCGGCTCGGCTCCCAGCAGCTGATCAATGAGCGTGGTCGCATTCACAAGGGCCGTCCTTATCTGAAGAAGATCCGCGCCGACCATGTGTCGGTTTCTGCCTGCCAGTCCCAACACAGCGGCAAGAACAATGTCCGACTCGCGGGCGAGTTGGATCAGATGACTTCCGCTCGGCCCGCAGCAGCCGCTTAGCCAGTTCTTCGCTGTCCTATCACTCGCCCCGGTCCACCGCATCAGAGTCTTGGTCGCCCGGTGGCTCTGACCGAGTTCGGTTCGCAGAGCGTCCGCGATCGAGGATGCATACTCGCCGTGGCCGCCAGATTCCTCCGGAAACTTGTTGCCCTTTTTCGGAAACATCTTTCCGTCTTCCCTGCGCTAAGGCGCCTGCCTTTCGGCGAAGGCACTCACGACCTTCGAGGCGCAGATGGTCATTAATTGGGATCACGCGGACAGTTCAGACGTGGCTGGCACGCTCGTTCGGGCGGCTCAATACGTCCGGATGTCGACGGAGCATCAGAAATACTCGACCGACAATCAGTCGGCCGTCATTCAAAAGTACGCGGCGAATCGCGGCTTCGAGATCGTTCGGACCTACGCGGACGAAGGTAAGAGCGGGTTGAAGCTCCACGGCCGAGACGCCCTGAAAGAGCTACTGAGTGATGTTGAAGCCCGCCGAGCAGATTACGCTGTGGTGCTCGTCTACGACGTGAGCCGCTGGGGTCGGTTTCAGGACCCTGACGAGGCAGCCGCAATTGAGCTGATGTGCAAGCGGGCCGGTATTCAAGTGCACTATTGTGCTGAGCAGTTCGAAAATGACGGCAGCATCGGATCGTCGATTATAAAGACCGTCAAAAGGGCAATGGCGGGCGAGTACAGCCGAGAGCTCTCAGTTAAAGTCTTCGCCGGTCAATCACACCTCATTGAGCTGGGATTTCGCCAGGGAGGAGCGGCCGGGTTTGGACTTCGCAGACTGCTGGTGGATGAAAATGGGGAGCCCAAAGGGGAACTCAGTCGCGGCGAGCACAAGAGCATCACGACGGACCGCGTGATCCTCGTTCCCGGCCCGCCCGAGGAAATTGGTGTCGTGCGGGAAGTCTATCGCCGATTTGTCCGCGAGCGGGCATGCGAGGCGGAGTTGGCGCAGATGCTAAACAGACGGGGTGTCCTCACCGATCTGGGCCGGTCATGGACGCGCGGTACGGTCCATCAGCTTCTCATCAACGAAAAATATGTCGGCAACAATGTGTGGGCGCGGACCTCGTTCAAGCTGAAGCATGCGAGAGTCCGGAACACCCCGGACCAATGGGTGCGGCACGATGGAGCCTTCAAAGCAATCATCGATCAGGAGCTGTTCGAACAGGCTCAGAGCATCATCGCCGCGCGAGCGGAACGTCTCTCCGACGAGCAGATGCTGCAACGCCTGAGGCAAATCCTTGAGCAACGCGGCGAACTCTCCGGTCTGATCATCGACGAGGACGAGAACTGCCCGTCCAGCAGCAGCTTCAGAACGCGTTTTGGGAGTTTGCTGCGCGCTTACTCTCTGGTCGGGTTCACGCCGGATCACGATTACCGTTACTTGGAGATCAATCGTGGCCTTCGTCGGCTTCACCCAGTGATCGTGTCGGACGTCATCGACGGCATTCGCGCGGCAGGCGGCGAGGTGATGCAAGACGCTGCAACGGACCTGCTGACGATCAATCGCGAGTTCACGGCCTCCCTCATTGTCGTGAGGTGCTGCGAGACAGTCGCGGGCTCACTGCGGTGGAAAATCCGAATTGATAGCGCGCTAAAGCCCGACCTCACTGTCGCCGTTCGGATGAACGCCGAAAACTCTCATGCACTTGATTACTATCTGCTTCCGAGGCTGGACATGCGCGAGGCGGTTCTTCGGCTCTGCGAGTACAACGGACTCTCGCTGGATGCGTACCGCTTCGACACGCTGGAGACGCTGTATCGCATGGCAATGCGGGCTCCATTCCGGAAGGCTGCATGATGGCAGCTACGCCCGCTCAGCGCGTCGAAATGATCCCGATCGACCGAATCACCGTCGTGAATCCAAGAGTTCGCAACCAGCGCGTATTCAGGGAGATCGTCGAAAATATCGCCCAGGTCGGACTGAAAAGACCGATCACAGTGACGAGGAGGGCCGAAGCCGACGGGCCATTCTACGATCTGGTCTGCGGTCAGGGACGGCTCGAAGCGTGCCGTGAACTGGGTCACTCGGACGTGCCAGCACTGGTCGTAAGTGCTGACGAAGAAGATTGCCTTGTCTCTAGCCTCGTCGAGAATTGCGCCCGTCGGCAGCACCACGCCGTTGATCTGCTCCAAGATATCGGCGGAATGAAGGACCGAGGTTATTCGACGGTGGATATCGCTCGGAAGACGGGGCTTTCTTACGAGTACGTGCTCGGCGTCATACGCTTGCTCGAAAACGGCGAAGAGCGGCTTCTTCGAGCAGTCGAATCAAGCATGATGCCCATAAGCGTGGCAGTCGACATCGCGGAAGCAGAGGACGGAGATGTGCAGTCCGCGCTTCAGGCAGCGTACGAAAGCAAACAGCTTCGCGGCCGCAAACTCATTGCCGCAAGACGCCTCGTCGAGACCAGAAGGCGGCGCGGTAAGGCGATGAGGACAGATGGGCACAAGCCGAAACGCCCGCTCTCATCCGAAGCGCTCGTACGCGCCTAAGGTCGGAGGCCGCGAAGGCGAGGCTCACCTTTATAACGGAGGCGCTACGGACGCTGATTGACGACGACGAATTCTATGCGCTCATTGAGCATGAGGCTCTCGACAATCTGCCCGCCAATCTTGCCGAGCGCATTCCCGAACTCGCGGTGCACGGATGAGTCGCGGCTCGCAAGAACTGAAGATTGCTTTCGAAACATCGAGCCTGCGCATTCCGATTTCGCAAATCGAGCCGCTGCGTGAAGTCGGCGAGCGCGTGAAGAAATCAGTCAAGTACGGCCAGATCGCCGCCTCCATAAAGGAGGTCGGTATAATTGAGCCGCCAGTCGTAGTCCGCGATCCCAGCAATCCCGAGAAATTCCATTTACTGGACGGTCACCTGCGCGTGGAGATTTCAAAGGAGCAGGGAATCAGCGCAATCGTCTGCCTCGTTGCGACGGATGATGAGGCGTTCACGTATAACAAGCGGGTCAATCGCCTCGCGATCATCCAGGAGCACAAGATGATCATGACGGCGATAGATAAGGGCGTTCCCGAGGAGCGCCTGGCCAGAGCCTTGAACGTGAATATCTCAAGCATTCGCAGCCGGCGCCGATTGCTCGAAGGAATTTGTCCCGAGGCCGCCGACCTGCTTCGCGACAAGCATGTGCCTATCAATTCCTTCCATGAGCTTCGGAAACTTAAACCGATGCGGCAGATCGAAGCCGCCGAGCTGATGGTGGCGATGAATCGGTACACGATCAGCTACGCGCAATCGCTCGTAGCGGCGAGCTCAGAGACGCAGCTCGTTGAACCCAAGAAAAAGAAGGCGAAGGGGCTCACACCGGAGCAGATCGCACGCATGGAAACGGAAGGGGCTCGGTTACAGCGCGAGTTCAAGATGATCGAGCAGGATTATGGTGCCGATCATTTGGACCTTGTCCTCGCTGTCGGTTACGTTTCTCGTCTCCTCAGCAATGCGCGTGTGGTCGGCTACTTGGCTCAAGGCCACCCTGAGATTCTCGCTGAGTTTCAGAAGCTGACTGAGTTTCAGAAAGCAGCGTGATGGGGACCCGGACCCGATAAACGCGGGGACCGCAGGAGACGCCGCACGGTGGGGCGGATCAAGCGCGGACGTGGGGACGGCGGCGATCCCGCTTTGGCCCACAGGCCGGTGATAATCGGCAAGTCTGGGAGGAGCGCACTGCTCGCTGCTGTGCGCTCCTCCTGTAGGATTACCGCGCTCATGCGCCCGTCAGTACGAGCGTCGCAACAGTTCGAGCGAATTGCGGAGCCAAGCGGCACGAACCATTAGGGCAAATGATGAAATCGGCGGACGCAAGCGGCTGTTGGCGAACGAGCCGCAAAACCTCCGCGTCGACTTTCGGCCGCTCCGGTTCGACCAAATCGAGGAGGAACGCGGGCCTGCCGGGCTCACTGACATGCATAATCCCGATGGTGGGGTCATAGCCGTCGGCGATGCTCTGCATCTGCAATGCCGAGAGTTTCACCGCATAAGCATAGTTGAGGATCGCATTCACTGGATGCGATGCATTGCGGTTTTCTTTGCGACCAGCATTCGCAAGGGAGGCGCGACCGGAATAGGCGTGCCAGCTCTCAGGAATGGGACGACGCGACAATCCCGTCCAACGCAATTGGACGCCACGCCACGCAGCGAAGTATGCCGATGCGCACTCGCCCTCGATTGCAAAGATATCATTCATGTTTGCGAACGATTGGCTCGCTAAGCGCTCGATCGCACTCTGCGCCTTTAACACAGCGATATCGCGAGCCGCCGAACTGGGCACTTGCTCTTCAAGTGTTTGCAGGCTGGAAATGAGCTTGGAGCGAATGAGGCCTGTTGCGAACTCGAACCTGCGCTTGTGGTCCGTTCGCGTTTCCCGCTGCCAGCGCAATTTGTCAGGGTCGCCTGCATAGCCGTTCCCGTTTGTGACTACTGCGACTTCACCGCCCCAGGTCACTCTAGCGAGCGACACCCCTTGCTGAGACAGCCAAGTGAGTACGTCGAACGAAAGACTCCCGCTGCCGTCGAGCAAAATGATCCGTGGGGGAAGGTCCAGATCACGAGGAAAGTAGCAGTGGGTTATTTGCTGTTGCGGATAATGCGTGAAGCCGTCGCGAATTATCAATGCGCCATGTCTGATCCGGAGAGACACGCCATGTCCGCAAAGGATCAGCGGGACAGTGTTCCGTTCCCGCTTCTTCCTCTTATTTGCGGCCGCAATATTGACGCTGTGACGCATCCAATGCTCACCTCGCATCTGCCAATCAGAGAGGTCGGGGCTGCGCAATTCGACTTCTCTAAACATCCTGCTGGACCCTTCGCTGAACTCCGCGAGAATATAGCAAAATGAGAAGAATCGGTCGCCAGAAAATATCGTGAAACTGGCGAAACTGCGCCAAAATTTGGCTCAAATGGGGACTGTCATTTTAAGGCCCTGCACGAACCCCATTACCATCCACGGGCCAACCGTAATTTGCGGCCCGAGAAAAGATAATTCTCTCATTAATTCTAATCTCGGATTGGTACCCGAACCGGCATTTGCGGTCTTATCGATCATTTCCCGGAATTTGCGGATAAGATACCTAGCCTCGCGAAACTGTCGCTCAGAGGCGCTTTTGATGGCTGTCTCACCTGAGTTGATAATTTCAGATTCCAGGCCAGTGAGTCCCGAAAATGAATTTGCAAATGCGGCAAGGCATTGCGTGGGAATGGAGGCAGCAGCAATTTCATCGAGACGATCCAGTCCGATTTGAATAATTCTTACTAGCTCCGGCAGCTGTGTTTCGCTTCGGCTCATGGCGTCCGCGAGCACCGCATATGCCTCTTTTGATTGTTGGAATCGCGTTTCGACAAAGCGCTCTGCAAGTGGACCATTTTGGTTGGCAATTGCCCGCAATTGAGTAGCACTTATTGTTTCGAATTGCCTTCCTTCAAGGAAGGTGATTTTGCGCCTGGTCAAATGATTGCGCGATTTCTGAAACTCACTGAGCAGTGCTGAACGCACTTTAGCAAAATCGTGATGTCCCCATTCAAGATAAGCTTGAACGACAAGAGCATTCTCTCGCCTAATTCCCGCTTTTCGCAGCTCTGCTAATCGCCGCGCACGGCGAAGCGCAGAGTTATTACGAGACCAATCGGGATTTAATCCACGAGCTCGCCCTTTGGGTTCCGCTCTCGGCAGCAACTCCCAACTAACCCATTGTCGTATTACGTTGACGGTAACCCTGTCCTTTCCGGACAGCCCAGCGGCTGAGTTGAGCAGCTTCGCTAGGTCCGAGTTGGTCACGTCAGCTCCTACGGTTCTCGGGCGATTACAGATGCGTCCCGATTCGCGAGAATGACTCGCGGCACTCGCTCATCAAAGGGGCGATGTCACGCAAGAGAGACCACAAAGCTGCCTACCAGCGCCGCTTGGAGCGTGGAGCTGCTCGGAATCTGAGTCGGTCCCAGGCTCGGGGTCACGCGAGAGCGGGCGAAGAGCCGATCCGCGGCACCAAGACAGTCAGCAATGATAAACGGCTTGAGGCTGCGCTCAAATTGCTGCGCAACGTCAACAAGCAAGGTCTCGCGGCAAAATCAGCAGGCATTTCGCCAGAACGCTTTCGCCGATTCCTGAGAGAGAATTCGCTAGCCAAACGGCAGGGCCGCTCCTGGATAGTAACCGATCGGCGCCCTCGCCGAATGACAGTGATTACGGAACGGGAGGTAAAGAACCTCACGATTGCCGATCCTGAGCAGCTTTCACTCAACGGCCGCCACCTTGCCGCCGTCCAACATTTCCTCCGCAGCAATGACATTGAATTGCTCCGGCCATTCGAAGGCCTCGCGGTCATCGATGCCAAAGGCAGAGCGTACCCGCTCGAAACCGATCCCAACTCTCTTCACCGCCTCGCGAGCGCCGGGAGCGAGGTGTTCCATGAAATTTACCGGCTCGTTCAGTGAAAGGATTTGAGAGTGACTGATGATGAATTGAAGCGCGAGGCTCGGAAGCAGCGTCGCCTTGAAGCGCTTGGCACCAATGAGCCCGCTTGCGGCATGTGCGGGGAAACCGATTGGCGCTGCATGGAATTGGATCACGTCGCCGGGCAGAGGTTTGACCAAACGACCGTCATTCTCTGCCGCAATTGCCATCGAAAGAAGAGCGATGATCAAAAGTCGCTGCCGCCTTTCGATCCTGAGGCCGATCCGGTCCTAGCGGCCGTTGGGCAGTTTCTGCTCGGATTGGCGTTGCTCTTTCGTCGGATCATCGAAGCGCTCGAGAGATTCGGGCAGGAGCTGATTAAGCGTTCGACGCGCAAGCCGATCGAAGACGCGGCATGATCGCGCCTCCTGCAAGCGATCTGCGCATTGCCCTTCGTGCTTACGCGGCTCCGCAATTCAGCGCGATTAGCGACGGGCCGAAACTGAAGCCAAAGCGCAAAATCTCAAAGGTTCGCCCATCGCCCTGGACCGTGTTGTTCGACACAGAGACGACGACCGATGCCGGACAGGCTCTACGCTTTGGCACCTATCAGGTGCGGAAATCGGGTGAGCTGCACGAAGCCGGAATTCTCTATGATCCCGATGGAGTGACGGCCGACGAACTCTCAGCGGTGCGCTCTTATGCAAGCGAGCATGGATTGGAATTACTGACCCGCGATCAGTTCGCTGATCAGGTGTTCTATCGCATCGGCTATCTTTTCCGGGCGTCAATCGTCGGCTTCAATTTGCCATTCGATATATCGCGAATTGCCATTGCCCATAATTCGGCTCGAACTGAAATGCGCGGCGGCTTCACGTTCAAGCTATCCCGCCAAAAGATATTTCCGCACGTTCAGGTGAAGCACCTTTCGGCCCGATCCGCCTTCATCCGCTTCGCGGCGGCGATGCGTCAGCCAGACGATCGGAGCGCCCGCAAGCGCGGCGGCAAGTCACCGCACCGGGCGGGACACTTTATCGATCTCAAGACTCTAGCTGCCGCGCTGTTCGCCCGTTCCTTCTCGCTCGCCAGCCTCTCGGACTTTCTCAGCGTCCCTAATCCCAAATTGGATTTTGAGGACTTTGCGGGACCGGTCACTGAAGAAATGGTCCGCTATGCGGTCGGCGACGTACAAACCACTTGGGAGTGTTACGTCGAGCTGTGCGAGCGATTTGGTAGATTAGAGCTCGCCAGCTTGACGCCTGACAAGGCTTTTAGCGAAGCCAGCATTGGAAAGGGCTACTTGAAGGACATGGGCATAGCGCCGTGGCGCAAGGTCCAGCCCGACTTTCCGGCCCAAATGATTGCTCAAATCATGGGCACCTATTTCGGCGGCCGATCCGAGGTTCGGATTAGACGCCAAATACGACAGGTCATCCTTTGCGATTTCCTGTCCATGTACCCCACGGTTTGTGTGCTCATGGGCCTTTGGCGATTCGTGATCGCACAGGGCGTCGAATGCCGCGATGCGACAGCAGAAGCTCGGCAGCTCCTGCAAAGCGTGTCTCTCCGGCAGCTCCAGTCACCGTCGTTCTGGTCGCAATTGACGATGCTGGTCCGCGTCCGTCCGGATGCTGACATTTTTCCTGTAAGGGCCAGCTATTCGGGCGAAGCGCAGAGCACAATTGGCGCGAACTATCTTAGTAGCGACACTCCGCTGTGGCTCACTCTGGCGGATTGCATCGCCTCCAAGCTCTTGACCGGAAGGGCACCGGAAATTGTGGAAGCCGTGGCGTTCAGCCCCGGCCCAATTCAGCCGGACCTTCAGTCGAAAAATATCAACGGCAACCCGGCTTACCGCGTCGATCCGGCTGCGCACGATTTCTTCAAACGCGTGATCGAACTTCGTCAGTCGATCAAAGCCGAACGTGATGCGGCTAGTGGGCCTGAAAAGGTGGCGCTCGATATCGCTCAGAACGCGCTTAAGATTGCTGCCAATGCCACGAGCTATGGAATCTATGTTGAGGTGAACGTTGCGACGCGGCCGAAGCGAGTCGCAACAACGATTCATAGCTCAACTTGCCAGCCGTTCAGCTTCCGAACAGACAAAGCAGAAGAGCCCGGACCATTCTTTCACCCGCTGCTAGCGACGCTGATTACCGGAGCGGCACGGCTAATGCTCGCCACGGCCGAACGGCTAGCTCAGGATCGGCAACTGGAATGGTGCTTTTGCGACACCGACAGCATCGCCATTGCCCGGCCGGAAACGATGCATGGAGAGGAGTTCGAGAGGCGAGCAGGAGAAGTTGTCGACTGGTTCGGGTCCCTCAATCCCTATGAATTCGGCGGTTCAATTCTGAAAATCGAGAATGAGAACTTCTCATTGGTTGGTCCGGCTAGGCGTGAACCTCTCTACTGCTGGGCAGTTTCGGCGAAGCGATACGCACTGTTCAACCTCACTGCCGAGCGCCAGCCTGTGATGCGCAAAGTTTCCGCGCATGGGCTTGGGCATCTCATAAGCCCATATCGATCCGAAGATGCGCCGCCGCACATACCGGCTCCCGATTCGTCTGTACTGACGAACGGAACCGAGCGTTGGCATTCAGACCTTTGGTGGCAAATTGTATCAGCCGCTCTTGCGGGACACCCCGACAGAATCGATCTGGATTATCACGCGGCGCTCTCTGCCCCGGCAGTAAGCCGCTATGGCGCGACCACACCGGAGCTCCTGCGCTGGTTCAGACGGTACAATGCGAAGCGAGCCTACCGGCAACAGGTGAAGCCGTTTGGGTTTCTCTATTCGCTGCAGGCGACGCTTCCGTTTGCAGAGGAGCTAATCGTCGCCGGGACCAAGCGCCGTCAAAGACACGCGAAGCCGATCAAGCCAATCGCACTATTCGACCGTGATTTAGCGAAGGCCGTGGAAACGGTATTTGACCGCGACAGCGGTAGGCCAATCTCAGCGCATCGGCTCAAATCCTATGCGGACGCGCTTTCAAATTATCACCTCCACCCGGAATCAAAGTTCCTCAACGGCGATTATCTAGACCGTGGAACGACGCAGCGTCGGCATGTGCGAGTGGCGACGGTCCAACATATCGGCAAGGAAGCGAACAATTGGGAACAACAGGCCGTGCTTGGCCTCAGCTCCGATGCTCTGCCGACGTACGGAGTTGCCGCCCCTGACCGTCTGGAGCTTTCGGGCGAGCTTCGGCCGATGGTCGGGCGTTGGGGCACTGCCGCATGTGCAAGAGTCTTCGGCGTCTCGGCCGCGACGTTGCGTTTGGTGCTTGAAGGTTCGGAACGGATATCCGCGCGAACTTTGGAACTCGTTGCTGGTCGGCTCCCGGAAGCGAAGGCCTTATTCCGACGCGTTGACGAAGAGGGCCGCTCAGAAATGGAGCAATTGCGAACGCTAATTCGCAAAGTCGGATTGCGAGCTGCCGCGCGGACCTTGGGCACCAATGCATCAAATCTGAGGCGGCGAGTGAGACGGGGGCGATCTTAGCAATCGTTAATTCGGAAGAAACTTCGCAGGTTTGACCCCCTTAATTGCGAAGCGTACGAATGTGCTGGCTCGGTACAACAAACCAGCAGGGGGACTTGTGATGCGTTTCCTGATGATCGGCGTAGCTCTAGCAATTCTGTCTAGCGGCGCAGTCGCAAAAGGCGGTGGCCACGGAGGCTATCACTTTGGAACGACGTCGCATTCCGCGTATCACTCCACCGGTGAGCATTACACGAACGGCTATTTCCGGAGCAATGGTACTTACGTTTCCGGCCACTACCAAACGAACCCCAACAGCACCCGCAATGATAATTACTCGACGCGGGGCAATATAAATCCGCATACCGGGGAGCCGGGGACCAAGCCTCGCGATGAAGACGGACCGCACTAAGCGTTAGTTGCAGAGGCACGCAAATGCGGCGGGCGGCTCAGGCTCGCCGCGCTACTCAGTCAAAAATT
>WNFM01307607.1_pt1 | contig 15385 bp, 10 predicted proteins | sample 5400271 | NCBI WGS metagenome assembly WNFM01 (sample SAMN13153352, study PRJNA577476) | soil metagenome | isolation source: 60 cm saprolite on Douglas fir-dominated hillslope | place: USA:California | collected 2013-09-17
AGAATCCGCGGAAGCCTATGGCGCGCGGCTCGTGCGCGAGCTCGAAGACACGATCGAACGCCTCGGGCCTGCGAACGTCATCGCTTTCTGCGCCGAGACCGTCGGTGGTGCGACGTCGGGTGCATTGACGCCCGTGCCCGGCTATTTCCCGCGCATCCGCGAAGTCTGCGACCGCCACGGCATCCTTCTCATTGCCGATGAGGTGATGTGCGGCATGGGGCGGACCGGGACATTGCATGCAATCGAGCCGGAGGGCGTTGCGCCTGACCTGATGGCGATCGCCAAGGGTCTGGGCGGCGGCTACCAGCCGATCGGCGCCGTGCTGGTCGCAAAGCGCATCGTCAACGCGCTCGCCGCCGGCAGCGGAGCGTTCCAGCATGGGCACACGTACATCGGGCACCCGGTGGCGTGCGCGGCGGCGCTGGCGGTGCAGAAGGTCATCCAGCGCGACGACCTGCTGACTGCCGTGCGCAAGCAGGGCGAAGGACTTCGCGCGCGGCTCGAGGCCGCGTTCGGCGCGCACCCGTACGTCGGCGACATCCGCGGGCGGGGCCTCTTCATGGCAATCGAGTTAGTCGAGGATCGGGCCGGCAAACGCCCCTTCGATCCGGCGCTGCGCCTGCACGCGCGCATCAAGGCCGAATGCATGGCGCGCGGCCTCATGGTGTACCCGATGGGCGGAACCATCGACGGCCAGCGGGGCGATCACGTCCTGATCGCGCCGCCGTTCATCGTCACCGATGCCGAGCTCGACGCAATCGTCGAGCGGCTGGCGTTGGCGGTGGATGCCGCGGTCGCAACAGTCCAAACGAAGCAGAAAGCAGCGGTCTAGCCTCAGGCTTGTTTTTCACAACCAAGGGAGATTCACCATGCGAAGGATCGTTACTCGCAACAAGACGCGCGCCACCGCGGTGTCGCTTTGGGCCTGCATGGCCCTGGCGGCGGTCCTCGCGATGCCGAACGTCGCCATCGCCCAGCAAAAATTCGTCACCGTCGGAACAGGGGGAGTCACCGGCGTTTACTACGCTGTCGGCGGCGCGATCTGCCGCCTGGTCAACAAGGACCGCGCGAAGCACGGAATTCGCTGCTCCGTCGAATCGACCGGCGGGGGCGGGCGAGCTCGATTTCGGGATGGCGCAATCCGACGTCCAGTATCAGGCGTACAAGGGCACGGGGCCGTTCAAGGAGCCGTACGGCGACCTGCGCGCGGTGTTTTCGGTCCATCCGGAGCCTTTCACCGTCGTCGCCCGCAGAGAAGCCAACATCAAGGCGTTCACCGACTTCAAGGGCAAGCGCCTGAACGTCGGCAATCCGGGATCGGGAACGCGCTCGGCGATGGAAGAGCTGTTGGTCGCGGAGAACATGAAGGTCTCGGACTTTGCGCTCGCGTCGGAACTCAAGGCCGACGAGCACGGGGCCGCACTATGCGACAACAAGATCGACGGCTTTTTCTACGGTGTGGGCCATCCGTCGGCGAACATCCAGGATCCGACAACCGCATGTGGCGCCAAGCTCGTCCCGTTGACCGGCCCCGCGATCGACGCACTGGTGAAGAAGAGTCCCTATTACGGCTACGCGACGATCCCCGGCGGCATGTACGCCAACAATCCCGAACCCACCAAGACCTACGGCGTGCTGGCGACGATGGTGACGTCGAGCAAAATTCCCGCCGACACCGTCTACGTCATCACCAAGGCCGTGTTCGAAAACTTCGACGAGTTCAAGAAGCTGCATCCGGCTTTCGCGAATCTCGACCCCGCCGCCATGGTCAAGGACGGACTGTCAGCGCCGCTGCACGAAGGCGCGGCGCGTTACTACCGTGAAAAGGGCTGGATCAAGTGACCAACGACGTCGACGTCCGGGAACTGGTCGCCGCGGCGGACCTCGGCGGGCGCAAGCCCGTCGGGGTCGCGCGCGCCGTTCTCACGTCGACGTGCATCGGCTGGTCGTTGCTGCAACTCTGGTACGCGTCGCCGCTCCCGTTCACGTTCAATGTCTTCATCCTCAACGACACCGAGATGCGTGCGCTGCACCTTGGCATCGCGTTGTTCTGCGCGTACCTGGCCTACCCGTTTCTCAAGTCGTCTCCGCGCGACCGGATTCCGCCGCAGGACTGGATTTTCGCCGCCGCCGCCGCGTTCTGTGGTGCTTACCTGTTCTTCTTCTATCGTGAGTTGGCGACACGTCCCGGCCAGCCGACAACCGTGGATTTCGTCAGCGCGGTTGTCGGCATGCTGCTGCTTCTCGAAGCGACGCGGCGCGTGGTCGGGCCGCCGCTGGCCATCATCGCGGTGCTGATGCTGGGCTACGCCTTTGCCGGGCCGTGGATGCCCGATGCGATCCAGCACAAGGGCATCTCGCTGTCCAAGGCCGTATCGCATTACTGGTTGTCGACCGAAGGCGTCTTCGGCGTTGCGGTCGGTGTCTCGGCGAGCTACATCTTCCTCTTCGTGCTGTTCGGCTCGCTGCTCGAGAAAGCCGGGGCGGGCAACTACTTCATCCGCGTCGCGTTCGCGTTTCTGGGGCACATGCGCGGCGGCCCCGCCAAGGCGGCCGTCGTGTCGTCAGGAATGATGGGCATGATCTCGGGCTCGTCGGTGGCCAACGTCGTGACCTGCGGCACGTTCACGATTCCGCTGATGAAGCGCGTCGGCTACACGGCCGAGAAAGCCGGTGCAATCGAAACGGCCGCCGGCGTCGATGGCCAGATCATGCCGCCCGTGATGGGCGCGGCGGCATTCCTGATGGCCGAATACGTCGGCGTTTCGTACGCCGAGATCTGCAAGAACGCCGCGCTGCCCGCGGTCATTTCCTACATCGCGCTCTTCTATATCGTCCACCTCGAGGCGTGCAAGGCCGGCATCAAGGGGCTGCCTCCGCGCGCGGGCACATCGCCGCTGGGGCGCGTCGCCGGAATCCTGATGACGCTATGCGCGCTGGTGATCCTCGCCAACATCCTGTACTACGCGCTGGGCTGGCTCAAGGACGCCTTCCCGGTGGCGGCGCTGTGGATCGTGCTCGGCCTGATGGCGATCCTCTATCTCGTCCTGCTGCGCGTCGTCGCCGCCGAGCCCGACCTCGTGATCGACGACCCGGAAGCCGACGTCATCGAGCTGCCGCCGCTCAAGGAGACGCTGCTCGCCGGCCTGCATTACCTGCTGCCGGTCGTGCTGCTGATCTGGGTGCTGATGATCGAACACCTTTCGCCCGGCTTGTCGGCTTTCTACGCGACGGCCCTGCTGGTCGTGATTCTGCTGACGCAAAAGCCGCTGATCGCTTTGTTCCGACGGGAAGCGTCCCCGCTCACCCGCTTTGCCGCCGGCTGGAGCGATCTTGTAGACGGCCTGCACGCCGGCGCGCGCAACATGATCGGCATCGCGATCGCAACTGCCGCGGCGGGCATCGTCGTCGGCACCGTGTCGATCACGGGGTTCGGGTTGGTGATGACCGACCTCGTCGAGGCGATCTCGGCCGGCAACATGATCTTCATGCTCGGCCTCGTCGCGGTCATCTGCCTGATCCTCGGCATGGGCATGCCCACGACCGCGAGCTACATCGTCGTCTCGACGCTGATGGCGCCCGTCGTCGTCGAGCTCGGCGCGCAATCGGGACTGGTCGTGCCGCTGGTCGCCGTGCACATGTTCGTGTTCTATTTCGGCTTGATGGCGGATGTCACGCCGCCCGTGGGGCTTGCCGCGTTCGCGGCTGCCGCGATCTCGCGCGGCGACTACCTGAAAACCGGCTTCACCGCGTTCTGGTACAGCATTCGAACGGGCATCCTGCCGTTCATGTTCATCTTCAACACCGAGCTCCTGTTGATCGGCGTCCATTCCTTCGCCCACCTCGTCCTGACCGTCGTCTCGGCGATCGCGGCGATGCTCGTGTTCGCCGCGGCGACGCAAGGGTGGTTCCTGACCCGCAGCCGCTGGTACGAGTCGGTGGCGATGCTTCTCGTGACCTTCACGCTGCTGCGCCCCGATTTCTGGATGGATTTCGTGTTTCCCAGATTCGCGGTGACACCCGCGCAGAATTTCACGGAAATGGTGCGCGACGCGCCGGCAGACGGGAGTCTTCGCCTGCGCATCGAGGGCACCAACTTCGAGGGCAAGGACGTGCGCAAGACGGTGCTGCTGCCGCTCGGCGAAGGGGAAACGGCCGCGAGGCGGCTCGCCGCATCGGGGCTTACGATTCTGTCCGTGCCTGGCGGCGCACAAGTCGCGGCAGTCGGTCTGCACAGCCGGGCCGATAGAGCGGGCTTCGAGCAGGGGTTCATGATCACCGGCATCGAGACCGCGGTGGCGCGTCCCGCCCAGGAATGGCTGTTCGTGCCGGCGCTGCTGGTGCTGGCCGCGGTGGTGTTACTGCAACAGCGTAGATCGGACCGGGCACCAGCGCAAGCGCTTGCGCGCGCGGCCTAGAACGCGAAAAGAGAACGGAGACGCCGGGCGTCTCCGTTCGGAATCTTCCCCGCATGACCAGCAACCCCGCCGACATCAGGCTCAGTATCAAGGCAAGAATGCCATAGGTCGACAGTGTGGGCACCATAGTGGGGGGGCCGCCCCCCGCCAGCAAGAATTGCATCGTAGGTTGAATGCTGTGAAAAGCCTGACCAACGGGCTTGGTGGTCGACAGGCGCACACCGGTGATCTGCCCCCCCGCAAAACTTGGGAGCGGCACCGGAAAGGATGACAGCAGGATGTCGATATTGTTGGATACGGGCCCGGTAAAGACCAGCGTCCACACGCCATTGCGAAGCACTTCGACAGTCGCGCTGGCGAGATTGCCGTGATCATGGGTGTAACCAATCCCGGAATTCACAATGCTGATTTGCGAAGCAGACTGCGCAGCAAACAGCAGCGTGCCGGTATCGAAATCAGTGACAGATGTGGTGTCGGTTACGGCGCCACTCCACATGGGCGTCAAAGAGGCCAGGGCAGGCGCCGACAACGCCATCAGCATGCCGATGACGGCGAATTTGTTCCGCAGGATTCCACGCAAGCCTGTCATTCTGACGATCCCCCCGTTGATGAATGTGACGTCCGAGCAGCGCTCATCATAAAGAAAACCTGCGTGACGACAAAGAAAATCATCATGTTTTCCGCGGACAACGTGTTTCCGTGTCTCATCGGCGCCGCATGGCTAATGACGTCGGCATAAAGGGTGCGGTCGGCGAAAAAAAGGGCGCCCGCGGGCGCCCTTCTCGTTGGACTATCCGGCCTTAAGTGACGACCTCAGTCGGCCGGCCCCACCGGTTCCGTTTCCGCCGGCGCGGGAGCGGGGGCAGCACTCGCCGCGTCTTCTTCCGCAGCCGCCTTCATCGACAGGCGCACGCGGCCCTTGTCGTCGGCCTCGATCACCTTGACGCGCACGGCCTGGCCCTCCTTCACATAATCGGAGACCTGGTTGACGCGCTCCTTGGCGATCTGCGAAATGTGCAGCAGGCCGTCCTTGCCTGGCAACAACTGCACGATCGCACCGAAATCGAGCAGGCGCAGCACCGTGCCGTTATAGATGCGGCCGACCTCGACTTCCGCGGTGATGTCCTCGATGCGCTTGCGCGCGACATTGCATGCCTCCGAATTGACCGAGGCGATCGTGACGGAGCCATCGTCCTTGATGTCGATCGTGCAGCCCGTCTCTTCGGTCAGCGCGCGGATGACCGCGCCGCCCTTGCCGATGACATCGCGGATCTTTTCCGGATTGATCTTGAACGTCATCATCCGCGGCGCGTGCTGCGAGATCTCGGTGCGCGCGTGCGGCAGCGCTTCCTGCATGAGGTGCAGGATGTGCATCCGGCCTTCGCGCGCCTGCGACAGCGCGACCGCCATGATTTCCTTGGTGATGCCCTGGATCTTGATGTCCATCTGCAGCGCCGTGATGCCGCGATCGGTGCCGGCCACCTTGAAGTCCATGTCGCCCAGGTGATCTTCGTCACCCAGGATGTCGGTCAGCACGGCGAAGCGATTGCCTTCCTTGATGAGGCCCATCGCGATGCCCGCGACGTGCGCCTTGGTCGGCACGCCGGCGTCCATCAATGCCAGGCTGCCGCCGCAGACCGAGGCCATCGACGAGCTGCCGTTCGACTCGGTGATTTCCGAGACGACGCGCATCGAGTACGAGAATTCCTCGGGTGTGGGCAGCACGGCGAGCAGCGAGCGCTTCGCGAGGCGGCCGTGGCCGATTTCGCGGCGCTTGGGCGTGCCCACGCGGCCGGTTTCGCCGGTGGCGTACGGCGGCATGTTGTAGTGGAGCATGAAGCGGTCGGTGTATTCGCCCATCAGCGCGTCGACGCGTTGCTCGTCGCGCGCGGTGCCCAGCGTTGCCACCACCAGCGCCTGCGTTTCACCGCGGGTGAAGAGCGCCGAGCCGTGCGTGCGCGGCAATACGCCCGTGCGGATCGAGATCGGCCGCACCGTGCGCGTGTCGCGCCCGTCGATGCGCGGCTCGCCGGAGAGGATCTGGTTGCGGACGATCTTGCCTTCCAGCTCGAACACGAAATCCTTGACCTTGTTGGCGTAACCGGGCTCGGCATCGGCAGCGATGCACTCGACCTCGATCTTGGCCATGACTTCCTTCAGCCGCTGCTGGCGCGCCTGTTTCTGGCGAAGCTGGTACGCCTCGCGCAGCAACGGATCGGCGACGGCCGTGACCTGCGCAACCATCGCCTCGTCCTTCGCGGGTGCCTGCCAGTCCCACAGTTCCTTGCCCGCCTCTTCGACCAGTGCGTGGATCAGCTCGATCACCGCCTGCTGTTGCTGGTGGCCAAACACGACCGCGCCCAGCATCACGTCTTCCGGAAGCTCGTTGGCCTCCGATTCCACCATCAGCACGGCCGCTTCGGTGCCCGCGACGACGAGATTCAACTGCGACGTCAGAAGCTCGGTCTTGGTCGGATTGAGAAGGTACTGGCCATCGGCATAGCCGACGCGTGCCGCGCCGATCGGGCCGTCGAACGGCACGCCGGAAATCGCCAGCGCAGCGGACGCGCCGATCATCGCGGCGATATCGGGATCGACTTCAGGATCGACCGACATCACTGTCGCGATCACCTGCACTTCGTTGTAGAAACCTTCCGGGAAAAGCGGACGGATCGGCCGGTCGATGAGGCGCGACGTCAGCGTTTCCTTTTCCGACGGGCGTCCTTCGCGCTTGAAGAATCCGCCCGGGATCTTGCCCGCGGCGTACGTTTTTTCCTGGTAGTCGACCGTCAGCGGAAAGAAGTCCTGGCCGGCGCGCGCGCTGCGCGCAGCTTGCGCGGTGACGAGCACCGCGGTGTCGCCGAGGCTGACCATCACGGCACCACCGGCCTGGCGGGCGATTTCGCCGGTTTCCAGCGTCAGCGTGTTCTGGCCGTACTGGATCGATTTCTTGACATGTTTGAACATGGGAGGAGTTCCGTAAAACGACAATGGCCGCGGCTCTGCACGAGCGCGGCCATCGCGGGATTATTCGGCGGCAATTTGCGGTGGCATGGAATCCACGAGCGGTTCGCCGGATTATTTGCGCAAGCCCAGCTTGTCGATGAGCGCGCGGTAACTGTCGGTGTTGCGCGACTTCAGGTAGTCGAGCAGTTTGCGGCGGCGCGAGACCATGCGCAGCAACCCGCGGCGGGAGTGATGATCCTTCACATTGGTCTTGAAGTGGTCGGTGAGGCCATTGATGCGCGCGGTGAGGAGGGCAATCTGCACCTCGGGCGAGCCGGTGTCGCCCTTGCCGCGCTGATTTTCGGCGATGACTTTCGCCTTGTCGTGAACCGTGACGGACATTTCCTTTGACCTTCTTTCTAGCTAGTCGTTTGGCTTTGGCAAAGGGTGGGATTATAGCCTGAAAAATGCTTAGCTTTCAACCATGTGTCCACACCACCACCTCCACTACCCATCGCTTGCGGTCGCTCCCGACGCGACGACGCGCCGCGGCTTCGCCACGTGGGACAGGACGTCTGCGACGCCCAGCAAGTGGTCGCCGGCAAAAGCGGCGCACGCGCCATCGCCAAGCCCGGGTGCGGGCACCGCGGCGCCCTGCCGGAAGCGCGCGGCCTCGACGTCGGACACAAAGAGCGGCGGAATGTCGCGCAGCAGCGTCGCGGCCGGCAACAACGCGGCATCGCGTCCCGCCTCGTCCATCGCTTCGAGGCGCTCGAGCGGAATCGCATCGGCGATCGCGAATCCGCCCGTCGCCGTCCGGCGGAGCCCGGCGAGATGCGCGCCGCACCCCAATGCCCGGCCGATGTCCTCGGCAAGAACGCGGATGTAGGTGCCTTTGCTGCATGTCACATCGAGGATGGCTTCCGGCGAATCCCACGCCTGGAGCGACAGCGCGTAAATCTCGATTTCGCGCGGCGTGCGTTCGACCGCGATGCCGGCACGCGCGTATTCGTAATAGTTGCGCCCTTCGAACTTGAGGGCGGAATGGATAGGCGGCGTTTGCGACAAGCAACCGGTGAAAGCGGGCAACGCCGACGCGATGTCCGCCATTGCCAGCGCGACGGGGCGCGTTTCGAGGACTTCGCCTTCCGCGTCGCCGGTCGTCGTCGTAACGCCGAAGCGGACGGTGGCCGTGTAACGCTTCGTCGCGTCGAGAAGGAATTGCGCGAACTTGGTCGCCTCGCCGAAGCACAACGGGAGCAGTCCCGACGCGAGTGGATCGAGCGTACCCGTGTGACCCGCCTTCGCCGCGTTGAAACAGCGCTTCGCGCGTTGCAGCGCCGCGTTCGACGACAGCCCTGAAGGCTTGTCGAGCAGCAGCACACCGTCCACGCGCCGGCGCGCGCGCCGGGTACGCGGCGGATCGCCCGTCATTTTTCGAGGTTCTTGTCGGCCCGGATTGCGTCGTCGATCAGCTGCGAAATTCGCATGCCCGATTCGATGGAATCGTCGTAGGCGAAATGCAGTTGCGGCACCGAGTAGAGGTCGAGCCGGTGCGACAAAGCGCTGCGCAGGAATCCCGAGGTGCGCGCGAGCGCCGCCAGCGTCTCATCGGCGTTGTCGCGGCCGGCGAGATGCGTGAAATGCACCGTTGCATGCGACAGGTCCGGCGTGACGTCGACGTGCGTGACGGTCACCGGCCCGACGCGCGGATCCTTCACCTCGTTGCGCAGCAGGTCGGCCAGTTCCTTCTGGACCTGGTCGCCCACGCGGATGGCGCGCTGAGAGGTGCTTTTCAAGGTTTTTACAAAGTCCTTGAGACTTCGACGATTTCGTACACTTCGAGCTGGTCGCCCTTTTGCACGTCGTTGAAATTCTTCACCGACAGGCCGCACTCGAATCCCGATTTCACTTCGCGCACGTCGTCCTTGAAGCGCTTCAGCGAGTCGAGCTCGCCGTCGTGCACGACGACATTGTCGCGCAACACGCGAATCTTGGCACCGCGCCGGACCACGCCTTCGAGCACATAACACCCGGCGACGGTCCCGACCTTCGAAATCTTGTAGACCTCGCGCACCTCGACCAACCCCAGACGCTCTTCCTTCTGCTCGGGCGCGAGCATGCCGGACAGCGCAGCCTTCACGTCGTCGACCGCGTCATAGATGATGTTGTAGTAACGGATCTGGACGCCGCTGCCCTCGGCCAGCTTGCGTGCCTGCGCGTCCGCGCGCACGTTGAACCCGATCACGACCGCCTTCGACGCGAGTGCGAGGTTGATGTCGGACTCCGTAATGCCGCCGACCGCCGCATGCACGATGTTGACCTTCACTTCCTCGGTCGACAGCTTGGTCAGTGCCTGCGACAGACCCTCGTAGGAACCCTGCACGTCGGCCTTGACGATGAGCTGAAGCGTCTTGACCTCGTTCTCGCCGACTTCGCCGAACATGTTCTCGAGCTTTGCGGCCTGCTGCTTCGCCAACTTCACGTCGCGGAACTTGCCCTGGCGGAACAGCGCGATTTCGCGCGCCTTGCGCTCGTCGCCCAGCACCATCACGTCTTCGCCCGCGAGAGGAACATCCGACAAGCCCTGGATTTCCGCCGGAATCGCGGGACCGGCTTCGTTGATGACCTTGCCTGACTCGTCGGTCATCGCGCGCACGCGGCCGAACACGGCCCCCGCCAGCACGATATCGCCGCGCTTCAACGTTCCCGACTGGACGAGGATCGTCGCGACCGGTCCACGGCCCTTGTCGAGGCGCGCCTCGATCACGATGCCGCGCGCCGGCGCGTCTTTCGCCGCTTTGAGTTCCAACACCTCGGCCTGCAAGAGCAAGCCATCGAGCAGGCGGTCGATGCCCTCGCCCGTCTTGGCCGACACCGGAATGAACTGCACGTCGCCGCCGTATTCCTCCGGCAACACGCTCTCGGCGACGAGCTCCTGCTTCACGCGCTCGGGATTCGCCTCGGGCTTGTCGATCTTGTTGATCGCGACGACCAGAGGAACATTGGCGGCCTTCGCGTGCGCGATGGCTTCCTTCGTCTGCGGCATGACGCCATCGTCGGCGGCCACGACCAGCACGACCATGTCGGTGACCTTCGCGCCGCGCGCGCGCATCGCGGTGAATGCTTCGTGGCCCGGCGTATCGAGGAACGTGATCACGCCCTTCGCCGTCGTGACGTGATACGCGCCGATATGCTGTGTGATGCCGCCGGCCTCGCCGCTCGCCACGCGCGTGCGGCGGATCGTGTCGAGCAATGACGTCTTGCCGTGGTCGACGTGACCCATCACCGTCACCACGGGCGGGCGGGGCAGCAATTCGGCCGCGGCGTCGCTCTGCGTTTCCGCAAGCAGCGAATCGGGGTCGTCGAGCTTGGCGGCAATGGCCTTGTGACCCATTTCCTCGACGACGATCATCGCCGTTTCCTGGTCCAGGACTTGGTTGATCGTCACCATCGTGCCCATCTTCATCATCGCCTTGATGACCTCGGCCGCCTTCACCGACAGCTTGTGGGCGAGTTCGGCCACGGAAATCGTTTCTGCGATCGACACTTCGCGGACGATCGGACCGGCCACGCCACCCGCCGCTTCGCCGCCTTCTTCGTCACGATGCCGGCCGCCGATCTTCGGCCCGCGCCAACCCGCGCCCGATGCGCCTGCGGTATCGCCGCGCAGCTTGAGTGCGCGCCGGCGCGCGGCCTCTTCCTGGAACACCTGGCCCGGGGCTTTCTTGGTCGGCCGATCGCGTTTTTCTCCCGGCTTGGCGGCCGGGCGATGCAATGTGCCTTCGGTGGCGGCCTTGGCCTTGGCGGTGGGCTTTGCCGCCGTGGCTGCGTCCGCTGCGCCCTTCGCCACCACCGCGGTCGCCGCTTCGGTTTCGGCCGCGGCCTTCGCGGCGGCTTCCTCGGCTTCGCGTTCCTTCTTGGTCTTGCGCGCCGATTCGCGTTGCTGCTTTTCCTTGATCTCGTCCTGTTGCCGCTTCTGCAGCGCCTGGCCCTTGCGCGCCTCTTCCTCGCGCGCCGCGATTTCCTCGGCCGACAGTTTGAGCGCGGGACCGGCCGGCTTGGCCGTCGCCGGCGCTTCGGCTTTGGGCGGAGGTGCGACAGCGACCGCGGGCGCCTCGTCTTTCGCGACCGCGGCGGGCGCAACCGCATCTTCGTCGCGGCGAACCAGCACGCGCTTCTTGCGCACCTCGACCTGGATCGTGCGCGCCTTACCGGTCGAATCCGAGGACTTGATCTCGGTGGTCTGCTTGCGCGTCAGCGTGATGCGCTTCTTGGGTTCGCCTGCAGCACCGTGCTGCTTGCGCAAGTAGTCGAGCAGCCGCGTCTTGTCGACCTCGGTGAGCTTGTCGCCTTCCTTCTTGGCCGATACTCCGGCGGCGACGAGCTGCTCGAGCAGCGCGCCGGCCGGCATCTTGAGTTCGGATGCGAATTGTTCGATGGTTGTCTGCGCCATGCCGATCTCCCGCGCGAAAAATTCCAGCTCAGCCTCGAACCAATGTGCGCGGGCCTTCATGATGAGGTCGACCGCGCGCTCGTCGGCGATGCCGGTCATTTCCGTCAGTTCATCGGTCGCGAGGTCCGCCAGCGCGTCGCGCGTCGTGATGCCATTCGCCGCGAGTTTCGCCGCGACGTCGGTATCCATGCCTTCGAGGCTCAGCAGCGCCTCCTCGACGTGCTCGACCGATTCTTCGCGCTGGATCGCTTCGGTCAAGAGCGCGTTGCGCGAACGGCTGCGCAACTCGTTCACCGTGTCCTCGTCGAACGACTCGATCTCCATCATTTCGGTGATCGGCACGTACGCGACCTCCTCGAGCGACGTGAACCCCTCGGCGATCAGGATGTCGGCCACTTCCTCGTCGACGTCGAGCTTGTCGATGAAGAGCTGGCGCAGGCGTCCGGTCTCGACCTCCTGCTTCTGCGACGATTCCTCGACGCTCATCAGGTTCAACTGCCAGCCCGACAATTCCGAGGCCAGGCGCACGTTCTGCCCGCTGCGTCCGATCGCAATCGCCAGGTTTTCCTCATCGACGACGACGTCCATCGCGTGCTTTTCCTCGTCGACCAGGATGCTCTGCACTTCCGCGGGCGCGAGCGCATTGATGACGAACTTCGCCGGGTCTTCCGAAAACAGGATGATGTCGACGCGCTCGCCGGCCAGCTCGTTGGTGACCGCCGTCACGCGCGAGCCGCGCATGCCGATACACGTGCCCTGCGGGTCGAGCCGCGGGTCGTTCGACTTCACCGCGATCTTGGCGCGGATGCCCGGATCGCGCGCCGCGGCCTTGATCTCGATCAGGCCCTCCTCGATCTCCGGCACTTCGAGCTCGAACAGCCGCACGAGGAACTCCGGCGCGATGCGCGAAAGGATCAACTGCGGGCCTTTTGCCGTGCGGTCGATCTTCATCACATAGGCGCGCACGCGATCGCCGACGCGCAGCATTTCCTTCTGGATCAGCTGGTCGCGCGGGATGATGCCCTCGATGCGGCCCGACTCGACGATGATGCTGCCGCGCTCGATGCGCTTGACCGTGCCCGTCAGCAAATTGTCTTCGCGCTCGAGAAAATCGTTCAGGATCTGCTCGCGCTCGGCGTCGCGTATTTTCTGCAGGATGACCTGCTTCGCCGCCTGCGCGCCGATGCGGCCGAATTCGACCGGCTCGAGCGGCTCTTCGATGACGTCGCCCAACTTCAATTCCGGATCGCGTGCCGCAGCATCGGTGATCGCGAGTTGATGCGCGGGCTCCTCGTGCTCCTCGTCGGGCACGACAGTCCAGCGCCGGAACGCGTCGTAGTCGCCGGTCTCGCGGTCGATCGCGACGCGGGCGTCGATTTCTTCCTTGGGGAAGCGCTTTTTCGTCGCCGAGGCAAGCGCCGATTCGAGCGCGACGAAGACGATTTCCTTCGGCACGTTCTTCTCGCGCGCCAGCGCATCCACCAGAAGCAGCAATTCGCGGTTCATTTCGCTTTTCTCCACTCGATCTTCGGCACCAGCCGGCCCCGGTCGATCCCCTCGAACGGGACCGTCCGCACGCCGGATTCGGCTTCCACGAGGACGCTGTCGCCCTCGATGCCGCGCAATATTCCCTTGATGCGACGCACGCCGTCGGTCAGCTGATGCAGATGAATCTGCGCTTCACAGCCACTGAACCGCGCGTAGTCCGCGAGCTTCGTCAGCGGCCGGTCGAGGCCCGGCGACGACACCTCAAGGCGTTCGTATTCGATGTTCTCGACGGCGAACAACCGGGTCAGCTGATTGCTGACGCGCGCGCAGTCGTCGACGTTCAGGGCGGTTGGCTTCGTCTCAATCCCTTCGGGCCTGTCGATGAAAACGCGCACGAGCCTGCCCCGTCCCGACATTTCCCAGTCGACCAGTTCGTACCCCATCGGAGGCAGCGTCTTCGCCAGCAATTCGCCGAGCTTCCCGTTCATCCTTGCTTGTCGTTCCTCATCTGCTATTGCTACAAAACCAAAAAAAAATGAGCTGTGTCCAGCCCATCCTCTTTTGCCATGCAGGTTGCCCTGCCGCTTGTTCTTGTTAGCGGTGACTCAACACACTTGTCAAACCGTCAAAAGGTGTTGCGCTTTCGTTGACCGGTAGCCGCTTTTCATAGCCCTGAATCATAGCATATTTTCATGCCAATTGCGCGCCTTATGTGGGTTCCTTGGGCCCCCTCGGGCGAAACCGCTGGCGGAGGCTAAACTTGAGGGGACGCCACGGCCTCCCAAGGATTTCGCCCCATGCCCCAACCGATGCTGGTCGCCAAGCACGGCGACATCGAATGCTTCGTGCTCCCCGCGCTCTGCAACCGGCACGGCCTCATCACCGGCGCCACCGGAACCGGCAAGACCGTCACCCTCCAGGTCATGGCCGAGCGCCTGTCCGCCATCGGCGTCCCGGTCTTCATGGCCGACGTCAAAGGGGACCTGGCCGGTTTGAGTCAGCCGGGCAAGACATCGCCCAAGTTTGCCGAGCGGCTCGAGCTGGTGGGGGTTCCGGAGCCCGCGTTCTGCGGCTGCCCGACGGTGTTCTGGGACGTCTTCGGCAAGCAAGGCCACCCGGTCCGCGCCACCGTCTCGGACTTGGGACCGTTGCTGCTGGCGCGCATCCTGGGGCTGAACGACACGCAGGAAGGCGTGCTGACGCTTTCGTTCAAGATCGCCGACGATCGCGGCCTGCTGCTGCTCGACTTGAAGGACCTGCGCGCGCTGCTCCAACATGTCGGCGAGAACGCCGCCACGTTCCAGACGGATTACGGCAACGTATCCGCGGCGTCGATCGGCGCAATTCAGCGCGGCCTGCTCGCGCTCGAACAGCAGGGCGTCGACCGGTTTTTAGGCGAGCCGATGCTGAACGTCGACGACCTGCTGCAGACCGGCGATGGCGGAAAGGGTGTCGTCAACATCCTCGTCGCGGACACGCTGCTGCAGTCGCCGAAAGTCTATGCGACGCTCCTCCTGTGGTTATTGTCGGAACTCTACGAACGGTTGCCGGAAGTCGGCGATCCCGAAAAGCCCAAGCTCGTTTTCTTCTTCGACGAGGCGCATTTGCTCTTCACCGATGCGCCGAAGCCCTTGCTCGACAAAATCGAGCAGGTCGTGCGCCTGATCCGCTCCAAAGGCGTGGGCGTATTTTTCGTGACGCAGAATCCACTCGATGTCCCGGACACCGTGTTGGGCCAGCTTGGCAATCGCGTCCAGCACGCGCTGCGCGCCTTCACGCCGCGCGACCAGAAGGCCGTGAAATCAGCAGCGCAAACGATGCGCCCGAACCCGAAGTTCGACACGGAAAAGGCCATCCAGGAGGTGGGTGTAGGCGAGGCCGTGGTCTCGTTCCTCGATGAAAAAGGCCGCCCCGGCATGGTCGAGCGCGTGTACATCCTGCCGCCTGCGAGTCGCATCGGCCCGATCACGCCGGATGAGCGCACGGCCATCGTCGCCGCCTCGCCGGTTGCCGGTGTCTACGAGACCGCAGTCGACCGCGAATCGGCATACGAAAAGTTGAAAGGCCGCGCCGCAGC
>WNFM01332762.1_pt3 | contig 15378 bp, 16 predicted proteins | sample 5400271 | NCBI WGS metagenome assembly WNFM01 (sample SAMN13153352, study PRJNA577476) | soil metagenome | isolation source: 60 cm saprolite on Douglas fir-dominated hillslope | place: USA:California | collected 2013-09-17
GCCGAGATCGGCAGCGCCGAAGCCTGTCTTGTCGCCATCGAAAATCCCGACGCCGACGTCGCCCCGTCCTCGATCGCGCGCATCATCGATCGGTTCGGCCACCTCGGCGCCATCCGCGAGTCGTTGTTCGCGCGACCCGACCTGCCGCCTGCGGTGCGCCAATCGCTGGTGCGGCAATTGTCCGGTGCGCTGGCCGACTTTGTCTCCGACTGCGCGTGGCTTGCGCGCGATCGCGCCGAGGAGGTGGGCCGGGAAGCATGCGAGAAGGCGACCGTCGCCATCGCAGCGCTCCACCCCGATGACGATACCCGCGCGCTGATCCGACATTTGCGCGTGAGCGGTCAGCTCACTGCCGGCCTGATGCTGCGGGCGCTGCTTTCGGGCAATATGGCGATGTTCGAAGATGCGCTCGCGGAGCTTGCCGAGATGCCGTTGCGGCGTGTGCAGGCGCTCGTCCATGACTGCGGCGATGTCGGGTTCCGCGCTGTGTTCGAAAAGGCCGGCCTGCCGGCCTCGACCTATGTGGGATTTCGCGAAGTCTTGACGGCGGTCCGGGAGGCGCATCACAACGGCGAGTTCTTCGGTGCAGGTCGCCTCAAGCGGCGCATGGTGGAGCGCGCCCTCACCAGCTGCGAGCGCTGCGATCTCGGCGACATCGAGCCACTCATGATCCTGCTGCGCCGCTTCGCCACGGAGGCAGCGCGCGAGGACGCCCGCATCAATTGCGAGCAACTCGTCGCGGAGGACCGGAGGGAGCATGACCTTGCGGCGGCGTGACGGTGTTCCGCCTGGAGAGTTGATCCCGTGAATTTTCGATTAGGTTGACACCCAAGATGCTGTCATCGCCCGGCTCGACCGGGCGATCCAGTAAACACCGACCGTGAGTATTGGATTGCCAATCGAAATCGGATGCTTCCGATTTCGATCACTTAATAAGTGCCGAAGTCGGGCAGGCCCGACTTCGGGTCAAGCCGGGCAATGACACCGGTAGAATCGGCCTAAAGGGCAATTGTTCGAACGTCCCCGATGCCCGTACGGCACCTGACCCCGATCACCGGTTTGTCGAATCGTCCGTGAAGACGAGCGATTGCTGGAATCGGATGGCGTCTGATGTCGAGTTGATTGCGGTCGGAAGCACCGTCCCCTCGATCTGATAGAGGCGCTGCTTGTGATAGAACACCGCGACCGACGAACGGCTGCCGTCCAGCGCCGCGATGCTCAGCTGGCGGCCGTATACGCGGCTGATGCGATGCGGAATGTCGACCGCGATCTCAGCCCCTTGGGACAGCATCCGGACCGCATGGTCGAGTACGGCGTTTTCCTGCATGGCAGGATCCGGCAGGTCGGCGACTGTCATCTTGAATATGCCGCCGTCCTGCGACACCGAATAGACGCGCGCTTCGACCGGGCGGCCGTCGACGGCTTGGTAAGTGGTGATCTCGATCTTGGGGTCGGCCGGAAATGCAAGCTCTGCGCTGCCGCGGGGCTACCGGCGAAAAGCAGCGCGAGGATGATGGCGATCGGGCGCATGTGGGGCTCTGTCGTTGGGATCGAGTGGCCTAGAAATCCGGCTTGTCCGCTTGCGGCATCGGCTCAAGATTGTGGTGAAAATGGTCGTCGTTGTTCTCGGCGCAGACGACTTCGCTCAGCGGACTGCTGTCCGTGCGCCGGTAACGCTGGATCGCATTCCACGGCGTCGTGAAGGCGCCCGGGTCCTCGACATGGACATTTACCTCGAGTGTTTTGCCGTCCTCTATCATGTGGAAGCGTTCGATCACGTGCAGTTGGTCGGTATGCGGCGTCTGATAGTTGTCGACGTAGGACTTGCTGGAGATTCCAATGGTATCGACGACAAGTGTGTCGCCTTCGTAGTGACCGACCGATTCGCCGAACCACGATGGTTTCACGTTCGCCGAATGCGGCACATCCAGGTAGACGCGGCGCACCTGATGGTCCTGCATCCAGATCATCGAAACCTGTTTCGGAGTCTGTGGAAAGTACACCGGCGTTGCAGGCAGCAGCAGGAAGGCCGGGACACCGACCGGCCAGCACCTTTCCTTCGGGATCGCCACGACCTTGCCGGACAAGGACCGTTCATTCACCTTCCGCAGCTGCTCCCTGGCCCAGGGCTGCAGGATCGGGTTGCTCAAGTCTGCAACACGAAATGAAGGCTTCGGGTTACGGGGAAACCGGTAAAAGCTGATGTACGGGTGGGCCGGATCGGACACGATCGGACCCGGCCCGCTCGGCGGCGGGATGAATTCGTCATCCAGGAGCTGCCAGCCGGTCAAGCTGTCGGGGGCGAAGTTCGGTACTTTTGTGGGGTCGGCGCCGAGGGCGGGCCACAGCCCGACGCCGGCGCAAACCAGATTTACGACAAGGCCTCTCACGAACGCCCTAATCACGGGTGCCGCCGAACGCACGTTTCGACTCAAATCGCAACTCGCGAACTTGAACGATGCGCAAGCCTCAGTTGGCGGCGCCGGCATTGGCGGTTGGTGCAGCGTTTGGATTTCCCATCTGGGTTCCGTCAGGAAGCGTCACCGCCATGAACTGTCCGCCGTTGGTTCCGTCCCGGAGCGGATGAATGATCGTCTTGATTTTCATGCCCGGCGTGAGGGTCTTGGGAACCCAGCCCTGCCGCGCCAAACCGCCGGGGCCGCCCATCTCGATCGCCCATTGCTCTGGCTGCCCTTGGGCATTGTCGACCGTCATCAGAATCCAACTGTGCGGATTGGTCCACTGGAATTCCTTGACGGTGCCTTCCAGGGCTTTGGACTTTTCGGCGTCGAACATGGCAAAGGAGTGGTGTGCAACTACCGGAATTGCGGACATGGCTACCACGATACCGGCAAGGCCGAGCGTTCCGAATTTCATTGGCGTCTCCCACTGATTTTTACAAAGTCTTATTTTAAATGGATTCCGAGCTTGGTGCCAGCCTCTTCAAACTTCCGCTCGAAATAATTTGCAGCCGCGCGGCGCGTTCAAACACCGTTTCTTGCAACCGTTTCTGGTTCCTGTGTTGCGGAGTTGCGGAAATTCCCTGATCGAGCGTGATTGAGGTGTGGCCCTTTTTTCCCGCCGCATGTGATGCTAGCGTTAGCACCGAGACCGGCGCGGCCATTTCGCTTCGATTTGGCGGCAGCGGGGCCGGTCGATAAACAGATCGGGAGGGCAAATGGGAACCTTTTGGGCTTTTGCCGGTGCCGGCTCGGCGTTGACGGCGCTGCTTGCGATACCGGCTCTGTCCGGTTCGGCTTATGCTGAAACGGCGGATGTTTCCGGAACCTATTGGGCAAGCGAATACCACACCAAGATCCAGCTCGTCGGCGGTGGCGATCTGCCGCTTACGGCGGCCGGCAAGGCTGCTTATGAAAAGAACATGACAGGACTTAAGGACGGCTCCATCACGGATACCGCCAGAAAATTCTGTGTGCCCGATGGACTGCCGCGCGTGCTTGCCACGCCCTATCCGTTCGAGATCATTCAGGCGCCGCCCGGACAGGTCACCATTGTGCATGAACTCAATCACCAAGTGCGCGTGGTCGCCATGGACAAGCCGATACCTACAGTAAGGGAGCTGACCACATTCCCGTTCTACAACGGTCACTCGGTTGGTCATTTCGAGGGCGATACGCTGGTGATCGAAACCGCAGGCTTCAACGAAAAGACTTTCATCGATGCGAGCGGCACGCCGCATACCGACGAGATGACCACGCTCGAGCGTATCCGCCGGATCAGCCCGACCCAGATCGAGGACGTCATCACCATTCACGATCCTCAATATTACAGCCGGGATTGGCAGGCGCGCTTCGTCTACAATCTACGCAGTGACGTGCGTCTCGAAGACTATGTCTGCGGCGAACCCCACCGTGACCTGTCCTCGGTGGCGGGCGTGCGCCGGCCATAGAGGCGACGTTCACAGCGCCGTTCCGGCAGACGCGGCACCGGTCCCGCGTCTGCGTCAACGGGAACAGCGCAATTATTTTCAGAAATACAGCGTTTCGATGCGCGGCCGGCAATCGGGATTTTGAGCTGTCTAAAGTCGGCGCGCCAGACGAGGAGAAGGCGATGTCCGAAGTCCCGGCCGTTGGCAGCAACCGCGTCTCAGCGGCATGCACGGCTGTTGCTCTGGCCACCTTTTTTTGCGCTGTCGTGGCCGCGTGGCCGAGCGTGGTCGCGGCTCAGCAAGGCGACGCGGTGCCCGACTTTACCATCGACAGCAAATCGGCATGGCTCATGGTGGGCGACGAGTTGCTGCCGCCGCTGAGCGGACCCGGGCCGATCACCTTCGACAAACGCTACCCTTACGTGGACAACGCCGCCGCCAGGCGAACCGGCACCCAACCGACCTATCGGGTGGCGGACCTCAGCAATCCTATTCTGCGGCCGTGGGCCGCGGAGCAGATGAGGAAGGCCAACGAGTGGGTTCTGGCCGGCAAAGTTCCGTTTCGGGCCAGAGAGCGATGCTACCCAGCCGGGGTTCCCGGCTGGGTCGTTTATACGCTCGCCGAGCCGATCTTTATCCTTCAGACCGCCAAGCAGGTAACGATGATCAACCAGGGCGGCCCGGAGGTGCGACGCGTCTACCTGAATGTGCCGCACTCCGCGGATCCAAAGCCGTCCTGGTATGGTGAATCGGTCGGTCGTTATGAGGGCAACGACACGCTGGTGGTCGACACGATCGCAGTCTCGACCAAGACTTTTGTCGACAGTTACCTTACGCCCCACACCGATCAGTTGCACGTCGTCGAGCGCTACAAGCTGCTAAACAGCGGCAAGGCGATGGAAGTCCTGATCATGGTCGATGATCCCGGCGCCTTCACCACGCCGTGGTCGGCGGTCCAACGGTTTCGGCGCGTGCCACGCGAATGGACCGAGGACATTTGTGCTGAGAACAACTTCGACTTTCTTCAATACGAGGTCGTACCGCTGCCGCAGGCAAACAAGCCGGATTTCTGAAACTGGGCGACGTGCGCTTTTCCACCAGCTGATACGATTGGCGGCCATGCCCACGGTATTACCACGAATTCGCATACGACTTGAAAATTCTCTAATAATTAATTGAAGTTATTTACTTTTTATAAAAATGGCCTTGGCTGCTCCGCTTTTCTATGCACGATCGATGTCCAGAAATTTCGATTTCCTGCGAATTAATTTATGATATTGTGTTTACGGAAAATTTATGCAATCTGAGGCAGCATACCTCCAGCCTAGTTAAACCTTCAGAGAATCCCATGACCGTCATAGCGATGACCCGACAACTGGGCTGCCTCGGAACCGAAGTGGCAAGCGGAATAGCCCGCCGTCTGGGACTTAAGATCATTCATTCCGAGATCGTGGCCAACAACGTCGCCGAGCGGCTCGGGGTGGGGGAGAAAGCCGTGCTCCGCTATGTGGAAGGCTCGGCGTCCCTGTTCGAGCGGTGGGCGATCAACAAGCGCAAGCTGTCCCAGTATACGACCGAGGAGATACTGAGCATAGCGCAGCAGGGCAGCGTCCTCATTCGCGGTTGGGGTGCAGCGACGCTGTTGCGCGACATGCCGCACGTCATCAGCGTGCGGGTGTGCGCATCGATGAATTTCCGCATCCGCGTCATGATGGAGCGGCTCGGCAGCAAGGATGCCGACGCGGTGCGCGACGAGCTCGAGCGCTTTGATGCCGCCCACGCACGCACCCTGAGGGCGTCGTTCAACGTCGAGCAGGAGGACGCGCTCCTTTATCACATTGTGCTCAACACCGAGCGCTTGCCGGTCGATGCCTGCGTGCATGCGGTATGCCAGCTGGCCGAACACCCACGCTTCCGCGATCGTGCGACGACCCGCACGGAGCTTGCCGACAAGCTGCTGGAAGCCAAGGTCAATTCGGCGCTGACCGAAGAGATCAGCATCGGCATTGCACCGACTGGCGTCACAGTGTCCGCCGCCAATGGCCAGATTACGCTCACTGGAACCTCCTCGAGCGGCGCGTTGCGCCGTCAGGCCGAAAAGGTCGTACTTCGGGTTGCGGGGGGGTGCCAAGTCGACAATCGCATCGTCAGCGTTCCGACCCGCGGGCGTGGACTTTATGCTGAAGCCTCGCAGCGCGACATGCCGAATCGACCGACACGGTGATCGCGATGCCTGCTGCTCTTTGGGCTGCCGCGGGAGGATCGCCTACACCGGCGCCAGCGGCGGGCTCATATTGACCGGATCATCCGGATTGGCGCCGGTACCGAGCAGTTCGTCGGTGAGCACGCGCAGTTCCCGCGCCAATGCGGCGGCCGTCGCTTCTGCATTTTCTTCATCATGCTCGCGGATGATCGCACCTACCGGGTCGACGCATTGGTCGATAAAGGTCAGGCGACGTCCGCAGCCATCGGGTAGCCGAACGTCGTGCCGTGGCCCTTGATGTCGTGGGCGGCACGAAACAAGATTTGCCGGGTGACGTCCGTCAGCCTTGCAGATCACAGATTGCTGCGCTTCCTCGAGCGCCCGATATTCATCCCCCATCCAATTCGTCTCGTTTCATAGCGGATTTCGTCGCAACGCCAGGTTCCAGGCCCGTCGCAGGCTGACATCGACTCCGACATCGCGACTTTTTTGACCAAAGGAATGGAGCGCGGCATAGAATAACGGCTGCGCGCGAAATACCAGCCGGGAGGCGGCATGATGGATTACTTCACTCGCCGGGACTTTTTGCGCGGCTCGTCGGTTGCTGCCGGTGCGGCCTCGTTGGCATGGCCTGCCGATGTGATGGGATCACGGTAGCGTCCAGCATCTTCTGCCGACCGCGAGCCACAATCAGATATTGATCAAGGCCTCGTTCCGAGCGCCGCTGCTGGAACCGCCGACACTGCGCATCGGCGGCAATTCGGTTCGCGGCCGCATGACCGACACGCGCGGCGAGTTTTGGCAATTCCACGCCGCCGACCTCAAGCCGGGTCGTGCTTACACGCTTGCGCTCAGCGGCAACCGCGGCCGCGCGCTGTGCGAGCCGTGGAGTCTTGCGACATTTCCAGGGCCTGACGAACAGCCACAATCCTTTCGGGTATTGTTTTACACGTGTGCCGGCGGGCACGAGGCCTTCGCGTTTCTTCCCGCTGCCGTGCGTAATCGCCTGTTGCGCCGCGGCCTCTCGTTCGAGCCGGCCGCCCTGGTGGCAATAGGCGATCAGGTTTATTGGGACCTTCTGGCGCCGCAAAATTCACGCAACATGGGTGCCTCGCCGCTGGCCGAAAGGCTCGCCGGCAAGTTCGATCGATCGGCGCTTGTGCTTGGCAGCGATAACGAGACGGTGCTCAAGCGCGCGGCTGGGCCCCAAATCGTGCCGGTCTACGGCACCGATTTCCGGTCGATCCCAGTGTTCTTCATGCAGGATGATCACGACTACTTCGACAACGATGAAGCCACCGACGAGATCGTGACTTTTCCGCCGCCCTATTTTTCCCTGCAACTCGGCCGTGCCACCCAGAGCCTGTTTTATCCGGAATATCTGCCGGATGTTGCGCGGCCGCTGGGTCTGCCGTGGTCTTCGGTCGGTGACCGCATCGGCGGCGTTTCAGAGAGCTTCGGCACCCTGCGCTACGGCCGGCTTGCCGAAATTCTGCTCTACGACATCCGCCGGACCCAGACGCTGGCCGGCCAGAGCGCCGTTTATCTCGATCTCGAGGTCGAGAAGTGGCTCAAGGCCCGCAGCGCTGCCCGCGAAGTCACGCACGTGGTGCATGTGCCATCCAATCCGCCTGGCTGGACCGCCGGTAAATGGGGCGAGTGGTACCCGGACGTGCTCGGCGCCGACGGCAAGCTCACCACCGCCAAGCCCAAGCCTTATTGGCAGCCCGGCTGGCTCAAGCAGCACGACCGTCTGATGGCGGCGATCGCCGCCATGCCGCGCCGCATTCCGCTCATCATGAGCGGTGACCTGCACGCCGTCGGCATCGGCCGCATGCTGCGCAGCGGCTCGCTCGACTTCACCGCCAATCCGATCAATGCGGTACTGACCGGCCCGATCGGTACGCGCCCGGCGGGCTGGCCGTCGGCCCGGCGCGGCACCGGCGCACTGCCGCCCGCCCATCTTGACATGGACGAGCGGGTCAAGCCGATTGAGCAGCATGGCTTCACCATTGCGGATTTTTCAGCCGACAAGATCGTGCTGCGCATGTTCAAATGGGACGTGAAGACGCAAAGCGTCGACGCCATCGATACGCTGGAGCCGTTCCACACGGCGGAGCTGACGCGGGCAGGGTGAGGCGGGTGCGATCGGCAAGAACAAAGTGAGCGGACGGCTCGACAGCGGCATGAATCCGTGCTTGCGGTAGAATGCAGCAGCGTCTTCGTCCTTGGCATCGACAAGCAACGTGAAGGCGGCGGGATCGGCGCGTGCGGAGCGAACTGCCGCGTCGGCGAGCAAACCGGAACCGAGTTTTCGACCGCGATACCGTAAATCGACTGCTAGACGACCCACTTGGACGGCCGGAATCATGTGATAACGCGGTAACCGCTTGGTGACGTGCGACGGCAGGTCCGTGTTCGGAATGCCGGAGGTGGCCAGCGTGTAAAAGCCCGCTATTTCGCCGGTCGCACGTTCGACCCCCACAAAGCAGTTGGAAATCCGCCGGCGAATGTCCTGCGTGGCCTGTTCGCGAAAGTAGCGGTCGAGCGCTTCGACGCCGCATCGGAATGCGGTTCGATCATGCGCGTCCGAAAGGGCTTCGAGACGGAAAGGTGAATTCACATTTCGCCGAACAATTTACGGCGAGCCTCAAACGCTCGTCGCAGAGCTTCGTTAGGCTCCGGCGGATTGAGGATGGACTCCATGATAAGGCGTTGATCCTCGACGGACAGCCGAATGACTGTTGTCTCCTCGATCGTCCTGTGCGCTGCCTCCTGGGCGGCATCGACGATGAATTCGCTGACGCTGCGGCCTTGGATTTCGGCGGCGCGCTTCACCACCGCAAGAGCATCGGGGCTGATACGCGCTTCGACGCGCGCCGTACGATTGGATTGGCGAGGCATGAAAGATCCTTCTACCAAAATGTACGGTATTATCCCGAACAGATCAAGGTAAAAATCAAAAAGACGTTGCTCGCCTCACACCCCGAACTGCTCTCGCAAGATGCGCTCGTCGAGATTATGCCCCGGATCGAACAGCATGCGCATGGCGACCTTGCGCTCCATGCCGACGTCGACCGTGCGCACGAAGCGGACCTCGTGGTGGTCGGCGACGGCGGCGACCGGGCGCTTGTCGGGTTCGAGCACCTCGATGACGACGATGGCAGTGTCCGGCAACAGCGCGCCGCGCCAGCGCCGCGGCCGGAATGGGCTGATTGGAGTGAGCGCCAGCAGCGCCGCCCCGATCGGGATGATCGGCCCTTGGGCCGAAAGATTGTAGGCCGTCGAGCCGGCCGGCGTCGCCACCATGACGCCGTCGCCATCGAGTTGAGCAAGCCGTTCCTTACCGTCCACCAGGATGCGCAGGCGCGCTACCTGGTAGGTCTGACGAAACAGCGAGACTTCGTTGATGGCGCGCTCCATGTGAACCTTGCCGTCGGTGTCAACCGCGCGCATGTTGAGCGGATGAATCACGCTCTCCTCGGCAGCGGCCAGACGCTCCTTGAGGGCGTCTTCGCGGTACTCGTTCATCATGAAGCCGACTGTGCCGCGGTTCATCCCGTAGATCGGCTTGCCGGCCTCCATGAATTTGTGCAGGGTCTGCAGCATCAGGCCGTCGCCGCCGAGCGCCACGATGACGTCGGCATCGGCCGGGGCCACGTCGCCGTAGCGGCGCGTGAGCGCGTCGCGCGCCATTTCGGCTTCCGGTATGGCGCTCGTGACGAACGCGATGCGATCGCGGCGTTGACTCATGCGTGCCGGCTTCTTTCGTTGGCGAAGGATGCAAGGGGCTTGCGGAATGGAACGCGCGGTGTTCGTGTACACAACCTTTCCTTCGGTTGTCGAGGCTGAGAAGGCCGGCAATGCCCTGGTTGGTGCGCACCTTGCTGCATGCGTCAACATCCTGCCGGGCATGATTTCGGTCTACCGGTGGCAAGGCGCGGTTGAGCGCGCCGAGGAAGCTGTGATGATCGTCAAGACGCGCGCCTCGCTCGCCGAAGCGGTGCGCGCCAGCGTCAAGGCGACGCACCCGTATGATACCCCCGCGATCATGGTGCTGCCGGTCGAGAGTGTCGACGAGCGCTATCTCGCCTGGATTCTCGCCACGACCGAGCCGGCGGAGCGCGTATAACATATGAGGCCGAAAATGTGCTGAGGGTCCAGACAAAATATTTGCGTAAAATCAAATACGTCTTGGCGCTATCGGATGCAATAAATTAGATCCCGCTCGATGGGCAAAGCGCGAAATCGGCCGCGCCGCCGCGGCCCGCGCTCGCAAGCCTGAACGGCAGACAACAGCGCCGTTCGCGTCGCTTCATCTACATGAACGGCGTCACGCGCCGGGCTTCAGGCCGGGTTCAGCGCGATCCGCCCATGGTGGCGCCAAGATCGGTCATGAACCGGTCGATCAGATCCCAAGGGCCTGCAAACAGGGCCCCCGAGATTTCGCAGAAAGGTCACATCATGTTCCGCAAAGTCGCAATCGCGCTCGTCGCCGCGACCGTCCTCACAGCTCCGGTTCTGGCGCAGGACGTCGCGCCCGCTACCGGCAAGGTCTCCCAGCCAACGACCGCTCCGGCGCCCACCGTCAAGACCGACAAAGCGATTGCCAAGCATCGCATGGTCGTCCGCCATCACGGCACCAAGATGGTCAAGCACACGAACCACGAGAAGTACGCTCGCCACATGAAGCGCGCGAAGGTCCATCAGGCGGTTGTGAAGGCTCCTACCAAGCCGGTTGCTACCAAGCCGGATGCCACCAAGCCGGTTGCTTCCAAGCCGGTTCCTACCACGAACGGGGCGGCCACTGCGCCTGCTTCCGCCAAGGTCACCACGAAGCCGGCAACCAAGTCGGGCACCAACTAACCAGCAAGAATCCCGACTTCGGATCCGAGCGGAGGCCGGCCCCAAAGCCGGCCTTCGGCTTTTTTACGCCGCGCCCTCGAGCTTGGCGCGCTCGCGCACGAAGTTCGTCAGCGCGCTATTGTCGATCTTGCCGGAACCGAGCACGGGGAGCTTTTCCACGATCAGCACCTCGGTCGGCACCATCATCTCGGAGGCGCCGCGGGCGCGCGCGAAAGCGAGCAAGTCCGAGCGCTTGGGCTCGGCCTTGGTGGTAACGAGCACAAGGCGCTCGCCCTTGCGGGCATCCGGAACCGTGGCGGCACCCGACATGGCGTCCGGCCACAGTTCGGCGGCGAGCGCCTCCACGGCGGCAAGCGAAATCATTTCGCCACCGATCTTGGCGAAGCGCTTGGCGCGCCCCCTGATGGCAATGAAGCCGTCGGCATCGATCGTCACGATGTCACCGGTGTCGTGCCAGCCGTCGGGCGGGCACTCGATCGCGCCGGGATTTTCTGCGCGCATATAGCCGAGCATCACGTTCGGGCCGCGCACGTAAAGGCGGCCGCCTTCCTCGACGCCGGGCACCGACTCGAGCCGCGCCTCCATGCCAGGCAGGAGCCGCCCGACGGTGCCAAACTTGTTGAACATCGGGGTGTTGAGCGCGAGCACCGGTGCGGTCTCGGTGACGCCATAGCCTTCCAAGATGCGCAGGCCGAATTTTTCCATGTAGGTGCGGCGCGTCGTCTCCTTCACGGGCTCGGCGCCCGCCATGATATAGCGCAGCGAGCGGAAGTCGTAGGGGTGAGCGCTGCGGGCGTAGCCGGCCAGGAACGTGTCGGTGCCGAACATGATGGTGGCGTTCACGCCGTAGATCATCTCCGGCACGATGCGATAATGTAATGGGGAGGGATAGAGATAGACCCGCACGCCGCTCACCAGCGGCAGGATGAGGCCAACCGTCAGGCCGAAGGAATGGAACACCGGCAGAATGCTGAACACCTTGTCGGTGCGGCCGAAGTCGATGCGTGCCTCCGCCTGGGCCGCGTTGGCGAGAATGTTGCGATGTGACAGCACCACGCCCTTTGGCGTGCCTTCAGAGCCCGAGGTGAACAGGATGGCGGCGGGATCGTCGGCGGCACGTTTCACCAGGGGCCGCTTGGCGGCGAGAAGGCCGCGCAGCTTATCGCCAAATGTGATCTCGCGACGGACGTCTTCAAGGAACAAGACGCCGATATCGGGCGCGAGCGCGTCGACGATCTTTTCGAGATGCGCCTTTTCGACGAACACCCGCGATGTCACGATGTGCTTGATGTTCGCCGCCCGGCAACCGCTGCGGATATTCATCAGGCCGGCTGTGAAGTTGATCATTGCCGGCACCCGTCCGGCGGACATCGCGGCGAGGATCGTGACCGCAGCGCCGTTGGCGTTAGGTAGCATGACCCCGACCGCGTCGCCGGTTTCGCCGAGCCGCATCAACTTGCGGCCGAGCACCGTTGCGCCGACCAGCAGGCGCTTATAGCTGAGGGTGCCGGAGACCGGGTCCTCCACGGCGACACGATTGCGGCCGTTCTCGGCCGCGGCGTCGATCACCGCCTCCATGATGGTGCGGTTGGTCGAAGTGGTGCGATAAATAAGGTCAGACATGATGGTGTAGAGCATGGCGCCAGCCGCGATGCGCCGCCGTCTGCCGCGCAGCGCCGGGTCGACCGAGAGCCGCACCGGCTCCAGGACGGTCACGGTGACCTTCGGCACCAAGCTGCGCCTGATCTGGCTGCTGGCGAGGTAGGAGAAATAGCTTTTCTCAAGGCCTTTGATGCGCACCGGCACCAGCATGGCTTCCGACTTGTCGGCGATCATGGCGGTGCCGTCGTAGACCTTCATCAGGCTGCCCGTGACGGTGATACGGCCTTCCGGAAAGATGATAAGTGGGTCGCCCCTCTTCACGGCATTGATGAGGGTGCGGGTTGCTAGCGGCTTGGTTGGGTCGAGCGGCATCGCGCGGGTGAGCTTCAAGAACGGCTTCACCCACCAGCGCTGCGCAATGCCGCTGTCGATCGCAAAAACCGGCTCGCGTTCGAGAAGCGACAGCGCCACCGCGGCGTCGAGAAAACTCACATGGTTGAGTGCGATGATGGCGTTGGGACCTGCCTTGGCGACATTTTCGAGACCAGTAATTTCGAGCCGGAAGAACGTGCGGAAAATCACCGACAGCAGGTCGCGCACCGGATTGGTCGGCATGGTGCGCACGATCACGATAGCCGCCACGACGTTGAGGACGCCCACGCCGATCAGGATGGCGCTGATCGTCACGCCTCGCGCTTGCAACACCGCGACGCTCAGGCCGGCGACCGTCATGAAGAGGGCGTTGAGCACATTGACGGCAGCTACAACGCGGGCGCGGCGGTCGGCTCCAGCCCAGGCTTGCACGGCTGCGAACGACGGCACGATGAACAGCCCGCCCCCGATCGCAAGGCCCGCAAGGTCGACCGCGGCGTGGATGCCAGAGCTGTCGCTGAAAACTTCGACAGCGCCGCGGCCTTGATGGGCTGCAACCATGCCGGTCGTCAGCCAGCCGAGGTCGATGGCAAACATCGCCAATAGCACCGCGCCGAGTACTGTCGGCATGAGAACGATGCGCCCGCTGGCGAGCCAGGCCGCCAAGCCCGACCCGACCGCAATCGCAATCGAGAAAACCGCCAGATAGGCGTTAATGGCCTCCTGATCGCCGCCAAGTGCGTTTTTGATCAGCGGCGCCAGCAGTGTTGTCACAACGGCGCCGACCAGCCAGAACCAACTCACCACCAGGCCGCCCCACCACAGCCGGGACTCCCGGTGGAGATCCCGCAGCAACGCCCAGGTCGAACGCGCGATATTGAAGTCGATCACGAGGCTTGGCGCCGCCTCGCCGGTGCGGGGGATGAAGAGCGCGGAAATCCAACAGGCGAATGCGAACGCCATCATCAGGCCGGCAAAGGAGGCCGGACTGCCGTCCTTGGAGGTAAAGCCGGCCACGATGGTGCCGGCCAGGATGGCAATGAAGGTCGCACTCTCCACCAGAGCATTGCCGGCCGGCAGCTCGGCTTCGGCAAGGTGATCGGGCAGGATGCCGTATTTGATCGGCCCGAACAGCGCCGCGATCACTCCGACCAGAAACAAGGCCGCGAACAGGAGTTCCGGCGAATCGAACCAGAAGCCCGCGACCGCGATGCCGGCAACCGCGATTTCGACGAGCTTGAGCCGCTGGGCAACGACCGACTTGTCAAAACGGTCGGCCACCTCGCCGCCGATCGCCGAAAGGATGAAAAACGGGAAAATGAAGATCGCGGTGGCGAGCGCAATCAGCGACTCCGAGTTCGGCCCCGCCCATTTGAACAGGATCAGGAAGGCGAGCGCGTTCTTCAGAAAATTGTCGTTGAAGGCGCTGAAGAACTGGCACCAGAACAGCGGCGCAAATCGCCGTGTGGCCAATAGGCTGGATGACATTCGCGGGTCCAGGCGCTGATTCGGAGTTTCAAAGCGGCGGCAGGCCAGCCTACGCATTCCGCAGTGTTGTCGCCAGCCTCTTGCGCGACCTCTTGCACGACCTCGTTGCCGACGTCTCTTAGGGCATTCCGACGGTTTGGTCGGCACCGTGCCTGTTGCGTCTTGCGGTGTTTTGCGGGCATCGCGGGACGCTTGATGTGCGGTTTGCCAATCCCAAGCCCTCGGTTATTGTCGCGCCGCGACTGGCGGCCGTTACGCGTCGCTGACGGACGGGAATTGCGACAGGAGGACGGATGGCTTGGACGCGAGCGGCAGCGGTGGCCGAGGTCAAGGAGCGCGGCGTCATGGACGCCGACGTCGGAGGCGAGGAAATCGCGCTCTACTGGATCGATGACGCCGTCTATGCGACCCACAACGTGTGCACGCACGCCTTTGCGCGCCTGTCGGAGGGCTTCCTGGATGGCGACTGCATCGAATGCCCAATTCACCAGGCGCTATTCAATGTGAAGACCGGGCGGTGAAAACCTATCCGTGCCGGATCGAAGGCGACGATGTGCTTGTCGACATTTGAGCGGATCAAATCAGCGGATCAAGGCCGACCACGCCCCCGGCGACATTTCCATCCCGGTAATGATCTTTTAGCTTCGCGGCGGCTGCGGTGCGGCTTCTAACGCCGCACCGCAAAACTCACTCCCTAGCCATGTCGGCGGCCGACACGCTTTGTGGGGGCGATAAAGGCCACCGCACCGTGGTGCGAAACTCATGCCCACAGGTTTCGCACGCCCACCAATGGCGAACCTCGTTCACGCTCACGTGTTGCGATTTTGTCGCGGCTATGATCAGGTCTTGGCACTGTGGACAAAACAATCGTGAAACGCCGTAAGGAGCGATCGAGAACGCCGGCTCCGTCCCATGGTATTTCATGCGACTGTCCTTCCCTGTCCCTTGTCGCGCCCCG
>WNFM01034121.1_pt2 | contig 15375 bp, 12 predicted proteins | sample 5400271 | NCBI WGS metagenome assembly WNFM01 (sample SAMN13153352, study PRJNA577476) | soil metagenome | isolation source: 60 cm saprolite on Douglas fir-dominated hillslope | place: USA:California | collected 2013-09-17
GCCGTGGTCGAGTTCATCCATACCGCGACTCTGCTGCACGACGACGTAGTCGATGAATCGCGGCTGCGGCGCGGCCGCAGCACCGCCAATGCCGCGTTCGGCAACGCCGCCTCGGTCCTGGTGGGGGATTTTCTGTACTCGCGCGCGTTCCAGATCATGGTCGAGGCCGACGACATGCGCGTCATGCAGGTGCTCGCCGAAGCCACTAATACGATTGCCGGCGGCGAGGTGCTGCAGCTCATGGGCAGCCACGACCCCGAGGTCGACGAGGCGCGCTACCTGGAGGTGATCCGCCGCAAGACCGCAAAACTGTTCGAGGCCGCGGCGCGATTGGGCGGCGTGCTCGCGCGGGCCCCGCAGGCAATCGAATCCGGCCTCGCCCACTACGGCATGCATGTCGGCACCGCCTTTCAGCTGATCGACGACGTGCTCGACTACTCGGGCGATGCAACCGAGATCGGCAAGAGCCTGGGCGATGACCTGGCAGAGGGCAAGCCCACGCTGCCGCTTATCTACGCGATGCGCGCCGGCAGCAAGGAACAGGCTGACCTGGTAAGAAAAGCCATTCGCGAGGGCGGGCGCGAGGACTTCGCGCCGGTGCTCGCCGCGATCCGCGACTGCGGCGCGCTCGACTACGCGCACCGCGCCGCCGAGCGCGAAGCGACTCTCGCGGCGCGCTCGCTCGAGCCCCTGGCGGAATCGAAATACAAGGATTCCTTGCTAGAATTGGCGTCCTTCTCCGTGACCCGCCGGAGCTAGCCAAGCAGCAGCCGCTGGATGTTTCCCTACCCGATCGGGGCGTAGCTCAGCCTGGTAGAGTACTGCGTTCGGGACGCAGGTGTCGCTGGTTCAAATCCAGTCGCCCCGACCACCTTTTTCCGAGGTGGGATAATGCCGCGGTGCGCTTCCTGCTTCTCGTGGTGCTCATCGTCGCGGCCTTCTGGCTGGTGCGGCGGGCGCTGCGCTCTTTCAACAAGCCCGATATCCCGGAGAAGCCGCCGATTCAGGGTGAGCTGGTGAGATGCACCTGCCGCGCGCCGAGGCGCGCGAGGCGGGCGGCGCGCTGTTCTGCAGCGAGGAGCACGCCAGGCTGGGCTCGGGGAAGAGCTGATGGATACCGCGGCGCGCTATTCGTCGATGTTCGTCGGGCCGGAGCGCGCCGGCGACTCGTTCTGGATCTCGCTGCGCTACTTCAGCGTGTATCGCACCGCGGTTGCGGCGCTCTTCCTCGGGCTCACGATGGTCTACGGCGATACCCTCAGCCTGGGCTCGCACCAGCTGGAGCTGTTCCGCTTCGTCGCCGGCGCCTATCTGGTCGTCGGCATCGCGTTGCAGGTGCTGCTGCGCAGTCTGCGCGAGCGCTTCAACCAGCAACTGACGCTGCAGGCCGGCGTGGACATCCTTGCGATCACGCTGCTCATGTACGCGAGTGGCGGCATCCGCAGCGGCCTGGGCGTGATGCTGCTCATCTCGCTGACCGGGGCGGCGATTGTCGCGCCGCGCCGTCTTACCTTCCTGTATGCCGCGTTCGCGACGATCGCGCTGCTTCTCGAGCAGGGCTACTGGGTCCTGGTGCACGACGCCCCGGAGGCGAGCTTCCTGCAGCCGGGGCTGCTCGCCATCGGCTGCTTCGCCACGGCTGGCGTCACGGGCTGGCTCGCGCAGCGCGTCGCGGCGAACGAGCGGCTCGCGCGCCAGCGCGGCCGCGAGCTCGAGACTCAGACGCGCGTGAGCCAGCTGGTGATCGGCGACATGTACGACGGCGTCGCCGTGCTCGACCGCGACGGCCGCGTCGTGCAGCACAATCCGCAGGCGCAGCGCTTGCTCGCGGCGGAGCCGCTGCTCGGTGCCGACATCACGCGGCTGCTGCCTGGCTTCGCCAAGCGCTGGCAGGCCTGGCGGGGAGGCGAGGGCGCAGCGCGGGCGCCGGCAGGCGAGTTCGAGGTCCACGGCCGGGGACTCGGCCTGCGCCTGCTCGATACCGGTACCGAGGAGGAGTTCAGCGTCCTGTTCATCGAGGACACGACGCGCTCGCGCGAGCAGGCCCAGCAGCTCAAGCTTGCGGCGCTCGGCCGGCTCACCGCCAACATCGCTCACGAGATCCGCAATCCGCTCGCCGCGATCAGCCACGCCGCGGAGCTGCTCGGCGAGGAAAAGCGCGGCGAGGACCGGGACCGGCTGACGCGCATCATTCACGACAACACCCGGCGCCTTGAGCGGCTGGTTGTCGATGTCCTGCAGCTCAACCGCCGGGACCGGATATCGGCCGAGCGGGTCCGGCTCGGTCCTTGGCTGGAGGCTTTCGTCGGCGAATTCGTCGCCAACGAAACCATCCCCCCCGAGCGCCTCGCGCTGCATGCGGCGCGCGACGCCTGGGTCGAGTTCGACCGCGAACACCTGCGCCAGGTGATGTGGAATCTGCTGCGCAACGCGGTCCGCTATGCCCGCCCCGAGCCGCGCGCGGTGCGCATCGCGCTCGCGGGATTCGCCGACCATGTGGAATTGAGCGTGATCGATAACGGCCCCGGCGTGCCGGCTGCGAGCCAGGGCGAGCTCTTCGAGCCGTTTTTCACCACCGACAGCAAGGGCACGGGCCTGGGCCTGTATCTCGCGCGCGAGCTGTGTGCCGCCAACCGCGCCGTTCTCGAGTACGTGGGCGACGGACCCGGGGCGCACTTCCGGATCTTGATGAGGGAGGCGCGCGCGGCATGAACTCCGCCGGGCAGCCCCGATGAAGCGCGCCGAGCAGCGCGGCGCCGCGCGCGGCGCCCAGGTCCTGGTCGTCGACGACGAGCCCGACATCCGCGAGCTGCTCGAGCTCACCCTCGTCAAGATGGGGCTCGGCGTGCAGAGCGTGGGCACTCTTGCCGAAGCGAAATCGAAGCTGGCGGAGGAAAGGTTCGACCTTTGCCTGACCGACATGCGCCTTGCCGACGGCGAGGGGCTCGAGCTGGTGCGCCACATCGCCGCGCTGGCGGCCGATCTGCCGGTTGCTGTGATCACCGCCTACGGCAGCGCGGAGAACGCCGTGGCGGCGCTCAAGGCCGGCGCCTTCGACTATGTCTCCAAGCCGGTCGGACTGGAGCAACTGCGCGCGCTGGTGAAATCGGCTCTCTCGCTTCCCGGCCGGGCCGAGGCGCCGGCGAAAGGGCAGCAGCTCCTGGGCGAAAGCGCGCCGCTCGCGCAGGTGCGCAGCCTGATCGCGAAGCTCGCGCGCACCCAGGCGCCCGTGTACATCTCGGGCGAATCGGGCAGCGGCAAGGAGCTGGCGGCACGGCTGATCCACGACAACGGCGCCAGGCGGGACAAGCTGTTCGTGCCGGTCAACTGCGGCGCGATTCCGGAAACCCTCATGGAAAGCGAGCTGTTCGGCTATCGCAAGGGCGCGTTCACCGGCGCCAACGAGGATCGCAACGGTTTTTTCCAGGCCGCCCACGGCGGTACGCTGTTTCTCGACGAGGTTGCCGACCTGCCGCTGCACACGCAGGTGCAGCTGCTGAGAGCGATCCAGGAGAAGCGCGTGCGCAAGGTCGGCGCAACGCAGGAGGAGCCGGCGGACGTGCGCATCATCAGCGCTACCAACCAGAGCCTCGCGGGAATGGTCGAGGCCGGCCGTTTTCGCCGCGATCTTTACTACCGGCTGAACGTGGTGGACGTGACGATGCCGCCCCTGCGCGAGTGCCGCGAGGACATCCCGAGAATCGCCTCGAGCATCCTGGAGCGGCTCGCGGCGCAAAACGGCGTGCACGCGCCGCGCCTGTCGCCGGCCTCGCTGGACGAGCTGATGCGCTATGACTTCCCCGGCAACGTGCGCGAGCTCGAGAACCTGCTCGAGCGGGCGCTCGCCCTGTCGAGCGCCGCGGAGCTTTCGCCCGAGGACTTGGCGCTGCACCGCGTTGCCGCCGACGAGGACGAGACTGGCGCTCCGGCGTCCGATGCGCAGTCCGCGCGGCTGGGGCCGCGGGATGCCCCTCTGCCGGCCTATCTCGACCGGCTGGAACGCGAGGCGATCCTCGAGGCGCTCGGCAAGACCGGCTTCAACCGCACTGCCGCGGCGCGGCTCCTCGGCATCACTTTCCGCCAGCTGCGCTATCGCATGCAGCGGCTGGAGATACGGGAAGAAAAACCCGCGGCATGAAGCTCGGCGCCGACGGGCTCGTCGAGGGGGTCCGGTACGTGGCCTCGCCGAACTGCGACGAGCGCCCGGCCGGAAGCGAGCTTTCTCTGCTGGTCCTGCACTCGATCAGCCTGCCGCCGGGCGAATACGGCGGCGATGCCATCGAGCGGCTGTTCACCAACCGGCTGGAGCCGGGCGCGCATCCGTATTTCAAGGAAGTCTCTTCATTGAAAGTCTCCACTCACTTCCTGGTGCGCCGGGACGGTGCGCTGCTGCAGTTTGTTCCGGTGCAGCGCCGCGCGTGGCACGCCGGCGCCTCTTCTTGGCGCGGCCGGGAGAGGTGCAACGACTTTTCCATCGGCGTCGAGCTCGAGGGCACCGACGAAAGCGCTTTTGAAGCAGTTCAGTACGAGCGGCTTAATAGGTTGATTTGCTTCCTTCGCAAGGCTCTTCCTCTAAGAGACATCGCCGCGCACAGCGACGTCGCGCCCGGCCGCAAAGCCGATCCCGGCGCGCACTTCGATTGGGCGCGTCTTCTGGCCGGCCTGTCCGGGGCCTGATCTCGTTTTTTTGCAGTGCGGCAATTTGCGGCCGCGTCCTCCAGTCCCACCACTATATCTAGCTGTTCCCGTGGGTTCCGACCCGATATTTAGTACGTCGGGCTTGCCAAGAATTTTTTTCGTGTGTAGTCTGGTACCAGAAGTTGTGCCTGGTCAGGGTACTTGCACTAGATGTTGTATGTGATACGGAAGGTCGTCACAGAACCGCAATAACAAGGCGGCTGACGGTCCCGGAGAACAAACGAAACACAAGGGAGATAGCCCTATGCAGATTGCTCAGGAAAACGCCGCGATTGCACCTGCCTTGGGTGTGGCCGTTCCTGAGTCGAATACCCCGGGGCGCGGCCCCTACTCCGAATACAAGATCATCCGGCGCAATGGCGCGGTGGTCGGCTTCGAGCCGGCCAAGATCTCGGTTGCCATGACCAAGGCCTTCCTTGCGGTCAACGGCAGCCAGGGCGCCGCGTCGGCGCGGATCCGGGAAATGGTGTCGGGGCTGACCGAGGCCGTGGTCGGCGCGCTCATCCGGCGCCAGCCGCAGGGCGGCACCTTCCACATAGAGGACATCCAGGACCAGGTCGAGCTCGCGCTGATGCGCTCGGGCGAGCACGACGTGGCGCGCTCGTATGTCCTGTATCGCGAGGAACGGGCGAAGGCGCGTTCGCAGGAGAGGGCCGCCAGGAAAAATGAATCAGGAATTCATGTAGTCGAGAACGGACAGAGGAAGCCCCTCGATCAGGAGGCGCTGCAGCGCTTGGTCGCCGCCGCGTGCGAAGGGCTGGCCGACCCCAAGCCCGAGGCGATCCTCGACACCACGCTGCGCGACCTCTACGACGGAGTGCCGCTCGACGAAGTACGCAAGTCGGCGGTCATGGCCGCCCGCGCGCTGATCGAGAAGGATCCGGCCTACAGCTACGTGACGGCGCGGCTGCTGCTCAACACCATCCGTCTGGAGGTGCTGGGGGAGGAGGCGAGCCAAGCCGAGATGGAGACGCGCTACGCCGTGTATTTTCCGCAGTTCATCGCCCGCGGCATCGCGGCCGAGCGGCTGGACCCCGAGCTGGCACGTTTTGATCTGGATAAATTGGGGAAAGCTCTTGAGGCCCAGCGCGACCTGCAGTTCGGCTACCTCGGGCTGCAGACCCTCTACGACCGGTACTTCCTGCACGTGCAGGGCCGACGCATCGAGCTGCCCCAGGCGTTCTTCATGCGGGTGGCGATGGGATTGGCGCTGAAGGAGAAAAACCGCGAGGCGCGCGCGATCGAGTTCTATGACGTGCTCTCGACCTTTGACTTCATGAGCTCGACGCCGACCCTGTTCAACGCAGGCACGCTGCGCTCGCAGCTCTCGTCGTGCTACCTGAGCACGGTATCGGACGATCTCGAGGGGATCTACGAAGCGATCAAGGAAAATGCGCTGCTCGCCAAGTACGCCGGCGGCCTGGGCAACGACTGGACGCCGGTGCGCGCCCTCGGCGCCCATATCAAGGGCACCAACGGCAAGTCGCAGGGCGTCGTGCCCTTCCTCAAGGTGGTCAACGACACCGCCGTGGCGGTGAACCAGGGCGGCAAGAGGAAGGGCGCGGTCTGCTCCTACCTCGAGACCTGGCACCTCGACATCGAGGAGTTCCTCGAGCTGCGCAAGAACACCGGCGACGACCGGCGCCGCACCCACGACATGAACACCGCGAACTGGATCCCGGACCTGTTCATGAAGCGGGTGATGGAGAACGCCGAGTGGACGCTGTTCAGCCCGTCCGACGTGCGCGAGCTGCACGACAAGTTCGGCAAGAGTTTCGAGGAAGCCTATCTGCGCTACGAGGACAAGGCGGCGCGCGGCGAGCTGAAGCTCTTCAAGAGGATCCCGGCTGTGCAGCTGTGGCGCAAGATGCTGTCGATGCTCTTCGAGACGGGGCATCCGTGGATTACGTTCAAGGACCCGTGCAACCTGAGGAGCCCGCAGCAGCACGCCGGCGTGGTGCACAGCTCCAACCTGTGCACCGAGATCACGCTCAACACCTCGAAGGACGAGATCGCGGTCTGCAACCTCGGCTCCGTCAACCTGGTCGCCCACATGAACGGCCACGGCATCGATTTCGAGAAGTTGAGAAAGACCGTCCGCACCGCGATGCGGATGCTCGATAACGTCATCGATATCAACTACTACGCGGTCGAAAAGGCGCGCAACTCCAACATGCGCCATCGCCCGGTCGGCCTGGGCATCATGGGCTTCCAGGATTGCCTGCATAAGCTTCGCGTGCCGTATGCCTCGAAGGAGGCAATCGAATTCGCCGACCGCTCGATGGAGATGACGGCGTACGCCGCCTACTGGGCGTCCACCGAGCTCGCGGAAGAGCGCGGCCGCTACCCGACGTTCCAGGGCTCGCTCTGGGATCAGGGCGTCCTGCCGCAGGACACGCTCGATCTGCTGGCCGCCGAGCGCGGCGGCTACGTCGAGCTCGACCGCTCCGCGACGCTCGACTGGGACGCGCTGCGCGCCCGGATCAAGCGCCACGGCATGCGCAACTCCAACTGCCTCGCCATCGCGCCGACCGCGACCATCGCCAATATCGTCGGGGTGTCGGCGTCGATCGAGCCGACCTACCAGAACCTGTTCGTCAAGTCGAACCTGTCGGGCGAGTTCACGGTGGCGAACGAGTACCTGGTGGCGGACCTCAAGCAGGGCGGACTGTGGGACGAGGTGATGATCGCCGACCTCAAGTACTTCGACGGCAATCTCGCGCGCATCGACCGCGTGCCGGCGGCGTTGCGGCGGCTCTACGCCACCGCGTTCGAGGTCGAGCCGAAATGGCTGGTCGAGGCGGCGGCGCGGCGGCAGAAATGGATCGACCAGTCGCAGTCGCTCAACATCTACATGCCCGGCGCCTCGGGCAAGAAGCTGGACGAGACCTACAAACTGGCGTGGATCCGCGGCCTGAAAACCACCTACTACCTGCGCGCGCTCGGCGCGACGCACGCAGAGAAGTCGACCAGCAAGGCCGGGCAGCTGAATGCCGTCTCCTCGTCGGGCGGCGCGCTCGACGCGGCCGAAGCCGTCTCAGAAGAGCCGAAGTTGTGCGCCATCGACGACCCGGAATGCGAGGCCTGCCAGTGATCACCCTGGGCGGCCACGGTTTCGCCGGTCCGTTTCTTCTGCCGTTCTGGTCGCCGCCGCAAGTACCCGGCCTCTACGCAGTAATGGTCCCGGGTTGGCGATTGCTCACTTTCCGCGCCCTGCATTTTGGGCAGACCGGGGATTTCTCGAAGAACGAATTGGCAAAACACCTCCGGTACGCGGAATGGCGCGCCATCGCCGGAACCGAGTGGAACCTATACATCGCGACCTACGAGATGTCTTTCTCGACCGAAGCACAAAGGCTGTCCCTCGAGCGCAACGTCGTGCAGGCGTACAGGCCCGAATTCAGCTCACAAGAATAGCGAGGAGACCACCCCCATGCTCAATTACGAGGAGGAAGGCAGCCTGAAGGCGATCCCGGGTCTCGCAATCCAGCCGGTGAGCGGCTTCGTCCCGGCCGGGTCCGGAAAAGAGGCGCCTGCGAAAGCGGAAAACGCGCTGCGCCGCGTTTCGGTCGAGGACAAGAAGATCATCAACTCCAAGGCCGACGTCAACCAGCTGGTGCCGTTCAAGTACAAATGGGCCTGGGAGAAATATCTCTCTGCCTGCGCCAATCACTGGATGCCGCAGGAAATCAACATGAGCCGGGACATCCAGCTCTGGAAGGATCCGAACGGCCTCACCGAGGACGAGCGGCGCGTCGTGAAGCGCAACCTCGGCTTCTTCGTCACCGCCGATTCGCTGGCGGCGAACAATATCGTGCTCGGCACCTACCGGCACATTACGGCGCCCGAGTGCCGGCAGTACCTGCTGCGGCAGGCCTTCGAGGAGGCGATCCACACCCACGCCTACCAGTACATCGTAGAGAGCCTGGATCTCGATGAAAGCGAGATTTTTAATGCCTATCACGAGATTTCCTCGATCCGGGAGAAGGACGAGTTCCTGGTGCCGTTCATCGACACCCTGACCGACCCGGCCTTTGTCACCGGAACCCTGGACGCGGACCAGAAGCTGCTGCGCAGCCTGATCGTGTTCTCGTGCCTCATGGAAGGCCTGTTCTTCTACGTCGGCTTTGCCCAGATCCTGGCGCTCGGCCGGCAGAACAAGATGACCGGCGCCGCCGAGCAGTACATGTACATCCTGCGAGACGAGTCCATGCACTGTAATTTCGGCATCGATCTGGTCAACACGATCAAGATGGAGAACCCGCATCTCTGGACGCCGCAGTTCCGCGAGGAGCTGCACGGGCTGTTCAGGAAGGCGGTGGAGCTCGAATACCGCTACGCCGAGGACACTATGCCGCGCGGCGTGCTCGGGCTGAACGCGCCGATGTTCAAGGAATACCTGCGCTTCATCTGCAACCGCCGCTGCCAGCAGATCGGCCTGGAGGTGATGTACCCCGGCGCGAGCAACCCCTTCCCGTGGATGAGCGAGATGATCGACCTGAAGAAGGAGCGCAACTTCTTCGAGACGCGGGTCATCGAGTACCAGACCGGCGGCGCGCTGAGCTGGGACTAGAGAGAGGCGAATCAATGCACCGAGTCACCGCATGCAAGGCCGAGGACGACTACAAGCTGTGGATCCGCTTCGACGACGGGCTCGAGGGCAGCGTGTTCCTCGGCAACCTGCTCGAGATCGGCGCCTTCAAGCTGTGGCGCGACGTGCGCGAGTTCGAGAAGGTGAGCGTCGATCCCGAATCGGCGACCGTGACCTGGGAGGGCGGCATCCGCCTCGACCCGGAAATTCTGTACCAAGACCTCGCTGCACGGGGTGGGCGGTGAGGGTTTTCAAGGCATTCAACGCGCCGGGCGATTGCATCGCCCGGGGCTTGAATAGTCCGGGCCAGGGCGGCCGGGCTTTCGTTCGCAACTACCTCTAAGGAGATCGTTATGGCGAAGAAAAAAGCGAAGAAAAAAGGCGGCAAGAAAAAGAAGAAGAAGAAAGCATCAGGCAAGAAGAAATCGTCCAAGAAGAAGGCATCAAGAAGGGTAGCGGGCAAAAAAAAGAAGGCCGCGAACAAGCAGGCTAAGAAGAAAAAGCAGGCGGCAAGCAAACCCGCAGCACCCAAGGCCAGCACCGCGATGACGGCAGCAGCGACACGGCCGTCCGCCGCTCTGAATCCAGCGGCCGCGTGGCCCTTTCCGACCGGATCCCGGCCGTAACCGGGAACCGACCGGGAAGGCGGTGGGGGCGCAAGCCCTGCGCCGCGGCCTTTGAAGCTCTCCGGACCGCCCCGGCCGACCAGCTCCGCTGGCCGGCCCGGGCTGGTCCGCGAGGCTCCCTTCCCAGAGGCCTGATTCCAACCCCCTCGCCAAATTGGCTACCGTGCCTGCCCTTCCCTGCCGAAACAGGGTTTTCGCGGCGCACAACTTCTTACACGGGGTCTGGTTGGAAGTATTTGACATAAAAGAAGGATTTGACATATGATCGAAGCTGTTGCAATGCAACAACCGAGGCTGAAAAACAAGCTTCGGCTGCGCCGTGCCGGGACCACAGGAATTGCCCGCCATGTGCGCCTTCGCACCGACCCGCCTGGCGCGGGTTCGCGAGACTACCCCCCGCCGCCGTCGAACCCTTTGCCGGGACGGTTGCGGCTGGTCGGACAAGGCGGAGACCCGGCGCACAAGGTGTGGAGGCTCAGAAAAATGGGAACAGCTGACTTTGCGATGAAGATCCCCAAGATCCCCGGCTTGGCCGGGGCCCTGCGCCTGCTGTACGCGGCGCGCGCGCTGCTGGCGCTGGTCGGGCTGGCGGTGATCCTGCTGGTGCTCCTGCCGGCGCCCCGCGACGCAGCGCTGCGGCAGATCGCCCTCTGGGCCGAGGCGGCGGGCGAGGAGAACGAAATCGCCGCCGCCACCGTCGCCGCCGGCACCATCCAGCCCGGCACGGGCAGCGTGGCGGGGCGCGAGCAGCGCGCGGTCACCGAATTCATCGCCAAGCGCTACCGCGTGGCGCACGACGCGACCGCGGGCTACGTCGCCACCGCCTACCGCGCGGGCGGCGAATGGAAGGTCGATCCGCTGCTGATCCTGGCGGTGATGGCGGTCGAATCGCGCTACAACCCGGTCGCCGAGAGCAACATGGGCGCCAAGGGGCTGATGCAGGTGATCCCGAAATTCCATGCCGACAAGCTCACCGAGCACGGCGGCGAGAGCGCGCTGCTCGACCCGCACGTCAACATCCAGGTCGGCGCGCAGATCCTGCGCGAGTACATGCGCCGCTTCGGCGAGACGGAAACCGCGCTGCAGATGTACGCCGGCGCCTTCGACGAGCCGAGCTCGTCCTACGCGCTCAAGGTGCTCGCCGAGCGCGCGCGCCTCGAACAGCTGCTGAAGCAGGTGAAGCGGGTCGCGTCCTGAGCTCGCAGTAGCGCTGCAGCCGCACGGCGGCCTCCTCGAGGTCCGCCATGGCGCGGGTGTAGGCGAAGCGCACGTAGCGCTTGGTCTCATGCGCGCCGAAGTCCAGCCCTGGCGTCGCCGCGACGCCTTCCTTCTCCAGCAGGTCGAGCGCGAAGCGCTTGCCGTCCCACGGCGCTCCGTGCCGTCCTGCCGGGCAACGCGCATAGGCGTAGAAGGCGCCCATCGGCTGCGCGGGCAGCTCGAGGCCGGCGCGCGCGAGCGCCGGGACGAAAAAGTCCCGCCGGCGCTTGAACTCGCCGCGGCGCTGCTCCAGGACCTCCAGGGTCGAAGGCGAAAAGCATTCGAGGGCGGCATGCTGGGCGATGGTCGGCGCGCTGATGTAAAGGTGCTGCGCGAGCTTTTCGAATTCGCGAACGCGGCGCAGCGGCAGCGCCACCCAGCCGAGACGCCAGCCGGTCATGCAGAAATACTTCGAAAAGCTGTTCACGATCACGACCTCGCCCGGCAGCTCGAGCGCGGTCCAGGGTTTCGAGCCGTAGCCGAGGCCCTGGTAGATCTCATCGACGATCAAGACGCCGCCGCGCGACGCGACAAAGCGCGCGATTTTTTCCAGTTCCGCTTTTGCGATGAGGGTGCCGGTCGGGTTCGACGGCGAGCCGAGCAGCAGGCCGCGCGTGCGGCGTCCCCAGGCGGCGCGCACCTGCTCGAGCGTCGGCTGGAAATTCGCGGCGGGCGAGAGCTTGAGCGGGCGCGCCGCGCCCTCGAAGGCGCGCACCATGTGGCGGTAGCCCGGATAGCCGGGATTGGGGACCAGGATCTCGTCGCCCGGATTGACGTAGAGCGCGAGCGTCAGCAGCAGGCCGCCCGAAGCGCCCGCGGTTATGGCGATCCTTTCAGCTGATACTTTTGTAGAAAAACCGGACCCATAATGCGCGGCAATCGCTTCCCGCAGCGCCGGCAGGCCCAGGGTGGCGGTGTAGGCGGTGCGGCCGTCGCGCAGCGCGCGCAGCGCCGCCTCGACCACCAGCGGCGCGGCGGTGAAATCGGGCTCGCCGATCTCCATGTGGATCACGCGCCGGCCCTGCGCCTCGAGCGCGTGGGCGCGCGCGAGCACGTCCATCACCACGAACGGCTGGATCTCGGCGGCGCGCCGGGCGGCGCGGAGGGCGGCAGGGGCGCGGGCCATGGTTTTACGAGGAGAAAGTCGATTATACGGATATAATTTTTGCCCGAACCCAGAGGTGGAATGTGGACGAGGAGTTGCGGACGAGTGCCCTCGAGTATCACCGTTTGCCGCGCCCCGGCAAGATCGCGATCCTCGCCACCAAGCAGCTCACCAACCAGCGCGACCTCGCGCTCGCCTATTCGCCCGGCGTGGCGATCGCCTGCGAGGAGATCAAGCGCGATCCGGCGGAAGCCTTCAACCTCACTTCGCGCGCCAACCTCATCGCGGTGATCACCAACGGCACCGCGGTGCTGGGCCTCGGCGCGATCGGGCCGCTTGCCGCCAAGCCGGTCATGGAGGGCAAGGCGGTCCTGTTCAAGAAATTCGCCGGCATCGACTGCTTCGACCTCGAGATAGCGGAACGCGACCCGGACAAGCTGGTGGACATCATCGCCGCGCTGGAGCCGACCTTCGGCGGCATCAACCTGGAGGACATCAAGGCGCCCGAGTGCTTCATCGTCGAACGCAAGCTGCGCGCGCGCATGAAGATCCCGGTGTTCCACGACGACCAGCACGGCACCGCGATCATCGTCGGGGCCGCGATCCTCAACGGCTTGAGAGTCGTAAATAAAAAAATTGGAGAAATAAAGCTGGTGGTGTCCGGCGCGGGCGCGGCGGCGCTCGCCTGCCTCGAGCTGCTGGTGAAGATGGGGCTGCCGCGCGCCAACATCATCGTCACCGACATCAAGGGCGTGGTCTGGAAGGGCCGCAAGGAGGAGATGGACCCGGACAAGGCGCGCTTCGCCGTCGACACCAAGGCGCGCACGCTCGACGAAGTCATCGACGGCGCCGACGTGTTCCTGGGCCTCTCGGCCGGCGGCGTGCTCAAGCCCGCTTCGGTGAAGAAGATGGCCGAGCGCCCGCTGATCCTCGCGCTCGCCAACCCGGAGCCGGAGATCCGCCCCGAGCTCGCGCGGCGCGCGCGCCCCGACTGCGTCATCGCCACGGGCCGCACCGATTACCCGAACCAGGTGAACAACGTGCTGTGCTTTCCGTTCATCTTCCGCGGCGCGCTCGACGTCGGCGCCACCACCATCACCACCGAGATGGAGCTGGCGGCGGTGCACGCGATCGCCGAGCTCGCGCAGGCCGAGGCCTCCGACATCGTGGCGCTCGCCTACGGCGGCGAGGACCTCAAGTTCGGGCCCGAATACCTGATCCCGCGGCCCTTCGACCCGCGCCTGATCGCCAAGATCGCGCCGGCGGTGGCTAGGGCGGCGATGGACTCCGGCGTCGCCACGCGGCCGATCGCCGACCTCGAGCACTACCGCGCTTCGCTCACGCAGTTCGTCTACCACTCGGGCCTCATCATGAAGCCGCTGTTCTCGGCGGCCAAGGCCGCGCCGCGGCGCATGGTCTACGCCGAGGGCGAGGACGAGCGCGTGCTGCGCGCGGTGCAGATCGTGGTCGACGAAGGCCTCGCCAAGCCGACGCTGATCGGCCGGCCGCAGGTGGTCGAGCAGCGCATCGAGCGGCTCGGCCTGCGCATCCGCGCCGGCCGGGAGTTCCAGCTGGTGGATCCGGCGCAGGATGCGCGCTACAAGGACTACTGGAAGACCTACCACCGCCTGACCGAGCGCAAGGGCGTCTCGCCCGAGTACGCGCGCGTGGAGATGCGCCGGCGCAACACGCTCATCGGCTCGATGCTGATGGTGAAGGGCGAGGCCGACGCCATGCTGTGCGGCACCTTCGGCACGCACGCGCTGCACCTGCATTACATCGAGCAGGTGATCGGGCTGCGACCGGGCGTGCGCCACTACTCGGCGATGAACGCGCTGATCCTGGACGGGCGCACGGTCTTCATCTGCGACACCTATGTCACGCCCGATCCGGATGCGGAGCACATCGCCGAGATGACCATCCTCGCCGCCGAGGAGATCCGCCGCTTCGGCGTGGCGCCCAAGGTGGCGCTGCTGTCGGGCTCGAACTTCGGCTCGATGGAGGAGCTGCCGTCGGCGCGCAAGATGCAGCGCGCGCTTGCGCTGATCACCGAGCGTGCTCCCGAGCTCGAGATCGAGGGCGAGATGCACGGCGACGCTGCGCTCTCGGACGAGATCCGCCACAAGGCGTTCCCGCGCTCGAAGCTCAAGGGCGAGGCCAACCTGCTGGTGATGCCGACGCTGGACGCGGCCAACATCTCCTTCAACCTGCTCAAGGTCGCCTCGGCCGACAACGTCACCATCGGCCCGATCCTGCTGGGCGCCGCGCGCCCGGTGCACATCCTCACGCCCTCGGCGACCGTGCGCCGCATCGTCAACATGACCGCGCTCGCGGTGGCGGATGCCAACGCGCCACGCGGGCAGGAACAGACTCTTTTCTGATGAAAGCAAGAGCGGGACTGGTTCTTACGGGAGGTGGCGCGCGGGCGGCCTATCAGGTCGGCGTGGTCAAGGCGGTGCGCGACATCCTCGGCAACCCGGTCAAGAATCCCTTCCCGATCCTGTGCGGCACCTCGGCGGGCGCGATCAACGCGACCACGCTGGCGGTGTATGCCGACGACTTCAGCCGCGGCGTGGGCAACCTCCTGGAAGTCTGGGAGAACATGCACTGCCACCACATCTACCGCACCGACCCCGGCCACATCATGCGCAGCGGCGCGCGCTGGCTTGGCGCGATGATGATGCTGTCGCGCCACAACCCGGTGTCGCTGCTCGACAGCACGCCGCTCAGGGACATGCTCGAGCGCACGCTGCAATTCGAGCGCATCCAGGACCACATCGATTCGGGCGCGCTCTACGCGGTCAGCGTCACCGCTTCGGGCTACACCACCGGCCAGAGCGTGTCCTTTTTCCAGGGCGGCTCGGGGCTGGAAGGCTGGGAGCGCAACCAGCGCATCGGCGCGGCGGTGTCGCTCAAGCTCGACTACCTGCTCGCGTCCTCCGCGCTGCCGTTCATCTTCCCCGCGGTCAAGGTGCACCGGGAGTATTTCGGCGACGGCTCGGTGCGCCAGATCGCGCCGATCAGCCCGGCGCTGCACCTGGGCGCCGACCGGGTCCTGGTGGTCGGCACCGGGCGCCAGACGCCGGACCTGGCGCGCG
>WNFM01028027.1_pt1 | contig 15374 bp, 16 predicted proteins | sample 5400271 | NCBI WGS metagenome assembly WNFM01 (sample SAMN13153352, study PRJNA577476) | soil metagenome | isolation source: 60 cm saprolite on Douglas fir-dominated hillslope | place: USA:California | collected 2013-09-17
CCAGGAGAAGGCGGAGTGGCGCAAGGGCCTGCTCAAGGTGCATGAGGAAATGGCGCCGCGCATCGGCAAGGACCTGATCGAGGCGATCTACAAGGAGACCGGGGTCAGCGCGACGCAATAGGGTCGCGCCGCACCAGGCGCGACGCCGATCGGCGCTTCGATGTTCAAACTCCCGCTGCGGATCCTCGACCGGCTCGAAGAGGTGTTGATCGCGAGCCTGATGGCGGCCGCGACGGTGATCACCTTCGTCGCCGTCGTCCATCGCTATCTCTCGACCATCCCCGCGATCCAGGACTTTGTCACCCGGATCAACATGTCGTGGGCGCAGGAGCTCTGCATCTACATGTTCATCTGGGTGGCCAAGTTCGGTGCCGCCTATGGCGTCCGCACCGGCATTCATGTCGGCGTCGACGTGCTGATCAATCGCTTGAAGCCGGGCCCGCGCGGCGTCGTGATCATCTTCGCCCTGCTGTGCGGCGCCCTCTTCACCGGCATCATCGGCTTCCTCGGCGCGAAATTCGTGTGGGAGATCGCGCAGACCGACACGACCTCCGCCGACATGGAGGTCCCGATGTGGCTGGTCTATCTGGCGATCCCCTGCGGCTCCTTCCTCATGTGCTTCCGCTTTCTCCAGGTCGCCTGGCATTTCGCCCGCACCGGCGAGCTGCCGTCGCACAGCCAGGTCCGCATAGAGGGCCTCACGCCCGTCCCGGGCGAAACGACGTGAGCGCGCTCTTCATTTTCGCCCTGCTCTTCGCCCTCATGCTCACCGGCATGCCGATCTCGATCTCGCTCGGCCTCACCGTGCTCACCTTCCTCTTCACCATGACGCAGGTGCCGATCGAGAGCGTGGCGCTGAAGCTGTTCACGGGCATCGAGAACTTCCAGATCATGGCAATCCCGTTCTTCATCCTCGCCGGCGCGTTCCTCACGCATGGCGGCGTGGCGCGGCGCATGATCGCCTTTGCGACATCAATGGTGGGGCATTGGGCGGGCGGATTGGGCCTTGCCGGCGTCGTCGCCTGCGCCCTCTTCGCCGCCATTGCCGGCTCCTCCGTCGCCACGGTGGTGGCGATCGGCTCGATCATCATGCCGGCCATGGTCGAGCACGGCTTCCCGCGCCGCTTCGGCGCCGGCGTCATCACCACGTCGGGCGCGCTCGGCATCCTCGTGCCGCCCTCGATCATCCTCGTCCTCTACGGCGTCTCGACCAATACGTCGATCGGCGCGCTGTTCATGGCGGGCGTCGTGCCGGGCATCACGCTGGCGACGTTGCTGGCGCTCGTCACCTGGTTCTATGCCTGGCGCAATCGCTATCCGCGCATGCCGCGCGCGAGCTGGGCGCAGCGCTTCCACGCCTTCCGCGAGAGCCTGTGGGGGCTGCTCCTCATCGGCATCGTGCTCGGCGGTATCTACAGCGGGCTCTTCACGCCGACCGAGGCGGCGGCGGTGGCGGCGGTCTATGCCTTCGTCATCGCCGTCTTCGTCTACCAGGACTTGCCGCTGAGGCGCGTGCCCACGGTGCTGCTCAACGCCGCCAATCTGAGCGCGATGCTGCTCTACATCATCACCAACGCCGTGCTGTTCTCTTTCCTCATGACGCATGAGAACATCCCGCAGGCGATGGCGTCGTGGATGATCAGCAAGCAGTTCAGCCCGTGGGTCTTCCTGCTGGTGGTGAACCTGCTGCTGCTGGCGGCCGGCAATGTGATGGAGCCCTCCTCGATCCTGCTCATCATGGCGCCGATCCTGTTCCCGATCATCACCAAGCTCGGCATCGACCCCGTGCATTTCGGCATATTGATGGCCGTGAACATGGAGGTCGGACTATGCCACCCGCCGGTCGGGCTCAATCTCTACGTCGCCAGCGGCATCGCCAAGATGGGCATCAGCGAGCTGACGGTGGCGGTGCTGCCCTGGCTCATCACCATGCTGTGCTTCCTCGCGCTGGTGACCTATTGGCCAGCGCTGTCGCTGTGGTTCCCGCATCTGCTGGGAATACGCTACTAGAACGCCGCCGCCCCGCTTGGCTCCGTCGATGATTCGCAACGACCCGGTCGAAGCCGCGGGGCGCTGGCGGCTCAGTGCACCACCGGCTGCAGCTTTCCAGCGGCGTAGAGCTCGCACATCCGCGCCAACGGGATCGGCTTGATGCGCGATGCCTGGCCGGCCGAGCCGAAGGCCTCGAAGCGGGCCTTGCACACCTCCTTCGCCGCGCTGGTCGCGTCGCTGAGGAACTTGCGCGGATCGAACTCGTCCGGCTTGCTGGCCATCAGCCGGCGCATGGCGCCGGTCATCGCCAGGCGGATATCGGTATCGATGTTGACCTTGCGCACGCCGTGGCGGATGCCCTCGCGGATCTCCTCGACCGGGACGCCGTAGGTCTCCTTGATCCTGCCGCCATGCGCGCGGATGATCTCGAGCCATTCCTGCGGCACCGAGGACGACCCGTGCATCACCAGATGCGTGTTTGGGATGCGCGCATGGATCTGCTTGACGCGGTCGATCGCCAGGATGTCGCCGGTGGGCTTGCGCGAGAATTTGTAGGCGCCGTGGCTGGTGCCGATGGCGATGGCAAGCGCATCGACGCCGGTCTGCTTGACGAAATCGGCGGCCTGCTCGGGATCGGTGAGGAGCTGGTCGCGCGACAGCACGCCCTCGGCGCCGGAGCCGTCCTCCTCGCCCGCCTCGCCGGTCTCGAGCGAGCCGAGGCAGCCGAGCTCGGCCTCGACCGAGACGCCGACCGCGTGCGCCATCTCGACCACCTTGCGCGTGACCGTGACATTGTAGTCATAGCTCGCCGGCGTCTTCATGTCCTCGCGCAGGGACCCATCCATCATCACGCTGGTGAAGCCCGAGCGGATCGAGCGCTGGCACACCGTCGGGCTGGCGCCATGATCCTGATGCATCACCACGGGGATGTGCGGCCAGGTCTCGACGGCCGCGTCGACCATGTGGCGCAGGAAGGCCTCGCCGGCATATTTGCGCGCGCCGGCCGAGCCTTGGAGGATGACCGGGCTGTCGCACTCGTCGGCCGCCTGCATGATCGCGTGGATCTGCTCCATGTTGTTGACGTTGAAGGCTGGCAGGCCGTAGCCGTTCTCGGCCGCGTGATCGAGCAATTGCCGCATCGAGACAAGAGCCATGCGCTTCTCCCTTTATGCTCTTGAGGCCGGTGTGAGAATGGCGGCCGCGGCATCGGCGACGCGCTCGGCGGTGAAGCCGAAATGCTCGAACAGCACCCCGGCCGGAGCCGACTCGCCGAAACGGTCGAGGCCGACGACCGCGCCGTCGAGGCCGACATATTTGCGCCAGGGATCGGAGACGCCGGCCTCGATGGCGACGCGGCGGATGCCGTCGGGCAGCACCGACCGGCGGTAACCTTCGTCCTGCCGGTCGAACAGGCTGGTGCAGGGCATCGAGACCACGCGTGCGGCGATGCCGCGCTCCGCAAGCACATCCTTGGCCTTCATCGCCAGCGCCACCTCCGAGCCGGTGGCGATCAGCACGACATCCGGCCTGCCCCCGGGCACATCCGCCAGTACATAGCCGCCGCGCGCGGCGCGGCGGGCACGCGCCTCGCCGCCGCCTTGCGCCGGCAGGTTCTGGCGCGTCAGCAGCAGGCTGGTCGGCCCGTCGCGGCGCTCGATGGCCGCTTTCCAGGCGATTGCCGTCTCGAGCTGATCGCAAGGCCGCCACACCGCCATGTTCGGGATGAGGCGCAGCGTCGCGGCGTGCTCGACCGGCTGGTGGGTCGGGCCGTCCTCGCCGAGGCCGATCGAATCATGGGTGAAGACGAAGATCGAGCGCAGCCGCATGAGCGCGGCGAGCCTGAGGCCGTTGCGCGCATAATCGGAGAAGACGAGGAAGGTGCCGCCGAACGGGATATAGCCGCCATGGAGAGCGATGCCGTTGATGATGGCGGCCATGCCGAACTCGCGCACGCCGTAATGCAGGTAGTTGCCGCCCTGGCCGCCGGCGATCGTGCGGCACGCCTTCCAGTTCGTGAGGTTCGATCCCGTGAGGTCGGCGGAGCCGCCGAGCAGCTCGGGCAGCAGCGGCGCCAGCGCCTCGATGGCGAGCTGCGAGGCCTTGCGCGTCGCCAGCGGGTTGGTCGCGGCGGCGGCATCGGCGAGCCAACGCGCGCAATGCTCGGCGAAGCCAGCGGGCAGATCGCCGGCGACGCGGCGGCGGAACTCGGCGGCGCGATCGGGATACGCCGCGGCGTAGGCGGCGAAACGATGCTCCCAGCGCTGCTGCGCGGTCGCGCCGGCGGCGCGAGCGTCCCATTGCCGGCGCAGATCGGCGGGAATGTCGAAGCCGGCGAAGCGCCAGCCCAGCGCCGCGCGCGTCGCCGCCGCCTCGTCGGCACCGAGCGGAGCGCCATGCGCATCATGCGTCCCCGCCAGCTTGGGCGCACCCCAGCCGATCACGGTCTTGCAGCAGATGAGAGTCGGCTTGTTGCCCGGCGCGAGCGCCTGCCGGATCGCCGCGTCGATCGCCTCGGCGTCATGCCCGTCGACATCGCGGACGACGCGCCAGCCATAGGCCTCGAAGCGCTTCGGCGTGTCGTCGGTGAACCAGCCCTCGACATGGCCGTCGATGGAGATGCCGTTGTCGTCGTAAAAGGCGACGAGCTTGCCGAGGCCGAGCGTGCCCGCCAGCGAGCAGGCTTCGTGCGACACGCCTTCCATCAGGCAGCCATCGCCGAGGAAGACGAACGTGCGGTGGTCGACGATGACATGGCCGGGCCGGTTGAACTCCTCGGCCAGCAGCTTCTCGGCCAGCGCCATGCCCACCGCGTTGGCGATGCCCTGGCCGAGCGGGCCGGTGGTCGTCTCGACGCCGGGCGTGAGGCCGTGTTCGGGATGGCCGGGCGTCCTCGAATGAAGCTGACGGAAGCGCTTCAGCTCCGCGAGCGGCAGGTCGTAGCCGGTCAGATGCAGCAGCGCGTAGAGCAGCATCGAGCCGTGGCCGTTCGACAGCACGAAGCGGTCGCGATCGGGCCAGCGCGGGTCGGCGGGGTTGTGCTTGAGATAGCCGTTCCACAGCACTTCGGCGATGTCGGCCATGCCCATGGGCATGCCGGGATGACCGGATTTCGCCTGCTCGACGGCATCGACGGCGAGCATGCGCAGCGCGTTCGCCAGCACGCGGCGATCGAGGGAGCGCTCGGATGGACGCACAGCCTTCATGGTGTCGATCCCTTCATGCATGTCACAGCGCCCGCTTCTTGCGGTCCATCAGCTGCCAGATCATCGGCGTGAAGATGAGTTGCATCGCCAGCGGCATCTTCCCGCCGGGGCAGACGATCGTGTTCGGCCGCGACATGAAGGATTGCGGCAGCATCGACAGGAGGTAGGGGAAATCGATGCCGCGCGGATTGCGGAAGCGGATGACGAGCATGCTTTCGTCGGGGCTCGGCACGTCGCGGGCGATGAACGGATTGGACGTGTCCACCGTCGGCACGCGCTGGAAATTGACGTCGGTGCGCGAGAATTGCGGGCAGATGTAGTTCACGTAGTCCGGCATGCGCCGCAGGATGGCATCGACGATCGCCTCCTGCGAATATCCCCGATGCTTCCTGTCGCGGTGGAGCTTCTGGATCCATTCGAGATTGATGATGGGCACGACGCCGATGAGAAGATCGGCATGGCGCGCGACATCGACCGTCTCGGTGACGACGGCGCCGTGCAGCCCCTCGTAGAACAGCACATCGGTCCCCTGAGGTATATCCTCCCACGGCGTGAAGGTGCCGGGCTCTTGCCGATAGGGCGCCGCTTCCTCCTCGTCGTGTAGGTATTTGCGCACCTTGCCGGTGCCGCGCTCGCCGTAAGCTCGGAACAGCTTCTCGATGTCCTCGAACAGATTGGCGTCGGGGCCGAAATGGCTGAACCGCTTGAGCTCGCTGCCCGGCATCTCCGCCAGCCTCGCGCGCATCTCCTTGCGGTCGTAGCGGTGGAAGGCGTCGCCCTCGACGATCGCCGCGATGACGCCTTCGCGGCGGAAGATCTGCTGGAACGTCGTGGTCACCGTGGTGGTGCCGGCGCCCGACGACCCCGTGATCGCGATGACCGGGTGCTTTACCGACATGATTGCGCCCTCGGGAATGGACGATCGGTGCGGAACAGCGAGCGCGTGTTGAAGAGCGGCGTCTCGAACACCAGCTCCTCGCCGCGGTCGTAGGCCTGGTGATAGCTCACCAGCCGCTCGACTTCCTGCCGCGACCCCAGGATCACCGGCACGCGCTGGTGAATGCCGGTGGGCGCCACAGCGAGGATGCGCTCGCGTCCGGTCGAGGCGGCGCCGCCTGCCTGCTCGACGATCATCGCCATCGGGCTCGCCTCGTAAAGGAGGCGCAGGCGCCCCGGCTTTGCCGGGTCCTTGGTATCGCGCGGATACATGAACAGCCCGCCGCGGATCAGGATTCGGTGCACTTCGGCGACCATGGAGGCAATCCAGCGCATGTTGAAATCGACGCCGCGCGGGCCGGATTTCCCATCGATGCATTCGTCGACATAGCGCCGCACCGGCGGTTCCCAGAAGCGCGCATTGGAGGCGTTGACCGCGAACTCGCTGGCCGCGTCGGGAATGCGCATCTCCGGATGCGTCAAGGTGAAGGCGCCGGTCTCGCGGTCGAGGGTGAAGCCGTGCACGCCCTTGCCGAGCGTGATCACCAGCATCGCGGTCGGGCCGTAGAGGGCGAAGCCGGCGGCCACCTGCTCGCATCCCGGCTGCAGGAAGTGCTCCGCCTTCGGCTCGGCGACGCCTTCGGGCGCGCGCAGCACCGAGAAAATGGTGCCGACGGTCATGTTGACGTCGATGTTGGAGGAGCCGTCGAGCGGATCGAAGACGAGGAGGTAGCGGCCGCGCGGATATTCCGCCGGGATCGCGCAGGGCTCGTCCAATTCCTCGGACACCATGCCACGCAGCTGGCCGCCGCGCTCGCAGGTCTTGACCATGATCTCGTTGGCGGTGACGTCGAGCGGCTTCTGCTCCTCGGCGTGGATGTTGACCCGCGTCGCCGTCGCCGCGGCGGCGCCGAGGGCGCCGCGGGACACCGCCGCGGCGATGGATTTGCAGGCGCGCTGCACGTCGTTGAGCAGAGCGGCGAGATCGCCGTTCCGCTCGCCCTGCTCGATGATGAACTTTCCGAACGTCGTGCGACGATACGACATCGCTCCCCTCCCAGGGTTTTCTTATGGCGCGAACACGCGGCTTGCGCGGATATCGGCGGCGGTGATGGTCTGCAGCGCCGCGCGGTCGAGCGTCCGGCCGCGCTCGGCGAAGAGCCGGTTCGCCTGCCTGAGCCGCGCCCGGTCGAGCGCGTTGCGGACCGAGCGCGCATTGGCGAAGCGCGGCTGCTCCATCCGCCTGACGATATACTCCCGCAGCGCCGCCACCGCCTCGGCATCGAAGCGGTAGTTCATCGTCGCGACCATGAGCTCGGCGATGCGGAACAGCTCGTCGGCGGCGTAGTCGGGAAAATCGATATGGTGCGCGATGCGCGACGCCATGCCCGGATTGCTCTTGAAGAAGGTGTCCATCCGGTCCTTGTACCCGGCGAGGATCACGACGAGGTCGTCGCGATTGTCCTCCATGACCTGGAGCAGGATCTCGATCGCCTCCTGGCCGTAGTCGCGCTCGTTCTCGGGCCGGTAGAGGTAATAGGCCTCGTCGATGAAGAGCACGCCGCCCATGGCCTTCTTCAGCACGTCCTTGGTCTTAGGCGCGGTGTGGCCGATATATTGGCCGACGAGGTCGTCGCGGGTGACGCTGACGACGTGGTTGCGTCTGGTATAGCCGAGGCGATGCAGGATCTCCGCCATGCGGCGCGCGACGGTCGTCTTGCCCGTGCCGGGATTGCCGGTGAAGGACATGTGCAGCGGCGGCGGCTCCGCCTCGAGGCCGATGCTGCGGCGCGCCCGTTCCACCAGCAGCAGCGCCGCGATCTCGCGGATGCGCGTCTTCACCGGGACGAGGCCGACCAGCTCGCGGTCGAGCTGGTCGAGCGTCTCGCCGATGCTGGTCTCGGCGTAGAGCGCCTGGAGATCGACGCGCTCTTCCGCCACGGCGGCAAGAGCGGTCATGTCGTCCTCATGTGCCGGACCTCAGCCATAGCGCGAGCCGGCGGGCTTGCCCGTGGCGTAGCTGCGCAGCGCGTATTGCACCTTGCGGCCGGCGCCTTCGCTGCGCAGCAGCTCGAAACCGGGTTCGTTCTTCGGGCGGTTCACCAGGAAGGACATGCGCAGGCTCTCGAAGCCCTTGTGCGCATCGAAGGCGACGACCTTGATATACTGGTCGCCCTGCGCCGCGCGGCAGGCCTTCACCTCCATCAGGATGCCGGCGGGGTCCTTCAGATCGAACATCGGCGTGCCCCACATCGACCAGTAGGTGTTGCGCGGGTGCGGATCGTCGGTGAACTCGATCGCCACCGCCCAATCCTGCGACAGCGCGTATTCGATCTGCTTCTTGATCTCGGCGTCGGTGAGGTCGGGGAGGAAGGAGAATTGGCCTTGCGTGAGATGCATCGGAATACCTTCCAGGTCAGCCGGCGGCGACGGTCGGCGTGGCGACGTAGTCGACCGAGTCGGTCGAGGTGTAATCGAAGGTCACATCCTTCCAGGTGTCGAGCGCGGCGCCGAGCGGGCGGCACCAGCGGGCGGCGTCGGCGAGGATCTGCGGCCCTTCGTTCCAGATGTCGCGGCCTTCGTTGCGCGCCTTGATCATGGTCTCGAGCGCGACCCGGTTGGCGGTGGCGCCGGCCTGGATGCCCATCGGGTGGCCGATGGTGCCGCCGCCGAATTGCAGCACGACATCCTCGCCGAGGTGGCACAGCAGCTGATGCATCTGCCCGGCGTGGATGCCGCCGGACGCCACCGGCATGAGCTTCTTGAGGCTGGCCCAGGGTTGGTCGAAGAAGATGCCATGCTCGAGGTTCTTCGGCACATGGGTCTCGCGACAGGTGTCGTAGATGCCGCGCACCACATTGGGATCGCCCTCGAGCTTGCCGACGACGGTGCCGGCGTGGATATGGTCGACGCCGGCCATGCGCATCCATTTGGCGATGACGCGGAACGCCACGCCGTGGTTCTTCTGCCGCGTGTAGGTCGAGTGGCCGGCGCGGTGCAGGTGGAGGATCATGTCGTTGCGGCGCGCCCACTTCGCCATCGATTGGATCGCGGTGTAGCCGATCACGAGGTCGATCATGACGACCACGCTGCCGAGCTCCTTGGCGAATTCGGCGCGCTCGTACATGTCCTCCATCGTCGCGGCGGTGACGTTGAGATAGGTGCCCTTGACCTCGCCGCTCTCGGCCATCGCCTTGTTTACCGCCTCCATGCAGTAGAGAAAGCGGTCGCGCCAGTGCATGAAGGGCTGCGAGTTGATGTTCTCGTCATCCTTGGTGAAGTCGAGGCCGCCCCTGAGCGCCTCGTAGACGACACGGCCGTAATTGCGGCCGGAGAGGCCGAGCTTCGGCTTCATCGTCGCGCCGAGCAATGGGCGTCCATAGACGTTCATGCGCTCGCGCTCGGCGACGATGCCCGTCGCCGGCCCCTGGAACGTCTTCAGGTAATGCGGCGGAATCCGCATGTCCTCGAGGCGCAGCGCCTTGAGCGGCTTGAAGCCGAAGACATTGCCGATGATCGACGCCGTGAGGTTGGCGATCGAGCCTTCCTCGAAGAGGTCGAGGTCGTAGGCGATGTAGGCGAACCATTGGCCGGACGTCCCGGGCACCGGGTCGATCCGATAAGCGCGCGCGCGGTAGTACTCGCTGTCCGTCAGCCGATCTGTCCACACCACGGTCCAGGTGGCGGTCGACGACTCGCCCGCCACCGCCGCGGCCGCCTCCTCGGGATCGACGCCGTCCTGCGGCGTGATGCGGAAGACGGCGAGCACATCGGTGTCCTTCGGTTCGTAATCGGGCTCCCAATAGCCCATCTGCCGGTATTTGAGCACGCCGGACCGATAGCGCTCCTTCATGTCGGTGATCTTGCTGTCTGCGGACTTCTTCATCACGTCGCCTCGCCAATGGGCCGAAACTTTGCTTCTGGGAACGCCTGACCCTACCCGCTGGACATCTCATGGGAAAACAAAATATTCTGTCCGGTATGTCAAGCTATCGCTTGAACATCGTTGCGGCCCGGAGGATTGGGGCAATGCGGCACGTCACGGTTCGGCAGCTCCAGGTCTTCGTCGAGGCCGCCGAGACGCTGTCTTTCGCCCGCGTCGCCGAGCGGCTGCATCTGACGCCCGCCGGCGTCTCCTTCCAGATCAAGCAGATCGAGACGCAGAGCGGCTTCGCCCTGTTCGAGCGCGTCGGGCGCCGGGTCACGCTGACCGATGCCGGGAAGGCGCTGCTGGTTTACGCGCGACAGGTGCTGCGCTCCCTCCATGACGCCGACCAGGCGATGATGGCGCTCAAAGGCCTGAGCGGCGGCCAGGTGACGATCGGCCTCGTCTCGACCGCGAAATACATCGTGCCGCACATGCTCGCACGCTTCCGCGCCGCCTATCCGGCGATCGCCATCAACCTCAGGGACGGCAACCGCCGCTGGGTCAACGAGGCGCTGGTGAAAGGCGAGATCGACCTCGCCATCATGGGCCGACCGCTCGACGGCGTGGATGTGGCGGCGGAGCCCTTCGCTTCCCATCCCTCGGTCATTGCCGCCGCGCCCGACCATCCGCTCGCGGGATTGCCGCGTCTGCCGGTGAGCGTGCTCGCCCGCGAGCCGTTGGTGGTGCGCGAGGAAGGCTCCGGCACGCGATCGCTGCTCGAGCGTTTCGTCGAGCATGCCGGGGTGACGTTGAAGATCGCGCTCACAACCAGCAGCAACGAGACGATCAAGCAGGCGGTCATGGCCGGCATGGGCATCGCGCTCATCTCGCAGCACACCATCGGCCTCGAGCTCGGCCTCGGCATGATGACGACGCTCGCCATCGAGGGTTTTCCTTTGATGCGTTCCTGGTTTGTGGCGCATCGGCGCAACATGCCGCTTTTGCCGGTGCATTCTCGGCTGCGCGCCTTCCTGCTGGAGAACGGCCAAGCCATCATCGACGATCTCGACCGCGAGCACCGCCGCATCGGCGCGCGGGCAACGCGCGGCGCAGAGCGCTCGCACTCTCGCACTCGGCTGAAATCGCGGGCGGCTCGAGCCTAGGCGGCCGGTTCGAGCCCGCCAGAGCGGGCGATGAAGCCGGCGATCTCGGCGACGCCCTGGTTCTGCTTCAGATTGGTGAAGAGGAAAGGACGCTCGCCGCGCATCTTGCGCGCATCGCGGTCCATCACCTCGAGGCTCGCCCCCACCAGCGGCGCGAGGTCGATCTTGTTGATCACCAGGAGATCGGAGCGCGTGATGCCCGGCCCACCCTTGCGCGGGATCTTGTCGCCGGCGGACACGTCGATCACGTAAATGGTCAGATCGGCCAGCTCCGGGCTGAAGGTCGCGGCGAGATTGTCGCCGCCGGATTCGACGAAGATCAGGTCGAGCCCGGGGAAGCGCTGGCTCATCTCGGCCACGGCGGCGAGGTTGATCGAGGCGTCCTCGCGGATCGCCGTGTGCGGGCAGCCGCCGGTCTCGACGCCGGTGATGCGCTCCGCCGCGAGCGCGCCCGAGCGTATCAGGAACTCCGCATCCTCTTTGGTATAGATGTCGTTGGTGACGACGGCGATGGCGTAGCGCTCGCGCATATGCTTGCACAGGCGATCCACCAGCGCGGTCTTCCCCGAGCCGACCGGGCCGCCGATGCCGACGCGCAGAGGGCCGTGATGAGATCGGTTCATGAGCGGAAGAGCCTCGTATATTGCGTTTCGTGACGCATCGAGCACCAGTCGAGGAGCGGCGCGGCGGTGCCGATATCCTCCAGCGGCGTCGCCAGCACGGCGCTCGCGGTTGCCGCCACGACGCCCTCGAGCGCGGCGATGGCGAGCTGCCCGTCGGACTGGCCGAGCGGTATCAGCCGCACGCCCGCCGATACGAGATTGCCGGCGAAGCCGTGCAGATAGGCGGTGAGCACCGCCGGGAGGGGCACCTCCTGCGCGGCGGCGGCGACACCCACGGCGACCGGCAGGGCCAGCTCGCCGCGATGCCGCAGCGCGAGCTCGTCGAGCAGCACATGCGGCCACGCGGCGCGCGTGGTGGCGAGGAAAGCGGCGCCTTGCGCGCGGCTTTCGAGCGCGGTCTCGGCCGTGCCGCGCCAGGCCGCGGCAAGCGCGACGACTTCGTCCAGGGCAGCGCGGTCATCGCCGTGGGCGGCGCGCCACGCGGCGACGAGGAGGGCCGCGTCGCTCCGCCCGGCACCGGCGCCGACCGCGGTGGCGACCCACTCTTGCAGGCTGTCGCGATCGGTCACCAGGCCGATCTCGACCGCGTATTCGAGGCCATGGCTGTAGCTGAAGGCGCCCAGCGGATAGGCCGGCGAGAGCCAGGTCAGCAAGCGGTATAGCGCGGCGTCAGCGGTGCTCATGATGCTGCTCGCGAGCGTGCGGAGCGGCGCCGTAGGCGCCGGCCTCCGGCGTGAACGGCGCCGCGATCCGCTGCACGCGCCCGCCCAGCCCCTCGATCATGTCGGCAATGACATGGTCGTCGCGGACGAGGATGCGCTGCGCTTCGATCTGCGCCGGGAGATGCCGGTTGCCGAGATGCCAGGCGAGGCGCGCGAGCAGCGACGGCTCCGGCGCGGTGATCTCGAGCAGCGCCTCGGGCGCCGCCTTGACTGCGAGCCACGTCCCGTCGGAGAGCGCGAGCCCGTCGCCCTCCTCGAGGATTGCCGCGCGCGGCAGGTCGAGAAGAAAGGGCTCGCCCGCGTCGCTCGTCAGTCGCAAGCGGCGGCGGTGCCGGTCGTCATAGGCGAGCGTCGCCGTGCCGCGCGCCCGCTCGCGCGGCCAATTCCCCATGCGCTCGACGCGTTCGGCGCGCAGCATGGTCAAAACAGGAAATAGCGTTGCGCCATCGCCAGCTCCTGGGCGGGCTCGCAGGTCAGGAGCTCGCCATCGGCACGCACCTCGTAGGTTTCCGGATCGACCTCGATGCGCGGCGTGCGGCCGTTGTGGATCATGCTTTTCTTGGAGATGCCGCCGCGCGTGTTCTCGACCGCGACCAGCGGCTTCGCCAGGCCGAGGCGCGCAGCGAGGTCGGATGCCGCCGCGGCACCGCTGACGAAGCTCACCGCGCTCGCCGCGACGTTGCGGCCGAAGGCGGCGAACATCGGCCGGTAATGCACGGGCTGCGGCGTCGGGATCGACGCGTTGGGATCGCCCATCGGCGCGGCGGCGATGCTGCCGCATTTCAGCACCAGATCGGGTTTCACGCCGAAGAACGCGGGCGACCACACCACGAGGTCGGCGAGCTTGCCCGGCTCGACCGAGCCGACATGGCGGCTGATCCCTTGGGCGATCGCGGGGTTGATCGTGTATTTCGCGATATAGCGCTTGGCTCGCGCATTGTCGTTGTCGCCGCGCTCCTCGGGCAGCCGGCCGCGCTGGCGCCGCATCTTGTCGGCGGTCTGCCAGGTGCGGATGATGACTTCGCCGACCCGGCCCATCGCCTGGCTGTCCGACGAGATCATCGAGAAGGCGCCGAGATCGTGCAGAATATCTTCGGCGGCGATGGTCTCGCGGCGGATGCGGCTCTCGGCGAAGGCGACGTCCTCGGGGATCTTGCCGTCGAGGTGATGGCACACCATCAACATGTCCAGATGCTCGTCGAGCGTGTTGACGGTGTAGGGCCGCGTCGGGTTGGTCGAGGACGGCAGCACGTTCATCTCGCCGCAGACACGGATGATGTCGGGCGCGTGGCCGCCGCCGGCCCCTTCGGTGTGGAAGGCGTGGATGGTGCGCCCCTTGAAGGCGGCGATGGTGTCTTCGACGAAGCCCGATTCGTTGAGCGTGTCGGTGTGGATCGCCACCTGCACGTCGTATTCGTCGGCGACGCTAAGGCAATTGTCGATCGCGGCCGGCGTCGTGCCCCAATCCTCGTGCAGCTTCATGGCGCAGGCGCCGGCCTCGATCTGCTCGACAAGGCCTTGCGGCAAGCTGGCGTTGCCCTTGGCGAAGAGGCCGATATTCATCGGGAAGGCCTCGATCGCCTGCAGCATGCGCGCGATGTGCCAGGGACCGGGCGTGGCGGTGGTGGCGGCGGTCCCCGCGGCGGGGCCGGTGCCCCCGCCCATCATGGTGGTGACGCCCGAGTAGAGCGCCTCCTCGATCTGCTGCGGGCAGATCATATGGATGTGCACATCGATGCCGCCGGCGGTGACGATCTTGCCTTCGCCGGCGATCACCTCGGTGCCGGGGCCGATGATGATGTCGACGCCAGGCTGCACGTCGGGATTGCCGGCCTTGCCGATGGCGGCGACGCGCCCGTCCTTGAGGCCGATATCGGCCTTGACGATGCCCCAATGGTCGAGGATGAGCGCGTTGGTGATGACGGTGTCGACGGCGCCCTCGGCGCGGCTGTGCTGGCTCTGCCCCATGCCGTCGCGGATCACCTTGCCGCCGCCGAACTTCACTTCCTCGCCGTAGACGGTACGGTCCTGCTCGACCTCGATGAAGAGCTCGGTGTCGGCAAGCCGCACGCGGTCGCCCACGGTCGGCCCGAACATGTCGGCGTAAGCGGCGCGGCTGATGCGTGTGGCCATGGGTTCAGCCTCCGAGCGCGCCGGCAATCTTGTTGTTGAAGCCGTGCACGACGCGTGCCCCGTCGTAAGCGACGAGGCGCACCTTGCGCGTCTGGCCCGGCTCGAAGCGCACCGCGGTACCGGCGGCGATGTCGAGGCGGAAGCCCCTCGCCTTGTCGCGGTCGAAGCGCAGCGCCGTGTTGGTCTCGAAGAAATGATAATGCGAGCCCACCTGGATCGGCCGGTCGCCGGTATTGGCGACCTCAATATCCACTGTCTCGCGGCCGGCATTCAATTCGATGTCGCGCGCCGCCGGGATGATTTCGCCGGGGATCATGGGCCTTGCTCCTCAGCGGATCGGCTGGTGGACGGTGACGAGCTTGGTGCCGTCGGGGAAGGTCGCCTCGACCTGGATGTCGTGGATCATCTCGGCCACGCCTTCCATCACCTGCTCGCGCTTCAATACGCCGGCGCCGTCGCGCATCAGCTCCGCCACTGCCTCGGGATGGTTGAGCTTGATGCCGCGCTCCAATCGGCGCCGCGCCACCACCGCCGCCATGGCGACGAGCAGCTTGTCCTTCTCCCGCGGCGTCAGGTTCACGGAACGCCTCCCCTAGATGTTCCAGAGCGGCGGCATCGCCGCCGGCCATCCGGCCGCGGCGTGTCGCAGCGCCGAGACGTAGCGCGCGACGGCACCGCGCACGGCGTCGGCACGCTGGCCCAGGAAGCGCGCCAGCAACACGCCATTCACCACG